>BNJV01002833.1_pt1 | contig 371295 bp, 517 predicted proteins | sample 8540591 | NCBI WGS metagenome assembly BNJV01 (sample SAMD00202457, study PRJDB9452) | human saliva metagenome | host: Homo sapiens
TAGTTACGTATTGCTTACCACGCTCTACCTACCTGTAGTAACTGTACCACGTCCTGTAATTGTAAATATGTCCTCTATTGGCATAAGGAATGGCTTATCTGTTTCTCTCTTCTGGATCTGGAATATAAGAGTCAACTGCGGCCATAAGCTCCATAACCTTATCACCCCACCACAGTTAGGATCTTCAAGTGCTTTAAGAGCTGAACCTCATAACCGATATCATCACCTGGGAATTCATACTCGTTAAGAAGATCTCTCGACTTCCATTTCTATTGAGTTCAAGAAGCTCTTCATCATCAACCATATCATTTGTTCAACACAACTATGTATGGAAATAATTCCACTGACGAGATAGAAGGATATGCTCTCTTTGTTTGAGCCGTAACACTGCTGGTAGCAGCAACAACAAGTGATAGCACCATCCATTTGTGCAAAAATCGGTAATCATGTTCTTAGCTTACAGTAGTCAGCATGTCCTGGACAGTCAACGTGTGCATAGTGTCTGTTCTCTGCTCTCGTACTCAACGTGAGCTGTATGAAGATAGTATTACACCTCTTTCTCTCTCCTCTGGAGCTTTATCAATGTTTTTCGAAGTTCATAATCTTATTTGTTTCTGAAGGTAACTTTTGTGCAAGTACTTTTGTGATTGCAGCTGTTGTGTTGTTTTACCATGGTCAACGTGTCCTATTGTACCAATGTTAGCATGAGGTTTTGGTTTCATCAAATTTTGCCTTTGCCATTTTTAATAATCCTCCTTAAATACGACCTTTTAATTAATCATTAGATTTCTATATTATATACTAAAATATTTTTAAATCAATATATTAAAACTTATTTATCGGCCTTTTCTTCAGTTAACTATTTTCTCTTGAACTGATTTTGAACTTGCTCATATTTATTAAAGAACATTGAGTAGTTTCCACGTCCTTGTGTTCTTGAACGTAGGTCTGTTGAATTCCGAACATCTCAGATAGTGGAACATATGCGTTTACTTGCTTACCGTACAATGTCTTCCATACTTTCAATACGTCACGTCTGAGTTTATTATCACCTATAACATCTCCATATATTCTCTGGCATAGTTACTTCTACCTTCATTATAGGCTCATAATACTGTCTGCTTTGCCATACGTCTTTAAATGCTAAAGAACCTACTATGGAATGCCATTTCAGAAGAGTCAACCTCATGGTATGAACCGTCATAAAACATTTTGCATAAATACCAAGTACAGAATCCTCCATGTATACTCTGCTTTTGGCAGCCTCTCATTCCCGTCTCCATTAGCTGGAATATATTCCTTTTGAATAGCTCCACCGACACGCTTGACTCAAACTTAAATAACTTTTCCCGTTTGTGTCCATTGGTTCAAATCAACCTTTCAATGACCGTACTGACCACGACCACCTGACTGTTTTTGCATACTTACTGTCAACTTCAGCGTGCTTTGTAAATGTTTCCTTATAAGCAACTTGATTGCACCAACGTTTTGCCTCTACATTGAACTCTCTTAAAAGTCTATCTACGATAATTTCAAGATGAAGTTCTCCCATACCTGAGAAATGGTGTCTGACCTGTTTCAGCATTTGACTTAGCTCTAAATGTAGGATCTTCTTCTGCAAGTTTTTGAAGTGCCTCATCTTTTGTTGTGCTGAGCTTTTGTCTTGGGCTCAATAGCTATATCAATAACAGGCTCAGAATTCCATTGATCTCACGAGTATAACGGGAGTGTTGCTCATCAGAATTGTATCACCTGTGAGTTGTGAGTTTACTACTGCACTATATCTCCTGAATAGTTTCTTGATCTATTTCTTCTCTCTTTGCTGGCATGCATCTGCAGGATACGCCCATTAACTCTCTCTCTACCCTTTTGTTTGCGTTAAAACGCAAGAACTCATTGATTCGTACCTGAGTAAACTCTAGAAATGTGCAAGTTTCTGCCCTACGAATGGGTCTGGTCCGTAATCTTAAATGCTAGCAGCAAATGGTTTCATCCAGCAGATGCTGTTTCTCAACCATTACCGTCTAACCAACGCCCTTTATAGGAGGAATGTCCAGTTGGAGCAGGCATATACTCTATGATTGCATTAAGTAATTTTGAACTCCCTTGTTTCTGTAAGTTGCACTCAACATGCGGAGTTGCTCTACAATCTGCAAGTAGCCAGTTCATGAGTACCTTTCTTCATTGCCTCAACGCTTGGCCTCTTCTCCCTCTAAAGTACTGCATCATTAAGATCATCATCTAAATTACATGCATCTGATGCTCTGTATTGGCGATAAGTTCTGCATCTTCTGCCATATCCTCCGTTATATCAACTACTGAGATATCATCGCCCATGTCATCATTATAGATATATGCTTTCATCCTCGAATAGATCGATGATTCTTAAACTCATCTTCCTCCCGATAGGTAATCTGAAGACAAATTGCATTGTTCTTTCCTAGACGTTTCACGGATTTGTTCTACTAGCTCCGTAGAAGTTAGCACCTCAATATGTCCATCTTGTTGATGAACGCCATTCGAGGTACATTATGTGCGTCAGCTTTCTGTCGCCATACATTTTCAGACTGTGAGGCTCAACGCCACCCTTAGCACAGAACACACCAATGCAAACGCCAAGGCATGAAGAGATCTCTCAACCTCTACTGTAAGTCTACGTGTCCCGTGTATCGATAATATTGACATGCGTTCTCAAAGGCCCTCAAATTCTTTTATATCAGAGCTCTTTACGGTCCAATGGCAAGTTGTAGTTGTGTGAAGTAATTGTGATAATTTTCCTGCTCTTGTGCCATCCAGTCATGGTAGCTGTTCCTCATGTGTATCACTCATCTGAGAAGTTTATAATTCTGTATACTAGGATACGCTCAGTAAGAGTTGTCTTACCCGCATCAATATGCCATAATACCAATATTTCTGGTTCTTCCAATGGATATTTCCAGCCATGTTTCTCCTATATTTATTAATCTATACGCAACAAGCTGGTTAGCCTCACATCTTATGCATATCTTCTTAACAGCAAGCTCCTGTGTTGTTAGCCGCATCCAGGCAAGTCTCTTCTTGAGTTTTCTGCCCTTTACGTGAGAATAATGCTAACCATCTAAGAGCAAGAGCTTGTCTTCCTCCGGGTTTATTTGATAGGAACTTGATATGTAGCTCCAATTTATTCTTCTTTGCTTTTACCAAGTAATAGGCATTATATTATTCATAGCCGCCTTTAAATACTTCACCGGATCACTACCGGTTTTATCAGCTTACACGTATTAAATGTTCTGCACACGATCTTTTGCAAATAATTCTTTTACTAATTGGCAATATTGTTTATTAACTTAGTAAATAACTTTGTTGTTACAAAGGATCTGCTAATACATCTCTTTTTGTATGTCCTTTACGTGGCACGTTACTTCCTCCTTAATACTATTGTCAATCTCTCAATTATTAGATCTTTGGTACTCTCACACCTTTTAGGTAAGGCCGCCTGTGCTCGGTCTTTTATATAATCTGCAACCCACAGTTATATCAAACTCGGCACTATTACCTTAATTATCTAATTATTTCTTGTCTTTGGTCTCTTAGCACCGTATTTGAACGAGAGCTTGTTTTCTGTTACAACACCTGCTGTATCAAGGTACCACGGATAATGTGGATATCTTGCAATTGGCAAGTCTTTTACTCTACCCACGGATTAATACAACGCTGTTTTGAAGGCTGTTATGTCCTTCATCTCGAATATAGCTTGAACATTGATACTGTTAGAAAGTCTTACCTGGCACCATGAAGAGCTGAGTTAGGCTTTGAGTAGCAGTCTTAACAAAGGTACATACGCCTCTCTTTGAGGAGCAGATGCATCTGTGGCTTTATGAAGAGAGTTGAATCCCTTTTGAAGAAGCTGCTGAGCTGTTGACTTTGACAGTTTGTCTGCCTTTTAACTGGTTAAATGTTGGCATTCCTTTTACCTCCTATGATATTCTGTGGTTGCTTAGCTAAACCAAAGCTAATATGCACGTCAAAATTATTTTACTACCTAAAAAGAGCTTGTCAATAGGATAAAATATACCTTCTATAAGCAAAGAGACGTAGAAAATGCATTGTACAATTTCATAAGCAACTTTTATCATATTATTTTATCTTACTGTTACACTATATCTTCTAACCATTTTATCTAAGGTTTTTATATGTATCGTGTTTTTCTCTTTCTCCTTCCGCTCTTTCATAGGCATCTCATTCCAAATGCATTTCGTAATGCCATTTACAGGATACTCTCCAGGTTGACTCATACTCACGAGCTAAGAAAAAGGCTTCTACATATGTTTGTACCGCTATATCAAAAGCTTACCAACTATTTGATCAGCTTGAATATCTTCGTAGTAGCATTGAAACCCTTGCTCGAGATAATATTATATGTCTACCTTTCCACTTGAGAGATGTATACTCTAGCTTTCTCTCATATAGTTTGTAAGCACATCCAAGTTTTCCTTATTTACAATAGGGCTATCCCTCTACCTTCCATAGCCTGTGTGTCACTCTTCAAAATTAGGATCTCCTAAATCTTGTCTGGATATGGATGCCAAGCTATACCATAGCTCTGTATCTTTTAGTCTATCATTTAACAGCCTCATTAGATCTTTTGAGACTTGGTAATATCGTCGCAGGTGATTGTGCATTCCATACATACCATAAGGAATATAGACATTTGCGCGGGGATTGTTTTTGTTTTATAGCGTTATTACCAAATACGGAAAGCCTTAGCATATTGATCTGCATAATTGTCCAAAACTTGTATGTGAGTATAATTCTTCATACTTCAGGATAATTTATTTCATTTCCGCTATCTATCGATGTCTGAATCTTTGTGAAAGACATGGCAAATTGATTTGCTATCTGCCTTGCCAGCAGCTTCACCCTCTGCAGTCGCCATACATTAAATCCAGAGCATAATGTGCGCTGACTTCTAATGTGCCGTAAAGAGGCGGGATTTGGATTATTTCGAGTATGTTAGCATAATAGCTGTTACACTAACACCATCTAATCTCTTTGGTTTCCCTAAAGTTATTTTGGCAGTAAAATTTGTTTCGTAATTATAGAGTACACACACTGTGTTTTACACCTCAAATCTCTAACAGATGTGCTGTCAAACATTGTATCTCTCTCAGTAGCTAAACCTTTCTTAGAACCCGACTTGGCACAGAGACTTCCACTAGCTCTTAATTTGGACCTAGGTAAGAGCCCGAACCGAATTAGGAACTATAGGAAACACTCTTAGTTTGCTACCACCTACTTTACTACCCACTGACCGTCAGAGTTTACATCATAGCTCTATCCACTGATGTATCTACAGCCAAGTAACCATCACTTTCAAAATAGCGAGACTCGGCAATTCCCATCACCATTGCGTCTATCCATTGCCATGAGTAGCTGGACAACTGTTACCATTATCATACCACCAACCATTAGAATCACCTTTCCACTCTCCGGCAAATGCGGTCACACTCATCGTCAAAGAACCAAAGCTCTGTCACTAGCTATGCTTCTAAAATTAATCTTCATATTAGCACCCTTTTGTTATATAAAACATTCTGCCTGTCTATTACTCTAATTATATATATATATATATATATTTCAAGCTTTTTCAATCTCTATTTCTAAAAATTAATCTTTATAAATTTTATACTAATATGCTAACATGCATTACGTTTTGTATAATTTTAATTATCAATATTGACTAAAATATTATTTTAAGTCTTAATTTTTATACTACTCGACACTTACTTTTCTGTTAAGCTTTGGCGCTTATATTTACACTTAGGGAGAATTTTGTGCCAAGCCTAAGCTTTATATGACAATGTAAGAGCACTGAACTAAAAGAAGACCATTTTGTTTCATTATCTTCTATATAATACCTTTTATGCTTATAAATCTCGCTCATTTTTATATAGTAACTGCTTTACCTAAGGCAGAAGCATTATGTATCAGAGCCTATAAATTATAGCACTGTGGAGATAAAACATTATTAAACTCTCTATTTCCTATAAAAAGCATTAATGCTAAATTTGAAAATGAAGTTCTTGAACTTAAAAGATAAGTAATACGTACTACTCTGCTACCGTTAATATGGTGTAGTTAGAAGTCGCTATGGGCACCTAAATGGTATGTCTCAAAAACATTCTATGATTATATGATGCTAGATGACAACCCAGCCCACTATAGACGGACTTGTGAGGTAATACTGTCGCGACTACAGATGAGAATTCGGCATTAATTATGACAGTCTTTATGCTATGGATACTAAGGATTAGTCCAAAAATAGCAGATAAAGTAAATAATACATGCGATTTTAGATACGACAGTTTCAGACGTACATCTTACAAGATACGCGGAAATGAAGTAACAGCAACATTTACAGATAGAGTAGTTTAAAGTTTCTACTCTATTTTCATCTCTCTGTACTATATCTATTTTCTTTTCAGCTATACTTAACATATATTAATGATGTAAAGGGTGGATTTATGTCAAATAAATATGTGGCTTATGTGAGGTTCGTATTCTTATACAGTACCGCTAAAGGTATAACTATCTCATGATATAAACTTAGATAAGAAATTTTATCAAACGTGGTGAAGTAGATGTAGGTAATTCTTCGTATTTAACTCTTTAGTAGTATTGATAATGCCAAATCCTCTATTCCACAGGCTGATGAAGGAATAGTTTCATTCCGTATTTCACGAAAATGGAACTATCGTGGAAAGGATAGGTTGTGCAAGCATAAGAGGTATGAGGGTGTCATCTTTGCATTGATGAAAGATAATAATATATATCTTTTGCTCCAGGCTATCACGATGGAAAACTAACAATGCTACATCTTAACGAAGATGGTACTGTTAGGGAGATAGCTGAAAATATATATAATAAAGGCGTAGGTTCTATTGCCGAACGCAATCTCAGAGCCTCATGTAAGCTTGCACGTACGTACAAGTCCTGATGAGCAATTCGTTTTGTCTGCCGACCCTTGGTATAGATCATGTTAAAATATATAATTTTGATAAAAAGTTGCACGGTAATCTTCTGTTAGTCGATACTTTGCGTCTGGAACTTAATTCGGCACCTAGATGAATTTTCTTAAAGATGGACGTTTTATGTATCTAATGTATGAAATGAGCAGTGTATTGAAGTATTTTCTTATTCATGTAAAGAAGGTGATCAGCACCCACTTTGTAGATATCAAATCCATTTCCATCTCTGGGAAATTTAAAAGCCAGCCCTCATTACAGCCGCTACATCTATAACATTACGCCGGACTTCAAGACTTTACTTGTGCAAACGTGCGGAGATAATGTTGTATGGCCACTTACTGAGAGATGAGATGAAAGCGGGATTCTTGCCGGCTCTTTGTGTCACTCTTCCCACTAGCGGAGATTATCCAAAAGATATAGCCATATTACCTGATGCTAAGCATATAGCTTCCATAAACCATGAAAATGGCAGTATCAGTTTCTTTAATGTAGACTTCAAAAATAAACTGTAAAGCATGATGTGCAAATCAATATAAATGTAAAATCAACCAAATTGTTGTAAGATTGTGGAGGTATAAAATGGCAGGTCTCTATATGGGGATATTTTTCGTGTTAGTACCTTTGGAGAATCATATGGCAAGGCTAGCAGAGTGCTATTATTGACGGTTGCCCTGCCGCTTTCCTTTATCCGAAGAAGATATGCAAATCTTTTTAGACAGAAGAAAACTGGGCGAAAAAGCAGTTCTCACCACCTAGAGTTGAGAATGAGAAATGTAATATTCTTTCAGGTGTATTTGAAGGAAAAACTGCGAACTCCTATTATGGCTCATGTTGGAAAATTTATCTCAACGTTTCAAAGCGACTATTCAGAGATCTCTTCCCTATTGCAGACGGGACATGCATAGATTACAGTATCCAAAATATGGATTTAGAGATTATAGAGGAGGTGGGCGTCGCTCAAGTAGAAACAGCAGCTCGTGTTATTGCAGGTGCTATAGCAAGCAAAATATTGGCTACCATGAATATAGAGGTTCATGCTTTACTCAAAAGCATAGGAATCCCACTCAGTGCTGCATGCTGTTTTGAACTTTGACGGGCCATGTTTTACTAAACCCTTTTTATATGCCCGATAAAGAAATCAGGCTGCTCGTCTGCCGCAAATTATTTAAACGAATTAAAAGCCGAAAAGATTCTGCTGTGGAGGTATCATCTCTTGCATTTCTACGCGGAGTTCCTGCAGGTATAGGCGAACGGTATTCGATAAGTTGGATGCTGAAAGTTGGCGGCGTATATAGTCAGTATAGGCTTGTTAGGGGTTGATCTGGTTCGGGCTTTCACCTCAGCTATGATGAAAAGGTAAGCGAAAATAATGATGGTTTTATATGTATGATAAAATTGTTAAAGAGACAAACTAACTGTGGTGGTATAGAAAGTGGTGGTATAAGCGAGTGCGTTAGTCCCATTATACTTAGTGCCGCATTTAAAGCCTACTTCCTTCTATCGCCACAACATACAGTCAATACCTCTTTTGGAAGAATAGATATAGAAATTCACAGTGGAGACATGATCCCGTCAATCGTTCCCGATGCAGTTGTTGTAGTAAAGTATAGCTGCTATCACTATATTAGATGCCATGTTATACATCTTCGAAACTCGAAAATATTTTAAAGGTATATAAAGTAATATCTAATGATAGATGAATTAAAAAGAACTTTCAAGATAATAGTATAGAGATTTTTCAAAGCAAAAGCTGTCCAAACCCGACAGAAAAATATACTAGGTATTCGTATACCTAAACTACGTACTCTCTCAAAAGAAAATACGTAATAAATCCGACTTTAATATACTCTTTATTCAGAATTTCATCAAAAAGATTTACTCGCCACACATATTATGATCGAAACAAATCTACATATATTGTTATCAATGAAATAAAGATTTTGATGCTTTGCAAAGGGAGTTAGATCAAACTACTTTTTATAGATAATTGGGCAAGTGCGATTTATTCAAATCAAAGCATTTGAACAAGAACACGAGGAAAGATTGAATATATCGGCAAATGTATACTAAAATGCGCATCTTACACCTGTCGCTTTGGCATAAGTTATGTTGATATACTTTTTCTTAAACTAATTTTGAGAGAAAAACAAAATGATAATTCTTAAAAATGCTCAAATAGCGACCTAGTATGTATAAATATAGCTATAGCTTGCATGCAGCTACCGCTTTGACTGTAACTGTAGCGCCAAAACATCTACATAATCAAGGAATCTAGGCTTGATAAATGGACTCATATAGTAAGCTATTCAAAATGTATCGAGAGCCTCGTTATACCCCAATACAATAAAGAACTAAAAACTTTTAAACTATAATTTTCTTATATAATCTTCGATTTCCCAAAAATATATAAAGCAAAAATATTGCGATACATTTTAGTTAAGATATACTAACTGTTACTCATATCTATTAAATATATTTTAAAAGGAGAATCTTATGAAGAAAAAGAATTTTATATGCTACTCATTTCAAGAATATTGCTATGGCATCTACTCTTTTCCCGGAACATTAATAACAAAAATACTGTCGATATAGTATCAGCAGCTACAGTCAGGCACTGAAAAGAGGATAGAGCAAACTTTAGCGATGCTACTCTACTGATCCCCAAAGCTTTTTACTCATGGATGCGGGCGGGAATTTTTGAATATATGGGCAACTACTTTATTCTGTGATCCTAGAACCAAAAATTAAAAAGGTGGCAATTTGTGGAAAATTTGATTTACCCCTATCGTCTAACCCGATATAGATATAGAAGAATTAGATGAGTATCCTAACAAACTATTTTTACCTAGAGATAGCAACTACATAGATATAAATGGTGGGACTTGAAATCATATATACTTTGGTCAGATATGAGGACTCAGTAGTAAATATGATAAAGCAAATTTTTGTAGCAAACGATGGTTATTTATATATTAGAGGAGAAAGGTGCCAAGTTAGTAAATAAAAGACCAGAATTTGAGAATCAAAACTATCAGATAAACCAAACTAAAACTGTAAACTAGCCTTTTAGAGGAAGCCATCACAGATCGTTACAGGGCAGTATAGTGCCGTTAAATGCTAGCTTGGTCTAAAGCTAACACAAGATAGCGAAGAGGCTTATTTGAAAAAGAACTTGAAGAAGGCTAAGGCACCAACAGAAAGAGCCGAGACTGATACAAGCATTACACAAGACCAAATAGACAATATGATCGCTCTACTCTAAATCTGCATTCGGCAGTACTGTCTATGCCTTATGGACCCGCGGCAAGAGCAAATTTCCGCGCCGATAACTTACTAAGCAAAAATGGAAAATGGAAAACGTTTACCAAAGCTAGCTTAATGGCGGTTAATGACTGCTTACAATTATGCATCATAAGAACTTTTTAAGTTTATCTGATTTAAACTCTATATAAGCAACCCCCAGTGAGGGTGAACTCCATAAAACTCACGAGGATTTTGGAAACTGCTACTTACAAAGCTTAAATGATAAAAGGCCAAATAACTTGACTGAAGAGGAGCATTCTCCCATAGATTTACTATGGGATGCCCATATTACGAAGCTATAAATCTAAGACCCGATTACGGATATGGATAGCGCATTGACAGCAGAAATGCTTTTATGATAAACCTTGACGAAACTCAGACACAAAACAATTATGACGATATATATATGAATGATGATGATGTAAATATTTATATTGCTCAAATACATAAATGCTAAAATAATCTACAAAAATAAAGTTAGACGAAAAGCTATAAAGGTAAAGTATTTCTATAAAATACACAGAAACCATTGGAAGATTTCAGTATCTTCTTTAATAAAAGAGTATTTCAGAGATGGAAATAATGAAATTATAAATATAAATAAAGAAGTAATCGAAGACTCTGAGTATATCTTCCTCTGAGATACAAAAGATGTTATAAAGAGTTTGAAGGATATACCCCTAAATCTTTCCACCTCTGATTCTGATGACGTGTTCCACTGCGATGTTTAGTTAGATATTTTAAAGATGCTAATGATAATAGATTTGTAGTATTTAAAGCTACATCAAAAACAAAGCAAACAAGGCTACACTGGGACGCATATTATGAAAAGAGCGACGATAACAAAAAGAACAACGAAATAAAACCGCCTGTATCTAAGGAGGCCTAAAATGAGACAAAAGTTTCACCTACTGATAGGCTTATCTGATAAAACACTAACTAACATGATTTTGATTCAAATGGTGGAAATCAAACGAAGCTTCAAGTGGTTCAGGTCGGTTTTGCGTGGAAGTTCTCATGCAGGACAAACTTATTTGGCAAAAGATGCGCTCTAAGCACCAATCAACAAACTCCTGTGCTAGCAAGCAAATTGGACGGCAACTGGGAAATTAAATAATAATACTTGAGTCATGTGCTGCCAAACGAAACAAATATTTTATCTAATTCTTGCTATTTAGAGAAAATAACTTCAAAGATATGGTATCTCTTCGACTCTTCTTCTAAGATGGCAACAGGTTGGTATAAATCTTCTAACCGGAAAATGGTAGTATTTCAATCCTCGTGCTGGAAACAATGAGGGTATAATGTTAAAGGCTGGCATATGGATTGGGGCTGCCGATAAAAAGAAAGATGCTATTATATGGAGAAGATAATACTATGCAGGTAGCCATATACCTGATACTATTATATCGCGGAAAATACAGTTAACGAAAATGGTATGATTGCATGGACGGTATACGGTGTAGCACAAATCAGGATAAAATAAGATTTCAATAATAAAACTTAATACTAAAACGAAAAACATTAACGTAACGATTCTTGTGATTAAAATATATACATAAACTGATAGCAAGCAGAGAAAAGAGGAGCAATTATGGAAGATATGGAATGACAGACAAACAGTTCAATTGGATTTATAAGATTTGTGAAAGATATGCTTGAAGAAGTAGAAACGAAAAGATAAAAGAAGACAAAGAAAACTTGAGAAAAGTTACAGATAATCTACAACAAACACTTGAAGATTAGAACTTTAAAACGACACATTGTGTGCTGCTAATATGGACTTAGCCTGCCACTCGCCCCTTTAAAGAATAAAAAGCAAAGTAACTATAACACAGAGATTTGAAATGGAAAACAAAAAGGTTGTTAAATATAATTTTAATAAATTAGGTTCAGGAAGCATAGGCTACAAAATTATCTATACCAGTGCTTGGATTGAAAAATGGAAATAGACGAAGAAAACAAAACTACGTAATCGCAAACTTTAATGAAGAAAAACAAGAAATAACCATTAGCCGTATCTCTAAATTCGCACTATCAAGAAACACTAGTTGACAATCAAATTAAAATAATCGTATCATATGTTTTGTTCATGCAAAAGAACAAAACAAGCACCTTTAGCTCAGCTGGTAGAGCAGTAGACTCTTAATCGCTATTTGTCCAGGGTTCCGAGAGTCCCTAGAAGGTGCATAAAGTCTTTTCAATTACATCAGGTAGTTGGGAGGCTTATTTTTGCCCCTCTATTAATTGTTTTAAAGAAAATATCATCAAGCTTATATATATCTGTATGTATTAAATTAAATTGTGCTTGCTAAATGTAACATCTGTTTTGTAACTGCATAATCATAGTGTCCAAGTATGAAAGTCTAAGACTTCGAAAGATTACCGCCACCATTATACAAAAGCTAGTCGCAAAATGGTATGTCCGAAGTAAATGAGGATGCACCCTTTTATACCTTGTATGAAATTTAATCGTTCTAGCATTGAACGAATACAATTTGAGTTTATATTTTCTACTGAATTTTTCTTTAAAAAGTAAATATACCATCTTTACCAACAAATCCTTCTTATAGTCTTTTAGTTTGTATCTAATCTTACCGGATAAAGGTACTATCCTTGATTTTTACCTTTAATCTATTGATTGTTATGTAATATACTGTCCACAAACATATATCACTTACTTTTTAACCTACATACTTCCATTTTGTCTTAATCCACAGTCACATTAGATAAAATAAGTTTTGTTTCTGTCTGTCTAAAGAAATTATGACTAAAATAACTCCATCTATCATGTACACTTCATCTACAAGAAAAGCGGGTACTTATTTGAACATCATCAGCACGAGGCATTTTAACCTATAAGCTGCATTATTTATAAAATATCCATTCTCAAACCCATAATTTAGCTTTAGCGAACTGCTCGCATATAAGTCCCTATCTGTATTAGATCTTTATATGTACTCCATCTCTTTTTGTTTAGGTTTTTAATCTAAAGAGGTATACTATATATTCACGCACCATTTGTTTTGTTATACTATCGCTAACATATATCATCTAAATCTTTTTCATACTCATCGCGTAAAATCAGTAAAAGAACTCAAGATTTTTAACATAATATTTATATGTCGACCTTCCCAAAAGAAATACCACATACTCTATCTTGTCTTAAATTTTCAATAGATTTCATCATTTACCCCTTTACATTTTATAACTTTAATTAGTAGACTATTCTATGAAATTCGTCTGTTTCATAATTGAAGATTGCGAACTTGCGATTGATTTCATTTTGAAGTATGAGCTTATCAAAAATTAAGTTTATTACTGCTTACTAGTAATCGACAGAGTCCTTTTATATCCATTACTCATTAAGCGAACTTATAAATGAACCACATCATCTATAAATGTATCATTATAATCAGTTACAAAGTGAATAATTTGTTATTGAATGCATGCCCGCTACTGTCATTTGACCTGTTATATTGAGTTGTATATCTCTTATCAATTTCAAATCTAACCTTTTTCACATCAACTAGTTTTGTAGTTCTAAGACGTTTCCAAAATTCTACATCATCACGCCTAGATTTATTTTATCCTATCATATCCGTTCTTACAAGCCTAAATACCTTTGACGTTAAATAATCTGTTATTGACTATGATTATCAAGAAGATCATAAATACGTTTGCACTCACCATATGCTGCATTATCTTTTATCTGAAGCAAACAATAAGATTTTGAATGTCTACGCATAACTTGATATTCACGTTTAATATTAAAAGTCGGTCTCGGTGTTATCTCGTTTACAAATTTTCTAATAGTATCACTGTTACTAGGTATATCTGATTAGTAATTCTTTAGCCTTATCTATTAATTCTGTATTTGAGCCATATTCATGTAAAATTCAAGTCTTGCCCTATTTAAATAAGCCCAGTTTCTCTTTTTAAAACAAATATCATATACATAAAAATCATATCTAGAAAATAAGTCCATTAAATAACCAAATCATAAAAACCATGTTTATAACTCTGCTCTACTACTTTAGATTTTAAATACATTCTCAAAAATATCTTATCCGAACGTTTACCCATAGCCAGTAATCAATTTCATAATCATCTGAACCGACTTTGTCAGCGTGAAAGGTTACACCTTAAAATCTATCTACACGCATTTTAAATAAATTATCTAAAAGTACTTTTTCAAGGATTATCAAGAGAATTTGTATGCCAGCACACACTCTATTCGCCTCATTTACACTTATGTAATACTGATTAAAATAATCACATATATTTTTATATATTTATAGCTAGATTCAAATATGCTTTGAAAGCATAACCTAATAACCATAATTCATAAGACCTTATTTGCACTAGGAATTTCACTAGTTACAGATTTCGCCACTTTGCACTAGATGGCACAGTAGGAGCTATAAAATGTCATATTTATCTTTTATCTGCAAATGTATCGTATACATCCCGGCCAAAAGTTAAAAGGTGTTAAATTATATAGATAATTACTTTATATAACTCTGTTTAAATTCACTTCTATAATCTAAGGTTTCCTTGTTTTGCTTATTAAAATAATCTCTAAGCCTAACATCTACATCTCATACTTTGTGTTAGTAAAATCATTAGCAAGTTTTATACTATAATAAAATGTATCTACATTATGCAAAAACTTACACACATCTTTGTTTGGCAAACAAATAATCTTTTTGAGTATCTTCTAACTCACTAAATATCGAACATTCTTGTCTCAAATAACTCTATACTTTAAAAGTGCAGTTTGTTTTGTGACAGAAAGCCGTTTTTGTCCCTAGAAATTTTTAGCCTTTCCGCCCTTGTATTTATTGACTTTTTACATATTGGTGTTCTAGACCACCTATTAGAAGAATGTGGCGAAGATATGCGTAGGACTAATTTTGCCGATTTTCCTATTGTATTTTGTTCGATTAGAACCAACGTTTTCGAGGAAAGCCTTTTAGACCGCGGTCACTGCCCGCAGGGCTAAAGTCTCCTGCAGGCGCACCAGCTCACTTCCTGAATATACCTTTCAGGCTTATTCAATGGAATGTGCTCATACTGCACAAGGGGTAATTGTTTCGTATCAAATGAATTGAAGTATTTTACATATTTTGGTATAAGTAGTTTAATAGAAAAGCAAGGAAAAAGAAAGAAATTAATCGAATTGTAAATCATCTACTAGCTTAGATTCTCCAGTACTATTCTTATCAGCATGTGTAATTGTTATTGTCTTCTTGTTACCCTTCTAGCCAATGAGAAGCAATTAAAAAATTCATTATCAAATACATATGATCAGTTAAACTTCTAAGTTTCTTTATCTATGTCAAAAGACTGTTAAATAAGTAAACAGTGTATGTTTATAATGACGTTGATATTTAAAAATAATCTCATGATGGATTTTAAATTCTTAAAATCACGATTATCCCAAACTGCCTGGTCTCTCACCACCTTAAAATAACAGCATTTCCAAAAAATGATAAACACCTATATCTTCAGCTTCAAATAATAAGCACTGAACGTAAGTATTGGTAGTAGACCGGTCTAGGTTTTTAAAACCATTTCTTTTAGAATATTTCAAAGCAAGCCATACATAAAGGTTGTTTTTCCGCCGCCTTTTTTTCCAAATACCATATAGAGTTTTAAAGTATTGAAATATTTTATTAAAATGATATGCTATAAACATTGATAACAAAAAGAATATTATGTTATTATTAAATTACCATTTAATACTTCCTCCTATCTCTAAATTTTAAACCCAATATTAAACTTAATATCTTAATTACAAATTCAACTGTATATTGGCACAACATAGGCAAGATAAAAAAGTATATGTAAGGTCAAAATTCTTCAATGAAAAAAAGAAAAATCTGTTTTAAGAATGGAACATTACCCATTTTATACCTCCTATCAAAAATAAGAGGGGTTACAAGCCCCTCTGCTTTCAACACACTTAATGTTCTTAGGACACCATGATAAATATTACGTAAAGAAACGCATGTAGCACCACAGAAGAATAAGCCCATTGAAAGATAGGTTTATCAAGAACCATGATAACAAAATAGCAATCTCCTTTTAATATCCATGCAAAAGTTGAGAAAATATATTTAATGACGTCCGTAAATAGTCGCAGTACCACCATCAGCCACTATCAATTTGAAGCTGCGAATGCATTAGAATTAGATACTAAAGTTATAGCAGGTACCAAAGTCGCAAAGTTGCGCCAGTTGAAATTGCTGATTTTCCTAAGTCCATTTTTAACTTAGAAAACATCTTTATTCTCTCAAAATAAATTTCAAAAATAATGATAATTCTTCGCATTAACGGAAGTACAATACCGCTACACCTAACCAATGGTAATCATTTAGCAAGGCTTTAATTCTATTGTGTTACCACTTATATACTATTATTTAAAAGTATCCCCTTAAATCATCAAACATATACTAACGCCCCCTATAAGGTATTAACGCTAAGTATTAAATGTTTTAAAAAGTCCGCAAAATACTGTCAAAATAATAAAAAGAATGAACCAATAACATACGTTATAGGTCAAACTGTTTAGGCATTATAACCTAGTAATGCCTGTATAGATTGTACAAACATATAAAACACCACTCAACTAAAATATTAATATAATCATCAAGCTATCAGATACTAAAAAGGTTGATATCTTCTGCACTTTTTACATGCATTTGGCCCATCGCTTTGCTCTAAATGATAGCTGCCCAATACCACCTCCATGAATAGGTTCAGTATAATTGTTTATGTTGGTCTCTTAAAAGATTAGTAATTGTTATTTAACGCACCATTTACGTAAGATCATACCGTTGTCAGCATTTAACCCAGTATTTTGGTACAATTTACCCCAAATCAGAAGTGCTTGAATTATACAAACAACCATCTTATCGACTCATTAAATAATTTTAATATTAGGGGAACAAGCAATAATAAACTGTACCCGTCTATAAGTAGTCTCACTTAAAAACATTATGTACGTTAAATATTGCCTGCACTGTAAAAAGGAAGAGTGAAAGCTCACTGCAGGCGTAACATCAGTAACAAGATTTTCACTATAAATATCCGCTGCCAACCAGGTACGCCCTCTATAGTATCAAGTTCACCTGTAAGGGTTGCATCTGAACTTGTTGTTACTAAATTATCAATACGAATATCTTTTTAAATATTCGTTCATTAACCCATTCTATATTCTTCTAAACTATCACTTCCCAGGAACAGTTTCATCAATAGAGCTATCCAAAGTCATTTCTATTGGAGTAATTTTAAAGAAGTTATACCAAGAAATACACGCACAAAAAGATAAAAACCCTATACAGGGATGAAAAAGGAAAACTATCATCAAAACTGTAATTAACAAAAAGCTAAAATTGTCAAAACAAGCACAAACAAAGATAATATTATGACAACATCAATACACAATCCATCAATCTAATTCTTTTTCACCTCATCATTATCAAATATTTATTAACACCAAACTTAACTATAACCGCATTAAAAAATACATCGTTTATAGCCATAAGGTTAAATAAGATAAACTGCTACCAATATTTGTATTATAAAATAATTTTGTCATTTTAATACATCTATAACAAAATGGTAAGTTCCATAAACTTATTATCATATCAACTTCCTTTATTTAATACATTAATTAAACCATGCAAATAGTTACTGTAACAACTGCAATAGGTAAGGGGGAAGGGTTGGGATTATAGCAAAAATAAAAACAAAACCTTTAATATCATTCCTACTAAATTTATTAAAAGCTTGTACTAGATTTATGAAATTTACCACATCAAAAATACTTGCAATTGATTTGTAAAACTGAAACATCTATACCCCTTTAAATCTATACAAGCCAACACATATCATCGTGCACTGATACAAAAGAAAGAAAACATTATCACATCATTGGGTGTTGACCCCAAAAGTAGCCAAAAAACATTTTGTAATATAGTGCCTACCACTTAAAACCAGTTGCATACTGTACTACAGGTTATTAAATCAAAATTCTTTAAGTTCTCATTAGCTTCATTTGTTATTTCTCCTGCTTTATCTTGAGACTTTAAAGCTTCATCTAGTTTGAGAATAGTTGAATTATTTATTCCTGAATTATCGTAGCCATTTAAAGCCTTATCTGTGTTTTACCATTGTTATCTTTAGCTCTTTAGTGTTTTTTGTTATCATTCTACTATATGCTTAGTTGCTTTTCCCTGCTTCTTAATGTTTTGAAATTCTCATTAGAGTTTTTTCAAGCTTGGCATAAAGATTTGTAAACTCTCCGGTAAGTTGATTCCAAAAGCAAATAATTTCGTATTTCGATATATGTTTAAACAATAGCCTTTGTGCCAAGAATAAGGTTTTGCGACTCTGCTATAGCCTTTGTATTAGCAGTATCTTTCGTGTTATCCGCTGGTATCTTTGTAGAGTTAGCTATATCTCTAAAGCATTAGCTCTAGGTGTCTTATTTCAGGATTAAAATCTCTTTAACTAATTCGAGAGTAGAATTATCAACAACATTTAACTGTTTCAGGTTCATAAAACCACACTTTTAACACCATGGAGCATTGTTCTATCTCTTGTAAAATCTAAATTGCTTAAAATAATATCATCGCTGTAGACTTTTTCATCAATAGTAATGTTAGACATATAACCAAATTGAGTCATTATTTGCTACCAAAACAGTTAAAGGATCATCTGCCCCAACTTTATTTAATTTACGACCGAATATAAGGAATAGAAAAATCTAATTGTCATCAAGTCTTTAGAACTTAAAAAACTTTAAAGAATACTCCGGTTTTGGCAACTTTCTTTTTCCTATAAGCAATTTTAAAAGCAGTTATACCATAAACAGCACTTTGAGAGGGGTATCTCTCTCATTAACCTGTAAAAAATCTATCCTCATCTTTAAAAGTTTACACGTTTTGTAAACTGTTTCTTACCACACTCTCAAATTCAAAAACAAAAGTAAGAAGCTTTTAGTTAAATCACCTGCGTTATGCTTGAAATTTAAAAACGTTCATCATTTTCAAGACTTCAGGTAAAATTTATGTGCTTCACTACCATCAGGTAACAACAATTCCCCCAACTTCCTGCATGTTTATCCGGGCAATATGAGCAGAAAAGTGGGGAACATGACTACTAAAGTAACCTTAGGGTTTATTAAACCCAAGTTCCTCTTTTAAATCTTCATCTGATACTCTAGAAGCTCTAAAGGATTAGAAACAGTAATACTGGCCATTTCTGTTATATTCAGTTGTAGTATCTTTCTGTATCTGTATAGTCGCTTGAGGTAGCAAGATTTGACGTACAAGAATCAGGGACATATTTATTGTTAACAACTAAATAAAACAAATGCACTAAAAAATATTTAAAAGTTGTTTATACAAAAGCTTTCATCTCCATATCACCCCCATATAAAGACACGCTAGTTTGAGAGACAAGGACTTGAAAAGTGCCTTCCAAGTCCCCCCAAACTAGTACATATATTTTTTGTAAAGTCATAAGTGTTCTTATTCTCATAAGTCCACGGACTTATTCGATAAATTACCTCAAACCCCTTGCGACTTTTACACCGCCATTTTAAAGCACATATGAACGCACACACACTCTGGCCACTTTGAAGCAATCGCAGCTCAGCCTCACATCTGATATATATGTAACCTTATCTAAGGTAGATTTGTTTTCCATCTGAACTCACGTTCTGGCAGATAACCACCCCTCATACAAAGCTGGAACTTTTTACAAAATCACTTTATAAAAAGCGTCGCTAATTTGCTTGCAACCTTTTTGACCCATTGAACCATTCAGAAGCCATTAGGTTTTGAAAAGCATCATCGGATAATAATAACTACATACTCATGTTTATAACTCCGAAGCGTTTTTTATTTCATAAGGTTTAGTAAAAATAATACCAATATATTTTGTTTCATTTTTTAACTCCAATCTTTTAATTTTCTAAATAACCTATTAAAGTTTAACATTCTTTAACTCATCACGATAAAATGGTAAGTTCAAAATCTTTCCATTCGTAAAACACAAACCAGCGGTTGAAACTGAATAACCCTTGTCAAACTAATATTCTTCTAATGTCTGAATAAAAATTTTAGTATCTTTTACATTATTTTCTTTGGATTAAAAATAATCATCAGCAACAACTGGAAAATCATCGTGGCTGCGTTGTTTCTTTGCAAGTTCATGTAAAGTTATATTTAGTTGTTCTATGTCCTGATAAATTTTGACGGTCGAATTTTCTTGTATCAATAGACCCATTGTTTAATCTCCTTTTCTTAAAAATGCACGCCTTTTGACTACCGCCCTACCCTCATAAGCGAATAATCTACACGTTAAACAATTAAAACAAATTTGACACTTTTTAAAAGATTAGTTATACTGATGATGTCACTATACAGACGAATAGAAAATCGGCAAATTATTCCCATCGTCTGTATAGTTGTAGCTTGCTAGGCCTTCATTTTCATAGACTGCCCTAGCTTTTAAATTTTTTAATAAATAAAATATTATGAAAATGTCTTTTGTTTATGTGTTTTGTATTATATTCCTTTTAAGGAATAGTCAAGGATAAAAGCAAATAATATGCTTTTTTTTTGATATTCTTTTAAAAATGTAGAACAAATGTTAGTTCATATAAATTACAAAAAAACTAGAATAAGTACATCAACTATTAGTAATTGAAAACTAAATCTAATAAAGATATGAATTTATCTACAGCATTAAATTAGCAAAATATTTTTTAGCTATATCAGATAACACTGTGAGCTAAAACAACACAAGTATTAACAGATGTTATGCAAGGAACTAGAAGAAGGGAACATAATAAAGCTGATAAAACTTACCTAAGAAATAGTAGACAAATACTTAATATAAAAAATAAATCCAAATTTTGGTACCAAGTTTGAAGAAGAAAATAAACCAGCAAGTAAGCACAAAACTCATTATATAATAAATGTGCTGTTAGCCTGGACAGTAGAAAGGAGGTGCATGCAGCTAAACGATTACACCATAATCATACTCATTAATTACAACAAGGTAGCTTATATTTGTAAATTTACGATGTTACTGTTTTAGATAAAGGAAGTTTTCCCTTAGAGGCTTCATGAGCCTCTAAGGGGTAATTCTTGCTGTTACATAAATGATAGTGCAACCATAAATATCAATGTTATTTTAGCATTTTAATCTTGAGAATTGCAAGCATCTTAGTGCAGTAGATACAACACATATCTCTTAATCCATTTGTCCAGGTCTGAGTCCCTGGAAGGCATAAGTCTTTTTCAATTACATCAGTAGCTGGGAGGGGCTTATTTTGCCCCCAATAATTATTTTAAAGAAACATTATCGCTTTTATAAATATCCGTATGTATTAAATTAAATTGTGCTGTTAAAATGTAAATACTGTTTTGTAACTGCATAATCATACGACCTAATAAGATTTTATTAAAGCTAATTAAATTACAATAAAGTTTACAATAATATTCCAAATAGTTGCAGCAGAATTAAAAATTTTAAAGCATAACTGCATCAAGGAAACGGATTCAAAGACAAATATATTTAATAGTGTTTCAATCTAAAGAAAAGTTCTGCATAATGAACAATCGGATTATCAAATTTAAAGTTTTAAGTTCTTCATTAGCTTTATTTTAGAAGCTATTTTTCTGCCTCTATCTTACTTTTTAAAGGTTTCATCTTAATTTATTAGTCGAATTATTCATATCGGAAATCTGGTTACAACTTAGTTTAAGGCTTTATCTGCATTCTTATCATCGCCCTTTACTATCACTTGGTATTTTATCTTGATTATCAATAATCTTTTTGCACTCTCCGAAGCATTTTGTTATATGTCTGTGTTTTCTTGAATAACTACAAGCGTATTGCAGTTTCTATCATCGCTTTAGAATAGCATTAGTAACTATGCTAATTTGATTCCAAAAGGAATAAATACGTACTTGATAATTGGAACCTGTGAAATAGAGAAAGTATAAAATTAAAAGACTCTAGAACAGTGTATTTCATGGCATTAATAATATTAAAACACACACATTAAACTCTAAAGAAATGAATTGATAAAATCAATAAAGCTGATAAAACTACTTCAAGAAATAGTAGATAAATACTTGAAGACAACCAAAATCAGTTTTAAGTACTCTCGGTTTGAACGAAGAAAATAAACTAGTATAGTATATAGATATAGTGTAGAATATATATGCTGTCCCAGCAGTAGAAAGGAGGTGTTAAAATGCGGTGTGTTCTACTAACAATACTTGTAAATATAGTTAGTTATTATATTTGGTGTTAACTTACGTTGGTCAATTTTAATATAGCAAAACCCCAGAGTTGCGACCTCTAAGGGTTTTTATGTTGTTGTTAAACGAAATGTCCTACTTTTTACAAATCAACAATACTATTGTTTTACTAAATTTGTGCTGAATTTAGTACAGGATACTTGTTGTTTACAGGCCCCTACATCTGTTTTCCTTTTATATCCCTTGTTTATTTGTTATAAAGCTATAAAGCATATATTTTACAACCTTTAGCTATCAAGACTCAAACAGTCCGTAAACTTCTCACATTTGAGCACTGTTTACTTGAATCAGCCTTTTTTCGCTCCTAGTCATACCAAGAGAAAATAACCTTTTTCCAAAATATTACACTCTTTTTATTTCTTTCCGACAAATCAATACTAAATAGCAGATTCACTGAAGTTTTACTATACTCGAAAATATTCACTTAACATATTAGCAGATGAAATGTTATATAATATTTTCAAAAATACTTTATAAATCAACCATTTTAAAGCTATCCTCACTATATCAGTGTTACTTAAGTAAACTCTTAATTGCTATCTTTCTCTCAATCAGCCACTTTATATCTCATTATATTTCTGTAGGTATAGTCCTCTCAAACTTAGCTATACTATTCTTTTAATATCATCCAACATAATGTGATATCAACTCTACAAGTATCCCTTCTCATTACCATATAATATTGATAAATGATCTGAACCCATAGCCTTAATATATCAACCAAAGTTCTTCCACAAGAATATATTTCAATATTTTTAATGGTTCTTCCTTAAATTCATTCTTTGTTTCAACACGAATATTCGCCATTTATCTCTTTCTCATACAAATACGATAAGTTTATATGTTGTTTTACTACATTCTAGATCCTTTTTGTCCTTCCACATTTCATCACAAAATATACTTGTACAATATCAACATATAAAGATATAACAATGGATGTTACTCGAATAAAACAATTGATCAAATACATGATTTACAGAATATGAAGACTTAGCTCTGTAAAAAAGAGATTTACAAATAGGAAATACTGTATGATTTTCTAAACTTGGCGGCGTTGTAGGAGCGAAAAGCAAAAGAACATGAAAATGAGGGCTTATTTGATGTAGCGGCACGATATCATAGAGCCTCTTTTTTCTATTTTTATTATACTCCCAAAAGAATACTTATATAATAAATTTATAGAAAATTTTACCAGTTCCAATGACTTTGAATACGAAAACACTATATCCTTACGAAACCTCCTGAACTTCCCTTATTTCAAGAATGAGAATGCTACAAAAAACTCAGTTATCATAAAATGGTTTTATATATTGAAGAGCTTGCAGATTTTGTAGTACATATGAAAAATACTTTATAATATAATCATATTTGACGGACCCGACAAGGTCTTAATTTTATAAAGATAGACTAAAATTAATCCTAATTATTGTTCAGTATCATAAAGTCTGCATCTATTATAAACTTATAGAGGTAGATATTTTAGTTTATCCTAGGTGGATATTTCGCACCTGTAGTGCCTTTGAAAAGAGAATAAAAAGGGCTAGTGTCATATATTTTTATTACAGTTTAGATGCTTTGTTGAGTGGTAATTTTCCTTTTACTTTTTCTTTTAGAATATTACTAAAATTAAAAGCGAAGAATTTAATAAATACGATTATATCACCATCAACAAAAATCCAAGTCTTAGCATTAGCTTCATATATATAATGCTATGCAGGTTGAAGTGGAGCAAAATAGCTACTTACAATATGATACTAAGAATCTGACAAATATAATATCAAAGATTGGTTTATCTCTAATAAATCAAGATTGCTGCATTTCTTGTGTCAAGAAGATATGTAAAATTTTTGACGCTTATTCGATACAAAAAGGACTGAAAAATCTAAAACTAAAGATATAATTTTCACCAAAGAAAATGTATGAATTGCATTGTCACGTAGGTAATGAGGAAACTCGCTTTTGCATATATAAAAGATTTCTATTTTAAAGCTTTATCGTATTTCTCATGAATGAAACAATGACAGATAGTCTAAATTAAAACTTTTAAACAGTTTTTTCAAGTTTTCAAAACATTGACAAATAAGCAATTTTCTACTAATGCTGGCATTATATCCCTTTGCGGGTGTGAACAACGAGAACATCAGCCTCCAAGCCATGAACACGTGGGTTCGATTCCATCACCCGCTCTTATGCGCGGAGTGGCTCAGCTGGTAGAGCACGACTTTGGCAAGGTCGGGGCCGTGGCCTGAACCCTGTCTCAAGGCTTTCTTTTTAGGAAAAATGGCTCAAAAGAGCCATTTTTTAGTTTTACTCTAGGTTTAAGCCATTTATGACAAGTTCTTTGCTTTTTAAACGTCTAAAGTAGTATTTATTTCCGATTTTATATCCCTTTTTCGCAAAAAGTGAAGGACCCAAAGTATGACCCAAAATAACCTACAACTATACCGGTATGCAAATTCATCATCAAGTCTGTAAACTCTCAGAACAAAAAAAGAACTGTACACAACAACCTGCAAGACTTCTTTTCATTCTACTAATCTACATTTTTTAACCAGCTCAGTATCCCATTCTTTTTATATACTCCGTCTTTATCTATCCAGTAACATATATTCTCTATCTTTATCTTTATAGTACTGCCATTATCCTTTTTAGATAATAATAGTCTTTACCATCATCTTTTTATCCATTGGCTAGAAAGCATTGTTCCATCATCTTGTTTGGGCATTTAATACCAGTTGGTTCCATCCTTAAACCAACCCTTTATCATATTACCTGCATTTATCAAAAACATACCATCTACCACCTAACCAAGCCACTGCCCTTTTTATGCTAAATCCATTTTAGTTTATATCTCCAAAATCACCCTCTTTATCAAATTCTAGCTTTATTTCGTGTGTTTTATACATAAGCACACCACGATACAAATTGTTGACACCAATACAGACTGTTTCCATACCAAGCACCGTACTTTGTAAAGTTCTTATCTCCTTATCATTTTTTATCTTCCAGTTAGTATTTACTGCTTTTTTCTAGGTCCACGCTTTTAGCACTTCACAACCTAGACACAGTACAAGTATTTCAGAAAATAAAGGTAACCAAAGCCACGAATCTATTTGTTCCACTCTACTTCTCTGTGTAAGTAGCTGCATTTCAGCCACAGCCACTGTTTCTATTAAAGCTTAGAGCCATCAGAAGCGTTTCCCCACTGTTTTTATAAAGCATCTATCATTCTTAGACACTTATAACGCCCCAACGCATGCCACACGCCCCTGTTTGTAGGACCGTAAAAGTATATAACACTTCCAAGCTTTGCCTTGCCATAACACCCCATTTTACAAAGTAGTCTTTCCTGTGTATATTGTGAATAGTTTCTAAGACAAGTTTTCCTTTGTATATGCGTTATCCATAGTTTAGTTCTCCTTCTTATTTCCTGCCGCCCATAGTCCTTTCTCCTATGATATAGCCTATTACAGCACTCTGCCATAATCAAGGTAATTTATCTGCGTTGCAATTGTCTCCGACTGCCACCTATACAGTAATACATTGACATTAAAGCTTCATATGGATAGCCATGAATTTTCACTTGTTAATTTTCTAAACTAATCTATTTCTGCTTTCTTTCATCTTACTTTCTCTCCCTTGTTTCTAGTTTTTGTCCACATTAGACCTACAGTCTTACAATCTTTTCATAGATTTCATTTGTTCTGTAAAGCTTCCATATCCTTTTATATGTATACTTTCGTTTAAGATCAAGTGCTTCATGCTCCATAAGTTTCAAGGCTTTTTTTAGCCTCACGTTCTGGCTTTTATCTCGTTTAAATCTTCGTAGATGTTGTTTATCTTGTTTATTCTAGCTATTGCTATAACAACTTTTCTCATCATTTCTGAATTTCAAGAAAACCTAGAAACCCAAAACAGACCACACTAGCAAGATATAATGATGAGAATTGTTAGTCTCTATTTTCATGATTTTGCCCTCTTCTTTTTAGAACAAAAGCACCTTTAAGAGTGTTTTTGTGAAATTAAATTTATATCTATATAATATGGTAATTGATTGTTCAAAATTGTAAATATTATGCTAGAGTAACTTTTCACCCTTTATAAATTAAAGCCATAACTCATCATATACATTTAAAGCTTTTGCAAGCTTTTTTGCTGCACTTACTTTTGTTTCTGTTTTCTTTATATCTCTGTATATAGTCTTTCAGGTAATCTTGAAAGTTCTATTTAGTTTAGGTACAGATAAGCCTTGATTTAATCTGTATTTCTTAGTTTCATTTTCTTCTTACCTTATAACATATTGCTATGTTGTTACTCATAAAATATACATGCTATCCATTTTATATAGTCAAAATACTATAGAGCAACCAATTAATTCAGACCTTCTCTTTATTAATAAAATGTTTGGCTAAAACTAAATATTTTAAATATTTATTATTCATATTTTATAAATGAATAGTGTATAATGATTAGGTGACCAGGGCTTACCCCTTTTCTTCTTTTGACCTTTAGTTCGTTTTTCTTGGGTAATTTTTATGACTGCCATACCGCTAACAATAAAGAAGAATTTGAAAGGTCTTTATTATTCATTTATCTCTTGGCTATTCACTGTAACCTCCTTCTACTTTATTATATAACAATTTTAACGTGCTTGTAAAGGCTTTTGGAGATTATTTATATTACAAGAGATTAACTTAATATTTTCATTATTTGTTTTATACTTCTATATTACTAGCTTGCTTTTAGTTTTATTTTTCTTTTTGCATCGCCATCCGTTGCCAAATTTCCTTGCCCCTTTTCTTTCAGTGTTTTTCTAGGCTATCTGTCTCTAAGTTTGATATCATTTTCATTAACCATACACCCGTCTATAATAGGTTTATGATTACTCAAATAAAATGCCCCATGTTCTCTTCCTTCTTTTATGATTGAACAGAGTTCATTGCAAGCTCTGTCAAAGCTAAGTCTGTTGATTGTTGTTTATGTGTTAACCACAGCTTATCTTCAAGCTCTTTAATCCTGGTTTGTTCAGGGTTCCTCATAAAATCTTTGGCTCTTTTGCCTTCTTCTTATAACCACCTTTGCTTACCAGCAATTTGATTATCTACTTCTATAACAGCCGGAGTTATTTCCGCCGCCCATGTTGTGTGGATATAACCTATTTTTGTCATATATTATTTCTTCATATTTTTCCCTTCTTAGTTTAGAAAATACTTATCCTATTTACTTCATATGTATATTAGATTCGGCGGATTTCTCTATATAGAATAGACATTCCGACATATAAGAATGTGTCTATTGATATTTCTAACATCTAAGACTATATTTTAGTATCTAGGTTTATATTATTATATATTGCCTACCTCGCGATAAGTTGTGTTTTAAGGATAAGCAGTTGATTCATACATTTGTCGTGCTGAATAGGCACTAGACGTTCTGTCGTGACATGTTCTACTTCACAGAACAGTACACCTAATTTACATTTCATTATTCGCGCTTCATATGTATTTCGTTTATATAGCTGTATATTACGGAGTTTTTAAATAGGATAAATATAGCGCTGCCTGCTCGAAACATCCCATATCTAGAATATCGTACATACTTTTATTTAGTTCTAAGGGACTATTTTAAAGCAGGGGAACATGCATATTAACATATTCTTGTTATAACTATCATAATAAGCGATATTAAAATTAGACGGAGTGATATTTGCTGTTTACCCTTTAGCACCATGTGCTGGTGGCATCATTGAAAACCACTCCACCTGCTAATATATCAGGTAGAGTCTCTGAACACCAAATAACGAGTAGCCTTGCTCACTGAAGTTCGGGTCTTATACCCAGGTTTTATTAAAATATCCTATGGATACCTATTTCATGGGATAACGTCCAACAGTTGTTTATATAAGCCCTTCTTCTATGTCGCAATAAAACTTTTGAGATGGGCGGATCATAATCAATTCTAGTTCCATCTGTAAGTATACTAGTTCCACCTTTAAGGAATACTTTACTCTACCTATAGTCTTTCTGTTATAATGTTTTCAGGCTTTAAACTGCCCTGCTACTCCAATATAGTTATCCACCAGATACAGGTGGTATATAGTAACTATCATCAGTCCTATTACGTACATTAAACCTCTATCACCCAAGCAAAGCTCCCATTCATTGTTTTACGTGATTTTGTTTGTTTTAGATACACGAATAACTCCCTTACACCTGCCACAGTATAAGTTTCCAAAATCTTACTTGCATCTATATCCAGTGTTTGACTACAAAGAATAAGGTACTTTTATATACGGTATAGCATCGTTGCTATTTCCTGTTTTCGTAATAACCGCACCAGCTAATAGAAATGCTGTCTTGAATTTTTAAGCCTATTTTTTAAAGCATTTTCTCCACCTGCTCCACGTCTTTCATAGCTCCTCTACTACTTGCCATCATCATCTATAGTGGTCTTGCTCTTTTAGCACATCACTTGCCCTAGCAGTAATCCCACCAGGGTCTAATCCGCCACCACTACTTCCTTGTATAATTATCTTGCCCATTATTTCCCCTTAGTCCCATATATACTTAAATCCACCTTAGGCTTTTATAAGCACAAAACCCAACTGCCGTCAAGAGCCCCCATATATAAAAGCTAGCTTTTATTATATTCTTTACTCTCCCTAGCTGTTACAATGTTGTCTAAAGTGGCGAACATAATAGGTTATCACTTGCTTTATCCTTACCTGCACACTTATTTCTTGCTACAAAAATTCACGCCATTACTTATTCCAAGCACTAGCCGGTACTCTTAGTATGATTTCTCTTTAGCCTATTGTTAACTCTATCGCCTTTAACTGCCCATTCATTGTGTCTACATTTGCGTTTAAATACTCCTATATCATAATATTCTCTTCAACAGGCTTTATAAGACCATAGTTATTTACAAGAATATTTTAACACCTCATTTCTAAGATCATGTTTAATCTGTTTTTAATTTAAAAGCAAATCTCTTTAAACTTTTGTGTATTATAAAAGTAGGAAAACAAACTCATAGCTTAAATGTGCAGGTTTTAACTCTTCATAGCGTTTCTTGGCACTCTCAAGCCTTTTAGGTCTACTTATTATATTTGTGAACTTAACCTTAAAAATGATAAAGCCTATTTTCTATTATCTCCACATTCCATTAGTAAAAACTCTTTATAATAGCTTTTATTATATCTATAGTTGTTGCTCATTACTAAGTAGCTTGGAATAAATTCTTTCTCTCTTGAGTTTAAATCTATACTTATATCACTCTATATCCAGTATCTTCTCCCACCTACTAAGTCCGCTTTGTTGCAAGAGTAGGAAAAATCTGAGAAAACTCTTAAGCAAAAACTCTTAGTTCATTTGCTCTTTTAGTAAAGATTTCTTGTAATTTAAGTATTGTTTCGTTTTTCTTTGGCCAATCAGGAAGCATATATCTATAAGTTGTAAATCCATACTAAACCTCAAATCTAACTTCCTCCCAAGCTAGCTACTTCCTTATCTCCTATAACTACGTTAGAAGAAGTCCATTTACTAACAAATTTCAAAATCTTCCATACCTTGCGTTTCAAGTAGTATAGAACTTATTTTGCATATTAACTTTTTGAATTAAAATAAGCCCCTAGGCTTTAAATTCTTTTCTATATCTTCTTTTACTTTTTGTACTGCCATATTCCTGAGTAAACTTTATGTTTGTACTTAGAATTTATATTTTTTTCAACAGGTATATATACATTAACACTGCCCCTATAGGTCTTTTTAAATCTATGTGCTTTCTTACTCTATCTACAAGCCCACCGTCTTTTTTCATCTGCATATCATCACACCCAGTACCTGCACCATTTTCAAGCGGAAATACCGTTTCTTTAACCGTTTACCTCTAATGCCCAGTTTATAATGATAAATGTTTCCGAAGTTGCAGGTTTTTGTATTCTTAAGAACAATCGTTTTCTTTAAAGTCTCATCATCTCTTCATCAAGTCCTACTTATTATATCTAAAAGGGTTGCACTTTCAGTTTTATCTTCACTTTCATAGTTCCCTTGTATACATTGCCTCTACACTTCCGTATTCACTACACTCTGCCATATAGCCACTCTGTGAACCGTTATTTAGTGCTTTCTTTACTCAGAAAAATATCATCTATTCCTAGCTCAGTTCCTATTTCTAACTCCTTAGTCCCTCTTATAAGTCTTTTGTGAATTTAGTTTCTTCTTTTCTTCGCCATACTATAGCTCTGACATAATCTATCAAGAAATGAACTTTTGGGCTGTATCTATAAAAAAGCTTCATCCCTTAATTCTCTATAAGTCTTTGCTCTGTAAGGTAATATGTGATTGGAGCAATAGCGTCATAATACCCCTCTTTTATCAACATCATCTCTTACATCCTTAAAAACTTCTTCAGCAAATCTTCATAAGTCAAACTCCCACACTGCCACCTCCTCTCTTATCTCCAACCCATAAATACTCTCTGCTTACTAAAAGACATATACACTTATCAAACTGAAATCAAATTTAAAATCAGAACATCTATTATCCTATCATCTTCAACTAAACTCTCACTTATCATTCTTTAAGCTCTGCCTTACATATGCTCTTTTCTCCTATCAAACTTTCAAATCTAATCCCATAGCTATTATATATAAAGCAAGGTCTCATGTGTTTTAAATATAGCTTTTCTATAGCTTGCTTTAATGCTCGTTCGTCAGTAAAGCCTTTGTATCTTGAAAGAGTTCGTTAGCTTGTGTTCAGCTTTATGGCTAACCCATGCAAGCCTAAATCCAGAATTTAATTTCATTATCTTATCCTTTTTTCTATCTTTTAACATCTTCACTAAAAAGCTATTTTATCAATTATTTCAAGTATATACTGCTACAACCTTTAGTTTTCTAAGTAATCTAAGCTTATCTCAAGCTTTAAACTCTTTTTAGTGTCCAAGTAAGTCAATCGGTAGTTTAAATTGTTATTAATGAGCACAAAGTCACCCCTTGTAATTCCCCTATAACAAGCATAGTTGCTTCAGACTAATCAAATAGTTTTCTATTATATTTTTATTATGTCACACAGACCCATTCCACCTATTTTATCCATTTGTTATTACCTATACTCATTGTATGAATGGGCAGAAACTTATGTGTTACACTTTTATTATAAGTCTTTACCTAGCTTTTATGTCTTCTATGTTTGTATATATACTCGTTTCCTGCCTTATACTAAAATCTCCAACACACTCAAGCTGCTTTCTTTCTTGTTATAAAGCTTTAATAAATCCTCTGCTCTTTACCGCTATATCTTTTACTTATATCATTAGAAAATTCCAAACACTGTAAAACTCCAAATCCGTTTACCGCTTCCCTCATCGCTTGTTATGCTCGTTTTTCCTAGTCCTTCGTCCTTATATAAGATTTTACTATATTAGTAATCATCATCTATAGATTTTTCATAGCTATAGTTGCCGTAAGACTTCCATTTCAATATTTAGCGGAAGTTCTAAGTCTTTTTGCATTTATCAAATCGACTGGTCTTGTAATTTCTGTTACATAGTAGTCCTTGCCCCAATTTTATAATCAAAATTAAGGTATCTTTATATATCACTTATTAAGTCAAGTGTAGGTTTTATCATATTCCACATAGTTTTTAGCTTAACTTAGTATCTGCTACAGAGCCTACTTAAGCCTATTTTTTACAAGTATTATTTTACTATTTCACCAAGTGTAGAATTTTCTAAAACTACTATATCCTTTGCTTTAAATATCTTAATTGGGTCATGTTTTTTATAGTAACTTCTTTTTCATCTACACTTACTTTAAAATCATTCCAAAGAATATGCCGTCTTTTTTCGTCCTTTCCACTCTATTCTTATAACATCGCCATTATTCAGCACAAGACCGGCTTTATATACTTTTTAGCTTCTACAGTGCTTGCACCTTCATTCAAGCTGGTAAAGTTATTCATGTAAGTACCGGGTCATATCATTATTGTTTTATCATGTTCATAATACTTACACTATACCTTAAATCTAGGCTATTTAGAAAACCAAACCTATACTTTCTCTTTACTTATTCTTTTTTTGCTTTGATTCATGTTTTCTATAGTAGCCTTTTTTACTGTATTTATCTTGTTATAGGTTTTTAAGATATTTTACTGGCTCATTTAAGCTTCCATTACGTGCCTTTTGAAATAATAGCGTTTACATTGTTTATCTCAGTAGCCTTTGTATCTAACTTCTCTTACCACTCCTAGATACTTTTGCCACTACTCTCGTTGTAACAGGTGTACTATCATATCGGATATATCTGTGGTAGAGTTTGTAGCTCATCCTTTAACTCTTCCACAGGCTTCTTCTTTTTGTTTCTATTACCTATAAAGCCTCGTAGCACCTTTTTATACTCTAAAAAGCTCTATATCAACCTTTTTGTCGCCTTCTTCCCTGTTTTCTTCTTTATAGTCAAGCCGCAACCACACTCAAGACTTATGTCTTCCGTAATTTCATTACTTGCTATAAAAATATAGGTTTTTATCTCTTGTAGTCTAGCATTTTCGCAGTAATCTGCCCTATGTCTGCACCGCTATTCATAGCATAAGAGTAGGTGAGACTCAGGTAACTCCCGAAAGCTAAACTTTTATCTTTGCTAGCAGCTGCTACTTGAGGGCATAACAACTCATTGCCCCCTAGTACAGTAAAAGTGCTTACATCTAGATTTCTGATATCTCTATGCTTTCTCCGGATTAACCGGTAGCTTTATACTTTTTACCTTCTGCCTTAAAATATATACCATAACTCATAACCGTCCTCTGTTAAGCTACTGCCAGTGTATGTCTCTAAGCTCATTGTTTATATGACTTAGTACACTCATCTCGTACTTCAGTTTCTTATGTATGGTCTCCACTAAACTCTATATTTACATGCCCGAGCCAAGGTGGTTTGAGATACCCTCATACGTAATCACGCATAGCAAGACTTCTAAGCAGTTCAAGGTCTTCACTATTTTCTACTTTTTACTGCTCCACCTTTTCCACTTCCTTTTACATTTGTAGGATTTCCTGAAGTCTCCAAGTACTCAGTAGGTTGGATCGCCTACACCTGCATCTGGGTTTCACACACCAATTCCTTTTGTAGACCTTTAAACATAGAACTCCACTTTGTTTTCTATAATTTTCCTATGTTGTATCCACTTTATATGCTTCTCCAAAGGCTTACTTGTTTCATACTGCCCACGTACATCTTTTGTAACTCAGCTATCTTTTATTCTATCTATTTCTCCGGATATGCCTTTTAGAAAATTAGTTATACCGCTTGAAATGCTCGGTACATGAACACGCATCATATTTATTAGATTTTCAATACTTCAACCATAGTAGCAACGAGTACTCGAGTAACATTTCTGCAAAAGGTCCATAGTATCTTTACACTTGCAATATGATCGCATAAAGCACTAGCAAAAGAAATTCACAAAAGCAGCTACTATATTCCATATATAAAACAAACTGATTATAAAAACCGCTTCCCAAAGCAAAACTGCTCCAAGCATAATTCCTGTAGCACTTAGTGGTAGTTCCTGCCGTCTTGTTTATAATCATGAGAATTGTATAAAATAGCTAGTTAGTGCTATTATTCCCATAATTATCCACTACTAGGACAAGCGGCATGCGCTGCATTGAATCCGTCTCTGTGCAGCCATAAGTGCCATTATCTGTACTGCACTCAATGGCATCTTAAGCAGAAGCTTTTGTACCTAGTGCTATAGCATTAGACATAGCTCTGCAAATAGGCAACACCTGAGGTAGCATTATATCTAAGATCGCCCTCGCCACTCCCTAGTAGGAGCCGCAAGTGTATGCTACCCAAGTATCTATTAGAAAAGCTATACCATCTACAGCCTATTATATTTGCCCTACCAATAAAGCAACTCCTATGGCACCCATCACCTTTGTTATACTATCTGAACCCAGTATCTGCGTTATCTTTTGTCACTTATAGGCTCAAACACTTTTATGGAAATTATTTTAAATTCCACGTCACATCATTAAAAGTCTTTGAAGCATAGTTTCAAATTCCTTTGTTTATATCATCACTTGCACTAAACAGGGCATTTTTTACTATGTCGGCTGTTATTAACCCCTTTGATGATAACTCTTTAAGTTCTGCCTTTGGTTTTCCCATATATTTAGCTATGGCATCTGCAACCATAGGAGCATTTTCTGTCATACTTCTAAATTCATCTCCTCGTAGTCTACCATTACTTGTCATAGCTTGAGTTATTTGTAAAATGTCTGCGCTTTACTTAGCAGGTCATCCGCTCCTGATACTGTTAAAGATTTTTGTAAGGTTTCTGTGAACTCTAGAGCTTCTTCGTTATTCTTAAACCATCCGGTGCTAACATCTTCATCTTAGCTGTGGCATTTGCCATTTCTATGTAGCTACTTCTTGAGCTTTTCGCACTAGCCATTATTTTAGCCTGCAAATCCTTTTGCTCGCTTAGATTAGAAGTAATCATTGAGAGCTCGTATTAGCATTACTATATCATCAGAGCTTTTAAAGCTCCAAGTACTGCTCCTAGTAGCTACTACTCGTTCCTACAAGCTTTCCAAATCCACTTTCAAGACTGTTTACAGTCTTGAACTTTAGTGCCTCAACTTATCAACTCACATAGAACTCTTATCTAAAACTTCTTTGCGAAATTCTTCTGTATCGCAGATATGGGCTGTTGAACCGTAAGGAGTCTCGTAAGTTTAAAACTGCTCAAGAACCATAAGCTTCCTACCTCCTTTCCCATTTACCTTTTTGCTTTTAAGCCATTTCTCTTTTTCTTCTTTCTATTCTAAGAGAGACATTAGCATTAGCATATAAAGCTCCTTTCCTGTGGATATAGAGCAGTGTTAGCTCCGCATATAATCACCAAGGACCGCCGGTCTTATCTTTTTGCTTTTTGCAAGGCATAATGTGCAAAGCTCAAACTCTGCATCACCTTGCTTTTATTAGTGCTTCTTCTATCTCATCACTTTATATCTGTATCTATGCCTGAAATCTTTTGTACCTTGCACTGAGTGGTTGCAAAACTCTCCAACCAACAAACATCTTTTTAAGTAGCTACTTTGCTCCTATAACTCCATGTTTTGTAACTCGGAATCGTTTAAATCAGGAAATACCACAGAAGAACTTTACAAGGTCGGCAAACTATAGCTAGCTTGTTCAAACTTTCTTCTCCCTTTTTGTTTCTTTTGTGTTTCTTTTATTATTTCTTCTGCTTTTCATCTTGGTCTATAGCTCTGTTATAGTAAAAAGGAACAACCTTTCCATCTTCTACAAATCTATCTGAAATGATTACCTCTTCGTTTTCTGCTTTTATCGGTTGTAAAAATGCTCTTAGTGAACTCATAATTTTTATCCTTTCCTCGCTTCGCTCTTGCTTCATTTATTCTTAGGTATTAAAAGCACCTATTTCTAGATGCTTTCATTTAATCCATCCAATTTTTCTTTCATAACTTTTTATGCCTAGACTATTGCATTAACCTCATAGTACCTAGCTTATCAGCACATTTTTGTATATCTCCAATTCTTCCTTGACATACGGAAAACCTACTTTTTCAGTTCTATTATTTAGATTAGGTCTCCCCATTTTCTTTTCTGCTATTTAAAACACCTCTTAACCTTTGCCTTTTGAAAATCTAATATGATACTATCTTGGTACAGATTGTAGGGCAAGTACCGTCTGTTTGGAAGTTTTGGCTCACTTATTTTTAAGTAGGGCTTTTTATTTTTCTTTAGCCTCCTAAGTCTTTACACTCGTTTAAGATTTTCAAGACTTTCCTTTTGTTTGATTTTTCTTCAGCTATTTCTAAGTAATCACCCACATTCATCTCTTCGTCCATATCTTTCTCCTTTCCGACTACTTGCCTGTCTTACTCGTTAAGTTTTCTTTAACTGTAAATATATTATAACATAAGGTCGACCATAAGTTAAGAGGTATTATTTTTAAATATTTTATCTCATATTTTCAGGAATTTTATAGTGCCAAGTTCTTCTCATCATCAGAATGTAAAATCTATGTTCACTGTATTTAACTCTTCGCTATTATCATCTAACATAGCTACAGGTGTTTTTATGAATATGCAATTTTAGTAATACCGCCTCTTCTCCTATAGTAGAAGAAGCATCATCATTGATTATATTTATACTATAGGTAACACTCTTCCGGTGTTTATATACTCTATACAAAAGCAAGGTAGACGGACTTACATTTATATATACTAATACTACCCCTTGCCCTCTGCTCCCACCAATCTTTGTGTTGTTTCATCTTTTGACCTAAGAGCTTTTTAGCTATTACTGTAAATTCTATAGTAGCTTCTATTTTGGATAACTCACAAAAGTAATTATTTTCGTCTAGTAAGTTATATATGCTTTGTCCTCATTTCCTGTTATAAGGTCGCTCATTTGTTTTCTGAATTGCTCATTTTTTCCCTTTCTATTATCCTAAATTTACGTTTATATATATCTTTTCCACACTGTCTAGAGGTTTTGATCTTCAAATCAATGATAACACTGTGTTCTCTTATCACTGTCTTTTATTTCTATATCCTTAGCTTCAAAACTTCTATAGCGTTAAGGTTTAGGGTTTTAAAAATATTCTATTAAAAGTTGATTTTAGTATATTTCACCGTCTGAATTATTATTTAATTTGTTGACATAATTAGCTTCGAGACCCTTTGCATATATCATTTGCTATACTATCTAAAGTTCTAACTACTCTGTTTTGAAAATATAGCACCCTTTTCTTTGTAAAGCTAGTAAGTGAGTTTATATCATAAACTATACTCTACATTTTCAGAATTATCCACTTTAAAACTAATTTTCCACCTCTTATAGCTTCTTCATCCCTGTCTTTGTAAGTCTTTGGCACTACATCTTTAGCAAATTCTAAAAATAGTCCCTGTATTTGATTTTTGTTATACTTGCACCTGCACTAAGACCTGCTATAAAAGTAGCCAATTTCGTAGCATTTAAAGTAGTATCATCGTTTAATATAAGTGATTGTGTTATATTTATAATGGCTTCGTGATTAGCACCGTAGTTCGCCATTACTCCGCCAATTTTCAAACCCTCGTTATTCTCATATCTATTATGAAATTTTATAGCTTCCTTTATGTCATCTTTTCCTCATCATAAGGATACACTAGGGTATCAAACTCTCTAAAGTGCCCTGCTATATCAAGACTTGCTTTCACATCTGTGCTTCCATGACCTGTCTTTAACTTGTAAACCAATACTTACTAGCATAATGCTAAATCACCAAGCTTTTTATCTGTTAGCGTAGCGTTAGTATCAAATGCATCCTCGTCTTTAGTTCTAACATACTACGTTGTTACTCGTACCAACACTTAACTCTTTGCAAAATCAAAAACCCCACTCGTTCATTGTTTACAATCGACAAAGTCGCATTTGTTTTGTTATGTTTATATACGCCCCGCAAAGTTTTTATTATCGTTTTGCCATATTCCTGCTATATAGTCTCCTTTCACGGCAAATCCATTTGTTGCTATTTTTATCAATGCTATCTACTGCTTCTATTCTCTCTCTATTTTATTCACTTCATCTCCTTATATTTCTCTATAACTTATATTAAAAGCAACATGTGCTATATCATCTACTATAGTGGAACTCTATCACTTATTTTTAAACATTATCCACGCTAAAATCGTGATACAAACTCCCACAAGTTCCAGGCACTCTCTTTAATTCTTCTTTACCTCAGGAAATATATCACATCCAAGCTTTCAGCTTTGTCTTTTGCCTTTTCGTTTATTCCTGCACTATATTTACTTACAAATACAGTATTAGAGCGTCTTTAACTTTGTGGTATATCCTCTATATAGACATCTATATCCTTTACTTTCTTTAAATTTCTAGCCACATCTTGAGTATACTATGAAATCCACGATTAGCCATTACTTCCTTTTTAAATTCTCAATCTCATTTTTAGTATAGTGTCTCATTTTATTTCTTTTACTCATCTACAGTCTCGTTCAAGTTAAAATGGTCTCCTCTACTATGAAGATAATCCTATAGTATTTCCTGCTTTATCTACTGAGTTCTATGACCATAGTTTACAAAAGAAGCATATTCAGTATTATTAGGAAAATACCTGCATATTTTTCCCATTTTTAATGTAGGAGTAGACTTCAATTATTCCTAAAATATCCACTTATAACAGGCGAACCTTTTTGCAAATCGCATAACTGCCATTGTAACGGCAATTGTTAAGTGTCTCTTACTTCATCAAAGTTCGACTTAACTTTTATTTCTTTTAATAAATTAGAAATGCTCTCTGAATTTGAACTTACATTAGACATTTTCACTCCTTTTTACTTTGCACTCTACTTCGATAAGTATAAAAACATAATCTCGCCTATATTCAAAACACACTTTAGTATTAAAGCTATCTGAGTATACCTCTATGTAATCGCCCCTCTTTATATCTGTATTTACATCAAAAATATAGTGTTGGCAGTTTCTATCTTTGCTACTTCACTGCTTGCTAAAGCTCCACTGTTGCGACTAGGTCTGCAAGGACTTTGCTATATAAAGGCTTTTTGTCTTTTACTTATAGCACCGTCTTTTTATATCCTCATACCTATAAATATCGGCTCTGTATGTATATATAGCAAAATGGATTTACACTTTTTCTATCTATACTCATTTCTTCTTATCTTCCCTAAACTTATTTTAATAAAGCTTTTATCAAAATCACTAAGTCCATATATATCTGTAGTTTTGTTGGTATCACTAGAATAAGCAACACTACTGTCTCCTCTTTAATAGAACTTATATCCTTAGTAAACATATCTTTTTCCGTCCTTTTCATAGGCTATAATGTTGCCTACTTTTCTTTCTAATAAAAGGCTCTAATCTTCTATTTATCTTGCTACCTAAATTGCAATACTTACCATTAAAAGATAATATCAGAGATAATTAAATCTCTGATATTATCGTCTAATTTTAGGTTGATTTAACTATGTAGCATTTCATCTCTAGACATTAGTTCCATATCTTACCCTAACTTATGCTTAAAAGCTACCATTCTGAGTTGCTTTTGGCTCATATACAGGCTTCCAGTTTTCTGCCTTCTTAAGCTCTGCTCTTGATGGTCCTTCCGTTTTTGCAACATCGGAGTTAGTATGCTATACCTTTAGGGTGAAGTATAGAAGTTTTCTGTTAATTAAGAAGTCAACACCTGAACCTTTCTTTTGTCTCTATTCATTTCTGTCTTGGCACAAAGCCTACAGGGAGTACCGTTCCATAAGCTATTGCACCATTACCGAATAAATAAGATGTATACACCCCACCTGTTTCAACCGGTAAACCATCATCAACAATAACTCTTTTTCCTTGATATAAGCCAAAAGCAACATCACTTGAAGGTTGCACCGTCTGTATAAGGTTTTGCTTTCAAGATGGCTTTCTGTAGCTGGAGTGCATAGCAACAGCTGTTAATTGCTCTTTTGCATCTCCTAGTAATTGGCACGCATCAATAAAGCTCTCCCCTGTGATGTTTGCTTTAGTATCGGCATTTTTAGATATATCAAGAATGTTTGAAGATAACCTGTCTCGTTTCCTGTTGTTGTTCCAAATGTTCCAAGAAGTATAGCTATAAGTTCCTTTTGCATATCTCTTGCCAAAAATTCAGCTACTAAACTTGCATATCGCTTCCATAGGGGTCTTTTACCTGCAAGTGCGGCACTAAGGTCTGTAGCTCCACATCTTGGCTCTTCTTAGATAGTGCACTACATCTTTCCTGATGTAATTTTGTTCTGCCTCAAATCAGTGTCCTCTATTATCTGCTCACTTTCTCCTGTTAAATCTTTGGAAAAACGGCATATTTACAAGCGGAGAAGCTTTGAGAAGCTAACCTGTCAAATTCTTCATTATGCTCCACTATTCCGCTGTTAAAAGTGCCGAAAGTTCCATTGTTTTATTTATAACGTACTTATCAAACAAACTTGGTACTACTACACCTGTTAACTTTGTTCTGCCATACTTTACTCTCTTTCTCTTTTATAATTTATATTTCATCACTCCACCGCACTTGCGCTTCTCGTGCTCTGCAGGTCTTGTTTTTAATATCCTACCTTGCTCAGTAAGATTGAATGCTTCCTTTTGCAAATGGATTTCTACCACCACGCTTCCGTTAACTTGCTTTCATTTGTGCTTTATAGGCATAAGAACTGTCACCAAACTAGATATGGGTAAGTTTCCTTTACAAGCATCTAAAATCCTATCTATAGCTCTTTATCTTGTTATCATCTGAAAATCTCAAACTATTCATGCGCCCACTGCTAGAGTATAAGATACCCGGTCTTTTATCCCCTTAATGAGTTCTTCTCAATATATAAGTTCCTTTCTTTTTCTTTGGCTTGTGTATCAAGCTTTCAATCCTTTTGCCTCGTATTCCTCAATTTTGTGCTTTCAACTTCTCGCCATCACTCCAAGCTTGCCTTTTAGTTCTTCGACAGTAGTATTTGCAAAGCTCTAGTGCTTTATCATTAAAACGCTTTTAGGAACTGCACGTTTTGAACTCTTTTGCTTATGTAATCAAATCATCACTTACCGCCTCCTCTCCCAAACTCTCTTTAAAAATATCTTTAACCAGTCCAGTTACATTTATTCAAACGTTTATTCACTGTTTTATGTGTATCTATCTGCTATTCTTAGCTGAGTAATTATATAAAAGTGAACTGTATCCTTTACATCTTTTAAGCATTCTTTTACTTTATTAAATATATTATTATCTTCTAAATACTCTATACCTTTTGGAGTGATACTTGCATTAGATGTAATCTTTATTCCGTATTCGTAAAAATGCTTTAATACTATAACACTCTATATCCGTCCTTTATCAGATTATCAAACATATAAAATAACATTTCTCATTTATGCACTATAAATCAAAGGACTATCTACTACTAGGGTTACTCCCTATCAATTTCTCTTTACCATAAGCTTTAGTATACATATATAATCTAGTATCTTTACAGTACCAGATAAAATAATCATGCCATATTTACCCCTTTTTAGTTATTATTTCTACTTTTTAGAACCATCAACACTTTTACTACCTAGGTACCTGTGCCTGTCTGCGTGCTGTGTCAGTACTTTCTCTCAATTTTCTCTTCTCTTAATCTTTTCATACTCTATAGCTTTTCACCTGCGTTGTTATATCTTATATCCCTCTGAGTTTAGGTATTTCGTGCTTTACCTCCTTCTTTTAGGTACTAAACAAAAGCACCTCTAGTAAACTAAGTGCATACGACCTGTAATTCCTTTAGCTATATCTGCAGCTTTTCTTCATTAAACTATTTTCTTCTAATATTCTAAGCCTTCCAATGTTATTCTAGCATTCTTTGCTATCTTTACTCCTAATAGATTAGGCTTGCAGATGCCACTTCTAGCAAATATCCGTCATCTACCAGCACTTCTCCCAAGTATTCCATCTAATCTTTCGCTAATGCCCAGGTCTGTTGCATTTATACTAGATCACATCAAACTCCTTTCTTTCACAATCTCAAGGCTCTTTCAAATAGCCTTAGTACCCTGTATATGATTTCTAAAATTGTTCATATCTTCCTTTTCACACACAGCACCTAAAGGTGCTTTTAATTTACTACTTATATTTTAGAAACAACTTGAAGCACTGGTACGTGCATTGTAAAAGTAGGCGAAGCTAAGTCTCAATTTACACTTTTTATAAATAGCTTTTAGAAAATACTCTAACCCACCTGCTTTTACCTCATCAACTATAAAATAAAACTCTTCATCTGTGGGTACTTCCAAGTTGCGCATCACTAGTATCATCATTTTCGGTACAGAGTGTTTTTATCATATTCTTTCATTTCTTCTATAAAATCAAAACCTATCTCGTCTTTGTAATATCACTGCGTGTCATAATCCCTCCTAGTTTATTGATAATATCTATTATAGAAACAAGCAATCTTCTATTAGTTCTTTATTATTCAACTTATCTATCCATTCTTAGCATACATATCATATCCATATAAGACCAGCTTAATCCACCTGTTACTGCAGCTGTGGTATCCGTATCATCTCCCAAATTAACTGCTTTTAATACTGCGTCTTTATAGTTATTTGTTTTTAATATACACCAAAGGCTTGCTTCCAATGTATGAAACAACATAACCAGTTGGAATATATTTCTCATCTTCTAAAATATTACCCAAGCTTTTTGACCTCTTTAAACTTACTACTAAACCCCTATATATAATATATGCCTGTTTTTATCTTCAGTAACTCTCAGCTATATGTATATATATTCCACGTTTTGATATGTTATGTGCATGTAATTGCTGATGCTCATCTATCTTCGGCTTTAACTCACAAAACGCTAAAGGTAATATTCTCATTAAAGCTCCATTTCCATTTGCGTATATACTCATCTATGCCATAATCTAACTCCAATGCTTCCACAAGTAGTGCCACCATAGTCAAATACTACTCGGTAGAAGTATACTTACTCATTACTCATCCAATCTCTAACTCTATCTAGCATATCTTCAATATCTATTTTTAGGTTGTTATCTTTCAAAGAACCGCATAAAGCTAAAGTCATACTCTGTATCATCTGACCAAGTTCCTATTGTCATTGATGGTGTGTTCCATATCCCATCACATCTCGGTAGTATTAAAACCTCCACGCTAAATTCATATGGAACTCCCAAAGCATCACCTATAGCTAAACCATATATAGCTGATTTCAGCTTATCTTTCATATTTATACCTTGTAATATCTATACACCAACTTCAAAATATACTCTAGCCTTTGTTATCCCATAATCTGGACACTCACTCATTATATTAGATAAATCAAAAATTCTTTTTATCTCACATAGCTCATCTTTGATTTTCTATACCTAAAATTTGACTAGGTAACTGACTTTCAAAATATATTCTTCTTTTCTCTTAATTCACTTTTAGTATAACTTTTACTTAACTTACCACTTTTATAATCTTCATCTTAGTCTTTTAATAACATCATTTCTTCATTACTGTTCATAAAATTCAACCTCTAATTCATTATCTCGTCATATTCAAAAATTTTATACTTTTTGATTTCTATGTAACACTCCTTTTTCAGATTTATACCTGAATAATCACTCAAATAGAAGCCTCATCTTTTAGGAGTTTTTATATATCTGTAACTGAGTTGAAATCATCAGCAATCTCTTATGCTATACTTTTTATGTTATTAATAGTATCTGCATTTTTCCAACTCTCAAATTCTTCAAAACTAACTCCACGATATAAAGTCAAATTATCTCTCAGCAGTTTCTTGATAATGCTCTTTATCTATTTCTTCTCATTCTTGTATAGTTTTATTAAAACCGCATCATCATCTTCATGATGCAAAGCCACTTTCAAATACCCGCTTTGTTATACACGATACAATCACTCGCCCGAACATTCTTGCATAGCTTCTTTCTCGCCATCTGCAACATACTCATCCCAAAATCTCTGTACTCTGCGCTAGCTCTTTTTCTGTCTCTTGATTTGCTTCTCTTTGTATCTCTATTATACTATCATCTCTCTTCAAGTTAGGTACATCCATAGTATGTTCCCCACTCTTTAGCACCACTATTAAGGCTTCTTCTAGACAAGTCTGCTTCTCTTTCTTTTTCCTTCTCTACAAACTTCTCTCTCCACTCCCCATACCCCATACCAGCCGGGTAACATCAACATACTCACCGTTTTCATCTCTTGCTACTCGTGTATCGCCATCTCTCTATAAACTCATCGTCATAAGGCACTGTAGCACATCCGCACAGTGAGTGGAATGGCAAATCTAAGCCTACTATGTTCTTTTTCATCTTCTGCTAAGCTTTTCCTTTAACTCATGATATCTCTTGTTATCTCGAACCACATATAGAACAAGTCTTGTCTATCCAAAAGTTGCTAATATTTGACACTTTCTCACTCCGTCATCTGAGAGAGCCATCTATGGTTGCTCTATTCGTCAAACTACGAACTTTCGCATGTAACGCCTGAAGTACGCGTCAAATCTCTAGTTTTAAAACTTATCTGACAACTCCTTAATCTTACTAGGGTGGCTTCCTTAGCCAAGCATAGTCGTTAGGCTTCTTCCATAATACACCTTGTAAATGTTCTTTTGCTTCCATATCCCAGTGAACCAAAGCCAAATTCATTGGGTGTTGATACTGTATTAGCTTTACTAAGCTATTCTATCTATATTGTTAAAAGGATCTACTTACAATTTCTAAACTTATCAATGTTGAATCTACCCATTTCATAAGTGTTAGTATAGATATGTTTAGTTTATTCATACTTGCTTCAATCCTTAGAATACAAGCTGAAGCATTGCATCCATTTCCATCGTGTTACTTCACATCTGCTTATTCCCATGTCCCAAAGTCTGTTCATCACACCACCATTTGTCGTTCAAACCTGTTCAAAGCACTGTCATTCTCATAGCCACAGTCCGTCCTTCTTTGCATATCTTGCGTAAAGCTTTCTATAGTCCTTTGTATTTCATTCTTAGAGCAAGTAAAGCCTTTTCTAACTTAGGGACAATATCGTTATGCTTTGCTCATTATTTAAATATAATTCTATTTTCTGCATGTAACTCCATATACTTTATCTTTTAAACTATACTTGCTATACAGCCAAAATCAGCCTTTATTTCGCCTTTTAACTTCTCTTATGGTACATAAAATATATAGGCTCTATATCCTTAAAGCCTTAATATAGATAATTCAGGGCTATGAATACAAATAAAAGAAGATATTGAAGCTTAGTTCTCTTTAACATCCCTTTTTCTTTCTTCTTTTCATCATCTTTTAGTCTGCTTTTATCATCAAACCCATATAGGTCTAACATCTTTTGTCTCTACTTGTTTTCTTTTCTTCATCTTTTCCAAGCTCTCTAGCAACATCACTGCAAGCGGGTGATGGCTTAATAATGTTTCATCAGATATAAGACCCTTACCTAGCAGCTATTATATCTACTAACTCGCTTGTATTTTTACACTCTTGTTCTTGTCCATACTTAAGCAGGTTTCTATCTTTATAGTTATGCCATAAGCATTGCTATAACCCGTATAACTTAGAGAACTTATCCTAAACTCAGTTTCCATTAGTCCTGCTTTTAGTTCAAGTAAAGCATATAGAAATTGCAAAGCAACTCCGGAACTATTTCCAAAATTAGCAGGATCAGGTTCATTCCCCATTCCTTGCTCAAATATAAGCTTCCTAGTTGTGTTATAATTTCTTCTTTGCTTCTATAGGTATGTCTATGCTTAAAGTCTTTTACATCTCCACTGCTTTCAGTATCTAGTTGTATCATCTTGTATTCTTTTAAGTCTTTTAAAAATTCAGCTCTATTTTCTCCACCGTAATTAGTAAGAACAAGTATCACTTCTTGTATCCTCAAGGTCATTTACAAAGCCGTTATAGTAATTCACAATAATAGGTATCTATTAAATCTTTATATTTACTGTCAGAAGTACCTACATTGTTATTAAAAGCTATAAACGGCACATCTCCTATGTCATGCCTAAATTGTTGCTTCTGCTTTCATCTATGCTAGAGTTCGTGCAAAGTAATTAAACTCATCTGCCTTTCGTGTGTAGCAATAAATATCATTCCAATACTCGTATCTTATAACTGCTTTTCCGTCCTCTTCCCTTTATATCGCTATAAGTTCTAAGAACCCTGAGTAGCTTTTCATCTACTCCCTTGTCCTGCTACTGCAAGTATCTCGGCTAGGCTCTCTATAACAGTATATCTAATCACTGTTTTCTTTCCATATGTGCAACCAAGCTTTACACTTGAATTGTTAGTTTACAAAGGTCTTACACACCTTAGTAAACTTATCTCCTAGTAGATTATTTAACTTTTGCCAGCCACTTCACTCTGGGCACAAAGCTAGGTGCTTTAGTAAACATATAAGAAGCCTTTACTCAACTAGTAGTCTGCAGGAAAATTAAAGGAACGTGACGGTTGCATTTCTAAGGGGTTTTCTAACGTTTGCCATTCGTTCCAATTCATACAAGGATTTTACCGAACTAAAGATTATATCCGGCTTATTCATATAATAATTTGCTAAATATTTGTTGTAAAATCGCTATGTTTAGCTTTGTTTTGTTTTTATCAACTTTTTTATTTATATCCATCTTGCTCCTTATTTGAGTATCTTAACTCCTTGTTTTCTCTTAAATCTTTTCTATAACTCCAGTAAGTGCGTCATAAAGGCCACTATGGGGCATTCTTTCCTTCTGTTTGATACTTGTATAAAGCTTTATAAAAATCACTCCACCTATCTGCCCAATTATACGGAAAAACTATATCATTACCAAAGATGAGTTTGAGATATCCTGAAGCCTTATTTTCGCTTTGATGAAAAGTGTTTATTCTCGCTTTCTACTTCCATACTTTCTCTTTAATAAACCGCTTTCAACATTTCTGCAGCCCTCACCACTGTTATTACTTTCTATATCGGCTACATTTACACCTCCTTTCATATATCATCTTTGCCGTTAGTTCTTCTGTCATGCTCTCATAGGTTCTGTATATGACATCCCAGCCATATAAACTTCATCATCAAAACCTTTCTGTAGCATCTAGAACACAGAAATAATCTGCTCCTGTATCTGCTGCTGGTCTGTGCTAGTTTTTAATCTCTTTAAGTGTAGGTAAACTGGTATAAGTTTTAGCTGGTATATAGCCTACCTAGTATCTATAGGATCTACAGTTGGTGGCTACCTTAACTATATTTACCACTGCCTTGGTCTCTAGTAGATACGACTTATAAGATAATGTCCATCGCATAGCATAGTTCCATCATCACCAACTGCTTTCATATTTATATGCTTTGATCCTAAAAGCCTCATACTCAAACAGTCTACCCACAGGTCATCACTTGCCCATCTGGTCATTACTATAATTATCTTTCCACCTTCTTCAAGTCTTGATAGCATAGTGTCCGGTAAAACCAAGTAAACTGCTTTCTTTTGTCAATTCATTGTAAGCTTCACTATCATTCTTTATAAGGTCATCTATAATAATTAAATTGCACTCCGACCTGCTGCCGCACCTGTAGGAGAAGTTGCTAGGGATAGTTACTGTATGCCCTCTAAACTCCATATAAGTTTTGAGAAGCATCCACCTTTTTAATGCTCACATCTGTAAACATATCCGAATATATTATCCTATTTTCATCTCGCCTTTATCTCGCTTATGGTATTTCTTACATTCTTTGAAAACGTGTGTTTGAAAAGTATCTCGTTATATGAACCTGTCATTATCTTCATACTTTTATTATTTCCCAGTACCCACTCCACAAAACAACCTATGGTTCTGCTCTTCCGCGTCTAGGGTGGCATATTCACTATTAAAATGTCATACCTCATTACTCCCTCATAAAACTCTTGCAAATCATTCATCCACAAGATACTTTCTACTGCTTTTATAAAAATCAGGTGTTTTACGTGAGCAATAAAGAACTCACGCCTTGCAAGTTCTCTGCTTCCAGTATTATCTGTTCTTTTTCGTCTTATCCATCACCTCATCAACTTCTTTTTATCTCCTCTGTGCTTATATTTTCAAATATATTTTTATTTTTACTTCTGCTTTTATTTCTCTCTTTCTACGAAAGCTTTTGTAACTTATAAAAATGCTCTAGTCGCCTTTTTGTCTATCGTTAAATGTAGATAAACTGCACTTGCTATCGTCTTGTATTATATTCATGGCTTTCTAGCTATATCACTTGTTATCTGCTATAGCTTCTTCTAGGCTTAGTAATTTAGCCTTATTTACTAGGGCGTTCATCTACGTGTGATTTTATACCCACATTTTCCAACATTTCATAGCCTCTAGATTTTGCATAGTTTTCACTATATCCTGCTTTTATAAGTGAATTATATGTGCCACCAATGATATAATTATCGGCGAATTTTGCTGTTTGTGTTAATTTATATACCATCAGCTCCTTTCTGTGCTGGGTAATAAAAAGACAATCTACATTGACTGCTCTATTATATTAAAAGGAGGTTTATGATGTTTTGCTTTCTCACTTCTAGGCTATAGTATAACATAGAACTTATGGGAACTTTATGGGTCAATCTCTCTCAAATTCTTTATACTTTTATGTATACGACGAACCCAATTTCTATAGGAGTAGTGAATATTTTCTGCTATCTCTTCAAACGTCAAATTTGATAAATAATACATAGATAAAACTATTCACATCTACTATCTTGTATTTTGTTTATATTTTTCTAGCTTCTTTTTCAAATCTACCATTTTATCTATATCTTCTTGTATTTGTTTATCAAGTCTCTACTAGCTTTATTACTGCATTCATGACCCTTATCTCCCATATCTCCACCTTGTACACGTTCTGTAAGACTAGGTGTTATCTTTTTCTCCTAAAGTCATTGTATTCTCTTTTTCTAGTAACTTTTGCATTTATTATATTATCTCAGTACTCTCTTAACTGTCTTAGATACTCTAGCTTGCATATATATCCCCTTTATAAAATCTATCTGCTATACTAAAATATAGCTATCATCTATAAAATTTTAGCAAATGGATATGGGGCTAATAGCCCCTTTTTCCTTTTTATCTACTGCATTTTGCCATAGTTCTATTCCTCCATTCTTCGAAATCTTCGGATTCTTTTTAACCTGTCTTCAGCTTTTATAGCCTCTTCTATAGGAGTCAGTATTCTTTCTTTATCGTATAAATCCGCCAATATCCTTTTGGCATTGAGCAGCAAGTTTCACCGCTTCCACACTGACATCCAGTACTGAGTTATAAAGAGAACTGATACAGTTAAGAGCATTCTGCTCTGTAACAGGCAAAAGCTTCAGAAAGTCGTCCATATCTGTTTTCACACTCTTCATCGCTTTCTGAATGCTAACATAGCCCTCAGCAGATATTCCATAACCCTCATGCCTGTTTCTGACTTCACTTAGCTCTACTTGTTCTTTTAACTGTTCAAGCGTAATTTTTGAAGCCTCCTGCATATTCTCTTTTAAATTATCATTCCACTCAAGCGTTCTCACACCTTCCATCATAATTCCTCCATTCATTCTACGCTGTTGTCTGTTCATCGTTCGTCTCTCTTTCATAATCCATAACTGTTTTTATAATCACAACTAAATTGTTATATAAAAGCAGGCTTTTCACCGCTTTTATAAAATTACATTCTCTATCTATAAAGACTGCTCTGCAAAATTCATAGTCAAATTCTATTTCAATTTTATCCGTCCTTTCTCCTATACCTCTTAAATAATCCAAATAAGCTTTCATGTACTCTTTTAAATAATCTCTCAAAAACTATTTGTTTTGTAGACTTTTACGAATATTATCAAGATATAAAAGCCTATCAGCGTTTCTATACTCTTCGCTTGTTCCTGATGTAAATTCTGCAAAGTCCAAACACCTTTTCTTTATTAACTCACATCATTTTTCTTTTAGTAAATCAATGTCAAAAATCTACATTGCATAGGTGTAATTGTAGTTTTCATTAGTTATCACTCCCCATTCTATCTATCTTCGACTGTGTTAAAACGTATATACGCTGTTGCCTACTTTTTTCCTTGTATTCTTTAAATCTTTTATTCATCATTCAACTTCCCTAATCTAAGCTTAACTAGCTCTATGACTTTCTTATACTCTTTTGCAAATTTGTTTTTATCGTGAGTTTTGACTGCTTTCTCAAATTCTTCTATAGTTCCGCTAAAGCAACCTCTGTTACATTCTATTCCGTTCTCGGTTCTATAAGCTGTAAAAACATCCACATTCTGAACCTATAGGATGGATAACTATATAATCGGTATCGCCACTTACTATAGCGATTACATCTTACTATAGCATTGCCACTCACTCTAGCATCCCATCTTACTATAGCGTTGTCAGTTACTATAGCATTGTCAGTTACTCTAGCATCGCCAGTTACTATAGCGTTGTCAGTTACTATAGCATTACCACCTACTATAGCATCGCCAGTTACTCTAGCATCGCATCTTACTCTAGCATTGTCAGTTACTCTAGAATTGTCAGTTACTATAACATTGTCAATTACTATAGCATCACCAGTTACCCTAGCATTACCACCTACTATAGCATCGCCAGTTACTATAGCATTACCACCTACTATAGCATTACCACCTACTATAGCATCGCCAGTTACCCAAGCATTGCCACGATGAGATAAGTTTTTTTCGCTTTCAACAAAACCTCCGAGCTCTCCTATCTTAACGTCATGTTTAGGTATATCAACTAGCTCTAATTCTATATAACTTCACCTCAACCTCTATGATTTCATCTGTTAATTCATATTTTTTCATTATTCGTCTCTCTTTCATTAACTTTTAAAACCTCCATAAAAACGTTAGGTACCGGTGTACCTGTAAGCAGTACCACTCGTGTGTCCGGATAAATCTTCGAACGCAAGGCCTTATACCTTACAACTCTATATCGGCTTCTTTTTTAGGGTGTCTATTTTTTTCTTCTTCGTACCTAAAACTGGAGATAGTTTAAGGTCTTCTTAAAAATCCCACGTACTCTCTTACCTTATCATCCAATGTTATTACTGTTTTCATATATTTTCCTTCCTTTATTCAGGTATAAATACATAATCTGCATTTTAATCTGCATTTATTTCATATAGCCAGTTGTCAAGTGTTATCTGATTTGGATCTGTCCTATCTTCCATCCACCATTTATAGACAGCTTCTCCATCAGTCCAAAAAGCTAAAAGTTGTCTTTTCCTCTTTCTTTCCTTGCTCTCAGCATTCTCTCAAAAAGCTTTGATGTAGTTTTCTTTGAACTTTGGAGAAATTAAGTTCATCTCGCTTCCTTTCTGACCTTCTTGCCAAAGGGCATAAAATACATCCCACACGACTATAACCCCCATCGTATAGTGGTTATAGGACACTTTGTTTTGGTGAATATGTTTCCACACTCTTCCTTCATCCCACTTGTATATAGGATTTACTATTAGTCTTTTTGTTTTTCCTTGCTTTTTGCAACAAAATGTACAGTCCACACAGAGGGTCTTGCTCCTTTGCGTTTTCTCAAATACTTCTTGTATATGCTCTAAGGGAAAAATGTTTTGATTGTGATTTTTCAAAAATAGAAAAGTCACCTCTTCCGCTTCGTGACTCAGCTTCTCTGACTCCAACTCGCTGCTATTCTCTTTGGTGTGGAATTTTTCCTTTAAAATTGCTACAGCAATATCTCATAACTCTGGTAGGTGGCATACCTTTTTGTTCAATCAAGGAAAACATATTAGCTGGCTTACCTTTGTATATGGGTCGCGTTCTACTTGTTTTTTATTCCCTTTTCTTTCAAACGCTTACTTCACATGTGTTTCATTGTTTGAGGAGCGTCTACTGTTGTTGTACTGTATATTGCTTCAAACTCGATGTTTGCCTTTCAATGCTAAGTCAACACATGTCACTGTCTTTCCACCACTATAGGCTAATATAAGCGCTCACTGTAAAAATCTTCCGAAATCTTAGCTGCAGTCTTTAAGATTTCTATTGATCTATCAATTTTATCTTTTAACATTATTCCTCCCAACCTTCTTTTAACATATCGGCTTTTATTAGCTGATATATAATATCTATAGGCTCTATATAACCACGATACCACAGTTTGGTCTCTGTATCCTTGGGTCATCGTCTCTCCAGTCTTGTTCTCCAAACAATATAGGGCTTACAAAAAGCATTTTACACCCTCTTGATCACATAAATAATAGCAGCCGTTCTTGCCCGGCTTCTCCTTACACGGTCTAAAGCCGAATTTCTCAAATTCTTAAATCCACTTTTGGTACTAACATATCCCCCTAGTTAAACTGGTAAACCGTCTTCGTTCATCTCATCAACAGGCATAAAGTCATCTGTATTTTTGGTATCTCCGTTCTTTCCGTCCGCAAATTCTTGAGTTTCAACGACAATGTCGGTTGTATAAACTTTTGACCCTCTTTGTTTTGTATAGCTTCCGGTCTGCAATCTGCCTTCATTGGCACTTTTGACCTGGTTCTAAAACATACTTTCTACAAATTCTGCACTCTTCCAAAAGCTACGCAGTTTATAGTCGGCTTCTGTATCATTTGTCTACTTTTCTAGCTACTGCAAGGTATATCTCTGCTATAGCTGATTATTACTTTGCGAATATCTAAGCTCAGGGTCTTTCGTTAATCTACCCATTAAATTATCTATTCATCTACTTTCTCTTCTTTTATTTCATCACAGATGTTTCGTTTAATTTGCTTATCACAATTTCAACTCTTTGCCTCGCTTTGCGTAAAATTTCTGACAAGAACAAGCTACTATCTGCTTATCGTCTTTATATGCAACTTCATTGACTATCATTATTATTTTGATTATATTATCAACGTCAGGCTTTTTGGTGGGTTTAACCACCCTGTTATCATCATCTCCTTTAGATACTTAGTGTAGATTTTGTATTTCATAATCGGCTTTTTATACTAGGTGCAACTCATCATCTTCTTTAAAAGCTTGTATGCTCTGCCGTATTTTTGCCTATAGTACTTTTACATAACTTTCATACTGCATCGTCTTTTCTGGTGTAAAGCCTGCTTTGCTCCTTTACCTGTTCCCATAACTCTAGGTCTTTGCTTTCAAAGGGTTGCCGTCTGATAGATTAATACTATTTCTGTCCATAATCCCTCATTTCTGCTTTTTACTTTTTAAACTTTTAAAACTTCGTTATACGAGCTATCTTCATCTATTTCATCTAGCCTTTGCTCAAAGTTTGTAAATCTATTTACTTTAGGCTTGTATGTTTTGCTCTTGTATAGGTCTCTAGGCTTTTGTAGTGGGAAAAATCTATACCAAGTTTTTAAGTATAGACTGCTCTATACTTTTATAGCATATCATCATTGCCGTTTGATATTTTAGCTTTTTATAGCTAAACTATGCCTTTTCCTATTAGTGGCTAGTTCTTTTCTAAAAGCTATAAAGTCTACAAAAAGCTCTATTTAATTTTTCGTCTTCAAAAGAACTTCTTCACTCTCTTGCACGCATGCGTGCCTCAGATATATTAAGTTTACTTTAATATATCTTTTCCTTTACTTTACTTTTGGGATTGATTCCGCCTAAAACCCCTTGTTTCCGTGTCGGAAACTCCGTTTTTCTGTCAACTTTATTGATTTTTGGTAACCTTAATAAGAAGGTACGCTTTTTCCATCTCCACTTGCTCTCTTTTTTTGACTGCATCTGCAAATCTTTTTTGTATTCCTGATGAGGTTAGAATACTGTATTTATCGAACAAATCTTCTGAAAAAATCCCTCTCTTTATACAAGCTTTTAACACCTCAGCGACAGTTAGCACCTTTCTTTTGATGCTCCAAAATTCTCGGCTATAAACATTAGTTTAACGTCCTCCGTCCATTCACAATAGTAACTGTACTCTCATATATCTTCTGGAGTAGCTTGACGACTCAAAAGCAAAGCCCTTCAGCCCGAATTGTGCTTGTATTAATCTCATCTTTTCATCAAGTTGACAATCCAAGGTAAAATAATCTAGTCCTTGTTTTCTTGGTCTTGCCATACTTACCTCTTTACTGACTCGATATACCAAAGATTCGGTCTTTACTTTTCGTGCCAAATTGTTTCACTAAAGTTTTATCTATCTTAGAAGTATTTGATTGATAAAACTTACATGCACCTACCTGCATAGTTATTTTTCTCAGATATACAAAGCCTTTCTTTTTCACGTCTCGGAATACCAGCTTCCACTCGGATAATCAAAGTCGTTTGACTAGCTCTGCCATACCAAAGTCTTTCAGCTCGGATAGTGCCACCCTGTTAAGTCTAGTTAGGACATCTATATTTTTATTATCTAACTAAATAATTCTGCTCCATAATCATCGTCTGCAATTCTTTTTCATCTGTTACAAGCTCTGCATCTACTTCTTTTGTTTCTACGTCTATAGTCTTATCTTCACTAATAAAAGGTTCTTCATTATCTACATAAGTCTTAGTCTGTCTGCGTTTATAACAGCCATATCATTATCAAGTGCATTTTTGCATATCTATGCTCATTATTCCCCACTTGCTTATAAGTTGTCTTAGCATAGTCTTGTACGCCATAGCATCAAAGTCCTTACTCCAAAAACGTCCAAGAAGTCCCTTTTTCTATCATTTGCATAACCTTGTAGTGTTTAATTGCGTGAGCTTCCATCTTTAGACCAGTATAAAGCTTTTCTAAAACCATTAGTGTACTCAAACATCGCATAATCGCTTTCGAAGTTTTGAATTTTCTCTCTTTAGTTCATCATCAATTAGATTTACTTCTATTTCTTCATTTAATGGGTCAAATCTTATTAGCTCTCCTCTTTTTATAGCTAGTACATTTATCTTTTTATACTGTCCTGAACGTATAGCTAGTTGTATATATCTTTACTAGCCTCAGTTGGAATTGTGCCACCTTTATATTTCTATTTCTATCATTAAATGGTACAAGGTAGTACTGCCCTAGTTGTGGACTAGGTGATAAGTCTAAGCTGTATCCCTAGTAATGCTCCTGAAAGTATGGAGCTATTAGTACACTCTGAAAGCGTAGGATTGTTATTTACTGCCGATACTATAGCTGAAATAAACTTTTGACCGTCTTTTTCCGCCTATTACACTATTTATTTGATTCTTTACGGCATCTTGTGTTAGATATGCTGTAAAAAACCTGTACTTTTTACCTTGTCTAGTAGCTAAACTATTTTGTACTGCCATAACATTTCTCCTTTTTACTTATTATTTTTATTAATTATTAGGTCTTCTAAGCTTTATATTTCTTGCTTTAAAGAAGTTTGCAAGCTCGCTTACTTTTCCTTACTTAGATAAGCTTCAAAGCCTATCCATTTTCTAGCTATATCTCCAGCACCTATGCTAGGCCTTAGACTTGTATTTTTCTTGCTCGATTTTAATTTCTGCACTTGTATCTGTAGTATTTAGCTCAGTTTCTTCGTTCTCAATTTTATTCTTATTAGAATTCTCAAGTTGTTCTAACATCTCTTTTCTTTTTCTTCTTCTATCTGTCTAAGCTCATTAGCCTTAGACATCGCCATACTTAAGTCTAGATTTTTCTTATATTCAAATATAGCTTCAAATGAATACTTCTCTAGATTTTCCAAAATCTCTAGCTCTTTATTTATCTCTCCTAGTCTTGTATCTATCCTTTTTAATACTCTGGCCATAGATACAGAAGCGTTTAACCACTTAGGGTTGTAGAGTTGCTCAAATGTAGGGAAAATCAGTACCCTAGTCCTGCATAGTACTCTTTATTTCTTCTAGCTTCTTTTTCTTTTTCTACTTCAAAGGCTTTTCACTCTAGTATCTATCAAAGCTATAGGCTCATTTATCATAAACACAAGCTCTTTTACTTGCTTTTCGAACTTCTCATAAGGTGCAAGACAAGTCTTTTTAGTTCTTTTCTCTTATCTTCTAAGGCTGTTACAAACTTATTTAACTCTGCTCTGTCTGCCTTTTGCTTCACTTATTTGCTCATCTGTATAAATTAGATTTTTATATAGCCCAGCTTTTCTTTAAGCTCTGCTTTTTATCTCTTCGTTATTCCATTCTATAGCCTGTATAAAACTATTTTCATCTGGATTATAAATTTTTAAATTCCATTTTTCTCCCCTCTTGACACTCTTTTTACAAACTTTACAAACTAGGTAATATAAGTGCCGGTTCTTTATCGTATATATAAGAGTAAAACTCATATTCTTTATTTTAAATATTCTAAATCTTCCAATACTACATTTCGTTCTATCTTGTAATGCTTTTTGTCTTTATATATTTCTCCATTAAACTCACTCTTTAGCTGTGCTTTTAAGATAGCAAATTCATAATCAGTTACTAGAAGGTAGTGTAGTATCTGTATGTAATAATTATCAGGTATTCTATCCTTCCATTTCTCTTTTGCATACTCTGTAAGATGTTTGTTGTCTTTATCTCAAGTATACCTTTCCTACCGTTTACATCTTCCAACCTCCGTCTAAGCTCGCGTGTGCAAAAGGGTAGTTACATTAGAAATAAGTTATTTTCAAAGCATTCTACTTTATACTCGGAAAATCTAGTTTAAATAATTCTCTAAGATGATTTTCTGCTTTTTATTCCATACTCTACATATGACTTTGCACTTATATCTTCAGGCTTTTTCTGCCTGTCTTTTCAGTCAGGTCTACATTTGTTTTGTCTGGATTTAGACCTACTATGCAAGTGGCATCTGAACCACCTCATCCTAGTTCTATTTTCTAGCCATTCTTCTCTATCTTTTTAGAATAAGCCTTTTAACCATTTTTCTATTGCTCCTTTCTTTGATTTTTGTTACAATAGAAAAGCAAGTTTGATTGGCGTTAGACTTGCTTTCCACTGTGTGCATAGTGGATTTTTATGCAAAACATATATCACACTTAGGCTACCCCTTTCTTAACCTTTCTTTTTTTCTATCTCTACTAAGGCTTCTTCTTTACCTCTAAAAGTTTCTTCTTTGCATTTTCTATAGAAACATCAAAGCCTGCTTCTCCAATTAGTACGTCATATGCTTTTTAAATTCCAACTTTGAATTTCGATTTTTAAAATATTCAAATCTGTTACAAATCTTATTGTAAAAACTGAGTCGCACTCTATAGCTATCTCTGTAGCAAAAGCTTATAAGCTCTTTTATCTTCTTTTGCTTGTCTGTCATCTGCTCTCCTTTCTAATAGCAAAATACATTTTCTTCTTTTTGCCTATTTTTATAGTTTTGTATACACCTTTGCCTTGCTTGAATTCGGCTTGAAATACAACATTTTCAGGTAAAACTGAAGCATTTTCTAATAGGTATTTAGCATTAGCTATGTTTCTATCAGTTGGCTTTCTGTAGTAGTTTCCGTCTCTAGTGCAAGCATGCTGCCTGGAAAAGCTACTTCTTCAAAAGTGTTTGGAAACCTACTGTCTTTTACTCTGTTTACACTTCCAACTGCAGCTGTAACTCATCAGAGTAGCTTTGTGCTTCTTCACAAATAATATGCGATAAAATCTCTAAATCTTTTTCACTGTAGCTATTACTAGGGTGCTTAACGAGGGGTACTCCTTTAAAGTTTCTTTTTGATTTTCTCGAGATTTCAAACCATCTAAACTCTGCTCTATTCTTGTAGGCTCACCGGCTCTACTTGTTATAACTGACTTATAGCAAAAGTATCCAAGTGCTAAAAGCTTCTATTATTACCACAGCTATAAGACCTTTTTAGTTTTTCTAAGACTTTTTAGTTCTTTTCTTCTCATTCTTTGCATATCTCTTGAAAACTCCAGCTTTGTAGCTTTTATGATGTGACTTATTAACTTTATTATCAGAGGCTTTAGCTAGTATTCTTTGATTGTCGCTTATGTCTAAATCTATTTGTTTTTGAAGTGTACATATTTAACTTAACTCCTTTCTGCTTAGTTTACATCTTCCATTATCCCTTTATAATTTTTCTTACAGGCTCTGCCAAGCCTAGTAAATGAAAGGGGGTAAAACAATGGATAAATCAACAATCACGATTTAACCATGCTATTTAAAACTGGTTACATTGTCTGTCTATATAAAGTCCAGCCTTTGTTAGATTAGTAAGAGCTATGATATAGATACTATCTTTTTAATATCTTTCTCACCCTATAGCCGTTCTTAACATCTCTAAGTTCTACTAGTTCACTTTTTGAAATATAGTATCTCTTTGTTAGATATCTCTGCTTCTGGACTCTCCGTAATCTCACTACCTTTATCTGTGAGAATGCTATCAAGCTTATTAAGAAGTAGCTCTGTATCTAATAACCTAGAATAGTTTATCTCATATATAAATAGCTTTTTAATCTTTCAAGTTCTTCTCTTAGATTTTCTACTGCATTCATAGTATTACTTCTCCTTTCATCCACTATTGTCAATAATTCATCCAAAGTATCTCTTTCCGTTTTTTTAGGCTTTGTGTCATAGTATCCTTTTTCAACTTTTTTCGCCATCCCTTAATATATAATCGTATAAATCTGATTCATATCCGCTAAGCATTACTTTGCTTCTGCTCTCAAGTAACACTCAAAAAGCTCTTCATGATCTTTGTCTGACATTTCTATATTGTATTGCTTTCCTTTTCTGGTGCTAAGTAAATATGGAGGATCACAATAAATCAGGCACTTTGGATGATTAAATTGCTTTATTATGTCCAGTGCTGATCGTTGCTCAATCTGTACTTTTTTCAGTCTTGCAGCAGCTTGCATTATTATTTCGGGCAGCTTATTCCAAGCTTGAACCGCATATGATCGTTCTCTTCCTTGAACATCATTTTTCCATCCGCTTTTTGCATTACATCTATATCCATGACTCATATTTATCTTTATGCAAAAATGCAACAGCCTTATCAATATCTGTCTTTTCTGAACCTTCATAAGACCGTTCATATTCTGCCCTTGCATATGGCGTCATAAAAATCTTATATGCAAGCTCGTCAGCACTTTCTTTAACAACTCTAAAAAAATTTACGACATCGCCGTCAATATCATTTATTGTTTCAATGTTTGACGGGTTTTGTTAAAAAGACGGCACCGCTTCCAAAGTATGGTTCAACATAACTGTGATGTTCCGGCATATTTTCAATTATCCACTTTGCAATTCTCCATTTCGCACCTGGATATTTCAATATTGCATTCATAATCTAAAAATAATTCCTCCACTTTCTGTTCAATTTTACTCTCCTACCACACGCTATATCTTACGGCTTCATCTCTTGTTATAAAGAAATGAATACCTGGGGCACACTCATTCCACCTGTTGTCGTCAAAATTATCAACGCAAACGACTTCACCAATTCTGTAAACAAAACTACTATCATGATTAGACTTGACACTATCAACATCTAGCTACAGTGCCATCGCTGTTTTCGATAGCGACTACTTCTGCTTTGTCGCACCTGCATTTTCTAGATGTGGCACTTGAACGTTTTGCACTCTCCAAAATTTTTAACTTTACAATATAACCTCCTGCTTTTTTGTAACCTATAAGGCTTCCACTTTCAGGGCAAGCTATTGGATAGTAAATATCTGCTTCTCTAAGTTTTGCTCCTCTAGGTATGCTTCTCTAAGGTCTGCCTCTCTAAGGTCTGCTTCTCTAAGGTTTGCCCATCTAAGGTCTACCTCTCTAAGGTATGCTCCGCTAAGGTTTGCTTCTCTAAGGTTTTGTTCGTCTAAGGTTTGCTTCTCTAAGGTTTGCCCATCTAGGTCTGCCTCTCTAAGGTCTGCTTCTCTAGGTTTGCCCGTCTAAGGTCTGCCTCTCTAAGGTCTGCTCCTCTAAGGTCTGCTCCCCTAAGGTCTGCCTCTCTAAGGTCTGCTTCTCTAAGGTTTGTCCGTCTAAGGTTTGCTCTCTCACCACCATCTTCTCTAAGCACCCACTTTCTATGCTTTTCTAAAATCTCCTGCAATTCTTCTTTTGATAAGGTTCTCATTTTTACACCTCCTGTACTTTCGCTCAATTTTGAGAGAAAGTCCTTTTTCTTTTAGACTTGCCATTTCTTTTTCTTCCTAAGATTAGGGTTTACAAAATACACCTGACCTTTTCCTGTTACTTTCGTTGTTTTCGTAACCCTAACACTACCATCAGGATTGTTTATAGTACTCTCCTTAACCTCAAACAGCCCTAGCTCCATAGCCCTTTGAGTGGGGAGGTTTTTACTGCTACCAGTTTCATTAAAAAGCCTCTTTGTCTTAATTCGTCAAAAAGTCTTTTTCTGACCTGTTGTATATCCGTTTTGTTTAAGAAGCTTTTGCAAGGTCTCCGATTAAGATAGATGTATCGCTTGCGGATACTGATTTTGCAAATAGGGCTAAAGGTTGCATTTCCTTATTTTCGACTTCAGGGCTTTCCTTGCCTCCCTTTCCTCTTTTAAAGCTTTTAAAAGCCGCTATAGCTATATCCGGATTAGATAAAAGCTCTTCGGTGGCATACATTCCATGCTTACGGATGGTCGGTAAAACCTCTGCCGTTACCCAACGCTTAAACGCCTTAGCGTTAGGAAGTTTGCTTGATAGGATAAGTGAGTATAAACCACTTTCATTTATAAGCCACCCTCCTCTTTTGCCCTAAACTCGATAACGTTTCGTTATTGAGTTTGTCCTCACTGTCTACATGGTCATTTATAGCCTTACTAGGATTGCTATCCCTAGCACCTCTGCTACGTCTTTCCGACAAACCAAGGTTCATTGTCTACTTCTATTATTCTAATTTTCTCCAAATTCTGCGTTTTTGAAAAATTTTCAAATCATTCATTTATATTTTTCTCCTTTCACAAGCTCCAATATTTCGCTATCAAAGAAATGAAATTTATCTTGCAAATTCCACAAGTCCCTTACCCTCATAGTGTGAACAATCTCTTCTCAATTTTGGATAGTTCTTTTTGTTACTCCTAAGTGTTTCCCCATTTGCTCATCAGATACAATCTCTCTTCCACCTGAAACCCTACCGGTCATACACCTAAAAAGCATTTAAGCGTTTTTCTCTTTTACTCTCTCTTAACCTTGGCATCTCTTATCTCCTTTCTCCTTCAAGTTCTGCCATATATTTCAAATTTAGTATATATATTCTTCATCAATATATACGTTTTAAATCGCATTTTCTTCCCATATCATCTATCGGTACGTTATAATATTTAGCTATCTTTCTTAATAACTCAAAGGTATGCGGTTACTATCATTTTCATACTTTAACAGCGTTTGATGATGTATACCAATAGCCCTAGCTACCTCTACAGCCGATAAATCGTAATTAGCTCTTAAGCCCTTTTAAAGATATTTTCAATTTTTGCCTTCCTCCTTTAATGTATCATATTATATATAACAATAGCCCGATTATAGTTAGTACAAGAATTGAACATATTTTCCAAAAATCTAATTTCTTCATTGTATTTATTAAAATAATGTGGTAACATAATGAGAAAAGTATTGGGGCTTTGCCCTTTACTTACTGAATATGATTTGTAATATTACTGCAATTAGTCCGATTATCGCAGCTATTACAGTCGCCTTTGGTTGATCTAACCAAGGGCTTTTTAGCTTTCTTAGCCACATTACTATCCCCTTTCTTATTTATAATCTAATTATACTACGATTTAATTCGCACGTCAATATATCGTATTTTTCGTATTTTTCTTTACAAAGATAGCGTATTATGTAATAATAAAACACTGAATATAATAAGGAGGTATAATGGCTAGAGGACGCGGAAAAATTGACACCAAGAGATTTAGAATATATGAAGATTATTTCTAATAATATTTCAAAAGCTTATTAAAAGAGTGTAATTATAAACAAATTGATTTGTCTAAATCTACTGGTATACCACCAACGACATTATCTGGTTATATCTCAGGAACATCATTGCCAATAGCTGGCAATGTACAAAAAGATAGCCGACTTCTTTCATGTTCAAAAATCAGATATTGACCCTAGATTTGATACTAATGATGTTGCACAAAGCTCTAATACCACTATCTCAGAAATAAAAGATGTCGTATTAAATCTTAACACACATAGGCAACAAGTAGTATTAGATATAGTTAAAGCTCAACTCAAGGAACAACAAGAGGAAGAAAGAAAACTGCAGTAAAGGGAAGCTACTACCGAATATAAGGTAAAAAAGAAAATTCCCGTATACAAAATAGATGTAGTCGAAAAACTTGCAGCGGGATATGGTCATTACTTAGCTGATATACCTCAAGAATATACAGCCTATATACGAGAAAAATCCTAGTACCCTACCTGATTATGATTTTTGCAAGCATAGTTGATGGTTATAGCATGACCCCCAACTATGACGATGGGGATATAGTTTTTAATTAAACAGGATACGATTTTTCAAGATGGGAATGTATATGCTGTAGTTTTAGATGACGAAACCTTCTTAAAAAGGTATATTTTAAGAAAAATGAAATCGTTTTACAATCCATTAACATTGAATATAAAGATATCCATATTCCTATCTGCGATGATAGAGTTGATATTAGAATTATAGGAAAAGTTATAGGAAATTAACACCACTCAAAAATCATTTCTAAAGATTAGCCTTGAAATTTACTTGCTAAGGAAACTCACAAAGAATACATACTTACATATACATGGAAATTATAAATAATATATACATAATTTAGATTTTAAGTAGAGCCACGCTCTACAAAAATAATAAAATAATCTTTTTTAAGAAAGGAATGTACTTATGGATTTTCAAGACCAAATCAAAGCATTTGCCACAAGAGTAGAAAAATTGATAGAAACTGTTCAAACCGAGGAAGCAACAAAGACATCTCTAATTATGCCTTTTTTCTCCATGCTCGGATACGATGTTTTTAATCCCGAAGAATTTGTACCTGAGTTTGTAGCAGATGTTGGAATTAAGAAAGGCGAAAAAGTAGATTATGCCATATTTGTAGGCGGAACACCTACAATTTTGATTGAAGCTAAATGGGTGGGGGAAAAACTTGAAAAGCATGATTCTCAATTGTTCAGATACTTTGGAACTTCTACTGCTAAATTTGCAATTCTGACAAATGGTAGACATTATAGATTTTATACAGATTTAGAAGAAACCAATAAAATGGATGAAAGACCTTTCCTAGAAATAGATTTACTAAATCTAAAAGATACTCAAAATACCAGAAATTAAAAATTTTCAAAAACTAATTTTGATATAAATACTATTTTTTGATAGTGCATCTGAGTTAGAAATACTCAAATGAATTTAAAATTATTTTTAAAGAGGAGTTGGATAATCCTTCTGATGATTTAATAAGATTATTTTTAAAAATGTTTATGACGGTCTAAAAACGCAAAACAGTAATAGATAGATTCAAACCTGTATTAAAGAAATCTTTAAACAACTACATTTCAGAACTAATGAGTGAAAAGAATTTCAACTGCTCTTGGTAGCCAAACTACCATTCCTCCAACCGAAGAAACATCTGATGAGTATGAGAATATTTCAAAAATAATAACAACACCTGAGGAAATTGAAAGTTACTACATAGTAAAAAGTATTATTATAGATTTAGTAGAACCAGACAGAATATCATTCAAGGATAATGAAAGATATTTTTCAGTCTTAATAGACAATAGCGTTAGAAAACAAATTTGTAGATTAAACTTAGATGGAAGAAAAAGGTATATAATGATTCCAGACCAAGATAAAAATTTTTATCAAATACGAAATAGCTGATATAAATGATATATATAAGCTTAAAAGATGAACTAAGGCACTCATTAACCCTACTAATTTAACATACAGAAAACCCTCGGGCTTAAACTTGCCTATTAGAGAAATTCAACAATATTGATGACCATTTTGGTGAAGCCATCGAGAAATGGTAACTATAGGTTCGAATGCTAAAAGAGAAATTTCAAGTTATAAACTTAGTAGATATGCTTGTTATCTTATTGTAATGAATAGTGAACCTTCTAAAGAAATAGTAGCCTTAGGTCAAACTTACTTTGTAAATAAAAACGAGACAACAAGGGTTGAAAAATTCAAATAAAAATCTTTATATGTTGGTAGCATATAAGGGCAAGTCCTAGATGAAACTAGACTCATTACTCACTCATACTATAACATCTAGGCAACACCCTTTTCAATACCGGAATAGGTGTTCTTTTTATACTCAAAAATATTATAAAAAGAAAGGATAGATATTATGGCAACAGCAAGGAAATTACCATCCGGTAATGGAAGTGTAGAATTTATGACAAAACCGATGGAAATGGCAAAAACATTATAAGTCTTTTACTGCAAAAACAAAAAGAAGCAGAATTTTTGGCAAGCTCCTTTAAGTTAAATAATGAAATACAAAGAGAAAAGCTAAACATAAGCTACATAAAGCTCTAAATAATATTGCGAAATGAAATCTAATGTACTATCTCCTAGCACATTAGTAAATTATAAAAAGGCTAATAAACACAGCTTACGAAAACTTGTTAAGATATCCACTAGATAAAATAGACGAACAACTTATACAGCATTGGGTTAATTCTTACGCTATAGGTAGAAGTCCTAAGACTGTAAGGAATGCTTACGCACTCTTTATATAACGCTTAGAAAACTTTTATACCCAATTTTACGCCTAAATATAACACTTCTCAAAAAGTAAAGCCTAAACTATATGTTCCTACTGATAGCGATATACAAGTGCTTATAGCTTATTTTCAAAGATAATGATATAGATATGCTACTAGCTGTCTACCTAGCTTCTTTTGGAACTTTCAAGACGTTCTGAGATATGTGCTTTGACTGTAGATGATATAGAAAGTAACATCATACGTATAAACAAAGCATTAGTTTATTCTGAAGATAATAATTGGACTATCAAAACTACTAAAACTACTTCTAGCACTAGAAATGTAGATATGCCGGAGTATGTATTAAAAGCTTTTCCCACTAAAGGTAGATTAGTAAATTTAAACCCTAATCAAATAACACATAGATTTAAAAGAGCCTTGTCAAAACTTGACATTCCTAACTTTAGATTTCACGACTTAAGGCATTATGCTGCAAGTATGATGCACGCTCTAGGTATTCCGGACGTATACATTTGATGCAAAGGGTGGATGGTCATCCGATAATACACTTAAAAATGTATACCGAAACGTTATGACCGATTATAAAGAAAAATTCACGAACAGAGTATTCGAACATTTGAAAAAGTATGACCCAAAATATGACCCATTAAAGCCCTGGATTTATAGGCTTTTTAACAACTTTTATAAAGGGTTCGAACCCGTCTCGCGCTCTTTTTATTTAACGGCTTAGTAAGCCGTTTTTATTGTTTCATTACTAAAAACCTCTTTGTCAGTATAATCCAACAAAAGAGGTTAAATCAAAAACTATTTACTTTTTCCCTTGGTTAGCAACACTTTCCATCTTAACTCTTCTTGATTTCCAAGATAATATTTATTAATAACTTTGAAATTATCATCAAATTCATATACTAGAGGTACAGCTGTAGGAATATTTACTTCCATAATTTCTTCACTACTCATATTATCAAAATATTTAACCAATGAACGAAGTGAATTACCGTGTGCTGCCATAATAACTCTCTTTCCTGCTTCCATATCTTTTTAATTACATTCTCAAAATATGGAACCGCTCTTTCTATAGTTTCCTTTAAACTCTCTGTATATGGTAAAAACAGCTTTATCTACATTTCATATGCCGCTTGATTAGCAGGACATCTTTCATCAGCAGGCTCAAGTGCAGGTGGCATTATATCAAATGATCTTCTCCAAATTTTTAACTTGATCTTCACCACTACTTTGCAGCTGTTTCTGATTTATTTAAGCCTTGCAAAGCTCCGTAATGTCTTTCATTTAATCTCCAGTCTTTAATAAACGGTAACCACTCTCTATCTAAACCTTCAAGAGTATAATTAGTGTATGTATAGCTCTCTTTAAATAAGATGTGTAGCAAACATCAAAATCATAACCTTCTTCTTTTAAAAAGCTTTCCGCAGCTTTTGCTTCTTCAACACCTTTTTCGAGATAGCTCAACATCTGCCCAGCCTGTAAATAGATTTAATTTATTCCACTCACTTTCCCCATGACGTATCAATACTAATTTCATCATTATATGACTCCTTCCCTATTACCTCTTGGTTTCAAGCTATATTTTAAAAATACCGCAAAAACAGCACAACTTGTCAAAATAACGAATTTTAACTCTTATTTTTGGTTAATGCTATATTGATATACCAAATATTTTTGCTATAATTAAAAGCAATAAATATTTGGAGGTCATACAAATGGCAAGTTTATCACTTAAAGGTATTGAAAAACAATATCCAAACGGCTTTTAAAAGCTGTTCATGATTTTAATTTAGAGATAGCAGATAAAAGAATTTATTATTTTCGTAGGTCCATCAGGGTTGTGGTAAATCTACAACTCTTCGTATGATAGCCGGTCTTGAAGATATTTCAGCGGTACATTAGAGATAGATGGAAAGGTTGTTAATGATGTAGAACCAAAAGATAGAGATATCGCAATGGTTTTCCAAAACTATGCACTCTATCCTCATATGTCAGTTTATGATAATATGGCATTTGGTCTTAAACTTAGAAAAGTTCCTAAGGATCAAATAGATAAACAAGTTAGAGAAGCAGCTAAGATTCTTGATCTTGAAAAGCTTCTGATCGTAAAGCCAAAGGGCTTTATCAGGCGGTCAAAGACAACGTGTTGCTATGGGACGTGCTATAGTTAGAAATCCTAAAGTTTTTCTTATGGATGAGCCACTTTCAAACCTTGACGCTAAATTATAAGGTACAAATGCGTATCGAGATTTCAAAGTTACACCAAAGACTTGGTTCAACTATCATCTATGTTACACACGATCAAACAGAGGCTATGACACTTGGTACTCGTATCGTTGTTATGAAAGACGGTTTAGTACAACAAGTTGATTCACCACAAAATCTTTATAACAAACCATGTAACTTATTCGTTGCAAGCTTTATCGGTTCTCCTCAAATGAACTTTGTTGATGCTTTTAGTTAGCGAAGAGGGTAGCGACTATTTACTTAACTGTCGGCACTTACAAATTAAGAGTTCCTGCCAGCAAAGCTAATCTTAAAAAGATAGCGGATATGTAGGAAAAACTGTTGTTCTTGGCGTACGTCCTGAGGATTTACATGATGAGGAGCTATTTATCAACAGCTCTCTGATAGCGTTGTAGAATCTGAAATCAAGGTTTGTGAGTTACTTGGTGCAGAAGTGTTCTTATACTTTGATGTAGCGGTTCTCAAATGACAGCTAGAGTTAATCCTCGTACTACACTTAGAACAGGTGATAAGGCTAGATTCGCTATTGATATGGAAAAAGATTCATATCTTTGATAAAGAAACAGAATTAACTATAACAAACTAAAGATTGATATAGAAGCTTTTTAGCTTATAATTAGGGTAGGCTTTTTGCCTATCCTTTTTATTTAGATATGGAGACTATATGCTTTTCAAATAAAGATATTTTTAATGCTAAAGTTAGAACAATTAAAAAGTTTGTCCGGACTTGATATTTCCATAAATGTAAATGAAGCTTTCTTTAGAAGAGGAGATAGAAAAATCTCCTCTTTACTTGATAATTTTTCAAAAGCACCCACTAAAGACAAAGCTTTTTAGGCAATTACTTCTTGGTACTAAAAATTATAACGAGTTAGAGCCTCATATACAAGACTAAATTTAAGAGAAAATGATACTTTTTGTCTTTTTAATGTTTTCATCTTCCCTTTAATGAGCTTGCTAAAAATGTATTGCAAAGTTTATTTCAAGCTCAAAAAGATTGTATACTGGAAATAAGCAAGCAACACATTGCCATTATACATAGAATAGCTCCTACTTCAGTAATCTCTGATCTGGCACATACTGTATCTGATATCCTCAATACCGAAGCTATGGTTAAAGTTATTGTAATTTACTCAGATATAGAAAATAAATTACCTAAACTAAACTCTATATATGAAGATAATCTTCTATGTTTTAGATATTGCAAGATCAGACCTGAACAATATGTTCTTTCCAACAAAGAATTAGGTATAGGAGGTCTACTTTATGAACTCCCCACAAAAGTCTGCTCTCGTTTTCTAAATGAGATTCTAAAAGATAACATTTCCTTCAAAAATAGATGAAGAAACAAGACATACTGTAGATACCTTTATTAATAACAATCTAAATATAGCCGAAACTGCAAGAAGTTTACATATGCACAGAAATACTCTAGTTTATAGAATAGAACAAGTCGAGGCTAAGTACAGGGCTTGATATTCGTAGCTTTGAGGGTGCTATGCTTTTCAGATTAGTTAGTCTTATAATAAATTTTTACATTCAAAGGAGGGTTTCTAATATATGAACGATACTTTTTATGAACAAATAGTTGTGAAAAACGTAGTATTTATGACCACTTATCTATAGTTCTCGCTGTGATTTTTGCTCTTATACTTATATCTATTATAACCTTTAATCCATTGATTTTAGTTATCTTAATTATTTTAGGCTTTGCTTCTTATCATTTTAAGATACCTAATACTCGTTTAGAATTTGAGTATTCTATTTTAAATAGCGAGATGAATATTGATATGATAATAGAAACTAAGGCTAAACGTAAGTCTATCAAGACTTTCGATATTAAGTCCACCAAGCTTTTAACAAAAAGGCTCTCCTGCCCTTAAAGAATATGTAGGAACAAAAGCAATTCAACTATTCCTCCAATGATGAGAGTATGGAAACTTATATTATTATTACTTCAAAATAATAATACTAGTAAAGCCCTATATTATGAACCTTGATGAACAAATGCTGACTATGATTAAAAACTATATACCTGCAGACAGGTACAAATATAAATATACTAAAAATATACTTATAAATACTAGTGTCCTGTAATTCTTTACAAAATGAGTTTATTAGATTTAAAGTATTAAAGAATTTATATAAAGTAAAAATCGCTCAAACCTAAGGTTTAAGCGATTTTTACTTATCCTATATTATACCCGGTAACTAAATATATAAATACTATTGATATACTAAATTGTATACAAAATAAATCTATTCAGCAATATATAAAACAGCCGAATTTTTCTTCAACTCTATTTCTAAATAATCATCATCTAAAACAAAATTCAGCTTACCTGCATTATACCCCTCTTCATCACTATACATAAGTCTACTTAGTCTATCTTTATATCTAATTCTGCAAGATACATTGGTATTTCATATTTTTATTCTCTTCACGGTATAAACTAATAACTACCGCTATATTTTCACCATAAGTTCTAGCATAAATAATCAAATTATCCTCAGCTATAATAGGTATAAGAGATCCTCTTTTAAACAAATATTATCTCTATGAATAAAAGACATATATCTATAAAACATAAGTACATCATAATTTTCCTTACCCCAAGGATAGGTTCTTCTATTATCAGGATCTGTAAAGCCACAAAGTCCTACTTCATCTCCGTAATATATGGTAGGAGCCCCTTGCATAGTCATTTGTAATATTATCGCCTGTCTAAAAACAGCATAATTGATGTCCTCACAAGCAGCATCTGAACCTAAAGAATCTACTCTGCCGACTTTTTTATTTGTTCTAGTCAAAAATCTTGAATGATCATGGTTAGATAATTCATTCATAGCACTAAGCAAAGCCGGCATAGGAAATCTTGCAGCATTATGTCTTAACATATCAAAAAAGAACTTTCCATTACCTAACAAGGCTTCATCAGACCTATCGGAGTGCTTCTCCAAACCTGTCAAAAACCAGCTTACCGGTTCCATAAAAGCATCATAGTTCATAACAGTATCCCACTCTTTTCCATTTAACCAAGCTTCAGGATTACCATAGTGTTCCGCTAAAATGAATACATCTTCCTTGCCGGATTTAACATTTTCTCTGAATAATTTCCAAAACTTATGGTTAAATTCTTCACTATGTCCTAAATCTGCCGCTACATCAAGTCTCCAACCATCTATATTATAGGGTGGACTTTATCCATTTCTTTGCTATATCTAACACTTCTCTTTTATTGCTCACTATTCTCATAATTCAATTTAGGCAAAGTTGGATGCCCCCACCAACCTGAATACTCCATACTTTCCCCATCAAAAAGAAAAATATGGTCTATATTTGCTGGACTTAGAATTAAAAGCACCCAAATCATAGCTTTCTCCATATAACTCATTTGCTTTAAAATATATTTTCTCTCTATCCATCCATCTATGAAACGAACCGCAATGATTGAAAACTCCATCTAAAATAACCTTTATACCCTTACTATGAACATAAGTCATAAACTTGGCAAAAACTCATTACTGACCTCTAAATTTTTACTATTCGCCGTTTTTCTATATAGGAATATGCTTTTTCATTACTATTATCATCTATAATCGACTTCTCATTATCATTTACTAAAGTAGTAAGATGAGGATCTATATAATTATAATCTTGTGCATCATATTTATGGTTTGAAGGAGATACAAATAAAGGATTAAAATATATTGCCTCTACTCCTATACTTTTTTAGATAGTCTATCTTATCCCCAAACTCCTTGTAAATTTCCACCATAAAAATCTATGAACATCAAAAACTTTCAGGTAAACTCGACCAATCTTTTCACCCTCTCTACATTTCTACCTATAGATATACTCTTCATCTCTAGGAGAATGGTCCTCCCCCGACTTATGAAATCTATCTATAAAAATTTGATACATTATACAACCTTTAGTCCATGCCGGTGTTTTAAAATCAGCTATAATTCTAAAATCATATTCATAATTTCTCTCACTTGAGATTCCTATTTTACTATAATATACTCTCTTATCATTTTCTTGTATACAAAATGCATACCTAAGTATATTCTTTTGCAATTTAAAAATTATACTTGTAATACTCAAAATACTCATCACTGGCATATTTATCCATCATATGCTCTTCTTCATCTAGAAAATATACTTCTTTTTTCTTTATCTTTTCCTACTCTTATCTTAATTTCTAAATCATCACCTAAACTAGGTTCTACTATATTAAGATAATCATGACATTCATCATGAAAAATAGCACCAAAAATTCATATAATCCTCTTATTATAAATACATAAAGGTCAGCATATTTGCCGACCCCTACTTAGATTAAGCTTCAAATAAAGCTTCAAATTCTTCAAAACCTATTTTTTTCTTTTTCTAATAATAAAAGCAACACCTTATCTAATATATCTCTTCTTGATAATATAATGTCCTTAGCTTTTTATAGCAATCATCAACTATAGCTCTAACTTCGTTGTCGATAGCAGTAGCTGTATCTTCAGAATATGCTTTAGTATGTGCAAAAATCACGACTTACTAAGACTTCATCATCACTTTCATAATTTATCATACCAAGCTTTTCGCTCATTCCATACCTTGTAACCATAGATCTAGCCAAATTTGTAACTTCTTTTATATCTTGACTGGCTCCTGTCGTTACATCATCAAACACTATTTCTTCGGCAATTCTACCACCTAGACTAACCATAATCTCATGTAGAATACGATTCTTAGTATTAAATATATTATCATCCTTAGGAACAGGCATAGTATATCCTGCTGCACCCATACCTGTAGGTATTATAGATATAGAATGCACAGGTCCGACATCAGGTAATTCTCTAAATAAAATAGCATGTCCGGCTTCGTGATAGGCTGTTATTCTTCTCTCACTCTCCGGTATTATCCTACTCTTTTTCTCTGTTCCTATTCCAACTTTAATAAATGCTCTATCTATATCTACCTTACTTATAAACTCTCTATTCTCTTTAGCAGCTATTATAGCTCCTTCATTCATAAGATTTTTCTAAATCGGCACCCGTAAATCCCGGAGTAGTTCTTGCAATTTGCTTCAAATCTACATCCTCAGCTAGAGGTTTTATTCTTTGAATGAACTTTAAGTATAGCCTCTCGTCCACTAACATCCGGTCTACCTACAGCTATTTTTTTCTATCAAAACGACCCGGTCTAAGTATTGCAGGATCAAGTATATCTACTCTATTTGTAGCGGCAAGAACTATTATTCCTTCATTTACACCAAAACCATCCATTTCCACTAACATTTGATTTAAAGTTTGTTCTCTCTCATCATGACTACCACAAGCCCTGAACCTCTACGTCTTGCTACAGCATCTATTTCATCTATAAACACTATACAAGGTGCATTTCTCTTAGCCTCCATGAATAAATCTCTTACTCTTGATGCACCAACACCTACAAACATCTCTACAAAATCTGAACCCGAGATGGAAAAAGAAAGGAACATTAGCCTCACCCGCAACAGCTTTTAGCAAGTAAAGTCTTTCCTGTTCGGAGGTCCTACAAGTATAATTCCTTTTCGGTATTCTTGCACCGAGATTAGTATACTTATTATGATTTTTCAGAAAATCTACTACTTCCTCTAAATCTTCCTTCTCCTCATTCAAGCCCGGGCAACATCAGCAAAACCTATTTCAGTATTCTCATTAAAGTGTGGCTCTGCTCTTTCCAAAACTCATTCCCTTAGGTGCTGCAGCACCACCACGCATTTGCACTATTATCATAACAATAACTATCCCTTGTAGGAATAATATTATTGGAATAGCATAACTTAAAATTATATTATCCTTTGGAGCTTCCGACATAGAATAGTCTATCTCCATAGAATTAAGCTCCATGGCCAAGGTATTTACATTTGATACATATATATATATTCACTCTGAGTACCGTCTCTAAATACTATTCTCGCACTGCCACTGGGAATAGCTCTATTTTGTTCAATTAAAACTTTATCTATCCCCCTTGCTGTAATTCATTAATAAATTCTTTTCTCGTATATTCTTTTTCTTGTCATTCTACTTGTAAATGAAAAATGCTAACCATAAACTAAGCATTAAAAACAAAAATAGAACGAAAGTCCTTGTCTGATTTCTTGCAGTTTTCAATATATATATCTCCTACTTAAATTCTACTACTCCTATATATGGTAAATTTCTATATTTTTGATCATAATCAAGACCATAACCAACAACAAATTCATCAGGTATTTCAAAGCAAGTATAATCTACCTTAACTGCTTTTTCGACTCTTCTTGAAGGTTTATCTAGTAGAGTACAAATCTTCATGCTCTTTTGGTCCTCTTTCAAATAACATCTCTTTTAAATGCTTTAAGTTCTTCCCGAGTCTATAATATCTTCAACTATAAGAACTTCTTTCCCTTCTATGCTTTCATCCAAATCTTTAATTATTTTTACATTACCGCTTGATTCCGTTCCTGAACCATAGCTTGAAACACTCATAAAGTCAAAAGATACCGGTACTGTAAGCCTCTTGGCAAGCTCGCACATAAACAAGGCTCCACCTTTTTAATATACAAATAAGATGTACTTCTTTTCCTTCGTAGTCCTTATTAATTTGACTCGCAATTTCAAAAACTCTTTTATCAACCTCTTCTTCTGTTAATAAAACTCTTATATCGTATGACATTTTAAAACCCTCTCTTATACTTTATCTCTAATATTCTCTTTTGTACTGTCATCTACTTTATAAGCTTCACTAAGCCTTTTTCCTACTATCCAGATTATATCCTTACCCATAGCTACTAAAGGTATCTTATTTCTGTCCTTCGCTTCTATCTTTTCATCTATCATAAAAGACTTTATACTCTTCTTTCCTGCTTTTTATGTAAATATAATCTCCAGTTTCCTTGTTCTAAAATGAAAGTGCCTCTCTATTTTAGCATAATCTACATACTTTGTGTAAATTAAATCATCAATTTTTAAAAATTTTTATTTTTCAAAAACCCTAAGTTCGAAATCTTCTTCTAAATCCTTTTTCTTTTTATTATCTGCATCTCCTTTATCAAAGCAAAATACTATCATAAGTTTTATAAAAATCTGAGCTTATATGGAAAGTTTATACTTTTTCCTGTTTCCATAAAAATCAGATTATCCAGCATATCTATATGTACGGCTTCTATATCTTTTAGTTTATTCAAAAATTTCTTTTTATGAAAATTCTTATAAAATAAGTTCTGAGTATTTTTCTTCTCTTTTTAACTTTTCAAACTTAAAAACCCACCAAGTCGGTATTTCTATAAATGAATATTTCTTTCGCAATTTCTCTTGCTTTTTCATCTATAAACTCGTCCGCCATATTTATAAACTTAGATGATTTAACTATATTTTCAACACTGGCATTATTTATATCCTCCTGTAAAACCGGTAATATTTTTATGCCTTATTATATTTTCTTGTATAATCATCACCTAAATTTGTACTATCTACTCTATATGAAATTTTAGCATCTTTTTAATATTTCCTCTATCCTACTTCTATCTGTATATAATAAGGGACGAATTATATTCTCTCATTAAGTTTTTATACCTGAAAGTCCTTTTTAGACCTGTTCCTCTGCATAGGTTCATTATTATGGTTTCAGCATTATCATTTTTATTATGTGCTACAGCTATTTTTTTACTTTTCTTCCCTTTTTCTCTTTTCTAATTCTCCGGATAGACTATCAAAGATTTCATATCTTCTAAATCTACCCGCTTCTTCCAAGGATAAGGATTTCTCTTTGTCAGATTTATTATATCTTCTTTATATCCTCTATACTCCAGATTATTTTTAGTACAATATTCTTTTACATAATTTGCATCTCCATCTGCCTCTTCTCCTCTTATCCCATGATGAACATGACAAACATATAAATCTATGTCTAAATCTTCTTTAAAAGTCTGCAAGATATATAGTAAAAGCCATAGAATCAGCTCCACCACTTACAGCAACAAGGACTATATCCTTTTTTTCTATTAATTTATTATCTTTTATATATCTATAGATGCCCCTCTAATTCTTTTTTTCATATTCCTACTCTTTATACTATGATAATACTTTCATATATCTATATACTTTTTTTCTACATAAGCATTTGTTTTAAACAAAAATATGTCGCAAAATACATTTACGACATATCATTCATTCGGCTTTATTAAAATTTCATCCGGAAAAAAACTAAGCCTAATTTTTCCTTTTGCAACCTGTATCTTATATTCATCTGTTTTTATATAAATTTCTCTAGCATCAAGCTCCGCTTTTCTATTTTTGTTCTTTGAGTTTATCTTTTAGAAAAATCTTCTCTTTGACTATAGACAGCTATCTTTTTGCTTATATTAGAAACCCTAACATTAATAACGAGAGCCATACAAATTATGACAAAACCCTACCAAAAATACAGCTACAATATTATCCCTTCTACGTGCTTTTTGCCTTTTTCGTGTTTTTCTAGCCATTATACACTCACCCTAATTCCTCTATTAAAAACTACAATTCTTTATCTAAGTTTAAAGTATTTTCATACTTTTTCAAGTATTAACTTAAAAAAAGTCGCATAGTTCATTACACTACACGACTTTAGTAGTTATAAATATTTGAATAGCTCTTTAGCCTCATCCTTTTTGGTAGTATCTTGAATATCAAGTATTTCTACCTTAACACTCTTTGTTCCAAAAAGAATTTCTATTACATCTCCAACACTCACATCCGCACTGGCTTTTACCCGACTTACCATTTACCAAAACTCTTCCGGCTGTACAGGCTTCATTTGCTATTGTTCTACGTTTTATTAACCCTAGAAACTTTTGAGATATTTATCAATTCTCATTATTTATTAACTGCATCCTTTAAAGACTTACCTGGTTTGAATTTTTGGAGCTGTGCTTCGGCTATCTTCATTGTTTCACCGGTTCTTGGGTTTCTACCCTCTCTAGCTGCTCTTTCAGAAGTTTCAAATGTACCAAAACCAACTAAAGTAATTTTATCTTTTCTTTACTAATTGCTCTGTTACAACTTCTACAAATGCCCTTTTTAATGCCGCATCAGCATCCTTCTTGCTTAATTTAGCTTGTTCTTGCAATAGCAGCTACTAACTCACTCTATTCATTACTTTTTCCTCCTAGACTAGTTTATCTTATAATTTCTGTTCCTTTATATCCTCTTTAACTCTTTTTGTCAAGCCTTTTTGAGAACTATAGCCACTTTAAGGTGTTTTTAGCTGAAAAAACTCTAAAAATCTCTCTACTTTTCTCAAACATAAAGCTAAGATTATTGTTTTTGTCTCATCTATATGACAAGTTCTGTCCTTTCACCCAACTTCAATTTTATGCTGTTTCTATTAATTTCTATTAACTTTTCTACCAATTCTGCTGAGATCTTAGCCTCTTTATAAAAACAAATTTTTAGTTCTTGTTTATTTATGTATAATTCTTCAACATATACACTATGAGCAAGTGCTTTTAATTTAGCTATATTTAAAAAGATTTTTCAACTTCTTTACCATAAGCTCCGAATCTATCTATAAGTTCGTCTTGTATATCCATATAGTCTTCTTCATTTGCCATAGATACTATTCTTTTTATACATCTAATTTAAGTTCTTCATTTGCTATATAGCTATCCGGTATATAAGCATCAAGCGGTACTTCTATGCTAGTTTCAAATTCATCTATACTGCATCTTCACCTTTTTAATGCCTTTATAGCTGTATTTAATAGTTTGCAATACAAATCATATCCTACTGCTTCCATATGCCCATGTTGTTCTGCACCTAAAACATTTCCGGCACCCCTTATCTCCAGATCACGCATACTATTTTTATACCTGAGCCTAACTCTGTAAATTCTCTATAGCTTTTAAACGCTTAGTAGCCTCTTCGTTTAGCATTTTACCTCTTTTATATAGCATAAAAAGCATAACTTGTCCTTGAACTTCTACCCACTCTACCTCTAAGTTGATATAATTGCGACAATCCCAATTTATCAGAATCATGTATTATCATAGTATTAGCATTAGGTATATCTAAACCCGTTTCTATTATTGTTGTAGAAACCAGTACATCTATATCCCCATTGATAAAATCAATCATAATATTTTCTAAGTTTTTTCTCTGCCATTCTTCCATGAGCGAAAAGCAACATTAGCCTCCGTACCATTGCTTGTATTCTCTTTGCCACCTCTTCTATGTCATTTATGGCATTGTATACATAATATACCTGTCCATCTCTTGCCAACTCTCTTTTTATAGCTTCTTTTACAGTTTTCATCATAGTATTCCATAACATAGGTTTGTATAGGGCAGTCTATCTATAGGTGCCTCTTCCAAAACACTTAAGTCTCTAATTCCTACAAGGCTCATATGCAAAGTCCTAGGTATAGGTGTAGCCGTAGAGTTAATACATCTATATCATTTCTCAAATTTTTCAATTTTTCTTTATGCGTTACCCCAAATCTTTTGTTCTTCATCTATTATAATAAGTCCTAGATTCTTTGCTGTCAAATCTTTTGATAAGACCCTATGTGTACCTATAACTATATCTACTATTCCTCTTTTAAAATCTTCTATTGTTTTCTTTTTGTTTTAGATGCGGTTCTAAATCTGCACATCAAATCAACCTTTACAGGAAAATCCTTCATTCTTTTGCACAAAGTTATTATAATGTTGTTGTGCCAAAATAGTTGTAGGTACTAAGTAAATGACTTGCTTACCTTCTTGTACCGCTTTAAAAGCAGCTCTTATAGCTACCTCTGTCTTTCCATATCCAACATCACCACATACTAATCTATCCATAATTTTACTTGACTGCATATCATTTTTAACATCTTCTATAGCTTTTTAGTTGATCTTTAGTTTCTTCTGAAGGGGAACATTTCTTCAAATTCTCTTTGCCATATGGTATCTTCCGGATATATATAACCCTTACCATTTAAGCGTTTTGCATATAAATCAACCAACTCCTTGGCTATATTAGCTACAGCTTTTTACTCTTGTTTTTGTCTTTACCCACTCTATTGAGCCTAATTTATTTAATTTAGGAGCTTTTTACTTCTGCATTTGCATATTTTTTTGTATAATATCCAACTTAGTAATCGGAATATAACAATTGGAAGAACCTGCATACTCAAGCTTTTATATAATCTTTTATTATATTATCTCTTTCTATCTTCTCTATTCCCCTGTAAATACCCAGTCCATGTTCTTCATGTATTATGTAATCACCTATATTTAATTCTTTTAATGACGAAATCTTTCTACCGTCATAAGAGGCCTTTTTATGCTCTTTTTCTTTCTGATTGCACCATATATATCACTTTCAGAAATTACTATAAAACCTAAATCAGAATACTCAAAAACCTTTTTGAAGATTTCCGTATAATACAAGTATCTGTCCTTCTAATACCTTTGACACTTCATTCTCATTTTCAGGTGAAAATGCAGATAAGGAATAATCCTCTCTAAGACTATTTGCTAAACGTTTTGCCCTTGTTCTTGAGGCAGTAAGTAAAAATAACTCTATATTTTTCTTTTTCTTAGTTTCTTTAAATCTTCAATAAGATTTTTCAAAAAGCATTTTTGTAAGAAGAACTAACTCTTGTACTTATAGAAAAATGTTTTTCAACTCTAAAAAGACCTGTATTTTTGGTTTAATAAATTTAATAGGACAGGCTTGGTTTCCAACATCTCCATAATATTTTTTGCCGAAAACAACTCCATGCTTCTTCTTTACTTATTTGACCGGAACTAAGTCTACCTTCCATACTACTTAGAAATTCTTCTTCTATTTGCTTTGCCTTATCATAACAATTAGCCGAGCTCATCTATAAATACTAAACTTCTATCTTTGTCAAAATAGCTAAGAAAGGATTCTTTCCACCTAATTCTTTTTCCTTAGCCGGATATATGTATATCTCATCTATATTTTCAATAGACCTTTTGAGAAGCTATATCGAATATTCTTATGGAATCAATTTCATCACCCCCAAAGTTCTATTCGTATGGGATTTTTCTTCTGTTAGAGGATATATGTCAATTATACCACCTCTAATACTGAAACTTGCCATACTTTCAACTTCACTCACTCTTTCATAAGCTAAATCAACTAAATTTCTGCTTAATTCATCTATATTGATTTGGTATCTGTAGCACTTATTTTTTAATATATTAGTCTTAAACTTCGAATAGGGTACCAGTTTATCCATAAGAGCGTCTATGGTACATATGACTATACCGGAACTCATACTTGACATTTTTTTCCAAGCTTCTATTCTTTCTTTGCTTATTAAATGCCCTTCTACATCCGCAAAAAAGAAAAGCAAATCTCTGGAGGGTAGAGTATGGTATTTTTCTGTAAAAACAAGATATATCCTCATATAATTGTCTTGCTCTGGATTCATCATAACTTACAACCAGCTTCCAAGGTTTTTTCTTCTTTTAAAAATTCACTAACTAGATGCGCTTTACCTGAATCGGTTAAATCTACAAGTCTACAAGAACCTTTATCTTTTTAATACGTATTCTTCTAATTCTCTATATAGTTCAGCTCCTTTAAAGGATTCTCAAATAAACTCATTTTAGACCTTCTTATTGTAAATATTCATCGCTTTTTTTTCATCTTCCAGCATGATAGACAAAGCATCAACACTATTTTTATATGCTTTCTCCATAGATTCATACTCTTCCTTACTAAAATGACCCAAAACATGAGCCGCAAGATCATAACCCTCAGGTTTTTCTCCAACCCCTATTTTTTTATTCTTGAAAATTCATTTGTTCCCAGATGTGCTATAATAGACTTTATACCATTATGTCCTCCTGCACTTCCTTTTTGACGTATTCTAAGTTGACCCACCTCTAAGCTTATATCATCAAATAAAACTACAACATCTTCTGCACTCAATTTATAAAAATCTATTGCCGCTCTAAGACTCTCCCCACTTAAATTCATATAAGTTTGAGGTTTTTAGAGTATAACTTTTTCACCATTTATGAAACTTTGCCACATATAGCTTTTATGTTTCTTCTCATCTAAATCTATATTATATTTTTTGCAATTTCATCTATAGCTTCAAAACCTGCATTATGTCTAGTCTTATCATATTCTCTGCCCGGATTACCAAGTCCCGCTATTATTTTCATATTACTCCTCTTTATATATTTGTTTTTCTACTGCTTTTAATATATTTACTTAGTATTTATCAAAACTTCTAAACTTTAAAAATATATATTTTTACCAATCTAATACTATTTACAACTGCTCTTCAGCAGTTCCTTGAACTTATGTTCTAGATTTTACTACATTTTTCTTGTTTTTCAAGTTATATCACATAAACTTTATTCAAAAGTTACCTAACTCTAAAAAAAGCTCAACCTAAGTCGAGCCTTTCTAAAAACATCTATTCTTATAAAAATTTTATATCTATCTTTTTATATTCTTTTATACCTAATTTTTGCTTTCATCTTAAAGCCTATCCTTTCATATTTATCAGGATAAAAATCTGGTACTTATTACTTTTTCACCCTCATTTATAAATATTTCCAAAGATGAAGTATCCATAAGTATTCTCATCTTTTCAAGCCTATCTATCTTTGTATATCTGGAAGTTCTACCATAAGTATTTGAAATATGACTTAAAACAAGAATATTATCTTTAAATTCCAGCTTTAGCAGTATCAAGAAAATTTATACTTTCAAATTCTTCATATCACTTAAATATATATCATAAGCACCTTTTAATGCTTCTGTCTTATATTCCCCTAAGACTATAAACTCCTTTATATTTCCAAACAAATCATCATATTCCTTTATAGGAAAAGTGTATAATTTACCATCTACATTCTTATACTCTTTTACCACACTAAGCGCATGTTGCCAACCAAGCTTTACTGTTGGTGCACTATAGTCTGCATCCGGCATACCAAAGCTAGCTATACCCAACCTTCTACCGTTTACCTCAAAGGTTTGTGGAGCATAATAATCAAAACCTGTATCAAGCTCTACATATTCACCAAGCCTACACTCCGCTCTAAAAATCTCCATATAGGGAAAAATACCCACAAGAATATTCATTTTGGAATTTATATTCTTCATGTTCTACCCCTTGAGGTGAAGCAAGCAAAAACCATCTTCCATCTAATAAAAACAAACCGGACACTCCCACATATATCCGAAATCCTTTTTCAGATTTTATGCTATTTATATACTTCCAATCATATAAATTTTTCACTTTCAAAAACTTCAATCTGACCCTTATCTTCTTTAGTTCTGGCACCAAGAACCATGTAATACTTATTATCATATTCAAAGACTTTAGGATCTCTAACATGCAAAGTAAGATTAGAAGGATAATCCTTATTATAAAGAACTACCCTCTCCTCATCTATATTTATACCGTCTGAGCTAATAGCCAGAGCTGTGTTATGCTCCTTCCCTCATTTATGTAATCGTAATCACCCTGCTTTTTTACATTACCTGTATAAAATAAATATAATTTTCCGTCTTTTTCTATAGCAGATCCCGAATAAACACCATTTTTCTTCCATTCCTTATCAGGCTTTAAAAATATTCCCATATCTTCCCAATTTAGAAAAATCCTTGCTCTTATAATGCCCCCTAATATTTTTAAAACCGCCATTTACATTATCAGGAGAATATTGATAAAACACATGATACTCCCCCTTAAAGTAAGACAGTCCATTAGGATCATTAAGCCAACCCTTAGGTGGCATCAAATGATACTTTAATCTCCAAGCATTTTTAAGCATTCTTTGCCCTCATTATCTCATCACCCACATTAATAGGCTTATTTTCTGAGACTTCTACATCACCATACTCAAAGCTATTTGTTATTATTACAGGAGTAACTATCTGGTATCCTTCCTCTTTTATAGCTTCTATATCAAATTCGAGTAATTTCTCTCCTCTTTTTACTCTATCTCCATTTTTAACCTTAGCAGTGTAATGCTTTCCACCTAATTCTACTGTATTTATACCAACATGAACTATTATTTCCGGACCATTATCAAGCTTAATACCTATAGCATGGCCCATAACCGCTACTATAACACCATCATTTGGTGCATATACCATACCCTCACTAGGAATTATAGCAACACCTTTTCCCAATATACCTGCTATAAAAGTAGGGTCATTAGTTTCTTCCATGGATACTATATTTCCTTTTAAAGGTGAAAGCACTACACCCTCTTCTAGAGTATTCTCTGATTTTATATCATTTTTAATCACTGTTTCCTCTGCCACATTCTCTTTATTCACCTTTGCATCTATTAAAGATGAAGGAGTTATTATCCAAGATATAACAAAAGCCGCCACAAATGATATTATGAATAGAATTACATATATTAAAGGTCTATCAAGAAATAATAAAAATACCAAATACACCTGTAACACCTGTTCCTGTCGCTCCCAGTCCTGTTATTGATGCAAAAACTGCACCTATAGCACCACCTAAGCAGCCCGGCTATAAAAGGTCTTATATATCTTAAATTAACACCAAAAAAATTGCAGGCTCTGTAATACCTAGTAAAAGCTGAAAAATCCTGATGGATAGCAAAAGGCTTCTAAGCTTTGTATCTTTAGTTTTTACGCCTACTGCAAGACCGCCGCACCTTGAGCTATATTAACTGCTGAAGCAAGAGGTAACCAAAAGTTACTCCCATACGTTATTTGTCCAAGATCAATAATTGTATACATATGATGTATACCCATAACTACCGTTGGGGCATATAAAAGTCCCATTATAAACGAACCTATTCCAAAAGGTATAGAAATAAGTAATTGAACTCCGTTTATAAGCCCATTCTCTAAAAATACAAATACCGGTCCAATCAATGATAAAGCCAGATAACCTGTAACAAATACTGATACCAATGGAGTTACAAACAAATCAAACATAGCAGGTATAACTTTATGTAACTTTTTCTCTATTAAACACATTATCCATACTGAAATCATTATAGGAATAACATGTCCTTGGTAACCGACCATTTCTATTTTATATAGACCGAACCATACTGATTGGTGTGTTGCCACTCCCTCTGTTGCCACTGCCCAAGCATTTTGTAAACTTGGATGTATCATAATCATACCGATTACAGCACTCCAAATATTGATTTCCACCAAATACTTTAGCTGCTGAAAATCCTATAAGTATAGGCAAAAATATGTATGCTATATTTGAAAATAAACTTGCAAACACATAAATAGAACTATTTGTATCTATATTTAAAAAGATTGTTTTTGACCATAAAAATCTAAACCGTTCATAAGTCCCATTAAGAAACCGCTTGCAACTATTGCGGTATAATAGGAACAAATATATCTCCAAGCACTTTTATAAGTCTTTGAAAAATATTTATCTTAGATGCCGCCATCGCCTCTTACTTCTTCTTTAGAAGCCCGCTTTATACCACTTAAAGCAATAAACTCATCATAGACTTTTGTTTACTGTTCCGGTTCCAAAAATAATTTGCAATTGTCCTTGTGCCTCAAAAACACCTTTTAACACTGTCTATATTATCTAGTTCTTCCTTATTAAGCTTACTATTATCAGCAATTACAAGCCTAAGTCTGGTTGCACAATGTGCTGCAGAAACTATATTCTCACTACCTCCAACAGCCCAGCTAAAACTTCTTTGCAGATCTATTGTAATCCATCTTTACCTCCTTAAAATATTTAAAAATTATAATATTGGTATCGTTTCCATATATAACACAATATATCCTGAAATGAAATAAAGTAAATATATGAATACTATTTTTAGGTATTCATATATTTACTTTATTTCTGACAAAAATACTATATACCTTCATCAAGCTTCCGAACTTTTATTAATATATAATAAAAACTGCTATATCAAAAATTTATCTTCTTAGATATAGCAGTTTTTACTTATCTTATACATTTTCATTTTTCTTAAATATCTCATATAACAAAGCCTAAGTATATAATTAAAGACTGACTTCTCTCCTATGTAATCTTAGTAATACTTGAATAACCAAGATTATAGCAACCAATATAAGACTTAGCATCGCATATTCTCTAGTACCGATATAAGATAATACGATTCCATATATCAACATTGTACATATAATATATATCATCTCATTTTTAGTTTCATATGTTTTAGATACCTGTAATCTACAAAAGTATAAAATGTTGATATAAAGCAATATATATATTAAGCTGAAATTAATAAAAGAAAATCCTTTAAACCTTTTCTATACATAAGACACCTCAAAACTTTTATTGATCGAATGGATTATTTTGCACAGTAAAAGACCAGTCAGAGCTACCCCTTCCTACTACTAATATATAATTTCCCCCTACAACACAACTTTCAGATGTATAAACCGGTTTCCAATTAGGTGCTTTCTTAGTCCACTTATTTCCACTTGGAGTTATATGAAGACTTCTGTTCTTTATACCCTACTCCACCTTTAACAAAAACCGCTACAACCATACTCAGTTTTTTGTTTTTATTAATTATATTATATAAATTATTTTGATTTATGTCAAATATTTTTATATTAATATACATCATTTCTTTTTATTAATCAGAATTTTTATATAATAGTTATCTATTTCTCAATTAAATAACTATTTATTGTTTTATCTTTCTAAAACAACAAAGATCCCTTATCAGTAAATTTAGTGTGTATACCTCAATTTACTGATAAGGAACTCTCTTTATCTGGTAGATTCTACTTATAATATTCCCATTGATTTTCATCTCCATAGTGCTTATATCCTTACCTTTGAATAAGCTCTTACAAGCATTTTTGCCGCTTCCATACCAGCTGTCTTGATATGGAAAATGGACTGTTGTAAGTTTTGGACTTATAATATTTCCTATGGTACTATCTCCCATACCTACAATTTGTATATCTTCCGTATACGCTTACCTATACTCTTAATATACTCCATAGCTCCTACTGCTAAATTATCTGTAGCACATACTATAGTATCTATACTGGCATTTTCTTTTAATATTTCTTGGCAAGCTTTTTACCTGATTCCATTAAAAATCTGTAATTTTATTAGTTATCTTAGATTCCGTATTAATATCTTTTATCCTCTACAGCCTCAATAAAACCATTATATCTGTCAAGACCTGCTGCCTTGTCTTTTTATTAACTCCTATATAAGCTATATTCTTAGAAGTGGTATCCACTAAGTCTGTCAAGTCTTTCATAACTTCATAATCATTAAAATATACACAAGCTTGCCCTGAAACTTGTTGTGCTAAAATTACCAACGGTATTTTTGCACTCTTTCATAACTTTCTTATGTGCACTACTAATCACAGTACCTAAGAGTATTATTCCATCAACACTATACTTGGTTAAAGTTTTTAGGTAAAAATAGCTCTTCCATTTCATCATTAGCAGTATTCTGCCAATAATAATTTATAACCGGTCTTATAAAATTCTGTACTTATCCTCTACCATTCTAGAAATACTTTTCAGAACTGATTTTAGGTATTATAACACCTATTAAACCTGTTTTTTTAGTTCTTAGTGTCCTAGCTTGAGAATTAGGTTCAAAACCTGTTTCTTCTATAACTTTGCTGATAAGATCCCTCTTTTCACTACTTACATAACCACCATTTAAAAACCTCGATACTGTAGCCTTTGATACTCCTGCCATTGATGCTATATCATTAATTGTCATTATTGTTCTCCCAGTTTTTAAGTCTATTTATAAATAATATTCAGTTTATTTTTGTAGCTAATAAAAATCACATAAAAATACTAAAAGCTAGACTGCTGATACTGATGTTACTGCAAGTCTAGCTTTATTTTTAGTCAAAGTTTAAACTTTATTTTAAATTTTTGTATTTATACTATACTTCCAACTTTTCATTATCCAGTACAGTTGATTTATACTTTTCAATAATTGTTCTCTGCATAATATCTCTTGTTTGAGAATTAATTGGGTGTGCTATATCTCTATATTCTCCATCTGAAGCCATTCTACTTGGCATAGCAATAAATAAGCCTTTTATCACCTTCTATAAACTTTTATATCATGAATTACAAATTCATTATCTATAGTTACAGAAACAACAGCTTTCATCTTTCCTTCTTTATCAATGCACCTTACCCTAACATCAGTTATTTGCATACTTCTCCCCTTCTTATACCTCTTATAAGGCATACCTTTCATTTTTCTCTATAACAACCTTAATATTATTAGGCTCTCCATATGAGTTGTATTTGCCCCTAATTGTATCTCGGCTTTCAACTATACAATTTTCTATAACTGTATTATCACCTATATATACATCATTCAGTATAACAGAATTTTTAATGACACAATTATTTCCAATGTATACTTTTTAAATAAAAGAGAATTTTCCACCTACCATTAATTATACAACCACTGGAAATCAAAGAATTTTTAACTTCTGCACCGGGATTGTACTTTAGTCGGCGGTAAATCATCTATTTTTGAATATATACTTGGGTATTCTGTAAAGAAATAATCCCTTACCTCTTTATTCAAGAAGTCCATATTGGTCTTATAGTAAGATTCTGCAGAAGCAACATTATTCCAATATGTATCTATTTTATAGCATATATTCTTTTATATTTTTATAACGTATAAGTATATCTCTTACAAAATCATATCTATCCTCAGCTATACAACGTTCTATAAGTTCTATAAGTTGTCTTCGCCTTATAACATAAATTCCACAGAGATATTATTTGCTACTGATAACATAGGTTTTTCTTTCAAAATCTGTTATTCTTCCATCGTCATCAATAGAAACAAGTCCAAATCTGGTTAGATCATCACTATCATTTACTTTTCTGCAAACAACAGTTATATCCGCTTTCTTATTTATATGATACTCCAAAAACTTTATTATAATCAGCTTATATACTCCATCTCCTGCCGCTATTATAACATAAGGCTCATGAGATTTCTTTAAAAAAATGTCAAATTTTGATATAAAGCATCCGCTGTTCCTCTATACCAATTTGAATTTGTCGTGTTATTGTTGGAGTAAAAACAAAAAGTCCTCCCTGCTTTTCTTCCGAAATCCCACCATTTTGACGAACTCAAATGTTCATTTAAAGATCTCGAAATTATACTGCGTAAACACTGCAACCTTTTGTATATGTGAATTGCTCATATTGCTAAGTGCAAAAATCTATGCTCCTAAAGTTACCGGCTATAGGCATAGCTGAAATTGCTCTCTTATTTGAAAGCTCTTTTCATTCTCTTAGAGTTACCACCTGCTCAAAATAATACCTACTGCTCTCATTATCTGCCACCTGCCTTTATAATATATGAACCACTTTCTAAAATTCCATTTTCATAATCAGTGGAAAGAGTTTCTCCCATAACAGCTGTATTCTTTCCTATCTTAACTCCATCCGGAATAATCGTCTGTTCCCCTATAATCGCAAGTTCACAGTTATAAACTTTTTTTATCGTAAATACTTTCTCTATATTCACCAATACCAATTTCGCAATCTCTACCTACATTACTATACTCCGCAATTATAGCTTTTGTCTACCTTTGTATTCTCTTTAATTAAGGTTCCTTTCATAATTATAGAATCTTTTTATGACTGCTCCCTTTTCTATAGTAACGCCGGCACCTATTACAGAATTAATAACTGTACCATATATGCTTGTACCTTCACCTATGATACTTTCTTTCAACCACAGAATCTTCTGATAAATATTGTGGTGGTATAATATCTGATTTTTGTGAATATTCTCCAATACTCTTCGTAAAGATTAAACTCCGAATAATATCTATTAATTCCATATTGCTTCCCAATATGTCGAAAGAGTTCCTACATCTTTCCAATATCCATTATACTCATAAGCGAAAAACTCTGGAATCTTCTTTTGAATGTATATAAGGAATGATATGTTTACCGAAATCACAACCCGTTCATCTGATAAGGATATTAAAGCTTCTTTAGAATGTTCCAATTAAAAATATATATGCCCATAGAAGCCAAGTTGCTCCTTGGAGCAGTCGGTTTTTCTTCAAATTCCGTAATTTGATTATGTTCATCTGTTATAACTATTCCAAATCGGGATGCTTCTTCCATAGGTACAGGCATAGAAGCTATAGTTACATCTGCCTTATTTGCCTTATGGTAATCAAGCATAACTTCATAATCCATCTTATATATATGATCCCCGGATAAAATGAGAACATAATCCGGATTATAACTCTCCATATATTCAAGATTTTGATATATAGCATTTGCTGTTCCTGTATACCAATCACTACCTTTAGAATTTTCATAAGAGAAAGTATACTTACTCCTCCGACATTTCTATCCAAATCCCAAGGTATACCGATTCCTATATGTGCGTTTAATCTAAGTGGTTGATATTGCGTCAATACTCCGACTGTATCTATGCCGAATTAATACAATTACTAAGAGGAAAGTCTATAATTCTATATTTCTCTCAAACGATACCGCCGGTTTTTGCAACCTTTTGTGTTAGTACTCCAAGTCGACTTCCTTGCCCCTGCTAATAGCATCGCAATCATTTCTTTTTGATCATGTTATCACCTCGCAGTAAAAAGTAGTATAAACACTAAAATATTTTTGTTAATTGTGCAGTACTATATCATATTTTTGTTAATTGTGAATAATTTCTTGTATAAACTATGTCTTGTTAATTTTACAAGATATCTCTATGTTGTTTATACCTTTTATCTTAATCTTTTAATCTGTATTCCTATATTCGATTTAAAATAATTCATTTAAACACCGAAAAATGTATTTAATATAAAAATTCAACAAAATCAAGTCTTAAAAAGCCTATAACAAATGATAAATATAGGCATTACTCTTATTTTTCTTAACACCATCTTAATACGTATTTAGTTATTATGCCTATAAAAACGAGAATGTGAGGACACTATGATGAAAAAAAGAAAATCATTAATCGTAGCTCTTAGTTCTTTAGCCTTAATTGCCACTTCTGTAGGGGCTTCAGGATTTAAGACTTACGCCGACGAAAACATTGGTAATTTTGATACTTATACGGGAGGCAGACAGCAAAGAAAATTCAACTGACACTATTACCGCTTATGCGACAAGTGCAAAAAAAGAAATTAACACTAAGATTAGAAAGAAGAGATGAAATATCCAAGAAATTTCTTTAGGGGAACACTACGACCAAGGAAGTAACCCTAACTATTACTTCTCCAGTATCAATCCTATTTTCTCCCAATATAGAGCCGTTGTAACACATTTAAGCTCCGTGATGATGGAGGATATACTGCACGCAAAGGAACCCGGAAACTTGATAGTAAAGGCTGCAGCGGATCCATCGCCATCAAACAACCAAGTTATTCCTTATAAAGTTGAAACACCGACAGTCTCAAACCCCACAAACCGTCACCTATACTTTACCGCAATTAGATGATAGTGATTTTTATTATCAGAAAACTAAAGCCGACGGCGGTACCGAGGATATAAACTATGATGAAAATAACAGAACTTTTTACTTTAACAGGCGACGAAAGATTTACAGATACAATAGTTACAATATACTCCAAAGGAACAAAGGGCTTAGCTGAAACTATACAGCCTATCAAAAAGAACTGACGAACAAAGAGGACAATATACCTACTTTAGAAAATCTTTTATCGTGTCTTGATTTTGGAAGTGACGAAAGCAAAATAGATAAAAATTCAACAAAAATTTCAGATAATGATAAGGATAAGTTAAAAAGCTACGGCCAAACCCGGCAAGCATAACATAAATATTCAGTTTACTTTTATAGATAAATCTCATGCCGAATATACAGTTACAATTAACACTATAGCTAATCCTAAAACAATGCAAAAACCCGACAGTAGTGTAAAGCCTGAAAAATAATGCAAAAACCTGACAGTAGTGCAAAGCCTGAAAACAATGCAAAACCTGACAGTAATACTAAGCCAAATAACAGTAGTAATTCGGGAAATAGTGGGAACTCAGGTGTAGGTTCAAGTAGTAGAGGCGGTTCAAGTAGTAGAGGCGGTTCAGGTAGTAGAGGTAGTTCAAGAGGTAGCTCAGGTGGTGGCTCAAGCAGACAAGCTGCAAAAAACTCATCCTCTACCCCTTTACCAAGCTATGTTGTAAAAGGCGGTACTTGGTCAAATAACAATGGTCATTGGCAATACAAAACAGGAAATACCATACACAAAGATATGTGGTTGGCTATAGAAAATCCTTTTGCTAACGAAAAACTTGGACAAGCCAAATTCTCTTGGTTCAGATTTGATAAAGATGGAAATATGCTTACAAATTGGCAATGGATAAAAGATGAAAAAGACGGAAAGCTTAAATGCTACTATCTAAACCCTATTTCCAACGGTAGTATGGGAGCTATGCTCTCAAGTACTCGTACACCTGACGGGTTTATGGTAAATGCTGCAGGTGAATGGGTAGTAGACGGTATAGTACAGACTAAATAAGTTTCTATTCAAACTAGGGCTTATTCAAAATTATAGGTATAAATATCAACTTTGTAGTACAAAAATAATTTTATTAAATCATATATTAAAAATAGACATTTCAGGTATTCTTAACAATTTGAAATGTCTATTTTCTTTTTAGTATTTTTCTATAATCTGTAATTATCTACCAAACTCAAATATAAACCATACCATAACTTTAATTTAATACTTATAAATTGATATTTACAAGGACAGAAAGCAAGCCTTAAAGGTTGCATGGGTCTTCCTATCTTTATCTGAAATATCTCTTTGACATTTTTAATACTCTGAGACTCAAAAGTAGATTTGCAATCCTGAGGAAACTCAATTCCGACCTGACCATACCTGCTGTTAAGTATCTTAGGATTATAGCCGTTTCTACAGTCATCACTGTTATATCTCTCAGATTTACCATATCCAAGATGTTCATCCATTTCTGCTTCCATCATCTCTTTAATAGTTCCACCTAACAGCTCTTTAAGCACAGCCTTAATATCTTCAGCTGTTTAGATATCATACTCCCCAAGCAACTCCTGAATAATGTTTCTTTTAGCTTCAGTCATTATAACCTTGTGTACCGTTTTTTATCTTTTTGCCATAATAAAAGGCCACCTATGATTTATATTTTTATCATAGAAGATCTATTACTTAATAGCTATTTACAAAAAAAGTTTCATATGCTCATTTTTATCTAATCAACAGCCACTACTTAGGAATTACTTTTTATATCAAGTATTAGTTGATGGATTATTATTTAATTTCATCAAAAATATATCACTATTTTTAGTTTTAAAAATATATAAATATGTATATTTTTTATATTTTTATTAAAATAACACTTGCATATATATATATATATAATTTTTCTTACAGAAATTATTAAAATAAATATAGAAATGTTATCATAATCGTAGCTTTTTAATATGTGTATGGTTTTCGAATTTTATTTTTTAAGAAATATGCTAAATATCATTTTAGAATATTATAAATAAAAACTATTGCAAAAGGAGTTTTGTATGAGAAAAATTAAAGTATGGTATTTTGTTAGGAACATTTGTAGCAATGTACGGTATGACTACAATGTCTTATGCCGGTAATGAGCCTAATAACACAAGCGATACTGCTACTGTAAGTGATGCCCGGCAGTATGGGGAATTCAGATACACCGGAAGTATCTACAATGGAGGAGCTACCTAGATTTGTTTCAAGCGAAAGCGAGTTAAGAGATGCCGCAGCTTTTGGCGGCACTATCGAGTTAACAGCAGACATTTTACTAACTGAAAGTTTAGATCTAGAAAACGCAAAACTTTTTAGGTCATAACCACAAGTTATATACACATCCTAATTCAGGTATAAAGGATCTTATAACAGGCGGGGAATTAAAGGACTTAACGATTGAAACTATGCACGAAAAATGTGCTATAAATGGTGCAACTAAAGTTGAAAATGTAAAACTTATATCTAAAGTAGAAACAGACAATACCGGGATTTCCTTCTATAGATATGGAGGTTCAGAAGCACTTAATATCACATTAGAGGGATATAAAACAGGAATAGACTGCAATACTTCAACTTCTATAACCAATGCTACTATAACTAGGGGCGAATATAGCAAAAAGGATAGCAAGGGTATTGATTGTATCTCTGTATTTGCGTCCGAACATTTAATAATGTTAATATCTCCGGATATGATGTGGCAGTATATGGATCAGGTAGGTATCGTGTAGTAGGTGGAATATTTAACAATAATAATATTGCTCTAGAAAAAGCTGCTTCTGTAAATGGTTCAGAAGTTAAAAACAACAAAATAGGTATACGTGGTGCTAGGGGATTTACAAATGTAAATGTCAGTGATAACGAAATAGGCATACTTGTTAACTCATATTCCGACACCCATAACACAGGCAATATTACCAATAACGAAATAGGTATAATGATAATAAATGGTAATTATCCTATTTATAGCGAAACATACGATAATTTAAATATCTCATCTAATAAAAGATATGAAATATACTCAGAAAAAGATACACCTATAGACAAGGATAATTTCGTTCAATACACCTTGGAATGGAAAGAATTTTCAAAAAGATGGAGTAGGTCAGTATAAAAAGCTTATTGTATGGTTGACAAAGGCAGGGAGTTTACTATAACCGAAAAAGCAATAAATTTAGCAAATTAACAGCTGTAAAAGTAGACAATGTTGATTTAGACAAAGAAAAATACAGACTACAAAAAGACAACGATACATATATACACAAAATAACTTTACCTGCACACGAAAATAAGAGAGTAGAATTAAAGTATGAGTTCGCTAAGCTTTCAAGTTTTTAGTATATGATGCTAAAGAACTGGAAGATGCAATACTAAGTTCTAAAGGCGAAAACTATATATCTAAAATCTGATATAGAGTTGAATAGCACGTTATTTATAGGAAAAAGGAAATAGTTTAATCCACATAGATGGAGAAGGACACAAAATATATACTAATAACAAAAATTGAAAACGCTTATACAATTAGCTCTCGGTAGCAATGTAAAACTTTCTAATGTAAATATAATTGATACAAGAGATAGTATAAAGTACCGGAAACTGCAGGTATATTCTCAGAAGGAAGCTTAGAGATTGAAAAATACCAATATAAAAACTTTACAAAAAGCCATCCTTTCACCGGTAAATGTTGGAAGTTATAATAAAATATCAGGCGAAGTTTCAGATGGTACTAATATAAAATATATAAACAATAACAGTACTAATGATACTAATAACTCCGTGGCGGTTCAGGCGGCGGCTCTCGTGGCGGTTCAGGCGGTGGCTCTCGTGGCGGTTCAGGCGGTGGCTCTCGTGGTGGTTCAGGCGGTGGCTCTCGTGGTGGTTCAGGCGGTGGCTCAGTTGTAGCAAAAACAAGCGAAAATCAGACACAACTTTCACTTACTAATATATCTTCCAACTTGCCGAAGTATTAATGCAGGTAATTGGGAGAAGACAAACCAAAAATGGAGTTTAAAGAAATCTGACGGGCAATATGCCAAAAACCAATGGGCTAATATAGCATCAAAATGGTATTTCTTAAATACGGATGGGTATATGTTGACGGTTTACATAATATAAACAATACTACATACAACTTTGCTAATGATGGTTCAATGAGCTTAGGTTGGGTTAATATAAATAACAAAATGGTATTATTTTTAATACTACTTCAGGTGCAATGATTAAAGGTTGGATACTGTATAATAATAACTGGTATTATCTAAATCAAAATGGTACTATGGCAACAAGTTGGATAAAGACAAACGATAAGTGGTACTACCTATCCTCTAACGGTTCAATGCTTGCTAAATACAACTACTCAGACGGATACCATGTAAACGCAAACGGAGAATGGATAAAATAAAAGATATAAAGTAAGCCCCAGATTTGGGGCTTATTTTATATTATTCTTATATAGTTTTGAATGTTTTTCATAAACTTCCTCTTCCTGTATCGATTTCATTTCCTTTTTATGCTATAATATAATTTATTTATTTAAAAACAAACAAATATTCTAAGGAGACTGTATATGAAATTAATAACAGTAAGAGAATTATTCAAAGAAACAGATAAATATCTAAATAAAAGAGATAACTATAGGTGCTTGGATTCGCAGCAATAGAGATTCAAAAAAATTTCGGTTTTTATCTCTTTAGCGACAGTTCTTATTTTGAGCAAATACAAGTTGTTTATCATGATACTTTAGATAATTTTTCACAAATAGCTAAATCTAATGTAGGAGCAGCCCTTATTATTACAGGTACTTTAGTTCCTACACCACAGGCTAAACAAGCTTTTGAAATTCAAAGCTACTAAAATAGAAGTTGAGGGAGAGTCAAATCCCGACTTCCCATTGCAAAAAGAAAAGACACAGTATGGAATATCTTAGAACCATTTCACATCTAAGACCTAGAACTAATACTTTCCAAGCAGTTTTTAGAGTTCGTTCTCTAATTGCTTTTTGCCATACATAAGTTTTTAACGAAAAATTTCGTTTATGTCCATACTCCTATCATAACAGGTAGCGACACAGAGGGTGCGGAGAAATGTTTAGAGTTACAACTCTTGACATGGACAATCTAAAAGCTACAGCTGATGGCAAGGTAGATAATAGCAAAGATTTCTTCGGTAAAGAAACTAATTTAACAGTTAGTGGACAGTTAAACGGTGAAACCTATGCTATGGCTTTTTAGAAATATTTATACTTTTTGGACCTACTTTTTAGAGCTGATTCAAATACTACAAGACACGCTGCAAATTTTTGGATGATAGAGCCTGAAATGGCTTTTTGCAGATCTGGTTGATGATATGGATATAGCAGAAGAAATGTTAAAAATATATTATAAAAATATGTGCTAGAAAAATGCTCCTGAAGAAATGGCTTTTTTAATCAATTCGTAGATAAAAGATTTATTGAATAGACTTGAAAATGTTTTAAATTCTGATTTTGGTAGAGTTACATATACAGAAGCTATAGAAATACTCAGCAAAAACAACGATAACTTCGATTATAAAGTTTCTTGGGGTTGTGATTTACAAACAGAACACGAAAGATATCTTACAGAACAAGTATTTAAAAACCTGTTTTTGTTACTGATTATCCAAAAAGAAATTAAAGCTTTCATATGAAACTTAATGAGGACGGAAAGACTGTTGCCGCTATGGATTGTCTTGTTCCGGTATAGGCGAGATCATTGGCGGTAGCCAACGTGAGGGATACTGATGACAAACTTCTTTCAAGAATCAAAGAACTTGATATGAAAGAAGATGATTATAATTTCTATCTGGATTTAAGAAAATATGGCTCAAATCGTCATGCAGGCTTTTGGTCTAGGTTTCGAGAGATGTGTTATGTATTTAACAGGTATGGGCAACATAAGAGATGTTGTCCCATTCCTAGAACTGTTGGTAATTGCGAGCTATAAAATACCGAAAGGACTTATATGAAATTTATTCACATTTCTGATGTACATTATGGCATGAACCCTGATGTTGGTAAAGCTTGGTCCAAAGAGCGTAGTAATGCCATAAAAATACTTTTCATAATATAATAAATGCTTGTAAAGAAAATAAAGTTGACTTTCTATTTATATCCGGAGATTTATTCCATAGACAGGCTCTAATAAAAGATTTAAAAGAGGTCAACTACTTATTTTCAAGTATAAGCGATGTAAAAGTTATTATTATAACCCGAAATCACGACTATATCAAAAAGGTTCTGCTCTGGACAGCTTTTTCTTTTGCAGATAATGTCTTTTTATAAAAAGTCCTGATTTAAGCAGCATCTATTTTAGCGACTTAAATACAGAAGTTTTCGGCTTTTCGTATTATGATAAAGAACTTCGTGCATATAACTTAGATGATATACGCTCTGCACCTGATGATAGGATAAGTATATTAATGGCTCACGGTGGAGATACAAATCATTTGCCTTTTGATAAAAATTCACTTATTAAAAAGATTTTTACCTATTATGCTCTTGGGCATATACACAAGCACAGTATTATTCTATAATAAAATGGCTTATCCCGGTTCTCCTGAGCCTTTAGATTCAAACGAATACGGAGAACATGGATACTTACTCGGAGAAATTGATAATATAAGCAAGTCTGTTACTCGTCTAGATTTTTATTCCTTGTGCCAGTGTTTATATTTCTTTAGTTTTAAATATAAATACCGATACCACAAATACCGAGCTTCTTATGCGTATAACAAATGAAATCAATAAAAAGAGGTACTCATATATATATAAACTAAAAATCAAAGGTCTTAGAGATCCTGATATCGAATTTGATTTAGATGTCCTATATACTCGCTTTTAAGCTACTTAATATATATAGATGAGAGCGAACCGAACTATGATTTTAATAGGCTTATGAACGAACATTCTTCTGATATGTTAGGCTTTTTTTATAAATGAACTAAATAAAACGGATATGCGTACTATAGAGAAAAAAGCACTATTTTATGGTGTTAATGCACTCTTAAAAAAACTTCAGATGAAAGGAGCTAAGAATGAAAATTTTAGAAATATATATTCAAGGCTTCGGTAAAATATCCAACAAAAATTCACCTTTTTCCGACGGTATGAATGTCCTATACGGAAAGAATGAAGCCGGTAAATCAACCATACATAACTTTATCCGCGCTATCTTTTACGGCTTAGAACGCGGTCGTGGTCGTGCCGGCAAAAATGATTTATGGTCCAGATTTGAACCTTGGGAAAAAGGTACTTATGGCGGATATATAAGAGTTTCCAAAAATGATATTATCTATCGTATTGAGAGAGATTTTACCAAAAATGCTTTTAAAACCTTTCTCTAGTAGACGAAGTTAAAGGTATAGAAATTGGCGAGCCAAATAGCATACTCGCCGAACTTTTAAATAATCTTTCTCAAACCGCTACAAATACCATTAGTATAGGGTCAGTTAAGGTCTGTTACCGATGCAGGTATGGCAAATGAACTTAGGAATTATATTGCTAATATGAATAATACCGGTAACGAATCCTTAAATATCAGTAAAAGCCAGTGCTTATTTAAAAATTACAAAGAAAAATATTGCAGAGTGATTTTATAGAGGAAGCTAGCAAAGCCTATACTTCAAACTTAGCCAGACTTCAAGATTTAGAAAAATTAAATGAAACTAATGCTTCTATTCCTGATGAGAAGAAAGAAGCTGAAACAGTATCAAATGATATTACTCAATATCAAATTGAGCTTGGTCTACTTGAGCGTTATATTAAAAATAATGAAGAAATCTTAGATAGTATTGATTTTTGATGACCTAGAGGAACTAAAAAGCTACAGAAGAAAGTTTTAAAGAAAAAGTTCAGGGCTTATAAAGAAGATGTAGCAAATAACAGCATCAAAAAGAACGTATTTTTAGTACCATATTAACTATTATCTCTTTGCTTACTGCTGTTTTGGCCGCATACTTGTTTATTTCAGGGACAAAATAATTTTTATTACTAATATTTTTAAAAATCAATTATGATTCCAGTATAAGTATTTTTAGTTATTTTATGTACTCTTAGTACGGTTGTTCTAGGCATCTTATCTAGAATGATTTCCAGTAAGCTCTCCCAAAAGACTTATATTAAAAATACTTTTATCTGTTTTAATAGAAAGTCTTATAGGAAGCAGAGAAATAAATCGGAAAATATAGAAAAAAAGTTGCCACTCTCATTAGAGATTATAAACAAAAGTAGTACAAATATAGAACAGGCAAAAGCTAAAATCAAAGAACTCAGTGAGGGTTTAAATAATTTTACAGGTAAAAAGAAAATCTATACATGACAATATAGAAGAAACACAGAAAAAGCTTTGGGAATCAGAAAAACTTTTCAGAACAAATTTCTAATATTAGTGATGAAAAATATCGCCTGTAAAGACAGTAATAGACAATCTCATCGCTGATGAATTATCAGCAATAGATTTGGCTTTAGAAACCTTAAATAAGCTTTCTATTAGTATAAAAGATTCTTTCGGCTTATATCTTAACAAAGAAACATCTAAACTTATATCAAAAATAACTGATGGTATATACAGTTCTATAAGTATAGATAAAGATATGAATGTATTTTTAAATACTTCCAGAAAACTTATTCCTATAGAACAGGTTTCCAGCGGTACAGCCAGATCAAGTGTATTTAGCACTTCGTCTTGCAAGTGCCGGACTTTTTACAACAGGATATGGAAAAGCTTCCTTTAATCTTAGATGACAGTTTCGTAAACTATGACAAACAAAGATTGAGTGCGGCTTTTAGGTTTTCTTAGCGACAATTACGATGCTCAAATTTTTCCTATTCACCTGTCACAGACGTGAGGCAAGAATACTGGCATCTTTAGACAAAAATATAATATGATTGAAGTGTGAACACTATAGCACCCTTTTTATAAAAGGGTGCTGTAATAAATGTTTCCTATCTTAGGAAACAAGAGGAAAGAGTGAAAAATTATGAAAAATTCTGAGACAATTTTTTTATTATAATCTTTTATCAGTTTTATAGGAGAACTACTCAAGCGTATACTTCCCCTACCTGTTCCTGCCAGTATTTATGGCTTTGGTTATCGTTTTATGTTTACTCCTTAGTGGTAAGCTAAAAGCTGAAAAATATAAGAGAAGTTTCATACTTTCTTATAGAAATTATGCCTATAATGTTTCTACCTGCCGCCGTTGGACTCATCGGTTCATGGTCAACACTAAAGCCTATTTTTATACCTATTATAGTTACTACGCTTTTTATCAACTATACTAGTTATGGGAATATCTGCTAAAGTTACAGAGATAGTTATACTTTTTAAAGAAAAAGAGGCAAAAATAATGCAAGACTTTTATTACTAATTCTATATTTTTGGAGTTTTTCTTATCTCTTTTGCTTATGAGATAGGTATGTTTTTAAAAAGAAAAACAGGACTTGTTATATATAACCCTTATTGGTTTCTATTATAATAGTCATAGTTTTTCTTCTAGCATTCAAAAATACCTTATGCCGAATACAGTAAGGGTTCTCAATATATAAGTTATCTATTAACTCCGGCTACAGTTTGCCTAGCTCTACCTTTATATGAGCAAATAAGTTTACTAAAAGGATAATTTTTCTTGCTATTTGCTTTAGGTATAGCCTCAGGAGTTCTTACCAGCCTTAGTGTAGTTCTTGCACTCAGTCTGATATTCAAATTTGGACATGCTGAATATGCTGCAATGTTACCAAAAATCTATAACTACTGCCATAGGTATAGATATATCAAAAGAGTTAGGTGGCTATCCCGAAATAACAGTTGCTGTTATAATTATTACCGGAGTTTTTGGAAATGTTTTTGCTGATTATATTTTAAAAACTTTTCCTTGTTAAACACCCTATTGCAAAAAGGGATAGGTATAGGAACACGCCGCTCATGCTATAGGGAACTTCAAAAGCCATAGAACTGGAGAAATAGAAGGTGCTATGAGTTCTCTTTCTATAGCTGTAGCGGTCTATTTACTGTTATAGGTGCCGAGCATTTTTGCTAACTTCATTTAGAAGTTCACTAAATACTACTTTTTACTCTATAAAGAAAGGAGTCCGGTTGTGGATAACTATTCTAAAATTAATACTATTTTAGTTAGACTTTCAATGATATTTTTGGATTATGAATCAAAAGTATTTAAAAATACTGAATTTAAAGATATTACCACCAATGATATGCATATCATTGATGTTATCGGTCTAAATCAAAAAGAATATGTCCGGTGTCGCTAAAGACTTATCCATAACCATGGGCACCTTTAACTATTTCTATTAATAATTTAGTAAAAAGGGTTATGTAACTAGGGTCCGTAGCGAAAAAGATAGACGTATAGTATGTGGAGCTTTCAAAAAAAGGAATAGATGCTTACAATAAACATAACGAATTTCACAAAGATATGGTTACCTCCATGCTTGATACACTAGATGATAAAGAAACTGAAATTCTAATCAAAAGGACTGCACAAAAATAGATACTTGGATACATAATATTAAAAACCAATTTAAGGAGATTATAATGATAAAGAAAAACTTTTTAATTTTACTTAGTATAACTTGCTTAGGACTTGCAGCTTGTTCACCTAGCACTATACGCAATATTAAAAGTTGCCGAAACACCTAACCCTTCGGAAACTGCCGAAACAGGTGGCAGGGCAGATAAAGTACCTGATCCAAACGCACCTGTTCTTACTATAGTTTCTATTTATCCTGTAAACAAAGAAAAGACCGGTCTCATATCAGGAAATGGAAGGCTTAGATGCAAAAGAACCACAGTTATTAATAGATAAGATGATAGAATATTCTATTTTTAGAAGAAGGGACTACTGTTAATTCCTTTACTCAAAAATGGAACTATGGCGACTCTTGACTTAAACAAGCTTTGATACTACAAATAAATTTGTTCTCCCTAGCCTTGTAAAATAGTTTTACAGAAAATTTTGAACTCGATAAAGCTTAGTATAACAATTAACGGACAATCTGACCCTAAATTAAACAACTTGGAATATACTAAAAACTATAAGGATATACCATAAACATGACATTTAATTTATAACTAAGGCTCGCCACTACACTTTTGTGTGCGAGCTTTATTATTAGTCTTTGTAGCTTGCAAAATAATACTAAAAAAATAATATAACTACTACTTCAAATCCGAGACTACTAGAGAAAATACTAAAACAACAGAAGAATTTGATAATTTTTGTAATGAATTATATGTATTTCTTCTCACTATTTAGCTTACATTTTGCCACTCCGAACCCTGGCAATTTAGGTATCTCCGACTATAAAGTTGCTTTTGAAGAGATTAGTAGCCACTCTCTATCGTCAAATATGGAAACATTGAACTCTTTCTATACTAAACTATTGTCTCTTGATAGCAGTAGCCTAAATGAAGATGATAAACTTTGTTTCAATTCTATCAAACTTTTTAGAAACAACTTTTAAGTGCTAAAGATTTAATATTATATTATGAACCTTTAACTATAAATACCGTATACAAGCTACTACTCCTATTCTTTTATTGGAATATCCTTTTAGAAATATCGAAGATGTAGAAAACTATTTAAGTTTAATATCTTCTTTAGATGAATATTATTCCTCTCTTATTGATTTTTGAAAGGCAAAAAGAAAGAACGAGGACTTTTTATGTCTAAAGATGGTGCCAATCTACTTATCAACTCTTTAGATAAATTTTTACTATCTCCCAATGGTAATTTTTATGCAAGAGAGCTTTGTTTCTAAGTTGGATAAGTTAGAGCTTAGTGAAGAACAAGAGTTTATTTCAGGCACAATAAAATTTTAGAAGAAGATTTTTCCAATGCTTATGATATACTAAGAAAGGGTATAGAGGAATTAAAGCCTGAGGATGATACCGATTTAGGTCTTTCACATCTGGAAAAAGGCAAGGAATATATGGAATATCTTATCAATTCATCTATTTATTCTTCCTTTAATGATATAGACTCTATGTATAACAATATAGAACAAAATCTAAAAAGGATAGTTTGGAGATAACAAAGCTTCTAAAAAGATAATATTTCAGGTAATGATATTTACAATTATACTTACAAAACCACTAATCCTGACGAAACATTAAAACTACTAAAAGACTCTATTTATGGTATGTATCACTGAAATAGATAAGCTGGATTATACTATTAAAAATATGCCTGAAGGTCTGGCTTCTATAGCTTCCCGGCCTTTTTACATTATGCCCTAGTATAGAAGATATGAATAATACTATTTACATAGATATGAATAAACTTGATAGTACAAACGCCTTAACTAAGTTAGCACACGAAGGAATACCGGGACATATGTATCCAACAAAACTATTTCCTTGCAAAAACCAAAAGAATTTGGTCTTTAATAGGAAATCCTGCTTATATAGAGGGTGTGCTGTTTATGCTGAAAGCTTAGCATACTCTTTTGATACTAATTTAAGTATAGATGAAGCTAAAATTCTGGAGAAAAACTTCGTTTCAGACTTGGTTTATATGCTTTTTAGATTTATCTATAAATTATTATGAAAAAAGATAAAGAATATGTAGCCACTTACTTAAAAGAGAATTATAATATTACAGATGAAAAATGCTATCCATGGTATCTATTCTTCACTTATAGCAAACCCTTGTAATTATTTAAAATATTATTTGGGTTACTTGGAAATAAATAATATGAAAATGGAAGCAAAAAGAAAACTTGGAGCATCTTATTCTGATTTAAACTTTCATAAGTTTTTATTAGATATAGGACCGCACCATTTTCTTTAATACAACAAAAATTAAAAAGCAAATCTTTGCTTGCTAAATAGAAAGGGAATTTATGTGTAAAGATTGTAGGAACAAACCTTATTATATTATTACAGCTATAGCTTACGCTTCCAGGTAAACCACATATAGGAAATACTTATGAAATAGTTTTAGCTGATGCTATAGCTCGCTTTAAAAAGAGAAGAAGGATATGATGTATTCTTCCAAACAGGAACTGATGAGCATGGACAGAAAATAGAATTAAAAGCCGCTGATGCGGCATTAGTCCAAAGGCTTTTGTTGACAATTCAGTTACTGAAATTAAACGCATTTGGGATTTAATGAACACCTCTTATGATAAGTTTATTAGAACAACTGACGAATATCACAAAGAACAAGTCAGAAAATCTTCAAAAATTATATGATAAAGGCGATATTTACGAGGGTTTTTATGAGGGTTGGTATTGTACACCTTGTGAATCATTCTTTACCGATTCTCAATTAGTAGATGGTAAATGCCCTGATTGTGGCAGAGAGGTTACCAAGGCTAAAGAAGAAGCATATTTCTTTAATATGTCAAAGTATGCTGATAAACTTATAGAATATAAAATACTCACCCTGAGTTTATACAACCGAATCCAGAAAAATGAAATGATGAATAACTTCTTGTTACCCGGATTAAAAAGACCTTTGCGTTTCCAGAACAAGTTTTTACTTGGGTATTCCTGTTAGTTTTAACCCCAAAACATGTTACTTATGTTTTGGCTGGATGCTCTTACAAATTATATTACAGGTTTGGGCTTTGATGCAGACGGAAATAGTACCGATTTATATAGTAAATACTGGCCTGCCGATTTGCATCTTATAGGTAAAGATATTATTCGTTTCCATACTATTTATTGGCCAATATTTTTAATGGCTCTTGATATCCCACTACCTAAGCAAGTCTTTGGACATCCTTGGTTACTACAAGGAGACGGAAAATGAGCAAATCAAAAGGGAAACGTTTTTATACGCTGATACTTTAGTAGATTTCTTCGGCGTAGATGCAGTTAGATACTTCGTTTTACATGAAATGCCTTTTGATAATGATGGTATTATTACTTGGGATATAATGATAGAACGCTATAACTCAGATTTAGCAAATGTACTGGGGAATCTTGTCAGCCGTACTATCTCTATGTCTCAATAAGTATTTTAACGGCTCAGTTGAAAATAAAAATATTACTTTTAAACGAAGAAGATAAAGCTTTGATAACGATTTAAAAATACTATCAAAAGAAAAGTGTTGAGAATGTTAGAAAGAAAATGGAAGAATTAAGAGTTGCCGATGCAATTACTGAGATATTTAATATTTTCAAACGTTCAAATAAATATATAGATGAAACTTGCTCCTTGGATACTTACATAAAGAAGAAGATAAAAGAAAGATTACAAACTGTTTTATATAACCTGGTAGAGGCTATAGCTATCGGTGCTTCTCTTTTAGAGAGTTTTATGCCTAGCTACAAGTGCTAAAAATCTTATCTGAAACTTAATGCCGATAAAGTAAGCCTTGATGATATCCTAAACTTCGGAAATATTATAAAAGAGACTAATTGGTAGAAAAATCCTGAGATTTTATTTGCCAGACTTGATAAAGATGAAATACTTAAAAAGTAGAAGAGCTATTTCCTAATGTAGCTGAAGATAATACAAAAACAGAGGAGAATGCCATGGATATAGAAGCTAAAGAACTTATCAGCTACGATGACTTTGCAAAATTACAAATACAAATCGGTGAAATAATTTCCTGCGAAGAAGTTAAAAAATCAAAGAAATTACTTTGTTCCAAAGTTAAGATTGGTTCAAGCACAAGACAAATTCTTAGCGGTATTAAACAATGGTATAAACCTGAAGAAATGGTAGGAAAAAAAGTTACCGTTTTAGTTAATCTTGAACCTAGACAAATAGCAGGTCTTATGTCTGAAGGTATGATTTTATGTGCTGAAGATGATGAGGGAAATTTAAGTCTTATGACTAGTGAAAAGGATATTAAATCCGGCTCAGAAATAGCTTAATTCTATGACAACAAATAAACTTAAACTCATCGCCATTATAAGTATGTTTATAGACCATATAGGCGTAGCTATCATAGAAATGGTTCCTTCCCTATACTCCAAAATATAGTCTTATTTGTACTATTCTCAGAAGTATAGGCAGGATTTCCTTCCCTATTTTTGCATTTTTAATAGTAGAGGGGTTTATACATATAAAGGATTTCAAAAATACCTCTTACGTTTAGGTATTTTTGCTATCTTATCTGGAGATACCTTTTTGATCTGGCTTTCTATGGTAAGTTTTCTATTTGCAATACCAAAATGTAATATTTACTATTGCTGTTTTAATGCTTTATTTTATTGAAAAATATGCCAATACCGGACTTAAGACTCTTATCATAATTATATCAGACGGTGCTATTTCCAGTATACTTTTTACTGATTACGCTTTTATTGGCACTTCACTTATTGCTGTTTTTATCTTTATAGAGATAGGGGTATTCAAAAATATATATTCAAGTTTCATTATATTTTTAAATCCTTTTACTGTCCTTTCTTTCCTTCCTTTATATTTTTATAATGGTAAAAAGGACAATATAATTTGAAATATTTAATTTATATTTTTATCCTCTACATCTATTATTACTATTTTTATTTAGAAAGTATTATTTAGGTTACTAAAATGATTATTGATGACACATATACACTTAGATGACGAAGCTTTTGATGTTGATAGAGAAGAATTAATATCTCTCTTTCAAAGATGCGGTATAGAAAAAGTAGTCAATATAGGTGCAAATATTAAAACCAGCGAAAATTTCTCTTGAACTGGCACATAGATATCCTAATATTTATGCTGCTATAGGTGTTCATCCTTGCGATGTCAATGAATTAAATGAAGATAATTTTTAGATATTTAAGAGAACTTACAACTACAGGATCAGAAGTTGTAGCTATAGGAGAAATAGGACTTGACTACTACTATGATAATGTAGATAAGGATACTCAAAAATATTGGTTCAAAAACAATTAGATTTAAGTATAGAACTTGGCTTACCTGTCGTAATACATTCCAGAGAAGCCGCTAAGGATACTCTGGATATACTAAAAGAATATAAAATACTTCTCTTTTTGGTGTTATACATTGCTATTCTTATAGTTTTGGAAATGGCTAAGGAATTCGAGAAACTAAACTTTTCTTTTGGTATAGGTGGTGTTGTAACTTTAATAATGCAAAAATTAAAAGAAGTAGTTTCCTACTTGAGTTTAGGGTAAAATAGTCTTTGAGAAACTGATGCGCCATATCTTTCACCTACACCTAATAGAGGAAAGAGAAATTCTTCTCTAAATCTAACTTATGTTATAGATGAAATATCCAGATTAAAAATCTGGATAAAGACTATATTATTAAAAAGACTAAAGAAAAATGCCCACAAACTCTACCCAAAAACTTATTTAAGCAATGAAAGGATATAAATGGAACATATAGGTAAAACCACAAAAATACTATAGCCATAATTCAAAAACATAATTTCAATTTTCAAAAAGATTTGGACAAAACTTTCTAATTGATACTTATGTTCTTGAGTAAAATAATAGATAAAGCAAATATTACAAAAAGATGACTGTGTTATAGAAATAGGTCGGCATAGGCTCTATGACACAACTACTTGCAAATAAAGCAAAAGAGTTATAGCAGTTGAGATAGACAAAAATTTAATACCTATTTTAGAAGAAACATTAGCTCCTTTTGATAATATTACCATAATAAATGATGATATCTTTAAAAAGTTGATATTAAAAATTAATAGATAACTATAATGATGGTAAAGCTATAAAAGTTGTTGCTAATCTCATATTATATTACTAGCCCCTATAGTTATGGGACTTTTTGAGAGGCATATTCTATAGAAAGTATTACTATAATGATACAAGCAGAAGTTGCAAAGGCGTATGCGAAAGCGACTCGGTACAAAAGACTATGGTGCTCTATCTTTGGCTGTGCAGTATTATGCTAAACCTGAAATTGTCGCTAATGTTCCACCAAATTGCTTTTATCCCTAGACCAAGCGTGGGTTCTTCTGTTATTAAATTAACAAGTTTTACTACTCCACCCTTTTTAGTAAAAAGATGAAACTTTATTATTTAAACTTATAAGAGCGGCTTTTTATGCAAAGAAGAAAGACTTTACATAAAATTCTATCTGTAATTCTCAGGAATTACATTTTTCAAAAGAAGGAATTTGCCTTGCTCTGGAACAAATGAAACTCTCTACTACTATTAGGGGTGAAGCTTTTAAGCCTTTGAAGATTTTTGCAAATTTTAACTAATATATTAGCCACATAATATACATACTTTTCACATATTTTTAATTAGACAAAGCTCAGTGAGAAATGCTCATGTATAATAAAGTGTTACAAAAGTTTTACAAACAAAAATATTAAGAAAGTTCTATTACTTATGATAATGACAATAAATATAAGATTTTTATTTTTACAGGAGCTATCGCACTTGAGTATCGTAGTAGCCGGTAGTTGTATTTATGCTTTTAAGCATATAGCAAAAAAAGCTACTCTTGCTACCTCTTCTGTAGTTAGCGAGAGTTTAACACCTATATCTCTTAGCATTGATGATGCACTATTTCCTGCTGTAAATGTAGAAGTTCCAACAAAAGAACCTGCACCTGAATATCTTAGAGGTGGCGAAGATCATGAAATAGTAGCCGATTTACAGGAAAGACTTATGCAACTCGGTTTTATGGAAGCTGATGAACCAACTGACTTACTATGGTCCTGTTACACAAGCAGCCGTTAAAGTCTTTCAAAGACAAGCCGGACTTCCTACCGATGGTATAGTTGGACCTGACACCTTAGCTTCTATTATGGATGAAAATGCAAAAAGCTATTCAGCTAAACTTAATGATAGTGGAGATGATATTAAACATATACAACAAAGATTATATGACCTAGGGTTATCTTGCTGAAATTTCACAAGTTAGTGGTACATTTGGAGAAAAACAGAAGAAGCTGTTCGTAAATTCCAGGAAAGAAATAATTTGAGCGTTGACGGTACTGTCGGTATGCAAACACTTAATACTTTTTATAGTGATGATGTACATGCAAATATGCTGGCTTTCGGCGAAAAAGCGATGTTGTCCTAGCTGCACAGAATCAATTAAAAGATCTTGGTTATATGACCTCTACTCCTGATGGTACTTTATGGTACAGATACCTCGGAAGCTATAAAAAGATTTCAATCAAAAATAATATTGTTGTAGATGGTTACTTAGGCCCTGATACCAGAACTGCTTTTAAGATCAGGTACTGCACAAACCAAATAGCCTTGATATAGGTGATAGCGGTACCCAAGTAACTAATATACAAAAATCTACTTGTTAAATGGGGGTTATCTACGAGTCTACCAAGCTGATGGATACTATGGAGATAGCACTAAAGCTGCTATTGAAGCATTTCAGACTAGAAATAGCTTAGCTAATGATGGTAGAGCAGGAAGTAAAACTTTAGCTAAATTGACTTCAACGGATGTCTTAAGACCTTTACCAACTCCGAAACCTAAAACAAATAACAATACTAATAAAAATAATAATACCCATAAAAATACACCTACACCTAGTCCAAATGGAGGAAGTACCACCTCCACCACCGGCTAATGGCGGCGGTGTCAGCAATTTACTTGCTGTTGCTTCTTCTAAGCTTGGTACTCCTTATGTTTGGGGTGCTAAAAGGCCCTAATGCCTGACTGTTCAGAGCTTCGTTTATTGGTGTCTAAACATAATGCGGCGTTAGTCAGGGTCTTATATGACCAGCTCCGGATGGCGAGATGCGGTAGATATACTCGTATAAGTAATTTCAATGACATACAAGCCGGAGATATAGTTGTAGTTTCAGGACATGTCGGTATAGCTACCGGTGGTGGCGGAGTTATAGACGCCTCATCTAATGGTAGAGTTGTGTTGTTCCTTTAAGTGGCTGGTGGGAGAATAATTTTAAAGTAGCTTGGAGAGTATTCTAAATCCAAGAAATCAAAAAGCATCCCAAAACTTATTTCTAAATTAATATTTGGGATGCTTTTTATTATATCAAATATTTTATTCTTTCTATAATTTTAATTATTGTCTTTCCTTTAGACTTTCCTCTCTTTAACTTTCTTTAATGCTTCATTTATTTCTTCCAGCTCAAATATTTCTAGTTGCCAAAAACTCTAGCGTCTTAGCAACTTTTTAGTGTAACAAATTATATAAATGTTCCTCAGGAATCGAACCCCACAACTACAGCTTAGGAGGCTATTGTTATATCCATTTAACTAAGAGAACCCTCGCTTTAAAGCATTAAATTAATAAAACTCGCATCAATAAGAATACCAGATTTTTAAATATATCACTTTTTAACTCATCTTTTCAAGCAAAAATCGTCCTCAAAATCCACTCTTGCTTGCAACCATATTTTGGCCTTTATCCTTCTACCCTACCTAAGCTCTCCAATTACATCTTTTCATTTACAGCCAAATGGAAAATTATATTATTACAAGATACTTTCAGATCATAAACTTTTTCATCAGTCAAATAATTTACTTTTTCATCAATCTCTAATATCTCAGCTATAATACTATAAATATCACATTCTACACCCTGTGGCATAAAGCAGGTATCAACTATAGAATATAAGTCTTCTGTTTCTATTCTTGTATTAACCATCCTATATGTATCAACATCTTCCATAGACAAAGATTCTATAGCATCTTCATCACCTTTTTGCCTTTTCTATTAAATAATCTCTTTTACTGGCTACATTTAACATTTCAATTTGCACTCTGGACTTTTGTATAGGCAACAATACTCTTGCGCTATGTGTCCACGCACTCAAAAATAAATATTCTTACTCCAGTTCTTTTCCTTACTAAGTTTTCTAAATACTCTGTAGCATTACTGAGCCTAAAAATAAGAGAAATTCCAACTCTATTATCATCTATTAAAACCCGAATATTCCTCAGTAGAAACATGTTTTTGTATATTGCAATGAGTTTTGGCACTGATATCCTCAGTATCAAGACAAGGATATAGCGTTCTCTAACTAAGCGTCCTCTGGAATCTATACTTCCTACTATGATAATACTAAGATTTTTATCTAATTCTATCTTCAGCTCCCAACGTTCATTATTATCAATTGTTATTATTTTAACATTATCTTTATTGTTCTTCTGTAACTTATCCAGTAACTTTACTATATCTTTATCAGTTTTATAGCCATAAAATCCTAAACTTTTTGAAATATGAGTGCATATAACATCACCTTTCCTCTTACATTTTTGTAAGTCTTTATACAAGTATATTGCAAAAATTTTTCTAAAATCAAGAATTTTAGACTTTTTATCTACCTTAGTAAGAAAGCTATAGTATAATATTCTCATTATACTTTTGTAGGAGTATTTATGAATAGCAATAACTTTTATATAACGATTATACAAGTGCAAAAGTCCTTAGCCATATAGAAAAAGGACTTTATTCTTGTGATGAATTCATTTTTAGCGTAGCTTTATATCAGAGAGTGGGGCTTACCTGCCTTTTAGAATGTCTTAATTACCCTAGAGAAAAATAATATCAAAGGAAAAATTCTTACTTCTAATTACTTGTACTTTAATAAGCCTAAAAGTTTTAGATAGGTTATTAAAATTTAAAAAAATATAGAATTAAAAATTTTTGATACTAATTCCGCAACGGTTTCCACACAAAAAGGATATATTTTTAAAAGAGATTACAATTACACTATAATATCAGGTAGTTCAAATTTAACCTCCAATGCACTAACTACAAACAAAGAATGGAATACTCTAATTTCTTGTACTATGTACGATAAAAATCATGAGTTTTTAATTTTCCATTTTAGATAATTTCTATTCTTTATGGAATGAGGCTATACATTATAAAGATTTTAGAGAAAACTATATAAAAGACTATAATTTACATCTACCTGCAAATAATTCTCCACAGACTGCAGAAATAATCTCTAGGTGTTAAAAATATCACTGCTAATTCTATGCAAAAAGGATTTTTATCAATAAGTTCTTAGACTTACATAAAAAGAAAAAAAGAGCACTTTTTAATATCTACTACAGGTACAGGAAAAACCTATGCTGCCGCTCTTGCAATGCAAAACTACAAACTAAGAGCTTACTTTTCATAGTTCATAGAGAGCAAATAGCAAAAAAGGCTATGGAAAGCTTTTTTCCAAAATTTTTAACGGAGAAAAATCTGTAGCCTTGCTTTCAGGAAACTCCCAAAAACTTTATTAAAGCCGACTTCGTATTTTGCTACAATTCAAAAGCTTACACAGGACAATTTCTATATAAATTTAGTCCTATCGAATTTTGATGAAATTATCATAGATGAGGTGCATAGAGCAGGTGCAAAATCATATTTAAAAGGTTGATTGATTATTTTTAAAACCGAAGTTTTTTGCTAGTATGAGTGCCAGTCCTGATAGGAGTGATGATTTTTGATATTTATAAACTATTTAACCATAATATAGTCTATGAAATACGTTTGCAGGACGCTCTATCAGAAAATCTACTCTGTCCTTTCCACTACTTTGCTATAAGTGATCTACAAATAAATGGAGAGGCTTAGACGAACTCAGCTCTTTTTCAAAATTAAGTTCTGATGAAAGAGTGAGACATATACAGATAAAGCTACTTTTTATGGATATAGCGGTTCTAGGTGAAAGGTCTTGTATTTTGTAGCTCTAATGCAGAAGCTAAGGCTTTATCTGATAAGTTTAATCTTCTTGGCTTTAGAACCTCTCTCTATCAGGAAATGACAGTATAGAAACCAGAGAAGAAGCTATTTTTAGACTAAGCTCTGATGAGCCGACAAATACCAAGCCTCTTGATTATATCTTTTCTGTTGATATATTTAACGAAGGTATAGATATAATAGAAGTAAATCAAATACTTATGTTTACGACCTACTTCCAGTTCAATAATTTTTATACAGCAACTGGGGAGAGGATTACGAAAAGCTAAAAACAAAAGAATTTTTGGTTGTTATAGACTTCATTGCCAACTATAAAAATAACTTTTTAATTCCTCTGGCTCTATCCGGAGATAAAGACTTAGACAAGGATAAATTGAGATTTTTATAAGCCAAGGAAATAAGAGTATACCCGCAGCTCTACTACTAGCTTTGATGAAATATCTAAGAGCAAAATTTATTCTGCTATAGACAATGCCAGATTCGACAATCTTATGGAATTAAATAAAGTATATAAATTTAAAACAAATACTAGGTAAAAATACCCACATATAAAGACTTTGATAATTTTTCCACTATAAGTATGTCAAAATTATTTAGTATAAGCGGAAGCTATCCACATTTTCTATCTCTGAAAGAAAAACTATATACAAAAAGCTTTACTTCTACACAATTTGAAATGTTAAAATTTATCAGTCAAAAATCTTATTCTTAGTAAAAATTGAAGAATTACTAATTTTAAACTTACTTATAAAAACTTTAAAAATGGCAAATCTTATATAGACTTAAGTATATTAAGGCAATATCTGTATACAAATTACAATAGGATTTTATTCTCCTTATGCTGGATATTTCATATAAGATACTTACTAATCGTTATGTTACCAGCTCTACAACGGCAAAGAAATTTAAAAATTCTATTTTCATAGATAAGATTGATAACGATAAGATATATGCCGATGCTAATTTTTACAAACTCTTGAATAATAGCGACTTTTTCTGGAACTTGATTTACTACTTGATTATGGTATAGAACATTACGACAAGCTTTTATAAAGAAAAACTTATATAAAGATACACATTTTTGTTCTATACGAAAAATATACTTTATCAAGATATTTGCAAATTATTTTCTTGGAAAATAAATTATGTTCCTCTAGCTCATAGGAGGCTATAAATATGATTCCGAAACAAAAACCTTACCTATTTTTATAAACTATGATATAGATGAAAATTCCTTTACTAAAGATTATACACATGGATTTTTATCCACCGATTTATTTACTCTATGTCAAAACCCAAAGGACTCTTGATTCCAAGGAAATATCACACTTCATAAAGAAGATACAAAGATATATTTATTTGTACGCAAAAACAAAAATGATAAAGACTCTGCAAATGAATTTTTATTTTTAAGCGAAATGAAAACTATAAATGAACCTAGACAGGTACACAGGAAACTTAGTTCCGACACAGTTGTAGCCTTTTGATTTTAAGCTCCTTGACAAAGTAAAGGATGATCTGTATGAATATTTCACTGAAATCAAATTATAAAAAGAGCGTTAGGTATCTACTACCTAACGCTCCTATATCTTCTATAATTATACTACACCTTGAGAAATCATAGCACTAGCTACTTTCTCAAATCCTGCTATATTAGCACCTGCTACATAATTTCCCGGAACTCCATACTTTTTAGCCGCTTCATCAACTTTTCTAAAAATATCCTTCATTATTTCCTGTAGCTTTCCATCAACCTCTTCAAATGTCCAAGATAATCTCATTGCATTTTTGATCTTTGTTCAAGACCTGAAACTGCAACACCACCTGCATTTGATGCTTTTCCCGCATAAATAGAACACCATATTTTGTAAGTATTCGGTAGCTTCTAAAGTTGTAGGCATATTAGCACCCTCTGCAACAGCAAAGCAACCATTTTCTACTAGAGCTTTTGCTCCTTCAAGATCAAGCTCATTTTGTGTAGCACATGGCAAATAAATATCGCATTTGATATTCCAAATACCCTTACCTTGAGTATATGTGGCACCTGCAACTCTATCTGCATATTCGCTTATTCTTCCACGTTTTACTTCTTTTATATCTTTAACAATATCAAGCTTAATTCCATCTGCGTCATATACATATCCGTTTGAATCGCAAAGTGCAACAACCTTAGCTCCTAACTGTTGACATTTCTCTATAGCATAAATAGCAACATTTCCTGAACCTGTTACTACAACAGTCTTTCCTGATATTTCCTTACCGTTCGCTTTACAGATCTCATCTAAAATGTATACCAAACCGTAACCTGTAGCTTCCGTTCTTGCAAGTGAACCGCCAAAAGGTATCCCCTTTCCTGTAGTACACCCTCAAATGAAGTTGATAATCTCTTATACTGACCAAATAGATAACCTACTTCTCTACCACTACACCTATATCTCGGCCGGAACATCTATGTCTTTTTCCTATATATTTATAAAAGTTCTGTCATAAAACTTTGACAAAATGCCATTATCTCTATCTGATTTTCCTTTAGGATCAAAATTCGAACCACCTTTTACCACCACCCATAGGTAAACCTGTAAGTGAATTTTTAAAAGTTTGTTCAAATCCTAAGAATTTCAATATGGATTGGTTTACTGTTGGATGAAATCTAAGTCCACCTTTATATGCACCTATAGAGTTATTGAATTGAACTCTATATCCTTTATTTACCTGTACAACGCCTTTATCATCTACCCATGGTACTTTTAAATGATACTATTCTATCAGCTTCTACTAATCTTTCCAAGATACCATGTTTACTATAAAGTTCCTCATTTGCTTCTATTACAAGTTTCAAAGATTCCCAATACTTCTTTTTACTGCTTGATGAAATTCACTCTCTCCCGGATTTTTGTGCTACAACTCTTTCATAAATACTATCTACGTATGACATAATGTTCCTCCTATTTTTCATTATAGCTTTTTTATAAACAAAAAGCAAAGAAAACCCTTCTACAAGCTCCTTTTGCTTCGATGTAAGGTATTATAAGCTTATGTTATATAAATGTCAAATATTTTTGATTTTTATATCTAAGTTTATATTACCTACTTTTATTTTAAATTCTCTCATTAATTTTTATTTTGTAAAGTATAGATATACATTCAAACCTCAAGACTTTTTTCAATAGCTTTATTTTATTCTCAGCTTAAATTTAATACAAATATACTTTTAGGTGTTTTATAGAATCACCTTTATACCTTTTATATACCATTCAAAGGCATCAAGACTTATTTTTAAATTTAAAATTAAATTCCTTTACCTTTGTATTTCTCTCTTATCTCATAAGGAATATCCAATACTATCTTATCTTCTTCCTTATCATAAGAGGCTACTACCCCTTTCACACCGGTTTCTATATTAGAAAAATACATTTAATTCTTCATCTCCAAATGTTTCACCCAAGGACCTTGATAATTCGGCTATTCCTTAAAAGGACAAATAAAAAGAAATTGGATTTTCTTTTTCCTTCTATAGTATCTTCATAATTAATAGTCTGTGCATAAAAATTTATACTTCCTTCAGGATTTTTCTTCATTATACATCTTAGCTACTCTGGTACTGATATATTCTCCTAAACCCGTATAATCATTAACTCTATTGCCGGAAAAATCCAAATGACTTATATTAGGTAGTTTATTTAATATACTCACATTTTCTATTCTATTCGCTGACACATCTAAGAAGTTTAGATTAGTCAAATTCTCTAATGAAGATATATCTGTTATTCCCTTTGAAATAATTTTTATGACTTTCATCACCGCAACATGAACATTATAATGTAAGTCTAAGCCTGTTAAATTAGTCAATCCACTAAGTGGCTCTACATCCTCTATCCAGTTATTATATAATTTTTAGAAATTCTAAATTAGTTAAATTTCTAAGGGATTTATATCTACTATTCTATTTCTTTGTAGCTCCAAATATTTTTAGCTTCATTAAATTCTCTAAAGGAGATATATCTGAAATTTCATTCTCATTTAATTTTAATTTCTCCAAGTTTTTGGCATATTCCAAGCCTTTTATACTTTTTATACCTCTGCTAACAGCAAATTGAAAGTCCTTTGTCCCTCTAAGGCTTCTAGGCTCTCCAAGTATAGAAACTTTAGCATCATCACTAAAAATCTGCACTTCCATCTTCTTTAAAAACAAAGAAATTTCAGTTAATTTTCCATATCCTCTATACTGATTTCTTCATCACCATTTCTATTTATATCTATATTTTTGTTAATTACCTTTCTTAATAAGCTATCCTCTCATAGGTACAACATCTACTTGTTTATCCTTAGTCGTTTCATCTTTTGAGGTTCCGTTCGTTTTTCTCTGTCTTCTTCTATCTTTTTAGGTTTATATCCGCTTTCTTCGGCTTCCTTATTTATTTCTTTTTACCTGATTTTCTTCCTTTATATCAGAGGCTTTCTCTATATTTTTATAGAACTTATTGTACTATGATAATATCTCCACTACTTTGACCAATTCTTTTTGTAACTACCTTTGTCAGCCTTCCTAGACTATCAACTCTTGCCGTCAGGTGTCCATGCAGAAACCAGCATAGCTCCTGAACTACCTAGATAATATTCACTTGCCACCTTATTTGTAATATATATCCATTTTCATCAAAATAATACCACTTACCCTCTATAAATTTCACTGAATTCTTAGGATAAGACTTATCTATATTTTCATACCACCAACCCCTTACTATCTTTTATCCATCTTCCTAAAAATATCTTGTTTTCTGCAGACTTTTTAACTATATTTTTCCGAAGCTTTAGCGCTTATTAGTACAGAACTAAATAAAGCTCCTGTAAAACATAAAACCAAATACACTCAATCAACTTCATTAATAACCTCCCTCTCAAATATATATGTTTTTATATATTTTTATTATACATCTAAACTATAAAGCAGTCATTATTTATTTTTATTTTCAATTATTAAATTTATCTCTTTTATTTTTAGTATAAACTTTTTCCTTATACGATTTTATCATATTTTATTATCAACTACTAAATATCAAAAATATAACTCCTTTTTCTTATTCCCTACTTTTTACTATGAAAAAGTATTTGCATTTGTATACACTTAGATATATAATAACAAGACAGTTGTATACTATTAATTTGTAGTTAATTTTTAAACATATAGAACTTGATTTATTAGGAGGAAATTAAATGTCAGGCGAATTATTATCAATAGATGGTCTCAGCGTAAAGTTGAAGATAAAAACATCTATACGATATTAAACTTAAAAATTAATAAAGGCGAGACTCATGTAATTATGGGCCCAAACGGTGCAGGTAAATCTACACTCGGACATAGTATTATGGGTAATCCAAAATTTGAAATCACTTCAGGTAATATTATTTATAAAGGAAGAAATATTACAGAAGAAAGCGTAGATAAAAGAGCTAAGGACGGAATATTTCTATCTTTTCAAAATCCTTTAGAGGTTGCCGGTATATCCCTTTAGCAACTCTGTTCGTACCGCCAAAGAACAAATCACAGGTGAACGCATAAAATTTATGGACTTTAGAAAACAAGCCAATGCCATACTTGATGTTTTACAAATGGATAATGCTTATGGAAACAGAGATCTAAATGTCGGTTTTTCCGGTGGTGAAAAGAAAAAAGCCGAAATGTTCCAACTCCTTATGCTAAAACCTGATCTTGCGATACTTGATGAAACCGATTCGGGACTTGATGTAGATGCTGTTAGAGTAGTTTCTGAAGGTGTTAGAGAATACAAGGAGAAGATGGGTGGAAGCTTACTCATCATTACATAATACACGTATTCTACAAGCTCTAAAGTAGATGTGGTTCATATTATAGTAAATGGAAGAATTGTTGCTACAGGTGATGCTTCTTTAATAGAAAAAGTCAATAATGAGGGCTTTGAAGAATATCTTGCTACAAAAGCCTAGGAGGGCTCTAATGGAAAAAGAAGTAAGAGAAAAACTTACGTCGAAGATATAGACAAGTATCTACGACCAAAGAATAGAAGATAAAGATGCTTTCAAGGTTAGAGATGGTCTTACAAAAGAAATCGTCGAACAAATATCAAAAGATGATCCTGAATGGATGAGAGAATTTAGACTTAAATCTTTAGATATTTATAATGAATTATTGGTTCCAAACTGCAGGGTCCATCTATAGACGACTTAAAATATAGACAATATTGTAACCTATGTACTGAGCAAATACAGATATGAAGGGAACTTGGGAAGAAGTTCCTACCGATATAAAAAGAAACTTTTGAAAGACTTGGTATTCCTGAGGCCGAAAAAGACATCTTTTAGTCGGTGTTGGTGCTCAATTTGATCTCAGAACTTGTATATCAGAGTGTTAAAGAAGAAGTTGCCGCTATGGGAGTTATATACTCTGATCTTGAGAGTTCTATGCATGGCGAATACGGAGATATGATAAAAAGAATATTTTATGAAACTGATTACTCCTAGAGACCACAAATTTGCAGCTCTTCATGGTGCAGTTTGGTCTAGGTGGTTCTTTCTGTATATGTTCCAAAAGGGTGTAAATGTTGATATACCTTTACAATCATATTTTAGACTTTAATGCACGGGTGCAGGTCAATCTCGAACATACTCTTATTATTGTAGATGAAGGTGCAAGCCTTCACTTTATTGAGGTTGTTCAGCTCAAAATATAATGTTGCCAACCTTCATGCAGGTGCTGTTGAAATTTTTGTCAAGAAAAATGCCAAGGTTAGATATTCCACAATCGAAAACTGGTCTAAAAATATGTATAACTTAAATACAAAAAGGGCTATCGTCGAAAGAAGGTGGTTCTATAGAATGGGTATCCGGTTCCTTTGGTTCAAGAGTATCTTATCTATATCCTATGAGTATCTTAAACGGAAAAAGGTGCAAAAGCCGAATTTACAGGAGTTACTTTTGGCGGTGAAGGACAGGATCTTGATACAGGTGCAAAAATTGTTCATAATGCCCCTGATACGTCTTCCTTTATAAATACTCGTTCCATTTCAAAAGGTGGCGGTATAAATACCTGCAGAAGTTCGGTTGTAATATCTAAAAATGCAAAAACTCAAAGAGTGCCGTATCCTGTCAATCACTTATGCTTGATGATATTTCACGCTCTGATACAATTCCTACTATGGATATTCGTACAAAAAGATGCCGATGTAGGACATGAGGCAAGCATAGGTAGAATAAGCGATGAATCTATTTTTACCTATGTCGAGAGGACTTTCTGAGGAAGAGGCTAAAAGCTCTTATTGTTAGCTGGTTTTGCTGATAATGTTTCAAAAGAATTGCCTCTTTGAATATGCTGTTGAGATGAACAATCCTCATGGAGATGGAAAATGATAGGAAGTATAGGATAGGAGGACGTAATAATGGATATGATTATAAATAGATTGCCTTCTCCTACTTGGAATAGGCTAAAAATGAACCAAGTGAGACTTAGTGCTGATATTAAGTCTAACGCAAAAATAGATTTAGATATGCCTAAAGAAATTTTCATACTCCTTAGTTGAAAATTCGGTTTTAACAATATTTCCACAGGAGTTGGTAAAGATTTAAGTTCTCTTATAAATGAAGCTAAAATCTCTACCATAAATTTACACTTGATGATAATAAAAATATAACTTCTCCTCTCGTCTTAATTTCTCTCTTTGAAAACAAAGAAGAGGTTGCAAGTATTTTAGAATTTGATATAAAGAAAAATTCTAAAAATGACAGATTATAATGATTACTCTGCTGTTGAAAAATGCTACAGGTTTCGTGAGCTATTCAAACCAAGATTAATTTGGAAAATGCCGACTCACATCTTATTCAAGTTCAAAGAATTAAAGATTCTTTTTACTTTTGTAAATGATATAGGTAGTATAAATAAGAAGCTTCTGAATTTAAGCTTACAAAAACTCATTTTAGGTGGAGAATCTGCCTTGATGGCCTTATGGTAGATTTAGTAGGTAATAAAAGTTCCTTTACTAATGACCTTGCCTATGTTGTTAAGGGCAACGATAAGCTTGATATTAATTATATTATTAAACATAAAGGCAAAAACAGAAAAGTAATATAGATGTAAGGTATACTTAAAGATAGTGCATACAAAAATATTTAGAGTGTACTATAGATATAGAAAAGTGGTGCTATAAATGCCAGCGGTAAGGAAAATGAGGCTGTTCTTTTAATAGATGATGATGTTATCAATAAGAGTATTCCTGTTATTCTTTGTGCCGAAGAAGATGTTGAAGGTGCTCATGGTGCAAGTATTGGTAGATTAGATGATGAAATACTTCTATACATGAAATCAAGAGGTATTCCTGGAAGAAGAAATTTATAAAAATCATGGCAAAAGCTAGAATAGAAAGAGCTTTTGTCATAAAATCGATGAGGAAAACTGTTTCTCTTTATACATGATTTCTTGGGAGGTAATGAAAATGTCTATTAATAATCTTTAAACAGAAGATATTGACATACGAAAAAGATTTTCCTCTTATTTCAAATAGCAATACTATCTATCTTGATAATGCTGCTACTTTCTCAAAAGCCTCTATCTGTAATAGAAGCTATTGAAGAATATTATAAAGAGAGAGTGCAAATCTATGTGGTCTTTTATGAAACCTCAGTGTAATTTCTACTGAGGCTTATGAAAATGCCAGACAAAAAGTTGCAACTTTCATTAATGCAATTCAAAAACAGAAAAATATCATTTTTACCAGAAATGCCAGCGAAAGCGTAAATCTGATAGCTTATTCTTATGGAATGGAATTTATATCCGAAAATGATGAGATTTTTAGTTTCTATAACAGAACATCATAGTAATTTATTACCTTGGCAAAAATAGTTGCCAGAAAAACGGTGCTACTCTTTAAATTTATAGATTGCGACAAAGAAGGCTTTATTAGTATAGATACTTTTTAAGAATGCTCTATCAGCTAAAACAAAATTAGTCGCTATTACTCATGTATCAAACGTTTTAGGTATAGAAAATCCTATTAAGGAATTTTGCAAAACTTGCTCACGATGTTGGAGCTGTTATAGTTGTTGACGGTTCTCAAAGCGTTCCTCATAAACCTGTTGATGTTACTAATCTAGATGCAGACTTCTTAGTATTTTTCAGGACATAAAATGTTAGCTCCTATGGGTATAGGTGTCGTTTATGGAAAGACAGATTTACTAGAAAAAAATGCCACCTTTTCTTTATGGTGGAGAAATGATAGAAACAGTTACAGAGAGAGTGCAACTTATGCACCTGTTCCACATAAATTTGAAGCCGGTACAGTAAATGCCGAAGGAGCTATAGGTCTTGCCGCCGCTATAGATTATATAAATAAGATAGGTTTTACAAAGATTATAGAAAAGAGAAAATCATCTTTGCAAAATAGCTTTTGAGAATCTAAAGAATAATAAGCATATTCATATAGTGGGTTCTCAAAAATCCCGATGAACATCATGGAATAATAACTTTTTAGTATAGATGATGTTCACCCTCACGATATAGCTGAGATTTTAAGCTCTGATAACATAGCCATCAGAGCAGGGACACCATTGTGCTCAACCCCTACTTAAACACTTAGGTCATATGAGCACTGCCAGAGCAAGCTTTGCTTTTTATAATACAGAAGCTGAAGTCTTAGCTTTTTGTAAAGCAGTTAAATTACTTAGAGAAAAATGGGCTATACTGATTAGCTAAGTATAGTTTTAATCTTGGAATAAAAACCTTATTTCTTGCTTAAGCTTATATAAGAATTTAGTTCGATATTAAACTAATTACTTTAGGAGATTTTAATATGGCAAATAATACATTTTATAATGAAATTTTAACAGAACATAATATGCGACCTCTACGAGAAAGCTTCCTGCTCCTACATTTAGTCTTGAGGGTATTAATCCCAGTTGTGGAGATGATATTATCCTTAACTTAAAAATGGATGGAGATAAAAATTTTTAGAAGGTAGCTTTGAAGGTAGCGGTTGTGCTATTTCTCAAGCTTCTGTAGATATGATGTTAGATCTAATAACAGGTAAAACTAAAGAGGAAGCCTTACACTTTGCAGATATTTTCCTTCGTATGATTCAAAGGTAATGCAAGTGAAGAAGAAATAGAAGAACTTGATGAAGCTTCTATCTTAAGAGATATCTCACATATGCCCGCACAGAGTTAAATGTGCTGTTCTTGGTTGGCGTACACTCAGGAAATTTTTGAAAAGAATACTAAATAAAATAAAAGCTTCGTTTTTCAGCTTAATTGAAAGGCGAAGCTTTTATCTTACCATTATTTCTTTTCTATTATATTTATCTCGTATTTATCTCTTGTATCATCATAAACATTAAGAAATCTTTTTATAGTAGAGATTGCATTCTTATTAGCTTCCTCCAGTATACCTCTATCTATTGCTGTCTTTTTCGGCATGTTGTCTTTCTACTTCTCTGAGTTTTTCCCAGTCTTTAGAATTTAGGTTGTTAAATATAGTATCTCTTTCTACTAAAGTCTTAGTATCTTCTATAGTATTTGACATTATCATAGCTCTTGGTATACTAATATTTATTTTTCTTATCTTTATCATCAACCTTTATATCATCTTCACTGATTTTACTAAGATCTATACCTGCAAGTATAACTCCATCATACTGAATTATAAGCTTTTTATTTGTGAAAGGAATAGACAAATTATTAAATTTATTATCTTCATCTAAAGTTTCTACTTGACTGTAATAATATTTAACAGTAGCAAGTTCTGATACACCCTCTATTCTCTCTTTTATCATATTTGAATTTAATATTATAAGATCTTCTTTTTATTATATGAAAATATTTTTTCCCTACTTTAAATCCACTCACAAAAATAAACAAAAACAACTATTACTATACTTAATATAATTAATATCTTTATTACTTTCTTTATTCACCATCTACCTCGATTTTTCTTCATATTATTCATATCATTTCAAGTTAAAACATTAAATAATTAGCTTTTATAATACAATATTATATATTTCTTTTCAAGTTTTTCACTTAAACCTACAAGCTTTAATTATCAACTAAATTTAATTTTAAAGTTGACAATCTACAATCTTTATACTATTATACTTCTGTAAACTTTATCTAAATATTTAGTTTACCTTATATAATTAACTTAGGGGTTCTTATGAAATCTAATAAAAATTTTTCAACTAGAAATATGGTTTTGATAGCACCTATGACTGCCTTAATGTGCATACTATCACCCTGTTTCATTACCGTTACCTTTTTACACCTGTACCTATAACTCTTGCAGTTCTAATAGTATACTTCTCGCTTATGTATTAGATCCTATTTCTTCTCTAATCTGTATACTTTTATACTTATTATTGGGACTGGTGGGACTTCCTGTTTTTGCCAGCTATCGTTCCGGACTAGGAGTTATACTAGGTCCTACAGGTGGATACCTTTGTTGGATATCTCTTTATTGCATATATTTGTTCTCTTGTTTTTAGTAAATTTCCTAAAAATATAATTTATCATGTATTAGCAATGACACTATCTGTAGCAATTTGTTTAATACTTGGCACTTTCTGGTTTGTATTCAGAAAAGAAGGCGTAACTTTTTATACAAGGGTCTATCTTTATGTGTAATACCATTTATCCCGGGAGCAATAATAAAAATTATAATAGCTGCAATAGCCGGACCTGAAATATTAAAACGTATTAAGAAAAATACAATAACTTATTAAACACTTAAAAAGACCATAAAAAGATTTGGTATCAGATTCTTTTTATGGTCTTTTTATATTCTTATATTATTCTATTTTTTTCTTTGTATATACCCTAGAGCTTGCTCTAAGGCTTCTTTCTCTTCACTTCCAAGCAATACATCAGTTTGCCCTCTATCAACTAGTTTTTATATAATTAAAAACAACCCTCTCTAGAATGAACAGAATTAAAAACAAAACCTGTATTCGTATAATCCAATATAGCTATAGCAAAACTCAAGTTTCCACCCATTCCATTAAAAGCATTATATTTTACTACTCCCAGTTTTTTTGAAATGAAGCTCTCTGATTGGAATTTATCTTTCGTATTGCTTCTTTATTATCCCTATCTTCAGCTTTTTATCGACTTTATTTCTTCCACTATCTTTACTATATTATCTTCCAAGCTTTCTGCTGTCTTACCTCTCATAAATATATCATAGGCTCTAAACAAGGATCTATATTTAAAGAAACCATATATAACTACTATACATAAAATTATATTTAATATAATTAATCCAATTACTATGTTATTTACCATATTTTTCACCATTATCTTATACTATTAAATAATTCCAGTATCCTATCAAGCTCTGCACTTGAATAGTACTCTATTTCTATTCTTCCCTTATCTCTATCTTTTTCATTTATATGTACTAGTAGTACCCATTATTTGTCTTATTTTTCTTCATAAGCTTCAAAGAAAATAGATAAGTCCCCTATCTTCCGACTTTTCCAATTTTTCTTTTTCTTTCTTTTAAAACTTTTTATAAGTTTTTCTACTTCTCTAACACTAAGTTCATTTTTTACAATATCATCTGCTATTTTTCTTTTGTAAATCCATATCTTCTATTGTAATTAAAACTCTAGCATGACCGGCACTAAGCTTTTTCTTCTATCATAAGATTTTGAACATAAGTATCTAATTTTAATAATCTTAAACTATTACTAATTGTAGCTCTATTTTTGATAATTTTTAACGCTAAGTTTTTCTTGTGTAAGCCCATATTCCTCTATTAAACTCTTGTAAGCCAATGCTTCTTCTATAGGATTTAAGTTTTCCCTTTGAATATTCTCTATTATAGATATTTCTTTTTGATTTCGTTCATCATAATCTCTTATTACAACAGGCACTTCTTTCAATCCTATATTTTTAGCCGCTCTCCATCTACGTTCTCCTGCTATTATCTCATACTTAGCTCCTATTTTCTTTTACAATTAAAGGTTGTAAAATTCCATATAATTTTATAGATTCTGATAATTCTTCCAATTCTTCCTTTTTAAAAAGCTTTTCTAGGTTGATTAATATTAGGTTCTATTAGAGTTATATTAATATATTTCTCTCCACTAGTTTCTATATTTCTATCTTTTGAGACTTTTTCTCTTTATCTACTCGTTTATCTTTTATCTTTTTATTTTCATTGACTAGATCAACTTCAGAAATAACATCTATCTCTCTCTTGTTCGCTAGTTATATCTATCTTGTTTAGGGACTTATATTATTACCCATCAAAGCTCCTACGCCTTTTCCAAGTCCACCTCTTTTTACTTTACTCATATTTTTCCTACTCTACTCATAACCTCTGCAGCCAACATTCTGTATTTCTGTCTCCCATGCTTTTACTATCATACTCCGTTATAGGCATACCATAACTTGGAGCTTCTGCTAATCTAACATTTCTAGGTATTATAGTTTCAAATATATTCTCTGTAACATATTGTTTTTACATCATCTACTACTTGTTGACTTAAATTATTTTCTTATATCATACATAGTAAATACTATACCTTCAACTTTTTACCTTAGGATTTAAGTTTTTGTTTTATTAAATCTATAGTTCTTAACATTTGACTAAGTCCTTCCAAAGCATAATACTCACACTGTATAGGTATCAAAAACTGAATCGGCAGAAGTTAAAACATTTATTGTTAATAAACTAAGTGATGGTGGACAATCTATTATTATATAATCATACTTTTTCTTTTTAGTATATAAAATATTTTTAATACAGCTTCTATTCTCAAACTCCAGCAATTCTATTTCTGCACCTGATAGATTAACATTGCTAGGAATCACACTAAGATTATCATATTCTGTATCAACTATCACTTCATCTATATTACGTTCACCTATTATCACTTCATATATGGTATTATTGTTATTATTCTTATCTATTCCAAAGCTGCTGGATAGATTTCCTGAGGATCAAAAATCCACTGCCAAAACTCTTCTTCCTGCTTCCGCTAAAAAGCAGCTAAATTAACAACCGTAGTTGTTTTCCCTACTCCGCCTTTCTGATTAGAAACTGCTATTATTCTTCCCATATTAATTCCCTTTTTCTATATTTTATCAATATTATAACACAAAAATGTTTCAGTGAAACATTTTTATCTTACTTTATATCTATTACACTTAATAATATATTATATAAATACTTTAAATATATAGTCGTTTAATCAATATTTATCTAAACACTTAAATAACTTTATATCTATAAGACTATAAATTTATAACAATCTATAATATCCAATGTTTCACGTGAAACATTGGATATTATCTCTCCTCTTTATTGCACTTTATATTCTCCTTGTGCTACACTACTATTATATAATAATTTTATTGTATAATATATATGACCTTTTATACATAATACATTTATAAAAATAAATTTAGTTTTTAATGCTATATAGCGAGGTATTGCAACATGAAATTTCAATATAAACTGATAACGGCTCTATCTTTGACAAGTGCTACTTTTTCTTCTCTATACGCTATAAATAAGCTTATACAGTATTTAGCCTTAAAAACAAAACAAGATACGGATATTTAAACTATGATTGGCGTCTAGGTAATATAAAATATATAAAAGTAGGTAGTGGTACTCCTCTACTACTTGTTCACAATGTGAGATAGCTTTTTCTTCCTCTATAGAATGGGAAAAAGTAATAGCAAACCTATCGCAGAAACATACGGTATATGCTATAGACTTATTAGCTTGTGGTATATCTGATAAACCTAATATAACATATACTAATTGTTATATGTTCAATTAATTATTGATTTTATCAAAAATATCATAGGAAAAAGAACCGATGTTATTGCCAGCTCAGGATCTTGCTCTATCATAAGTATGACTTCTAATATAGATAAATCTTTATTTAATAAAATAGTATATATAACCCCTGAAAAATTTAGATAAAGGGTTTAATTGTACCCTAGTAAACTTGCAAAATTATATATGTTAGTTTTAAATTTTTCCTATTTTAGGAAACTTAATATATAATATAGCATCCAGCAAAAAGAAAATACTTAAAAAGATATAATAGAAAGTTTTCAACCACTACCTTTCCTTTTATTAATGAGTACTATTAATTCTAAATATGGTTTTTCTCCCTAAATCGCTTTTACTCTAGTATAATATGTAATTATATGAATATAAACTCTAAAAAGCATTAAAAATATAGATAATACTTTTGCTATTATTACGAGGAGAATACAATACTAAAAGCTTTTAAAGTATATAGAAGCTTATAAAGAAATTAATCCTTCTATAGAAATATTCACTATAAAAAACAGTAAAGAGCTTCCACATATAGAAAATCCAAAAGATTTTTCCGATGAATTGTCTTTAATATTATAAGCTATAGAAAGCTAAAAATGTTTCACGTGAAACATTTTTAGCTATCTATTTTATTTTTCAAAATATTTACCACTATATATACTCTATATTATATGCTATAATAAAAACTATAAGAATCTTGGAAAGGGTTTTTAACTACTACTATAATAAGGAGATATGGTATTTATTAAACACATTAATACGGTAAAATTTATGATAAAAAGTTTATATTATGGATATCTTGTCCGGATTGTACTATTTTATATGATACAATAAAGAATAATCCCAAATACGATGTAATAGATATTGGTACCCATGTTAGAAATTTGAAAGAATTTATTCATTTAAGAGATAATGAAATTATTTTTAATGAAGCAAAAGAAATGGGGTATCTTGGTATACCTTGTTTTATATTAGAAGATGGGAGTATCACCTTAAACCCTAAAGAAGCGGATGCTAATTCATCTTTTTATCCAAAACAAAGCATCAAAAACCTAGTTAATATTTCTAAGTTTTTGATGCTTTAACTTACCTTATTTACAAAAATCAAATTCTTTATCAATTTCAAATTTCATTCTCTTTTTAGTGCCGGGATGAGTAAACTCCAAATAATAAGACTTCAAAACATATATTTTTGATACTTAATATATTACATACATTCATATTATAATTTACATTATTTTGCATACTTTCTATCTCCCAATATACTTTTTTTCTCTAGCAGAAAATTGTATTCTTATTTGATGAAAATCTACCTGTTTCTAATTCTATATCTACCAAACTAAATATATCTAATAATCTCTCTCTCTTATATCCCTATTTGACTTTTCAATACTATTATTTTCAGATGCTAACTCACTAAGTTTATTCCCATATAATTTATATTCTTTTAAAACTTTATAATTTAGACTAGCTCTTTTTGCTAACTTATCTTTTTCATTAGATACTTTAGCTATCTTATCCATCTTTTATAATATAATCTACAAGTTTTTCACATACCATTTGTCCACACAGTATTGTTGAATACTTTTTCACTATACTATGCTCTACAAACTGCCTATTTAAGCCACTTGTAGCACTTTTCACTCTTTCCAAAAACCATAATTCCCTGTAACCGGTTTATCAAGTCTGTGGATAAGTCCTATATAGTATCCTCTTTTTGGATAGACGATAATTTTTCAAATAACTTAACATATCAGGCTCAAAACCTCTACCGGCTTTGCGATTCTATTCCCTGCCGGTTTTTCAACTATTATTATATCTCTATCCTCATATATTATATTTATATCCATCATTATTCTCTCTTTTATGAGCTTTTAACTTATCTTTTCTATTCATTTTTGATTGCCGCTTCTCTTTTCATAGCTTCACTCTTAGTAGAAAAACTCTTCAAAATAAACCAACTTAACAGGTAATCTGGCTTTTTGTATACTTAGCACCTTTTCCTTCATTATGAGTTTTTACTCTTTTTCTATATCATCTGTCCAGCCACAATATAAACTTTTATCACTACATTCCAATATATATGTATATGCTTTCTTATCCATACCACTTTATAAAAATCTAATATCCTCTCTATAACCCTATCTGAACTATAATATATATTATAACACACTCTTTATCTTAGTATACATTTAATCTATAAATAAAAACAATAAAAAGCGAACCTTAGTATCATAATTTATACTTATATAATAAGAGTTCGCTTATAGTATTATTTTCTATCAAGTTTTTCTTCCAAGGCTTTTTATTTGAGATTTTAAGTCATCAATTTGCTCTTGCATACTCGCAAAATCTGCCTTTTGAATATTTTTCTTCCTTCGATACAGATATCCCATCTATTTTTACAGGTCTTGCAGGTATACCTGCTGCTGTAACATTAGTGCCTATAGGTTTTAATAATACTGCATTAGCGGCTATTTTACTGTTATCTCCCACTTCAAAAAGAGCCTAATATTTTTAGCTCCTGCACCTACAGTAACATTCTTTCCTAAAGTAGGATGTCTTTTTCCTTGCATGGTTCCTACGCCGCCCAAAAGTAACACCTTGATATATTGTACAATCATCTCCTACTATAGCCGTTTCTCCTATCACTACACCTGTACCATGGTCTATAAGTATACCTTTACCAAGCTTAGCTCCCGGATGTATCTCTGTTAGAGTAAAAACGTGATACTTGCGAAAATCAATCTAGCTATAAAAATAATTTTCTATTATAAAACCAATGTGCAAATCTATGCGCTATTATAGCATGTAAACCTTGGTATAATAATAATATCTCTATAAAATTTCTAGCTGCCGGATCCCTCTTTTTATAGCTTTTATGTCATATATTATATCTTTTATTATCATTTTATTAATCCCATCTAAAATGAATTCCAATAATAAATTTATCTAAATTATATCATTATACTCTTCAATATATACATCTTATTTCTTAATATGTACTTTTTATTTATATAATACCTAAACTTCTATAGCATATTCTATACCATCTTCTAATACTTTTTTTGGTTTTTGAATGTAGAAATTCAAGTAAACCCGCATCATGTTCACCCATAATTATTCTATTTTTAACCCCACAGGTAAACATAGATACATCATTCATACTATCACCAAAAACATAAGCATCTTCCAAAGGTATATTATAATAATCTAATACTTTTAATATAGCTTCACCTTTAGAATTTCCCTTTGGAACAAATTCAAAAAGGAACTACTTCTATCTATAACTTCAAACTTATCAGCTTCTTTTTATAAAAGACTCAAAAGCAACTTTTTGTTTTTCTTTATCACACAAAATACAGAACTTATCAAAAGTATAACTTTTATCATTAAACGCATCTACTCTGACTTCGCACCATGAAGAAACAAGTTCATAAAAACTTTCTAATTTCTCATGTAAAAACGGTCTTTTTCTGCATATAAGCTCTCTCCTTAGCTTCTAATACAGCACCTATTTTATACTTATTCAAGCTATCTTTTATATGATTAGCTTCATCTAAAGGAATAATATTCTCATATAGTTTTATCTCCTATTATAATATGAGTTCCACAACCATATAAGTCCATCAACTTCTATATTTATATCTCCCAACATACACAAAACTCTGCCGGTATTTATAAAAACTTTATTTCCTTGTTTTCTAACTTCTTTTAATAACATCTATGGTACTTCTAGGTATTTCCTTAGTCTTATCATCAAGCAAAGTGCCATCTACATCAAAAATAATGCTTTTTATTCCCATATTTTACCTATTTTGCTTTGTGTTTCTTCTTCCTGTGTTTCTCCTGCATTTGAACCTGTATCTAATTGATTATAATTTCTTTCTGTCTTATTTTGCCTTATCTACAACAAATTTAATTACTGCATATCTCTTAGCAGCCTCATCAACTACTTCCTTACCATAACGAGATTCTAAATCTTTAACTCTAAACCTTCTTGTTTAGCAAGATACTCATAATGCTCTTTTTAGCTTTTTATCTTAGCCTCTTTTGCAATGGCATCTATAAGAATTTTTCTATTTACCGCTTCTTTTTGCATAAGTATCTAATTGCTCATCTAACTGTTCTTCTGTCATACCATACATACTAAGTAAAGCATCAAAAAGCCATACCATTTTCTTCTGCTGCCTTCTTTAATTGATTTTTGATTATTCTTCTCATACTCTATAGCTTCATTATTTGGCTCAAACTCTGAAGAAGCCATTATAGTTTTTCATAGCATCATTTTGAGCTTGGAACTCAACTTGCATAGTTTTTGATTCTTCTATCTCTTTTCTTGTAGCCTCTTTGAAGTCTGCAACTGTCTTTTGCTTTCCATTTGTATACTTTTTCTACCCACGCATCATCTAATGTTGCGGTGTTTCTACTTTTATTGAGTTTACTTTTACAGTAAATACAACTTCTTTTCCTGCTAATTCTGTACTTTGATAGTCTTTTGGAAAGGTAAGTTTTATATCCTTTGTCTCACCTATTTTCATTCCAACCACTCCATCTTCAAAACCGGGGATAAAGCTGCCACTTCCTATATGCAAATCATAACCCTTAGCTGTACCGCCATCAAAAAGCAACTCCATCTTTTTGCCTTCATAATCTATATTTGCAATATCACCATTTTCTACTGCTCTGTCAGTAATATCCTGTGAATTTGGATTTGAAGCCAATATTGAATTCACTTGTGCATCTACTTCTTCATCTGTAACTTCTACTTTATCAATACTTAAATCTATACCTTTATATTTACCTAATTTTGCTTTTCCATAAGACTTAGGCTTCTTTTAACTCTACAACATCTGAGGCGGTAGCTTCATTTGCTGTCTTTGCACCTCCCCTATTTGAACAAGCTGTAATACTCGCTAAGGTTAAACTTGCTATAGCTATTAATAATAATTTTTTTGATTTTCTCATTTCTTATATCCTTCTTTTTTTAATTTTTCTTCATAAAAATGCTTTTAAAAAGCAAGATATGTATTATATACATCAAGTTTACTTGATATTTCAAACGGTGAATGCATAGATATAATAGGAACTCCAAGGTCTCACAACATCTATATTTAAAGCAGCTACAAATTGAGCTATGGTTCCACCACCACCAACATCAACGGCACCCAATTCTCCTACTTGCCAATAAACTCCTGCTCTATCCATAATATCCGTGATTTTTGCCATAAATTCAGCACTGGCATCAGATGAACCGCCTTTACCTCTAGAACCCGTATATTTAGTTAAAAACACAACCATGATTTAAATAACAAGAATTATTTTTTCTCATATACATCAGGAAAACCGGGATCAAAAGCTGCATTTACATCAGATGACAGACAAAGCCGATTTTTACACATCTTTTACATCTGCTCCAAAAATTCTCTGCTATATATGTTATATAATCATATACATAATGAGTTTAATCCTGTATTACCTACACTTCCAATTTCTTCCTTATCTGTAAGTATAGTCATAGTTGTATATTTAGGATTTTTACATTCTACTTCCGCAATCAAAGCTGTATAAGCACAAACTCTATCATCTTGACCATATCCACCTATTAATGAACGAGTCAAAACCTACATCTCTTGACTTAGCTGCGGTACTATTTCCAGTTCTGCTCTGGCAAAATCTCTTTCATTTATACCATATTTTTCATTCAATATAGATAATATATATAATTTGAAAGGCTCTTTAACATCTTCATCATCAAAAAGGAAGAGTACCTAAGATAATATTTAATTCCTCTCCTTTTAAACCTTCTGAGAGCTTTCTTTCATTTTGAACAGCTGATAAATGCGGTAGTAAATCACTTATATAAAATACCGGCTCTTCTTCATTTTCACCTATATTTATTTCTATAGTTTTTCCATCTTTTTGACTATAACTCCATGTAAAGCTAGTGGAATAGTACCCCATTGATACTTTCTGATTCCACCATAATAATGAGTTTTTGAAATAAGCTATCTCATCTCTTTCATATAATGGATTTGGTTTTTAAATCAAGTCTTGGCGAATCTATATGAGCACCATTTATTCTTATACCTTCTGATATATCTTCTGTTCCTATAGTGTCAGCTATTATAGCTTTTCCCCTATTTACAGAATATATTTTTATCTCCCTGCCTTATATATTCTTATCAAATTCTTCATATCCATTATTTTTTTAAGAAGATTGACAGCAAATGAAAACACACTCTCTTTCAGTCTTTCCTTTATCCAAAAAGAGTTTATACCCTTTTTGCAAATTCATTAGCTTTTATCTACTTGTTGCCTGTCTTTTATTGCTATATGAGGATAAGTCCACGTTAAATCTTTAACTAATTTTTTCAGTTTCTTTTTCATTTATACCTCTTTTAATCAAATTTAAAGCCTTTTAATAAATCTCCTAATGAAGTAGTTGCTCTACCGCTTTCCTTATATTCAAAGACTTCTTCATCTTTTTCAAATTCTCCTACTTCTGCTTCAAGTATCTTCTTTGAAAGAGAAATCTTTCCGTTCTCTATACCTATAACTTGAACTCTAACAATATCTCCCTCTTTTAAGAGCACACCCGGATGCTTAATTCTTTTTATTAGATATTTGAGAAATATGTAGTAAACCGTTTAATCCATTTCCCTAAATCTAAAAAGCACCATAATCTTTCAAACTTTCTACCTTAGCTTCTATTACATCACCAACAGAAATTTTTAGATAAATTCTTTGCTACTTCCTCTTTTTGAGCTTTTTCTTCTATTTCTCTGTGGCTAAGCACAAGTCTTTTATTTTTCTTCATCTACATTTATAACAATAACATCAAGGCTCTTTTCCTTGGTAAGCATCCAAATCTTCCACATACTTTGTAGATAACTGGCTTTGCAGGTATAAAAAGCTCTAATTTCATTTAAATGAGTAACTGCACCACCTTTAACTATCTCTGTTATTTTTAACTCTATGTACTTCTTTATTTATTCTATCCTCTTCAAACTTCTCCCATTTTTGAAGCATCAGGATCATTATATTGCTTTAAATTCTTGAAAGATTCTTCTATCTCTTTCTCAAAAGTCTTTCATACTTTCCATTATTATATTCCCTTTCTAATCTTAAACATAATGTATTATTGTATCATAATAAGAGAAAAATTTCAAAATTTCACAAAATTTTTCATTTACAATGAAAGTATAGTACAATTTCCCTTTCATATTCTACACAATTATTATAAAAAGAAAAAAACACCGGTTTTTAAGCTATTAAAACTTTTTAAACTTTCATAGGTACTTTTGCCCAATAAATTAAATTCAAATCAATTTATACAAAAATCCTATCCTTGATAAAACAAAAAGATTTATATTTAGATAAATAATATATTCTTAAAATACAAAAAGTAAAAGATAAAAGATACTCATACAGATATGCAAGATTTTTAAAATATCTAATTTATAAACAAAAGACACCAAGAAAAACTCGGTGTCTTTAAAAATTTATCTTAGTAATTTACTGTCATTCTCTCAAAAGTAAGCTTGTGGATGTGCACATACCGGACAAACAAGAGGAGCATCCTCTAACTCATGTACATAGCCACAGTTTCTACATTTCCAACCAAGTGGAGCATCACCCTTAAAAGTACCTTTCACTCTTTAAATGCTCAAGTAATCTTAAAAATCTTCTTTCATGAGCAGCTTCAACTTTTTCCTACCATTTCAAATTTATGAGCAAGTTCAGGGAAGCCTTCTTCTTTAGCAACACGTGCCATATCAGCATACATATCTGTCCACTCATAATTTTCACCTTCTGCAGCGTGAACTAAATTCTCCTCCGTGTTCCTATTCCGTTCAATTCTTTAAACCACATTTTAGCGTGCTCTTTTTCTTGGTCTGCTGTTTCAAGATATAGAGCCGCCATTTGCTCATATCCCGCTTTTTTTAGCTACTGAAGCATAAAATGTATATTTATTTCTAGCTTGAGATTCTCCTGCAAACGCTATTTTTTTAAATTTTCTTCTGTTTTTTTGTTCCTGCGTATTTTTGACATATTTATTTCCTCCGTAATGTAAAATATTATTTATACAAAAAGTTATTTAATAAAGGTGCACATACCAAATGGCATGCACACCTTTATTAATTATTTGGCTATAACTTATTTACCGAAATATCTTTCTAATAAACCTTGGAAAGCTTTTTCCGTGTCTAGCTTCATCTCTAGCCATCTCATGAACTGTATCATGAATAGCATCTAAATTAAGCTCTTTAGCTCTCTTTGCCAATTCAAATTTACCTAAAGTTGCTCCATTTTCTGCTGCAACTCTTAATTTTAAATTCTCTTTTGTAGAATTTGTTAATACTTCTCCAAGTAATTCTGCAAATTTAGATGCATGCTCAGCCTCTTCAAATGCAGCTTTTTCATAATACAAACCTACTTCAGGATAACCTTCTCTATGAGCTACTCTAGCCATAGCAAGATACATACCTACTTCTGAACATTCTCCTTCAAAAGTTTGCTCTAAGACCCATAATAACATCTTCCAGGAGCTCCATTAGCTACTCCTAAAACATGCTCTGCAGCCCAATCAAGCTTTGTATTATCAACCTTAACAAATTTATCTGCTCCTACTTTACATACAGGACATTGAACAGGAGGAATATCTCCTTCATGTATATGTCACATACAGTACATCTCCATTGTGCCATAATATTAAATTCTCCTTTTTACTTTAAAACTTTTTATAAATAAATACCAGCATGAGCGTCGCCAATATTTACTATTTCCTATTGAGTTAAGCTTTAATTTACGCCTTTTTGTAACATTCCTTACAAACACCGTAAAAAAAGTGAGTTCATGCGAATCTATAGTAGCAATATTCTCATTAACTACACTATTGTGAATACCCTCCATCTGTTTTGGTATCTAAATCAAAAATCCTACCACAATGATTGCAAATAAAATGATAATGATCCTCTGTTATATAATCATATCTCTCACAACCATCTCCGGTTGAAATTTTTCTTATTTCTCCCAGCTCTACGAGTAAACCTAAGTTCCTATAAACTGTACCTAAACTAATTTTAGGATCTTCCTCTCTAAGAGTTTGGAAAAGGGCATCGGCAGTAGGATGGTCATGTCTGTTGCGTAAACATTCAATCACAGCTTCTCTCTGTCGACTATATTTCATCGTAAACCCTCCAAATATTAAGTGATTACTGTCTAAATATATCCTCTTATATTAATTTTGTCAATAGAAAATCAAGTATTTACCTTGTTTTTAGAGAATACAATAATTATTCCTATTATTAGGTTCTCCTAACTTCCAAACTTTCAATCTATTCATTATTAAATTTATCTTTTTCTTTTTATATAAAATTATCTTCTAATCCCTTACTTACTTTCAAATATATATTTAAAAGTTTAGCTCTATATAAAAAGACTTATTATGCTTTTTTACACATAATAAGTCTATATAAATTTTCAATACTTTTACTTTTTTTATTTTTAATCTATACTGCCATAAACTAAGTAGTATAAAACCCAAAATTCCTACTATATCGGTAAATGCACCGTATCTCATCATCAATAAACCCAATACTACAAATATTACTCTTAATAAAGGATTGACCTTTGTAAAATAATGTCCTACTAAACCTATAGAAACAGAAAAAAATTCCTATAAAAAGCAGTAAGCGATATTATTATAAAAAGAGAATATAGTTGCATCAACAAGTAGCATTGCAGGATTCATAACAAATATATAAGGAACTATGAAAGCCGCTATTGCAAGTTTAGAAGCATTTATACCTGTTTTTCATAGGGATTAGCTCCTGCTATAGCACTGCCGGCATAAGCCGCTAAGGCTACCCGGTGGAGTTATATCTGCCACTATACCAAAATAAAAACAAACATATGAGCCGCTAATAAATTTACTCCCATACCATCAACTAATATCGGCGCACAAGTAGTAGCCATTATTACATAAGTTGCCGTAGTAGGAAGTCCCATTCCAAGCACTATACAAGAAAGCATAGTAAAGAATAGAGCAATAAGTAAATTTCCACCTGAAATACCCACTATTGCTGATATAAGAGTTTGTCCAAGTCCTGTCATAGTAACAACACCTGCAATAATTCCTGCTACTGCACAAGCTACTGCTACTGCTACTGTTGACTTTGCGCCGCAAATAAAGCATCTAAAAGCCTTAGCGTGTGTCATTCTTGTCTCTTTGTCAAATAAACTTACTATTATAGCTGCTGCTGTAGCTAATAAAGCCGCTCTTGACATTGTAAAACCTTTTCATTATAGTCCACAAGAACTATTAAAGGTAATAATAAATATGATTTTTATACAAGCTTCAAAAATTAGGTATTTTATCTTTATCCATACCTGTAAGCCCTAATCTTTTAGCTTCTAAATGTACCATTATAAATACTCCGGCAAAATATAGTATAGCCGGTAAAATTGCAACCACTACTATATTGCTATACGGTATATTTATCATTTTCTGCCATAAGAAAGGCCGCCGCACCCATTATAGGAGGCATTATCTGTCCACCTGTAGAAGCCGCAGCTTCAACTGCACCTGCAAAAAGCAGGCTTATATCCTGTTTCTTTCATCAGGTATAGTAATACTACCGGTTGTTACTGTATTTGCAACCGAACTACCTGAAACCATACCACATAAGGCAGAAGATATTACTGCTACTTTTTGCCGGACCGCCACTGGAAGAACCGGCAATAGAATTCGCTGAATTTATAAAGAAATCAGAAATTCCTGTTCGTTCCAAAAATGATCCGAATATTATAAAACATAACTATATAAGTACAACAAACTGCTATTGGTGTTCCTATTACTCCACCTGTTGTATAAAATATATTTATATATAATTCTCTTTACTGTATTATCAGAAAAATACGCATACGCCAGAAAACATAAAACAACTACTATTATCGGTATACCTACACTTCTCCTACAAGCTTCAAGTAAAATTATTATACCTATAATACCCACTGCTATATCTATTCTACTTATACGTCCTGATTTTTCTAACTATTCTATCTAAATTGTATACAAAAATAGAAAAAGTTCCCGAACCTAAAAAGCAAGTATAATATCATAAAAGGTATATAATTTACTTTTACTTAAATGTGTTTTTTACTAGCCGGATATAAAATAAATATTATAAATACTACCAAACCTGTAAAAGTAGCTCTTTTTACTTGCTCATTCCATAAAGCAAATATATTTAAATATATAGCAAATATAGAAAACAAAGAAAGTAATACAAGAATTAGCTTTTGCATAATTCCCATGAAATACTCTGACATTTGATTCTTTATCATACTTTTTCATTATCTCTTCTAAATCATTATTTACATCTTTTTATATCTGACAAATTGTACCTCCTAACAAAAAGTCTTAAAAAGACCATTTTTACTAAGTTTAAAAATTAACATAAAGCTTTTTCCACAAATTTTTCTAAGACTATATATTTCATTATTTATTTGAAGCTCGTGATCACTAACTTTTCCCACTACATAAGCAAGATTTGATATTTTTATCAAAACCACTTATAAGCATAAGCGCCATCTTCCGTATAATCCAACTTCTGACCTTCTTCTAATTGTGTTTGCACTCCTGCACCAAAGTCATAGTATTTAGTTTTTGTAACATAAATACCATCTTCTTTTATTATATAATAATCTATAACCTGGACTTTTTATTTACTGAATGTATAAACTTTACAGAAAACTCATCACCCAAATTTATTTTTACTCATATATAGTTTATTTTCATCACTTCTAAGCTCTAAATAATAAGATTTTTTTCATAAAAGACATACTTATTATAATAATTAAAGCTATACTTAAATATATAAGAACTTTGATGGAAACCTTCACCTATTTTTTAATACTCCAACTTCTTCAAAGTATTTTCTGGCTCCTTTGTGCAAAATGGAAAAGATATTCCCTCTACTGCAAATTTATTATTTATCTCTGCTGACTTTGCATGTACTATTCTTTCAGGATGTTCATAAATAGTCTTGGTTATCTCATATACGATATCTTCCGGTACTCTGTCAGCAACTATATATGTAGCTTTCACCGCAACACTATTTGTATCTTTATCTACTCCTTTATATGAACCTGCCGGTATATTATAGGGAAGTATAGAATGGATATTTTTCTTGTAATTTTTCCATCTTATCCGCATCTACACTTAAAACATTAATATTATTAGTTGTTGCAAGCTCTACTACTGCCGTTGTTGGAGCTCCCTGCCACACAAAAAGAGCGTCTATCTTTCCATCTTTTTATAGCTTTCCAGCACTATCTCCAAAGCTTAAATTTTTGAACTTTTATATCATCAAAACTCATTCCATAAGCTTCTAATATTTGGTGTGCATTAAATTCTGTTCCTGAACCGGCATCTCCAACTGATACCACCTTACCCTTTAAAGTCTTCTGTGATTTTATTTTTGAACTTGCAATAATTTGTACAACTTCTGAATATACTCCACCAATAGCCGAAAAACCTTCTATCTTTCCATCTTCTTTAAATAAATCACTACCTTGAACTGCATAATAAGCAACATCATTTTGGACTATTGCCATATCTGCATCCTTATCTACAACTTCAAAATATATTAGCTCTTTTGAAGCTCCTGAAGAATGGACTACAACTTTTTACATCATCTAACTGATTATTTAATGCTTGAGCTACTACTCCACTATAAGCATAATATGTACCTGTAGTTCCTCCTGTAGCTATTCTAACCTTAGTTTTTCCACTACTTGTACAGAAACACTCATAAAAAGCCATAAAGCGCTATACTTGATATTAATAAAATATTTTTCATTGTACAACCTCTTAAAAATTTATTTTTCACAAAAATAACTCATTTTTAAAAGGCGTGTAAAGATTTTACACGCCATAATATATATACAATATTTCTTATACTATCTCATAATATTTTTATTATATCATTAATTCTATCTATAATTTTTCCCAAGAATGAGCTTTTTATACTATTTTTATTTTTATATTTATTTCTTCATCATCTCGTATTCTATCTATTTGCTTAGATATTTTTATTCGCTAAATCATTAGCAAACTTTTGCTTATCCTCCTCATAAAGGCTTATCTATATCATACAATCTAGGTAAATTTACATATTCTATAATACCGGTTGTTACTTCTTCTCCCAACAAATCCATAAGACCCTCTGTTTTAGTAGTTACAGCTCTAAGCCCTGAGCAAGTGCTTCTATAGCAATAAGTCCTAAACCTTCACAATAAGATGGTAATACAAATATATCACAATCTCTCATTATATCTGCAAGCTCTGCTTGCTTTTTGTATCTTTCAAAATAAGATTTCTTGCTTTACCTGAATTTCTATATAATCTATCTCTATATCTTCATTAGAATTTCCTATCATTATAAATTCTATATCTTTATATTTTTATTTAATATATCTATAGCAAGAGCAAACTCATATATTCCTTTAGCTTCCGACATCTTACCGGCATAAACTATCTTTATTATACTATTCTTATGTTCTTTTTTCATAAAAATATTCTTCCTTGAATCCACCGCCCATAATACTTATCTTATCTTTAGGTATATCAAATACTTCTATTAATTCTTTATTATCTTTAGGACTCAAAGAAGATAATGATTAAGTTTATCTACATTTTTTATATTTTTTCTTTTTATCCAAGGATTTTTCTTCACTTGCCTTATATCTGTTCCATGGCTTATAGCTATAATTATTTTATCAAAAATATTTCTTTTACTAAACTTGTTAAAATAAAAATATGGTGAGTTATAATTATGTCCGGATTGAACTCTCTCTTAGCTTCTTCTAAGCTATACTTAAATTCAGCTATCCACCTTTCATACATAGCTTCACTCATTTTTAGAATAAACACTTGACTCATAAGGCATTTCATCACTCATACCTGCTATAGGAAATGGTAAATTCTCTGTTTTGAATATTACAGGATATTTTTAACTTCTTCTGAAAAAAATCAGCTATAAAAAGGCTCTTGTATACCATATATTAAAGCATTTTCATATCCTCTTTTTTTCTAAACCCTTAACTAAGGTATGATAATAAACTCCACTACCTGTATTTGATGGTAATTGTGCTAAGCAATGTAATATTTTCAAAGCAAATCCTCCATTTCGTATTTTATATATATTTTATCACCCTATATTGTAATTTTGTTTTTCTATTTAATATTTGAATTTTTAATCCTTTAACTTCTTTTTGTATCTACCATCAAATCTATAATATCACCTTTAAAACTTATATTTTTAACTATAGCTTCTTCTCCATCTTTTAATATTTCTATCATCTCAGGTCTGATATATTTATCTCCATAAATATTTGCTTTTTCCGATAAATTCTAAGCTAAACCTATCCTTAGGTGTATTATACAAATCTATAGGTGTATCTACTTGAATAATATTTCCTTTATTCATAAGTATAATTTTATCTGCAATACTAAAGGCTTCTGCTTGATCATGTGTTACAAAAATCATACTTATATCAAATTCTCTTTGTAATTTTTATTTGAGCTTGCATTTGTACTCTAAAGCTTTAGCATCTAAATTACTAAAAGGTTCATCTAAAAGTAAAAGCTTAGGTCTGATAACCAAACTTCTGGCAAATGCAACTCTTTGTTGCTCTCCTCCTGAAAGACTTGAGATTTCTCATAACCTTCTAAACCCACTTTTTCTATCATTTCCAAGGCTAATTCTCTTATTTTTCTTTTTATCTTTATATCTAAATTTAAGTCCATAAGAAACATTCTCTATCACATTCATATTAGGAAATAATGCGTACGATTGAAAAACTGTGGCTACTTCTCTATCTGCTGCATCAAGTTTACTTATCTCTTTTTCCATCTAATATTATGCTTCCCGTATCTAAGTTTAAAAATCCTCCTATAGACTTTTAAAAATAGTACTTTTACCACAACCTGAAGGACCCAGTATACAGAGTATTTTACCTTTTTCAAGCTCTATATTTATATTTTCTATAGCACTTTTTATCATATCTTTTTACTAAGATTTTTATATCTAAAAACAAACTAGTTCCCCCTTCTTATATTATTTCTATTAAGTATAATTAAATACAAGCTATTTACTATTAAGCAAATTACTATTATTAAAACAGCTATAACAGAACCCACATTGTAATTACCACTTTGTATTAAATCAAACATAACTATAGTAAGCACTTTTTGTCCCGGAGACACCAAAAATATTATACTTCCTATAGTAGTCATACTTGTAGTAAACGCATTTATAAATGAAATTGAAAGTGCATCTTTACTCATAGGAATTATAGCATCTTTTTAATTCCGATATTCTATTTCCACCCAAATCTCTTATAGAATTTAAAGAATCCAAGTTTATTTTTCCATACTTGCATTACCCATTTTAGTTGAAAAAGGAATTTGTTTAAACAAAATATTTAGGATAACTATAGCACTTGTTCCAACTATATATAGAGGGCTTATTAAATGCCATCAGATATCCAAGTCCGAAGAAGGTTCCCGGTATTATATAAGGCAGGGTAGCTATAAAATCTATTATCTTAAATATTTTTTTATTTTTCTTATTTGTAAATAATAAGCTATAATCAAGCCTAATATACTACCAAGAAAAGCTGATATAAGGCTATAATATACACTTCTAAAAATAGTTTTATTAAAATAAACCCTTGCTTCTATAATATTTTTGTAGAGTATATATCAATTTCCCTTTTCTCATCATACTGATACTTGATAAAAATATAGATGTATATTGTATACTTATCCATACTATAAAAATTATAGCTATTAATTTTACTATAGTATATAAATATCCTTTTTCTCTATATTCTCATCTCCACTTCCCAGTCCATGAGTAGATAAACTTATATTTTTAATACTTTTTGGTAGAATATAAAAAAACTATAAGTGCAGGAAGAAGTAAAACTACATTTATAGCGGCAGCCTTTGCAACGTTCCCTTCACTTATAACTGCAAAATAACTTTCACTTGCAAGTACATTAAAATTCCCACCTATAATTGCAACTGTTCCGAAGTCTGATAAACTTCTTAAAAAGTAAGTAAAGCACTTGCTTTTTATAGCCGGAATTAAAAAGGTAATAATATGTCTTTTTATTATATTATTAGTTTTAGCTCCTAAACTCTTTGCACTGTCTATTAAACTTTTTATCTATACTTATTATAAATCCCATTAATAATAATGAGCTTAAAGAGAAATCACTAATTATTTGCATTAATATTACTCCCCCACATACCATAAGGATTTATACTAAGCTTTTAAAAAGATGATAGCTTATAAGACCTCTACGCCCAAAAAGATTTATATAGCTAAGAGCAGTAACAAGGGTGGACTTATTATAGTTGTCGATAAAATTATTCTGATAACTTTTTAGTTTTAGAACCGGCTATGTAATAGTATATTGCTATACAAGTGCTTATAAATGTCGTAATTATACCGGTTATAAAAAGCTACTTTTATACTGTTTTTTTATCAATTTAGGTTTTGAAAAAAATCTCTATTATATATTTAAAATTAAATTTATTATTTGAATATATACTTTCCTTTTAAGATAGCAAAAAAACGGTAGCAAAATAAACAAAATAATTAATATTGCTACCATACATATCAATATAAAATCTGCTATCTTGTACCGTTTTATTTTATACATAATTTTGGTAGGTAATTTTACCTATCTCCCTTTTTATTCTGTTGCTTCTTTACCTTCTGATAAAGTTTTTAAATCTTTCTAAGATTTTTATCTCTATCACTACCAAAGCTGGATAAATCTTCTTTTATAAGTAAATCCTTTGGCAAACCTAAACTAAGACCTTCTACATCAGGTTTAACTATTTGAGCTGAATCTTTACCGTCAAGTTCTGCTATCATTTTTGTGCTTCCTTAGTTAACATAAAAATCCATAAATGATTTTGCAACATCTAAATTATCACTATTTTTAAATATTGCTGTACCTTCCGGAACCCAAGGAATACCATCTGTAGGATATACTACTGTAAGACCATTATCCTCAGCAGCTTTAAATGCTGACTTGTCTACCGGTATTATACCTACTGCAAATTCTCCGGCAACTGTTTTTTCTTGAGGATCTTTACCACGCTTACTATAAAAAGCTACATTTTCATTGAATTTTTGTTAGATACTCCCAACCTTTTTCCTCTCATACATATCTAGTAAGCCTTTTTACCATAGCATAATTTTGTTCCTGATATAGCCGGGTTTGACATTATAACTTCGCCTTTATACTTAGGATCAGCTATTTCTTCCCAAGATTTAGGTACTTCCAATCCTTTTTCCTCAAGTACATTATTATTTGCTATAAATCCCACAACTGTTATACCTTTTAGCTATCCAAGCACCGTCTGCGTCCTTATATTCACTTGGTACATCACTTGAGTTAGGTGAAATGTAATTTTCCAATAATCCATCTGTTTTAGCCTTCATAAAAGCATCAAGACCACCACCAAACCAAATATCTGCTCCCGGTTTACCTTCTGCCTTAGCTCTAGCTAATACTTCTCCACTAGACATAGATAGAAATTCAACTTTAGCATTTGTAAGTTTTGTAAACTCATCAAAAAGTTTTACATACTTATCACTTGTTGCAACTACATTTAAGGTTTTTCCTGTAAAATCAGGATATTCCGCCTTTGCTTCTTCCACAGTGAGTTTCAGCTACTGTAGTAGCTTCAGTCGGTTTTTACTTCCTCTTTTTACACAAGCACTAAAAAGCTGTAAGTGCAAGCGTAGATAAAACTAATCCTGCTAATAATTTCTTTTTCATATACATCTCCTTTTTCTTTTGTATGAATAAATATATCATAAATTATATTATTTTTCAATTCTTATAGATATTTACAATATATAATATAAATTATAGTTTTTATCTATATCTTTGTACAAAAACAAATACATTAAAATTAATTCTTGCATTATACATATGCTATCATATCGTCAATTTGAGATTATTTTTAAATTAATTTCTTAATGTATAATTTCATCGGAGAGAAAGGAGAACAGCCATGATTAAATTACTTAATGTTTTAACCTCTAGGATATTCCCTTCTTTTCCAATATTATTATTTTTAATTTTATTTATTCTAAGCAACTAACATTTTTGTTAGTTGCTTTTTATTTTATAGGAGGTATTTATGTCATTAAATTCAGAAATCAAAAAAGTATTAGTAATCGGTTCAGGTCCTATAGTTATAGGACAGGGCTGCAGAATTTGATTATTCGGAACTCAAGCTTGTGAAACCATGAAGAAGAAGGAAAAGAGGTAATTCTTATAAATTCTAATCCTGCTACAATTATGACAGATAGAACATTCGCAGATAAGATTTACATTGAACCTATGAATATCTCTACTGTAGAAAAAAATCATAGCAAAAGAAAGACCTGATTCCATTATTTGTGGTATGGGAGGTCAAACTGCTCTTAATCTTAGTATAGAATTACATGATAAGGGTATCTTAGATAAGTATAATGTAAAAAGTTATAGGAACTCCTGTTGAATCTATAGGTGAAGATAGAGAATTATTCAGACAGGCTATGATTAAAATAGGTGAACCTATTATAGAATCTGAGATAGTTACAAATCTTGAAGATGGATATAGAGTAGCAAAAAGAATAGGTTATCCTGTAGTTATTAGACCTGCTTATACTCTAGGTGGTGTAGGCGGTGGCATTGCTTATAATGAAGATGAACTCAGACATATTCTTGAAAAAGGACTAAAACTTTCAAGAGCTTCTCAAGTTCTTGTTGAAAAATCAATACTTGGTTGGAAAGAAATCGAGTTTGAAGTTATGAGAGATAATAAAGGTACTTGTATAAGCATTTGTGATATGGAAAACATAGACCCTGTCGGTATTCATACAGGAGACTCTATAGTTATAGCTCCAACACAAACACTTAATAAGGCTGATTTTGATATGCTGAAAACTTCAGCTTTAAAGATAATAGATGAGATAGGTATTATAGGAGGTTGTAATATACAATTCGCCCTACATCCAACAACATCTGAATATGCACTTATTGAGATAAATCCTAGAGTTTCTCGTTCTTCCGCTCTAGCCTCAAAAGCTACCGGCTATCCTATAGCAAGAGTTAGTGCAAAATTAGCCTTAGGTTACAATCTTGACGAAATTAAAAATGAACTTAGCGGAAAAGGTTATGCTAATCTTGAACCACAGGTTGATTATATAGTCGTAAAAATACCTAAATGGCCTTTTGATAAGTTTTTTAGAGCAAATCGTAAGCTTGGAACAAAGATGATGGCTACCGGAGAGGTAATGTCTATTTCAGATAGCTTTGAATCTGCTCTTTTAAAAGGTGTTCGTTCATTAGAAATAAAAAAACATAGCCTAATACATACAAACAGTTCTAAAAAGAACTACTGAAGAATTATTAGCTCGTATACAAAAAGCTGATGATGAAAGACTTTTTGATATAGCTGAATTACTTCGTAGAGGTATAGAAGTAAATGAAATTTGTAAATTAACAGCTATTGAAAGTTTCTTTATAAACGGTATTAAAAATATAGTAGATGAAGAAGAAAAATATTAAAAAGTTATCTCTATCTGATATTACTAAAGATAATCTCAAAAATGAAACTTATGGGCTTCTCTGATACAGCCATTGCTATACTTATGAATATTGATAAAAATGGATATAAGAAAACTAAGAAAAGACTTTTGACATATATCCAAAATATCATATGATAGATACTTTTTGTTAAAGAGAAGCTCTAACTCCAACTATTATTACTCTACTTATACGGGAGAGGATAATGTAGCAGTTAGCAATAATAGAAAAATAATGGTTATCGGTTCAGGTCCTATAAGAATAGGTCAAGGTATAGAATTTGATTATTGTACAGTTCATACCATACAAACATTAAAAATTAGGTATAGAAAGTATTATAGTAAATAATAATCCTGAAACTGTTTCAACCGACTTCAGTGTTGCTGATAAATTATACTTTGAACCACTTTCTTTTTGAAGATGTTTTTAAATGTAATAGAAAAAGAAAACCCTGAAGGAGTTATCATACAATTTGGTGGACAAACTGCTATAAAATTAGCTAAAGAGCTTGATAATGCAGGTATCAAAATAATAGGAACTAGTGCAGACAGTATTGATGCCGCCGAAGATAGAGAATTATTTGATGAATTGCTTGAAAGCCTAAATATTAAAAGACCTAGAGGTAAAAGCGGTATTTAGCACAAAAAGAAGGTATAACTGCTGCTGATAAAAATAACTTATCCTGTACTTGTAAAGACCTTCTTATGTACTTGGTGGACAAGGTATGGAAATTTGCCACAATGAAGATGAATTAGTTCTTTACCTTGATAGTGCTTTTTGATAGGGATAAAAATAGACCTGTTTTAATAGACAAATACTTAAATGGTGTAGAAGTAGAATTAGATGCTATTTGTGATGGTGAAGATATACTTATCCCTGAATTTTAGAGCATATAGAAAGAGCAGGTATACACTCAGGAGACTCTATTACAATCTGCCCACCTAAGAGCTTAAGTAGCGAAATCAAAGCTAAATTAGCTGAAATAACAAAAAGCTATCAGTACAAAATTACAAGTAAAAGGTATGATAAATATACAATTTATTGTTTACGATAATGAGGTATATGTAATAGAAGTAAATCCTCGTTCTTCTCGTACTGTTCTTATATTTCTAAACTCAGTATGATGCCTATAGTTGAACTTGCAACAAAGGTAAGCTTAGGTTATAAATTAAAAAGATTTAGGATTTGGAACAAATCTAAATGAAAACTTTTAAATTTATAGCAGCTAAATTCTGTATTCTCAACTGAGAAGATAGACGGTGTCGAAGCTTCTCTCGGACCTGAGATGCGTTCTACCGGAGAAGTTTTAGGTGTAGGAAAAACTTTTGATGAGGCTTTTATATAAAGGCTTCTTGGAAGTTTCAAGAGGAAAATATAGCGACTCCAAACATAAACTTATTACTTTAGTTAGTATAGATGATAAGGCTAAAGAGGAATTTGTTCCTATAGCTACAAAACTTATAAACTTAGGATATAAACTTATAGGAACACCGGGTACTTATAAATTCTTAGTAGATAAAGGTATAGAATGTGAAAATGTAAACAATCTTTATAATACCCATGAATTTGATGTAGAGAAAGTTGTAGATTCTATTGTAAATAGAGAATTCGGTATACTTATAAATACTCCTACTAAAAGCAAATGATATGAAGAGAGACGGTTTTCAAGCTTAGAAGAGCAGCTATAGAATATGGCTTAAAAACATTCACCAGCTTAGATACACTAAGTAACTACCTAAGTGCAAATGAAAGTAACGGAAACAATCAAGACTTTGAAATTTACAACTTTGGAATAGAAAAAAATAAAAGTAAATTATAAAAAGCGACCCAGATTTCTAATCTAGGTCGCTTTGTTTATCTATAGTCTTTAAGTGGTGGATATTTTTGCTTTTTATACCTCTTTTTATATTCCATTCTCCATTATTTCCACTGTCAGAATCATATCCTAAACCATGGTATGAAAATATCTAAAGATATGCGATCTTTTATATATACAATCCCAATATATCTTTATAGCGTCATAATGATACCAATATATATTATCCGGTTTATCATCTTTATATATAACTCTTATCTTATATCCCCCATTTTATAATCCTTAAAAAAACTTCCATATCCACTATATTCTCTTTACTAGCTCCTTGTAATTCTATATATTTATAAAAATTTATTCATTGCTACTGCTCTTTGGATTGGATATTCATAAATGAGTAATATAGCTATAAATGAGGCTACTATAGATATTATTACTAACATTTTTCATCTTACTTATACTTTCCTACCAGTTTTTACATTATATATAAATCTTGGTAATAAATATGGAGAAATAGTCATACTTCCTAAATATTCTGCTTCTCCCGTTCCAAAATAATATGCCTGCCATACTATTTTAGAACAATATGTTTTTACTAGTATCACTTGTATCATTTGTTATTTTATATTCAGCATTTGAACCATTATATGTTTCTTCAGCCCAATCAGCAGCACTACTAGCTATATCACTATCTGAATGTCTATATACTTTAGTCCAAGTTTTACCATCATGATAATTTTCAATCCATCTTTTTGTAATAGTATCTGGAACATCATGTGGTCCTGCTATATGTAATATATTTTCACTATCTAAAGCTATTGCTGCATGTCCAGTTAAGCCTTTTTATTGATGTTCCATTAGTTACAAGTATATCTCCTCTTTCTAGTTCAAAAGTTTGAACGCAATTTTCCAATATAAAATGGCTCTTCTTCCTCTTCAAACTCTTTTTCTAATCTTGCATTTTTCATCTAAGTAGGCATTCCACTCTTCAAAGCTTATTTCAGAATCTAGATAGCCATTATCTACCATATATCTATAATTTTCATATCTACTTTCTTCTGCTCTAGTACTTATAGGTAATATAAAAATACTTGCTATTAACATTAAAAATATAACTAAATATTTCTTCATTTTTCTTTTTCTCCTTTTTCTAAATACTAATTTCGAATACTAAATGCTTTTCTTTTTTTATATAGTAAACATTGGCTTATACCTCCTCTTTTTATTTTTACATCACTTTAAAGGTTTATATTTTACAGCTTCTTTTTCTCATTTTATTTCCAATCTTATCTTTAGGAATATACTTAGTATGTACTATTAGCATTATATCATTACCTAGTATTTTATTGTCATAAAAATATATTGGTGTATAATGATATTCATACCTATTATCCGGATTGTCATCTTTATATCTAAGCATTATATCATACCCACCTATCTTATAGTCCTATATACTTCCATATCATATATATTTTTCTACACTTGCTCCTTGCAATTCTATATACTTATAAAAATTTATTCATTGCCAAGGCTCTTTGGATAGGGATATGCATAAATAAGAATTAAACCTATAAACAAAGCTACTATAGATATTATTACTAACATTTTTCATACTATCAATCTCCTTTTTCTTATATTTACATCCACTTAGTATATATCTACCCCTCTTATTATATTTTAAAAACAACTTGGAATTACTTTTTAAATCTTTTTAAGAAACTTTTGCACAGAATTTTTCGTCTTTAAATCAATATTAGAAATATATAAATAATTTGTTTTTAAAAATTAAACAAATATCTTATATATAAATTTATCACACTTATTTTTATTTTCAATGCTATTAAAAATATTTTTATATTTTTCAATAATATATAAGTAGTATTTTATTATTATAACAAAAAGATAGCCTACTTTCGTAAACCATCTTCTATAATCACTTTACAAAGCCTACGCAAAGCTCTGACAAAAGTAGATAGATTAGCTACTGCTCTGGATATAGCAAAAATCAAAATTTTTCTCTATGCTATAAATAACCTCTTTCATATCCGTAATTGCAGTAAGATTTAAACTTTTATTAATTTCTATCAAATCTACATAAAAAAATCAAAAACTTCTTTATCTTCACCAATATCACAATTTAGCTCAGGTCGTCTAATTAAGTATTTTTATACTACTCACCCAGTATATATTTAGCTTTATACATGCAAAATACTATCATAACAAATGAACATAGAGCTATCATACTTATACCTATGAATACGAAAAATTTACTCCTATAATTCCCAAAATATAATTTGACAATATAGCTGCCAATGACATAAAAAGGCTTTTGAATCGATAATACTGTCGCTCTAATATCTTTATCTATTCTTTCATGAAAAGCTTGATTTTTAATAGGCGAGCTTGCACACATAATAAGAGTATTCATAAAATAACTAAAGAATTTAAATATTATGCTAGGCACAAAAACCAAATAATACTACAAAGAAAGTTTTTCATTATACAACTAAATATAAGAACTTTCTTCTTATCAAATTTTCCAGTAAAATATTTATATAAATATGCACCTAAAAATCCTGGTATCAAATAACCTATACCATAAATCCACGCAGAAATATTCTCTGATACTCCTAAAGTTTTCAAATAATTATAATAATGTTTTTCTATGGGAATTAAAGAAAATGCCACAAACACATCTATAAGTAATAGATATAGAGCTAGTTTGTCTGCTTTTTATACTTTTCAGAGCTATATTGCTTGAAACTTTCCTTTCCTTCATTCGTTCAAAACTTTTATCTTTAAAAATAATATGCAAGCTAAAGATAAGACTTCTACAAATAAAGTTATTATATATATTATTCTTATGGATAAACTTGCTATATATGCCCCTAAAATAGATGAAAGAAAAACTCCCATATAGATTATAACTCGTCTATAGGATAAAAACTCACCTAATCTAGATGCTAATTTTTATCTATTATTATATTATTTACAAATATGGCATCTTCTGAACCGGAAATCATAGTATATGATAAACCTTGCAATACTCCTGAAAGGCAGAAAGCTATAAAACTATGTTTAAAAAGTAAGATAAAATTAGCTATAAATAAAAAAATATTATGCCTAAAGCTACACTTAATTTATTTCCATATTTATCTCCCAATAAGCCAGTAGGTATCTCAAAAAGAACTTTAGACATTTGATATATAGAATAAATTATACCTATATATACTAGACTAAGCCCATTATCTTGCATATATATAGTTTGTATTACATCTACCATATAAAAAAATATTGAAAAAGAAAATGCAAATAATAATATATAATTCTTTTTAAACTTCATCTAGTATTTCCTCTAAATATTCTTCTATTATAGCATTGAAATCTATGCATCTTTTCTTTTTCTACATTATTTTCAAATCCTTTTTCTACCCTAGTGACACAACCACCTCCACATATATACCTAAATTTACATTCTTTACACTTCTCTAGCTTATAAATATTTCTATTTCTCCATTTATCTATTATTTTTATAATCAAAGTTTACTTTTAGGTAAAAAAATTCCCCTACTTCAAAATTCTTGTTGCCTATTCCAAACCAACATTTGTATATTTTTCCATATATGTCAAATATATATTGATTATTCATAGCTGCACAATTACTACCTTTTTACTTTTTAAGGGAATATCGCTTTTTACTGTATTTAGTAAGCTTAGTGCATGAAATGTTTTTCTAAAAATATTTATTTGTGGATATTTTTTTCTCTAATTCATATATTTTTATGTATGCTTTTTCATCTATTATTAGTTTATTACCACTGCATCCACCATCAGACATAATATATATATATGGATTAAATAAATTTTTATATATTTCTTTTTATTTTTAGTATATTCATTAGCAACTTCAGGTAACTCTTCTATGTTTTGGCTATCTGCATTAATCCTAACTGATATAGGAATTTTATCATCTAATGCTACCTTTATATTATCCATTATTTTTGAATAAGTTCCGAATCCACCTTTTTTAGTATTCTTCTCTTATCATGTGTTTCTTTTTACTCCATCTATTGTTATCTGCACATGATTAACCTTTACTCTTTTTTTAATAAATTAATGTATTTATCTAAATTATATCCATTAGTAACCACCGATAAAGAATATCCATTATCTTCAATATTTTTTACAACTTGCTCTATTATAGAATTATTTTTCACTTAGTAGTGGTTCTCCACCCATTAGAGTTATATCTATAGTTTCTTTTGGCATATACTATTTTATTTTCTTCTTCTAATTTAGAAATTAATAATTTTATCATATTAAATATTTCTTGTATTATATCTTTTTCACAAAACCCATGTTCAAATAGTATATTTTTCATAAGTCATTTGATAACAATACGGACAATCAAAATTGCATTTATAACTAGGTATTATAAGAAAATTTGGTATTTGGTTCTTCTCATCTTTAATTATTTTTATTATTAATACTAGATACAAACTTTTTATATTCTAATTTATTCTCAAATACATATTTCCTATTTATTAAAGCTTCCAAAACTTCTTTATCTAAATTTGTCAATCTATTATTCTCTAAATTATCCTTTATATCTTGATTAATAATATCTGTAGCACCATTTTAAAAAATTAATTATAATATATTCTTCTTTTATATTGTAAAAATCCTATTTCCTTTATTAGCTCCATTGTTTTATAGTTCCTCTCACCTATGATAAATTAAAACGGATAGAGTATTTAAATACTCTATCCGTTTCTACTAATAATCAACAATATTAATGTGCATTATAAGTACATACATAAACCTCTGCTACAACTTCTTTAACTTCGTTAATAGATTTCATCTTTATATTCTCCTTTACTTTTTATACTTTATATTTTTAAATATATCATTATTATTTTTTTATAAATCAAATAGTTTGTATCTATTAATTTTTAATTTATTAATACTATCTATAAATAAAATCTATACTTTTTCATTTTCTATATCTATTTTTATTTAAGAATATTCAGTACTCACTTTTCCCTTAACATAAAAAGGATTAAAAACTTTTTACAAAGCTTCTTTTGCCGGCACTCCGGCTTTTCTAGGATACTTCTTATCTAATCCTTTTTTTAATAACAAGTAAATTTCTACCGGCTCCATCTATATCCATAGTAAAACTCTCAATTTTTTTCAAGCTTTATACCCAGCAATTTAAAAAGCTCTAACTGCATTTTTCAACTTCCTTATTTGCCTTCTCAGACTTATAAGAAATAAAATATCCACCTGACTTTACAAAGCCTACACAAAGTTCTGACAAAGTAGATAAATTAGCTACTGCTCTGGATATAGCAAAATCAAAATTTTCTCTATATTTAATCTCTCTTGCATAATCCTCTGCTCTACCATGAATTAAACTTACATTTTTCAAATTTAATTTTTTCACAAATACCCGCTATAAATTTAAGCCTTTTTATTCAAACTATCAAGTAATACAAAATCTACATTATCAAAAACTATAGCAAGTGGTATACCGGAAAACCTGCTCCTGTTCCTATATCTATTATCTTATATTTTTTTATTAGACAAATCCGAAATAACTTTTTACTAAGGAAAGACTATCTACAAAATGCTTATAAATAACCTCTTTCATATCTGTAATTGCAGTAAGATTTAAACTTTTTATTAGTTTCTATCAAATCTACGTAAAAAAATCAAAAATTTCTTTATTTTTTTCTTCTGAAATATCTATTTCTATAGTTTTTTTATAGCTTCTAAAAATATTTTTCTAAATTCATTATAATTATATTCCATCTATCTTCCAGCCTTTAAGCCCTCCAAATATACTAATAATACAGTTATATCAGCCGGTGAAACTCCTGATATTCTTGATGCTTGACCTATTGATCTCGGCCCTAACTGCATTTAATTTTTGCACTGCTTCTATTCTAAGACTATTTACATCTTCATACCTTATATCAGTTGGTATTTTTATTTTCCATCTTCTTAAATTGCTTTTACCTGTATAGCCTGTCTTTTTAATATACCCCTCATACTTAATATTAATATTTACTTGCTCTCTGACATCTATACTAAGTTTTGGTCTATCTTTATCTATTTCTTTACAAATATCATAATTTAATTCAGGTCTCCTTATAAGTTCAGCCATAGTAGCTGAAGTTTTTAAGCGGAGTAGAAGCATTTTTACAAGAAAATCCTGAGTAATACTCCCTGCACCGACAAAAAGTATTTTTCAAAGCCTTTCTATTTCTTCTTCAATTTGTTTTTTTCTTTTTCTAAAAGTGCCTCATATCTTTCCTTTGAAATAGTTCCTATTTCATAACCTATCTTTTGTAAGTCTAAGATCTGCATTATCCTGTCTAAGTAAAAGTCTATATTCCGATCTTGATGTCATCATTCTATATGGTTCATGACTTTCTTTTGTAAACCAAATCATCTATAAGAACTCCTATATACCCTCTGATCTATCTATTACAAAATATTCTCTGGAAAGCACCTTCATAGCTGCATTTACTCCGACCATAAAGCCCTGAACTGCAGCTTCTTCATAACCTGAACTACCATTAAATTGACCACCTGAAAAAGTCCTTTAATATTTTTAAATTCTAAACTTAAATTTAATTGTCTTGCATCTATACAATCATATTCTATAGCATAAGCATTTCTAACAATTTTAGCATTTTTCAAGTCGGGTATAGTCCTTATTAAATTATATTGAACATCTTCCGGTAAAGAAGATGACAAACCGCCAAGATAAAGCTCATTTGTATATAATCCCTCAGGTTCAACAAAAAAACTTGATGTCTATCTTTATCCGAAATTTCATAACTTTATCTTCTATAGATGGGCAATATCTAGGACCTGTTCCTTCTATAAATCCTGAATATAGAGGAGAACGATTAATATTACTTAATTATATTATGAGTTTCTTCATTAGTATAAGTTAAATAACAACTTATCTGGTCTTTTTGTATATCTTCTCTATTAGTAGTAAATGAAAAAGGAACTATAGGATTATCACCTTTTGCTCTTCCATTTTAGAAAAATCAACACTTCTTTTTATCTATTCTAGCGGAGTTCCTGTTTTAAATCTATACATTATAATTCCGTTATCAACTAAAAGATTTTTGTCAAATATTTTGCATTTTTTAAGCCATTAGGACCGGTTTCTTCACTAACTTCTCCATATATACATCTTGACTTTAAATATGTTCCTGTACATAAAACTGTAGATGTAGCTAAGTATCTTGCACCTGAAATAGTTTTTAACACCTATACAATTTTTACACCTTCAATTTCTTCTATTATAAGCTCAGATACTTCTGCTTGTTTTTATACACAAATTAGGAGTATTTTTCTAAAGTTTTCCTCATACTTGTGGAGTAATCCAATTTATCTGCTTGAACTCTTAAAGAATGTACAGCAGGACCTTTTGATAAATTGAGCATTTTTGACTGTATAAAAGTCTTATCTATATTTACTCCCATTTCTCCTCCAAGAGCATCTAATTCTTTAACTAAATGTCCTTTAGAAGTTCCACCTACATTAGGATTACATGGCATAAGAGCAATAGATTCTACACTAACAGTAAATATTATTGTTTTTAGACCTAATCTGGCAGCAGCGAGTGCAGCTTCACAGCCTGCATGTCCGGCACCAACTACTATTACATCATATTTTTTTCTTCTATATAATTCATCTTTATTTCCCCATACAAAACTTACTGAATATTTCATTTGCAAGATCATCATCTATAGCTTCACCTGTAATACTTCCTAAACTTTCATAAGCATTTAACATATCTATAGAATAAAAAAATCTTCCGGTAATTCTTCTTCTATACTTGATAATACCATATCAAGAGATTCTTTAGCTTCCTCTAAAGCTTCTATATGTCTTTCATTAGTTATATATATTTGATCATTAAAGTCTATATCTCCTCTATAAAACATAAGTTTTATTTCTTCTTCTAATTCACTAAGACCTATACTTTCCTTAGCAGAAAAATAATATAATTTTTTATCTGTATATTTTTTTATATCATCTATAGAAAGAAGTATTTCACTATCAGCCTTATTAAGTAATATAATAGCTTTTTTTATCTTTTATATAATCTATTAGTTCTATATCTTCTTCACTTAAAGACTTAGTAGCATCAATTACAAGTAAAACGAAATCTGCATTTATTGCTATATTTTTTTCGCCTTATCTACACCTATTTTTTTCTATATAATCTTCTGTATTTCTTATACCGGCAGTATCTACTATATTTAAACTTATATCTCCTAACTTTATATATTCTCTTATTATATCTCTTGTTGTTCCCTCAATATCACTGACTATAGCTCTATCTTCTTTTTAAAAGGAGATTTAAAGAAAGATTTTTCCTGCATTCGGTCTACCTATAATAACAGTTTCAACTCCCTCTTTTATTATTTTTTCCATTTGAAAAACTATTAATTAACTTATCTATATCTTTTTGCATATAATTAATAATTTTTTTCCAATTTTTAGGATATTTATCTAAACTGTAATTTTTCAGGATCATCAAGTGCAGACTCTATATAAGCTATTTCATGCAATATTTTTTTCTCATTCCGGATATTTTTATTTCTTATATTTCCATTCAATTGACTCATACCTGACTTTTAAAGCATAATCATTTTTTTGCATTTATTATATCAATAACCGCTTCTGCTTTTACTTAAATCCATTTTTCCATTCAAAAATGCTCTTTTGTAAATTCTCCCGGCTTAGCAATTCTTGCTCCTGCTTTTAATACCAATTTTAATACTTTTTGTAAAAACTAAAAATTCCTCCATGACAATTTATTTCTACTGTATCCTCTCCTGTATATGTCCTTGGAGCTTTCATAAGCATAACCAAAACTTCATCTACTATATTTCCATCTTCCACTATATGTCCATAGTTTATAGTATGGCTTAATTTAGTTTTTAAACCATTTTTTTGTATAAAAATATTTTATCCACTACATCTATAGCCATATCACCGCTAACTCTTATTATACCCTATACCTGCATTTGTAAGACCTGTAGCTATAGCAGCTATTGTTTCATTTTTAAACATTTTTTTCCTCCTATCTAAAAAGAGAGCCATTGATATATTAAATATCAATAGCCCTTTTTCACAAGGCTAATTAATTATTCTTTTTTTATAATTTCTTTTGTTATAATTATTCTTTGGCATAATAACTATATATCTAAAAAGGTTCATCACCTTCACTTTTTAGTTGTTACAAAATTATCATTTTTGTAATGCACTATGTATCACTCTTCTTTCATATGGATTCATAGGCTCTAATTTTACAGCTCTTCTGGTCTTTTTTTACTTTAGCCGCTATACTTTTTTGCTAAAATATCTAATTTTTTTCTTTTCTTCGCTCTCTATAATTTTTCAGTATCTAATTTTATTCTTATATAAGAAGAAGTATCTTTATTTTAAAACTAAACTAAGTAAATATTGTATAGAATCTAAAGTCTGTCCTCTTTTTCCTATTAATATTCCCATATCTTCATCACTGGATATTACTATCTTCAAAGCTCTTTCTTCATTATCATAAGAAAAAAATCGTACTTAGCCACTACATTCATACTTTTTTAATATATCATTTAAAAAAATTAGTGGATTTTTCTAAATCTTCTATTTCAAATTCTATTTCTTTTTCTACTTTTTACTTCAGCTTCTTTTCACTTTATCTTCTGCCAAACTTTTAGTAACAACTTCTTCTATTTTATCTTCTTCCGAAATCTCAGTAACAACTTCTTTAATCTTTTCTATTTTTCTTTATATCTTCTTTTTGATTTTTTCAAAAGAAGATTTCTTTGAAAACTACTATAGTCCAAGGTTTAGAAAAAGACCTAAAAATTCTGATTTTCCCTCAGTTTCAACTTCAATATTTATTTTATCACTTGTAGTACCAAGTTTAAGAATAGCTTCATTAATGGCATCATCATAAGATTTTTGCTGTTATTCTAATCTTATCCATTAATCTTCCCCCTATTTTTTTCTTTTTCATTTTTTCATTAAATCTAGCAACCATATTTGCTTTTTGAAGCTAAAGAACCTTCTTTTGCATTAGTATTATAATATTTTGTAGAATCTATTATTTGTTTTTTTATTAGCTTCTTTTTTTCTTCTCTTTTACTTTCTTCCAATGCTTGTCTTTCTTCTTCTTTTTAGCTTTTTATAAAAGCATTTTTTTATCTATACTTTGAGGAGCTAAACCTTTTTGCTCTTTTTCATTAGATTTTTTTAAGATTTATCTCTATCATCTCATCTATATCTATATTATCTAAATATTTATTTATAGCTAGTTGTTGAACTATTCTAGCTACAGCTGAAACTATCCAATATAAACCAAGTCCGGCAGGAAGAGTAAAACAAAACCAAACCGACATAAGAGGCATAATAGTATTCATAGATTTCATTTGTTGTCCCATAGCAGAATCATCAGAACCTGTAGGTTGATTTTTCATCATAAGTACAGTTGAATACCACTGTGTTATACCTGCAAGTACAGGAATCAACCAAGCCCAATTTATATTATTAAAGCCTTGCCAAGGAGATGTCGCTAAATTCATTCCAAAAAAACATATTCATACTTTCAATAGTCTTTACATTTTCTGTTAATACATTTGAAAGATTAGGAAAAAAATATTAGCTAATTCATTCCAATTATTAGGAGTGAATTTATATAATAAATCTATCACTTTACCTATATTTGTATAATCTGTCTTTTCTATAGGCATTCTAAGAGTATTAGCTATATCTGATATTTTTGAAGTCCAAGACGGCTCATTCATAAGTGGTGTAGCTATATTTTTCAAAAATATACTCTTACTATACTAACATATGCAGGTATTTTTTTAATATAACTTGATAAAGTGCTAAAAGTATTGGCATTTGTATAAGTAATTGAACACAGCCGCCTGTCATACTTGTTCCATATTTTTCATAAACAGCTCTCATTTCAGTTTGCTGTTTCATCATTGACTCTTGGTCTTTTTCCCTTTATACTTTTTTTGTATAGCTTGTATCTCAGGTTGCATTACAGACATAAGTTTTGAAGATTTTTGTTGCTTTTATTGTAAGTGGCAACATAATTATATTTATAATTATTGTAAATATAATTATACTCCAACCTATATTTACTATTCCAAAAATTTGCCGTAACTTTGAATATAAAAATCCATTACATATCCAAGTATATCAGCTACCCAACCAATAATAGGTGCTGTAGATTTAGTTAAGATTATTGCTTCCAATATTCTACCTCCAATATTTTTTTAAGGTACAGGATCATACCCACCCTTTGAAAAAGGGTTACATCTTAGTATCCTCCATAAAGCTAATAAAGTTCCTTTAAAAGCCCCATACTTTTCTATAGCTTCTATAGCGTAACCGGAACAAGTTGGAGTATATACACAATGAGTTCTCCATTTCAGAGGAGAAATATATTTTCTATAAAGTCTTATTAAATATATAAAAATCTCTTTATCATATCCACTAATTCTTTCTTTTTTTCCTCAAGCTATAAATAAAATCATTTGTAATAATTCTACTATATATATATCATTATTACAATATTTAATACTATCTAAATATAATCATTTTATAAGTTTATTTTATGTAATTTTTACAAGATGCAAATAAGACTTTTTCCATAGTTTTATAATCTATATCTTTTTGCATTCATTCTTACCACAATAACTATATCATAAGACTTTTTTTATTTCATTAAGTCTGAATATTTCTCTTAAAAGTCTAGTTCTATTATGCCTTACAATACTATTACCTACTTTTTTTAGAAACAGAAATACCTATTCTATTACTATCTATATGATTTTTCCAGTATATGCATTACAAGATACTTGTTTCCTATAGATTTTCCTTTATTATAAACTTTTTCTAAAAATCATTATTTGATTTTATTGATGGAAATTTTTTTCATTTTTTTATACCTTTTTAATGTATCAAATAATACAAAAAGTGGACAGTCCATAAAGACTGTCCTTTCTAATCTCTTCGACAGATTATTATGCCGATAATTTTTGCTCTTCCTTTTGCTCTTCTAGCTGCTAAAACTTTTTCTACCGCCTGGAGTAGACATTCTAGCTCTAAAAGCCGTGAACCTTTGATCTTGATCTTTTCTTTGGTTGAAATGTCATCTTCATAATCTTGGCACCTCCTTTTTAATCCTATTCTATATAAATACAGTATCTCTTCTTTTGAGAACATTCTAAGTCATTATAATTAAATAAAATCTTTTAAGTCAAGTACAAAAATCTTTTATTTATCAAGCACTTTTAATAATACACTTCCTATTCCAAAACAAAGTATTGCACTTACTATAGCTTCCAAAACTCCTTGAGTACCTATTATATATATTATAATTTGTGGTAAATTTGTAAAAGCTTTTATTAGTAGCACTTGCATAATCATTTCCAAATAAAAGTATATAGATCCCATTACTAAAAATAGTATTAGTCATAGATGATAAAGCACCTGCCAATACCAAAGCTAATTTTCTCTTTTTAATTTTTATTAAAGTACAGAAATACTAAAAGCCGCAACTACTCCTACAAGAATTCTAGGTACAAGACAAATTATTAAACTTCTTATATCTCCATGATAGCCACCTAAACTTTCAACAAAAGGTGAAAAATACGAAACTGGTAGGATTTGGCATAAAAAGTATTTTTTTCCATAAACTGGTTAATCCAAATACAAGACCTATAAAAGCACCTTTCCTTGCTCCAAGTAAAATTGCCCCTATAGCAACTGTTACTTGAATTATTGTCGCATTCATGAAAACTAAAGGAATGTATCCCAGCATAGGAACTATGGCTTGAATAATTATAATAGCTATAAACACAGACATTATTACCAAGTCAAAACTTTTGCTTTTTCTCTCATTCATAATTAATCTCCTTAAAAATTATTATTCTAAAATTCGGAGTTCATTATAATACTATTTTTATTTTTTTCCACATATTTTTTCTTTAATTTTTTTAATGTGTATAAATATGTAGATTTTTATGTTTATTTTATTATATAATCCAATCATTATCTTTAAATTTCTTATATAAATACTTGATTTCATTCGCTGTATATTTGTTATTAAACTTTTCCACAAATTCCACATTTAAATGTTTATAAACATCTTACCTTAATACTTCTACACATAGTTATACACAAAATGTGGAGAACTTCTGTTGCTTATTTTTCTGATATAATTACATCATTAATATAGGATGGGAATTTATGATGATTAATCTTATTAAAAAGTAAATGGGAAGATGTTTTTATCTTATATTCTTCATGAATATGATATAAGTAATCTTTCTTATGAAACTTGGCTTTTTACCTCTTATGCCAAATTTTCTTGAAAAAGATAAAGAAGGTAATATTATTCTTCATATATCATTTAAAAATATAAATGATATAGATGATTTTTATTTCCTATGTAAATAGTAAATTTAATAAAATGCTTTGTGTTGCTATAGATATGGTTCTTGGTATCAAATGTAATATTATATTTGATGACGGTTCTTCTACAGAAAAAAACTAATTCTTCATTTATTAATACTAATAAAAAGACTGTAGCTATTGAGATTTTTTTCAAAAAGCTAATATTAATCCAAAATATAAATTTGATAATTTTTATAATAGGTCCTAGTAATAAAATGGCTCATGCAACTTCACTTGCTGTATCAAAATCACTTGGAGATATTTATAATCCTTTATTTTTTTATATAGTGGTCCGGGACTTGGAAAAACTCACCTTATGCATAGTATCGCTAATTCAGTTTTTAGAAAAAGAATCCCGAAGCCAATGTCTTATATGTAACTAGTGAAAAATTTACAAATGAACTTATAGAAGCTATTAGAAGTGGTAAAAATGATAAATTTAGAGATAAATATAGAAATCTCGATATGCTTTTTGATTGATGATATTCAATTTATTATTAATAAAGAAAGTACACAGGAAGAATTTTTTTCCATACATTTAATACTCTTTATGATAGAAAAACAAATTATTATTTCTTCTGATAAACCTCCTAAAAATCTAAAAACTCTGGATGAACGTTTAACTTCCAGATTTGAATGGGGTATTACAGTAGACATTACTCCACCTGAATACGAAACTCGTATGGCTATTTTAGAAAAACAGGAACAAGACGGCATAGAAGTAGGTAAAGATGTTCTTCATTATATAGCTATAAATGTTCAAAAGTAATATAAGAGAATTAGAAGGTGCATTAAATAAAATTATCGCTACCAGTAAACTTTTTAAATAATAAAAATAGATTTGAATATGGCACAAGAAGCTCTAAAAAGGACTTATAAGTCCGAAACTCCTGTAAAAAAATAACAACAGATCTTATTATACAAATAGTAGCTGAACATTATGGAATTTCTAAAAAATGATATTATAGGAAAAAGAAACCTAAAAGAAATAGTTATTCCAAGACATATCTCCGTATATTTATGTAGAGATATGACAGATTCAACTTTTACAAGAAATAGGAAAAAGCTCGGTGGTAGAGATCATTCAACTATTTTAAATTCTATAAAAATTCGTAGAAACTAATAAGGAAAATAATAATAAGGATATTGTGGATAACTTAGAAATTATAAAGAAAAAAACTTTCTCCACATTAGACTAACAGGTTTTCAAGTGTATATAAACACACTTATTAATATGTTCATAAGCAGTATTTATCAGTATTAGAGGTGCTTTTCCACAAACTAACAGTCCCTACTAATACTAATACTAAAATACATTATATATTTAAAACATTTTTCGCAATGAAAGGTAACTTACAATGAAATTAATTTTTTTAAGAAAGAGGCTTTTATTTTCAGCCTTAAATATAGTATCAAAAGCTATTACAGGAAGAACTACAAATCCTATTTTTAGAATGTATACTTTTTGATGCTTCAACTTCAATTATTAAACTTTGTGCAAATGATGAAGAAATCGCAATAGAAACTACTGTAGAAGGGAAATAATAGAAAAAAAGGGAAAATAGCCTTAAATGCAAAGCTTATTTATGATATAATAAGAAAGCTTTGATGCAGAAGGTAGAGATATAATTATAGAAACTAATAATTTATTAACAACTATAAGTTGTGATAAAGCTATATTTAATATACAAGGAATGGATGGAGAAGAATTTAATTATCTTCCTTATATAGAAAAAAATGCTTATATATCTATATCACAATTTACTTTTAAAAAGAATCAATAAGACAAACAATTTTTTTCTGTAGATAATAATGACAGTAATAAAATGATGTCCGGAGAATTATTAGAAGTAGAGGGAAATAAATTAAAATTTGTAAGCTTGGACGGACATAGAATATCTATAAGAAATATAATAATGAAAGATATTTATGAAAATGTAAAAGTTGTAGTTCCTTCAAAAACACTAAATGAACTTAGTAAAATAATAAGTTCTGATAATGAAAAAGAGGTTTTCATTTATTTTAGCAAAAATCATATTTTTATTTGAATTTGATAATACCAGTGTTGTATCAAGATTAATAGATGGAGAATATTTTTAAAATAGATCATATGTTACTTGCTGATTATGAAACTAAGTTTGTTATCAATAGAAATAAACTTTTTATCAAGTATAGATCAAGCTATGACGCTTATAAGAGAGAATGATCATAAACCTATTATTCTTGATATAAAAAGGAAATATATTAAAACTGAAAGTTGAATCTTCAATAGGTAGTATGGATATAGATTTAGATTGTGAAATTTCTGGTAAAGATTTGATGATAGCATTCAATCCTAAATTTTTTAATAGATGCATTAAAAGTTATAGAAGATGAAAATGTTAATTTATATATGACTAATGCAAAATCTCCTTGTTTCATAAGAGATAATGAGGAAAAATATATATATTTAATACTTCCTGTAAATTTTCATAGCTTAGGAGAAATATGGAAAAATATAAAAAAATAAAGGATGAGTATATAAAATTAGAGCAAGCCTTAAAACTTACAGGTGAATTTGAAATAGGCTCTGATGCAAAATATGCTATAAAAAAATGGAGAGGTTTTAGTAAATAAAGAGTCGGAGTATCAAAGAGGTAAAAAAATTAAGAAACGGTGATACATTTACTTTTTAATAAAACATGATTATAAAAATCATTGAATTACTGAATTATAGAAATTATATAAATGAAAATATAATTTTTGATAAAGGAATAAATATATTATATGGAGATAATGCACAAGGAAAAACTAATATACTTGAAGCTATATATCTTTCTATAACGTCTAAATCCCATCGTTCTTCTAATGATAAAGAATTAATAAATTTTTAGTAAAGATGAAAGTCATATAAAAGCTTATAATAGAGAAAAAAAGAAATAGAAAATCGTATAGATATACACATAAGGAAGAATAAATCAAAAAGGGATAGCTATAAATTCCTTAGCTTTAAAAAGAGCTAGTGAGTTATTTGGAATGGCAAATGTCATATTTTTCACCTGAAGATCTAGGAATTATAAAAAAATGGACCTTCAGAGAGAAGAAAATTTATAGATATGGAACTTTGTCAATTAGATAAAAATATATTTACATTCTTTAATGGAATACAATAAGATTTTAAATCAAAGAAATAAGCTGTTAAAAAGAAATAGGTTTTAAAACTGATTTAGAGGATACTTTAGATATTTGGGATGCTCAACTTATAAAATATGGAAAAAGAAATTATAAAACAAAGAGAGTATTTTATATATTTGTTAAATAATATAATAAAGGATATACATTCGGAATTAACTACAAATAAAGAAGAACTCGAAATAGTTTATGATAAAAAAATGTCAGTATAGAAGAATTTGAAAATAAATTAAAAAAATACAGAGATAATGATTTGAGACTTAAAAATACTAATATAGGTCCACATAGAGATGACATTGCTTTTTTTATTAAATTTAATAAAAAAATGAAATAATAGATGCTAGAAAATTTGCTTCTCAAGGTCAGCAAAAGAACGGTTGCACTGTCATTAAAAATTAGCAGAGATAGAATTAGTTAAAGATTTCACATCTGATTATCCCATACTTTTTACTAGATGATGTATTATCAGAATTAGATGAATCCAGACAAACAAAAATTATTAGATAGTATAAAACATATTCAAGCTATAATAAGTTGTACAGGTATAGAGGATTTTATAAATAGAAATATGTCTATAGGAAAAACTTTTTTTAGTAAAAAAATGGAAAAAGTAAGTAGTGATATAAAAATAAAGGAGATTGTTATGAGTACAGAATATGATGCTTCTGCAGATACAAATACTTGAAGGTCTTGAAGCAGTAAGAAAAAAAGACCGGGTATGTATATAGGCTCAATTTCTTCAAGAGGTTTGCATCATCTTGTATATGAAATTGTTGATAACTCAGTAGATGAAGCTTTAGCAGGATTTTTGTAAAAACTATAGAGGTTACTATAAATAAAGATAATTCTATAACTGTTTTAGATGATGGAAGAGGTATTCCTGTAGATATACAAAAAGCAGGTATACCGGCATTGGAAGTAGTATTTACAATATTACATGCGGTGGAAAAATTTGGCGGTGGAGGCTACAAAAGTATCAGGAGGTTTACATGGTGTTGGTGCTTCGGTTGTAAATGCTTTATCTAAAAACTTGGAAGTAAGAGTTTATAAAAATGGTAAAATCCATGAAATGAAGTTTGAGCGTGGAAATGTTTTTAAAAAAACTTGAGATAGTTGGAAAAATGTGAAGAAGATAAGCATGGAACAGAAGTAAGGTTTTTACCTGATGATACGATATTTGAAGAAACTATATACGATTACGATATTTTAAAAGTTAGATTAAGAGAAACTGCATTTTTGACTAAAGATTTAAAAGATTAAATTAATAGATAAAAGAGTAGAAGATAAACAAGATATATTCCATTATGAAGGTGGTATAAAGGAATTTGTAGAATATCTTAATAAAGGTAAAGAAGCTATTTATTCCAATGTTTTGTATTGTGAAGGTGAAAAAGAAAAAAGTTTATGTAGAAGTAGCTTTTACAACATAATGATAGTTTTACTGAAAATATATATACTTTTGTTAATAATATAAATACTCGGAAGGAGGAACACATTTAACAGGTTTTTAAAAAAATGCTTTTGACAAAAAAACTTTTAATGATTATGCAAGAAAAAAATAAATTACTAAAAAGATAATGAAGATAATTTAGCAGGAGAAGATATAAGAGAAGGATTAACCGCTATTATATCAGTTAAAGTATCAGAACCTCAATTTGAAGGACAAACTAAGCAAAAAAATTAGGAAATTCAGAAGCGGCAATAGCTGTAAATGGAATAGTTTCTGAGCAACTTACTTACTTTTTTTAGAGCAAAAATCCTAGTATTGCTAAAATTATTTGTGAAAAAAAGCAATATTAGCCCAAAGAGCTAGAGCCGCAGCCAGAAAAGCTAGAGATTTAACAAGAAGAAAATCAGCTTTTAGATGGTTTAAAATTACCGGGTAAGTTAGCTGATTGTTCAAGTAAGAATGCCAGTGAATGTGAAATTTTTTTATCGTAGAGGGAGATTCAGCCGGCGGTTCTGCAAAGTCGGCAAGAAAAAAAGAGACACTCAAGCTATTTTACCTCTTAGAGGAAAGATTTTTAAATGTAGAAAAAGCTAGAATAGATAAGGTGTTTTCTAATGCTGAAATAAGAGCTATGATAACTGCATTTGGAACAGGTATACATGAAGAGTTTGATATTTCAAAGCTTAGATATAATAAAATTATCATTATGACAGATGCCGATGTAGATGGATCACATATAGATACATTAATGCTTACTTTTATATATAGATTTATGCCTGAACTTATAAAAAGAAGGACATGTATATTTAGCTCAACCACCATTATATAAATTGGAAAAATAAAAGGGTTTGGTATGCTTATAGTGATGAAGAGTTAAATAATATATTAAATGAAGTTGGAAGAGATGGAAGCAATAAAATTCAACGATATAAGGGACTTGGAGAAATGGATGCCGAACAATTGTGGGAAACAACTATGGATCCTGAAAGAAGAATTTTATTAAAAAGTAGTTATAGATGAAGAAAATTTAACTGAAACAGATTTAACATTTACTACTCTTATGGGAGATGAAGTAGAGCCTAGAAGAGAATTTATAGAAAATAATGCTAAATATGTTCAAAACCTTGATATATAATAAGGAGCTAATTTATGGAAGCTAATGTTTTCGATAAAGTAAATGAAATAGACTTAAAGAAAAACTATGGAGAAGTCCTATATAGACTATGCAATGAGTGTTATAGCCTCAAGGGCTTTACCTGACATAAGAGATGGACTAAAACCTGTTCAAAGAAGAGTGTTATACTCTATGATAGAATTAAATAACGGTCCTGATAAACCACATAGAAAGTGTGCTCGTATAGTCGGTGATACTATGGGTAAGTATCATCCACATGGAGATTCTTCTATATATGGTGCTTTGGTTAATATGGCACAAGAGTGGTCTATGAGATATCCTCTAGTAGATGGACATGGAAATTTTGGTTCTATAGATGGTGATGGTGCTGCAGCTATGAGATATACTGAAGCAAGACTTAGTAAAATTGCTATGGAAATGCTCTCAGATATAAATAAAGATACTGTAGATTTTGCACCTAATTTTGATGATACTGAAAAAGAGCCTGTAGTATTACCATCAAGATTTCCTAATTTACTTGCAAATGGAACTACGGGTATTGCTGTAGGTATGGCTACAAATATACCACCACATAATTTAAGAGAATTAATAGATGCTGTAAATAAAATAATTGAATATAGGATAGAGAATAAAGAAATCTTTATAGAAGATATATTAGAAATAGTAAAAGGACCTGATTTTTCCCTACCGGAGCTAATATTTTAGGTAAATCGGGAATAAATGAAGCTTATAGAACAGGAAAAGGAAAAAAATAAAAAGTAAGAGCTGTAACTAGTATAGAAGCTATGAGTAATGGAAAAATAGAATTATAGTTACAGAATTACCATATCTTGTTAATAAATCTAGACTGATAGAAAAAAATAGCTGAGTTGGTAAACGATAAGAAAGTAGAAGGTATAACTGAACTTAGAGATGAATCTAACAGAGAAGGAATGAGAATAGTTATAGAATTACGTCGTGATGTAAATGCCGGAGTTATTCTAAATAGACTCTATAAACATACACAAATGCAAGAAACATTTGGTGTAAATATGCTTTCTTTAGTTGATAATGAACCTAAAACTCTTAATATTTTTAGATATGTTAAAATATTATCTAAAACATCAAGAAGAAGTTATTACCAGAAGAACTAAGTATGATTTAAATAAAAGCACAGGAAAGAGCTCATATCTTAGAAGGTTTTATTAAAAAGCTTTTAGATAATATAGATGAAATAATTAAAATTATACGTGCCAGTGCTAATGTATCAATAGCAAAAACAGAATTAATAAATAGATTTTCTTTTAGCGATGCTCAGGCTCAAGCTATAGTAGATATGCGTTTGCGTGCTCTTACAGGACTTGAGAGAGATAGATTACTTGCAGAGTATAATGAATTACAGGAGAAAATAAAAATATTATTTGGAAATATTAGCTAATGAAAGTCTTCTTTTATCTGTTATAAGAGATGAAATTAATATAATAAAAGATAAATATGGAGATGACAGAAGAACAGGTTTTTATACAAGATGATGATATAGAAGATGAAGATCTTATACCAAATGAAGATACAGTAATAGCTATAACTAAACTTGGCTATATCAAAAAGAATGAGTCCTGATAATTTTAAATCTCAAAAATAGAGGTGGAAAAGGTATAAAAGGTATGCAAACAATTGAAGATGATTTCATAGAAGATATCATAATGACACATACCCATAATTATTTAAGCTTTTTCACTAATAAAGGTAGAGTATTTAGAATTAAAGCATATAAAAATACCTGATGCAACTAGAACATCCAGAGGTGTAGCTATAGTTAATCTTCTACAATTATTACCTGAAGAAAAAAATAAGTGCAATAATTCCTAACGAAGATAATAAGGAAGATAAATATCTACTTATGGCTACAAAGAAAGGTATGATAAAGAAAAACTAATCTAAAAGAGTTTGAAAATATAAGGAAGAATGGTCTTATAGCTATTTTTACTAAGAGATGATGATGAACTTATAGAAGTAAAAACTACAGATGGAAATATGGATTTAGTTTTAATATCAAAACAAGGTAGATGTATTTATATTAATGAAAAAGATATAAGAGAAACCGGACGTAGTTCTATGGGGAGTAAGGGGAATGCGTCTTGATTTACTGGATGAAGTAATTGGAATGCAACTTACTATTCAAGGTAAATATCTATTACTTGTATCAGAATATGGCATAGGAAAAAGAACTCTTTTAGATGAATTTAGTTTACAAAAAAAGAGGTGGAAAAAGGTATTATTTGCTATAAACCTAGTGAGAAAACAGGAGATTTAGTAGGTGCAAAAATTAATAGATGATAATAGAGAAATATTTATTATTACTAATAAGGGAATACTTATAAGAATAGATGCAGATAAAATATCATTACTTAGTAGATATAGCTTCAGGTGTTAAACTTATAGATATAGACAAAGAGAGTGATATAAAAAGTTGCAAGTATTGCTAAGGTTAGAGAAAATAAAGATAATGAAGAATTAGAAAATACAGAAGAAAATTAAGAATTAAAAATTAGAGGCAGTAGATAAAAAAATCTAGTGTCTCTTTTTAAAGGAGAAGTAAAATAATGAATTGGTTAAGATTAATTATTATGATACTTGGGAATATATGTAATATCCCATACTATATATTTACTTTAAATAAATATTACAAAAAAATTCAAATAAATATACTCAAGAAGAAAAAAATATTCTTTAATAAGAGATATAGCAATAAAAGCTAATAAAAAAAGGAAGAATAGAAGTAGAGATTAATGGAAATGAAAAAAATTACCTAAAGAATGCGGATATTTAATTTGTCCAAATCATCAAGGATATTATGATACTTTTAGCTATAATGGAGGCACAAGATAAACCGTTTGGAATAGTTATAAAAAAAGAAATATAGTAATATAATATTAGTAAAGCAAGTTATAAGTATATTGAAAGGAATACCTATAGATACAGAAGATATGAGAGATTCCATGAAGGTAATTAAAAATGTATCAGATAAACTTAGTCAAGCTTTATAATTTTTCTTATATTTCGGAAGGAACAAGATCTCATAAAGGGAATAATTTATTAGAAATGAAAGCTGGAGCTTTTAAATCTGCAACTATGGTTAAAGCACCTATAGTACCTGTAGCATTAATAGATTGTTTTAAACCTTTTGATGAGAAAGGTTTAAAAAAAGTAAAAGTAAGTCTTACTTATCTAGAACCTTTATATTATGAAGAGTATAAAAATATGAAAACTATAGAGATAGCTAAAGTAGTGAAAGATAGAATACAAGCTTATATAGATAGTAAAAAAATAATAAAACACAAGATATAGCTAGACTTGAAAAGATTATAAAAAAAGCAAAAAAATATTGACAATAACAAGATATATCTTGTATAATATGCAAAAGTCTTTTGAAAAAAAGATAGTTGGAGAAATACTCAAGAGGCCGAAGAGGCGCCCTGCTAAGGGTGTAGGGTCGGCAACCGCGCGAGGGTTCAAATCCTCTTTCTCCGTTTCTAAATTATTTTTAAAAAGTTATTGACATGATTTAGAAGATATGATATAGTAAATGAGTTGCTCCTATAAAGGGCAATGAAAAAGAACCTTGAAAAATCAAAAGATTAAACAGTACACATAACCCTGAAATTTCTTTAAAAAGAAAATTCAAGAATGTAAAAACCTTAACAGTAAAGGAAGATAAGTCGAACTTATGAAAATAAGAGTAGATTTATCAAAGGATAATTGCCAGTGCAATTAGAGAGAGATTAAACTTTAAGATGAGAGTTTGATCCTGGCTCAGGATGAACGCTGGCGGCGTGCTTAACACATGCAAGTCGAACGAAGTGTTTATTCAAAGTTCTTCGGGATAGAGAATAGATTACTTAGTGGCGGACGGGTGAGTAACGCGTGGGTAACCTGCCTCACACAGGGGGATAACAGTTGGAAACGACTGCTAATACCGCATAAGACCACAGCACCGCATGGTGCAGGGGTAAAAGATTTATCGGTGTGAGATGGACCTGCGTCTGATTAGATAGTTGGTGGGGTAGAAGCCTACCAAGTCAACGATCAGTAGCCGACCTGAGAGGGTGATCGGCCACATTGGGACTGAGACACGGCCCAAACTCCTACGGGAGGCAGCAGTGGGGAATATTGGACAATGGGGGAAACCCTGATCCAGCAACGCCGCGTGAGTGAAGAAGTATTTCGGTATGTAAAGCTCTATCAGCAGGGAAGAAAATGACGGTACCTGACTAAGAAGCCCCGGCTAACTACGTGCCAGCAGCCGCGGTAATACGTAGGGGGCAAGCGTTATCCGGATTTACTGGGTGTAAAGGGAGCGTAGACGGCATAGCAAGTCTGAAGTGAAAGCCCGGGGCTCAACCCCGGAACTGCTTTGGAAACTGCCAAGCTAGAGTGTCGGAGAGGTAAGTGGAATTCCCAGTGTAGCGGTGAAATGCGTAGATATTGGGAGGAACACCGGTGGCGAAGGCGGCTTACTGGACGATAACTGACGTTGAGGCTCGAAGGCGTGGGGAGCAAACAGGATTAGATACCCTGGTAGTCCACGCGGTAAACGATGAATACTAGGGTGTCGGGAGGATTAACCTTTCGGTGCCGTCGCAAACGCAGTAAGTATTCCACCTGGGGAGTACGTTCGCAAGAATGAAACTCAAAGGAATTGACGGGGACCCGCACAAGCGGTGGAGCATGTGGTTTAATTCGAAGCAACGCGAAGAACCTTACCAAATCTTGACATACCTATGACAGACAAGTAATGTTGTCCTTCCTTCGGGACATAGGATACAGGTGGTGCATGGTTGTCGTCAGCTCGTGTCGTGAGATGTTGGGTTAAGTCCCGCAACGAGCGCAACCCTTGTCCTTAGTAGCCAGCAGTAAGATGGGCACTCTAGGGAGACTGCCAGGGATAACCTGGAGGAAGGTGGGGATGACGTCAAATCATCATGCCCCTTATGATTTGGGCTACACACGTGCTACAATGGCGTAAACAAAGAGAAGCGAGCCTGCGAGGGGGAGCAAATCTCAAAAATAACGTCTCAGTTCGGATTGTAGGCTGCAACTCGCCTACATGAAGCTGGAATCGCTAGTAATCGCGAATCAGAATGTCGCGGTGAATACGTTCCCGGGTCTTGTACACACCGCCCGTCACACCATGGGAGTCAGCAATGCCCGAAGTCAGTGACCTAACCGCAAGGAAGGAGCTGCCGAAGGCAGGGCAGGTAACTGGGGTGAAGTCGTAACAAGGTAGCCGTATCGGAAGGTGCGGCTGGATCACCTCCTTTCTAAGGAAGAGAGTAGGGGTTGTGGGTACTGTTTAATCTTAGATTTAAGAGGGGATAAATATTCCGGTGTCGATGCGACTAGGGGACACACCCGTTCCCATCTCGAACACGACGGTTAAGACTTAGTCGGCCGATGGTACTATACTGGAGACGGTATGGGAGAGCAGGTGGATGCCGGATTTTTTAAAAAATGAATAGAGTTTACTATTCATTAAAACAGTTAAGAGATTGAATGTTTTAATGAGTGGTAAACACTCAAGAAATCGTACCTTGAAAACTGCATATCAAACGAGATTAAGAAGAATGAAACAGTAAAAATGGCATTGCGTGTTAGTAGTGCAATACCATTAATTCATTTATCTTAGACATCCGAGGTGATAATAACGAGAGTTATTATCCAAACAAACTAAAATATTGTAAAACACAATATAAAAACCAAACCGACCAACAAGATACACGCTAGTATCTAAAGATTATCCTACCGCAAGGATAAGAGTTGGTTAAACATAAAGAGCGAGGGTGAATGCCTTGGCACTAAGAGCCGAAGAAAAGACGTGATAAGCTGCGAAAAGCTACGGGAAGAAGCAAATATTCAATGATCCGTAGATATCTGAATGGGGAAACCCACTTGAGAAGACCTCAAGTATCCATGCCTGAACACATAGGGTATGGAAGGGAACCCGGTGAACTGAAACATCTAAGTAGCCGGAGGAAAAGAAAGAAAAATCGATTCTGGGAGTAGTGGCGAGCGAAACCGAGGAGCCCAAAACCTATCTGCGTGCAGATGGGGAGTTAAGGACTGCAATAAGTTATCTAATAGTTAGTAGAAAGGTTTTGGAAAAGCCTACCAAAGAGCGTGAGAGTCGCGTAAATAAAAACGAGTTAGAGACAAGCAGTATCCAAAGTACCACGAGACACGAGAAACCTTGTGGGAAGTCGGGGGGACCACCCCCCAAGGCTAAATACTACTTAGTGACCGATAGAGAAATAGTACTGTGAAGGAAAGGTGAAAAGAACCCCGGGAGGGGAGTGAAAGAGAACCTGAAACCCTGTGTTTACAAACTGTGGAAGTGCAATACTCAGTAAAGCACAACCGCGTACTTTTTGTAGAACGGTCCGGCGAGTTACATTTACTGGCGAGGTTAAGCACTACAGGTGCGAAGCCGAAGGAAACCAAGTCTTAATAGGGCGAATAAGTCAGTGGAAGTAGACCCGAAACCGGGTGATCTATCCATGTCCAGGTTGAAGTTTTCGTAAAAGAGAATGGAGGACCGAACTCACATCCGTTGAAAAGGGTGGAGATGAGGTGTGGATAGGGGAGAAATTCCAATCGAACCCGGAGATAGCTGGTTCTCCTCGAAATAGTTTTAGGACTAGCCTCGTTAGAGTCTGCTGGAGGTAGAGCACTGAATTTTTGCGGGGGCGTCAAAGCTTACCAATGAATATCAAACTCCGAATGCCAGCCAGATGATTAACGGGAGTCAGACTACACGAGATAAGTTGGGTAGTCAAAAGGGAAAGAGCCCAGACCTACAGCTAAGGTCCCAAAGTATGTGTTAAGTGGAAAAGGATGTGGGATTTCGAAGACAACTAGGATGTTGGCTTAGAAGCAGCCATACATTCAAAGAGTGCGTAATAGCTCACTAGTCGAGAGGTCCTGCGCCGAAAATGTCCGGGGCTAAAACACAACACCGAAGCTTAGGAAGTAGAAATACTTGGTAGAGGAGCATTCTTACAAGCGTAGAAGCTGTATCGGAAGAAGCAGTGGAGAAGTAAGAAGAGAGAATGCCGGAATGAGTAGCGAGAAAGAGGTGAGAATCCTCTTGGCCGAATATCTAAGGTTTCCAGAGTAAAGCTGATCTGCTCTGGGTAAGTCGGGGCCTAAGGCAAGGTCGAAAGACGTAGTCGATGGACAACAGGTTTAGATTCCTGTACCGCATATAATCAGAACTGTAGGGACACAGAGACGTAAGCGAACCCGGGAAAGCAAAGACCGGGGCAAGCGAGGTATCCGTATGGTAGGAAAAACCGCCATGCAAGGAGAAAGCGTTATGCGAAGCGAAAACAAGTAGTGAAGTCGCTAAAGGAGCTGTCAAGAAAAGCTGCTATTGTATTATATGTACCCGTACCGTAAACCGACACAGGTGGATGAGGAGAGAATCCTAAGGCCGGCGGGAGAAGCATTGTTAAGGAACTCGGCAAAATGACCCCGTAACTTCGGGAGAAGGGGTACCAAGTGAGAGCTTGGTCACAGAAAATAGGCTCAAGCAACTGTTTAGCAAAAACACAGGTCTATGCGAAACCGAAAGGTGAGGTATATGGGCTGACGCCTGCCCGGTGCTGGAAGGTTAAGAGGAGATGTTAGGAAACGAAGCATTGAATTTAAGCCCCAGTAAACGGCGGCCGTAACTATAACGGTCCTAAGGTAGCGAAATTCCTTGTCGGGTAAGTTCCGACCCGCACGAAAGGCGTAATGATTTGAGCACTGTCTCGACAATGCACCCGGTGAAATTGAAGTACCAGTGAAGATGCTGGTTACCTGCGCCAGGACGGAAAGACCCCATGGAGCTTTACTCTAGTTTGATACTGGGATTCGATAATACCTGTACAGGATAGGTGGGAGACGAAGAGATATGGACGCCAGTCTGTAAGGAGTCACCGTTGGGATACCACCCTTGTATTATTGGATTTCTAACCTATGGCCGTAAGCCGGTCAGGGGACAATGTCAGATGGGGAGTTTGACTGGGGCGGTCGCCTCCGAAAGAGTATCGAGGCGCTCAAAGGTTCCCTCAGAATGGTCGGAAACCATTTAAAGAGTGCAAAGGCATAAGGGAGCTTGACTGCGACACTGACGGGTGGAGCAGGTAGGAAACTAGGGACTTAGTGATCCGGTGGTTTTTACGTGGGAAAGCCATCGCTCAACGGATAAAAGCTACCCTGGGGATAACAGGCTTATCACTCCCAAGAGTTCACATCGACGGAGTGGTTTGGCACCTCGATGTCGGCTCATCGCATCCTGGGGCTGAAGTCGGTCCCAAGGGTTGGGCTGTTCGCCCATTAAAGCGGTACGCGAGCTGGGTTCAGAACGTCGTGAGACAGTTCGGTCCCTATCCGGCGTGGGCGTAAGATATTTGAGAGGAGCTGTCCTTAGTACGAGAGGACCGGGATGGACTGACCACTGGTGTACCTGTTGGGTAGCAAGCCCATGGCAGGGTAGCCAAGTCGGGGAAGGGATAAACGCTGAAGGCATCTAAGCGTGAAGCCCACCTCAAGATGAGAATATCTCATGCGAAAGCAGTAAGACCCCTTAGAGACTATGAGGTAGATAGGGGTCAAGGTGTAGAGTACAGTAATGTACTCAGCTGATGATTACTAATAGGTCGAGGGTTTAACCAAGAAGTCGGTTAGGGTTTTAGTGATGAAGTTTGATGTGTAGTTTTCAAGGTATGATATTAGGCTATTATGTATGGCCCAATGGCTCAGTTGGTTAGAGCGCCGCCCTGTCACGGCGGAGGTCGTCGGTTCGAGTCCGATTTGGGTCGTTGATACTTGACAAAAGTATATAAATATGTTATATTTGTACCTACGGGATCATAGCTCAGCTGGGAGAGCATCTGCCTTACAAGCAGGGGGTCATAGGTTCGAGCCCCTATTGGTCCCATTTTGCAAATATAATAATAGAGCATATTATTTAATATGCCGATATGGCTCAATTGGCAGAGCAGCTGATTTGTAATCAGCAGGTTATCGGTTCGAGTCCGATTATCGGCTTTATTGCTTTTAGCAATATGAATGGGGAAATTCCCGAGTGGCCAAAGGGGACAGACTGTAAATCTGCTGGCACTGCCTTCGGTGGTTCGAATCCACCTTCCCCCACTTACCAAAACACATTAGGACGGATATACTTCGCCTGATGATATTATTATCGCGGGGTAGAGCAGTCTGGAAGCTCGTCGGGCTCATAACCCGGAGGTCGCAGGTTCAAATCCTGTCCCCGCAATTCTGCCTTGGTAGCTCAGTTGGTAGAGCAGAGGACTGAAAATCCTCGTGTCACTGGTTCGATTCGGTCCAAGGCATTTAATATTAATATGGGATACTAGCTCAGGTGGTAGAGCACTTGACTTTTTAATCAAGTTGTCCCGGGTTCGAGTCCCGGTGTCTCATGAATAAAGACTTAGGTATTTAATTGATAGGTACTTAGGTCTTTTTATTTCTTCTTATAATTATAGTATTGGCTCTTTGTCAAGGGGTTGGGGTGATTATTTTTGTGAGTATAAGACTTGGTCTTATACTCACTTTTTAACAGATAAGAAAATACGGTTTCTAAAGTTTTTTTAAAGTTTCTATAACCGTAAGCATTTCTTTTTATGACTTTAATTTTTATCATTGGCTTCTTCAGTAAAAGTCATTACTATAAGGGCATTAGAACCTTATTATTGTTAAAAATAAACATATAGATAAAAATTATTAATACATATATAGATAGAAAAACGATATTATTAGTTTCTGGTTTGGGTTTGTAGCTCTTATAATATTATTAATAGTTGTAACATATAGATATATAAAATATGATATACGGATCCGGCAAAAAGCATTAATATCTATAATATCAGGTGGATTTAAACCAAGTTTTTCAGCTTTTACCTTCCCTTTTGTAATTAGTGCTATAGCATTAAAAACAAAGTATAGTATTTTTTTGGAAAGTTAGGATATATAAATCCTGTTTTTAAATATACTACTTTTTATTAGAAATAATAGTAGCTATAGTATTTGTAGTATATGTATATATAAGTTTTGTAAAGCTTTTTGTTTACAAATAAATAGAAAATGTAAAAAAATATTATATATGAATATAAAATAAAAATTTTTGTAATGAAAATATAGAAGTATAAATTACTTTTTTGTAGAAGTAAGCAATACTTCTATTTTTGTTTTAAAAAGTAATTTAATTATAAGTAGGTAAATTATTTTTATAATTATATTTTTAGTATGTATTTTATATGGAGCTAAAGACTATATTAACTTCTTGTTGATAGATTTTTGATTTAGAAAAAGACGGTATAAATATATGATAAAAAGCAAAGTGGTAAAAATATTATATTTATACATAAAAATATATAGATAAATAAATCTTAATAACATAAAAGAATTATGATTTTTGAATAAAAATATTCATATTTATAGTAAAAAAAGTGCTATAAAAACGAAAAAGTGCATAGATATTTTATGAAATTTACTGTTATAATATTGAAAATATAAATATATATAGGGAGGAAACTATGAAACTAAAAAGAGTTGCAGCAGTAGCAATGAGTGGTTTAATGATTTTTAAATGTTTTTAAATCTGGATACATTAGCATTTCAAGGCTCTATAAAAGTATTAAGTGAAGATGGAAATATAAAATCTCAAACTAATTCATTACCGAACGCATTTTTTTCCTAACGAATATAGTATAGATAGTAGAACACAAAATTTTGATAATAATTGGCGTTTTACTATGGGAGATATAGCAGGTGCAGAGTCTAAAAATTTTAATGATTCTAAATGGAGAGAACTTAATTTACCACATGATTATAGTATAGAGCAGGAGTTTTTCAAGTAAGATGGAAGCTGAAAGCGGATATTTACCCGGTGGTACAGCTTGGTATAGAAAGAAATTTACTTTTACCGGTAGAAGCCGCTTCTAAAGATGTTAGAATAGATTTTGATGGTATATATATGAATGCCACAGTTTACATAAATGGTCATAAATTAGGAATGCATCATTATGGATATACTCCGTTTTCTTTTGATATAACAAAAATATTTAGATTTTTTTCCGGAGAGAATGTTATTGCAGTAAAAAGTAGATCATAAGACTCCTTCCAGCAGATGGTATTCGGGAAGTGGTATATATAGAAGTGTAAATTTAAGTATAAGCAATAAAGCTTCACATTGATTTATGGGAGAATTAAAGTAGATACTCCCGATTTAAAAAAATAATACAACAAATCCTAAGGTAAGAATTAAATCTAATATAAGAAATACCTCTAATGAGAGTAAAAAAATTTTGTTGTGGTAAATACTATATATAATGGAGAAACAGAGGTTACAAGTATTACTTCGAACAAATAGAAGTAAGTGCTAATGCAAATACAGAAATAATTTCAGAAGCCAGTGTAAATAATCCTGATTTATGGAGTATAAGTAATCCTAAATTATATAAATTAAGAACAGATATAAAAGTAGGAGATGATATAGTAGATACATATTATACAGATTTTTGGATTTAGATATTTTTGATTTTAATAAAAATACGGGGGTTTAGTTTAAATGGTCAAAATATGAAATTAAAAAGGTGTCTGTATGCACCATGATCAAGGGGCTTTTAGGAGCTGTTGCAAATGAAGCTGCAATAAGACGACAGGTGGAAATATTAAAAGATATGGGATGTAATTCAATAAGAGTTACACATAATCCGACTGCTAAAACTTTATTAGATATATGTGATGAATTAGGTGTATTAGTTATAGACGAGGCTTTTTGACGGTTGGCATAAAAAAAGAAAAAAATGGAAATATAAATGATTATTCATCACATTTTGAGAAATCTATAGAAGCTGATAATGAAATACTTGGTGCCTCTAGTAATATGAAATGGTATGAGTTTGATTTGGCAGCTATGATAAATAGTGCTTATAACTCTCCATCTGTTATTATGTGGTCTCTTGGAAATGAGATATTAGAAGGCGTTACGGATGGTTCTAACGGATATGAAGAGTTGTCAGTAGATTTAGCAAGACTTGGAAATAGCCTTGATGCTACAAGACCTGTAACAATAGGTGATAACAGATTAAAGAGTCAAGGAAATACTAATAATATATATGCCAGAATAGATCAAAATTTAGCAAATGCAGGTGGCGTAGTAGGTCTTAATTATGCAAATGGGTCACAATACGATTTTTTGGCATAATTTAAAACCTGATTGGCCATTATATGCTTCTGAGACTGTTTCAAGTATAAATAGTAGAGGGATATATAAGATTAATGGATATACCGGAAATCAGAATGCGAGTAAGCAATTAACAGCTTATGATAAGTCAAAGGTAGGCTGGGGTGCTATGGCAAGTGAAGGTTGGTATGAGATAATAAAGAGAGATTATCTTGCAGGTGAGTATGTATGGACAGGTTTTGATTATATAGGAGAGCCGACTCCTTATAATGGAACAGGTGGAGGAGCAATAGGTTCTTGGCCATCTCCAAAGAACTCATATTTCGGTATTATAGATACAGCAGGATTTCCTAAAGACAGTTATTATTTATATAGAAGTTTATGGAATGAGGACAATACTACTTTGCATATATTGCCGGCTTGGAATGAAAATGTAGTAGAAAAAGATAGGGAAAAATAAAGTTCGGTAGTAGTTTATTCTAATGCAAAGAGTGTCAGACTTTTATTCACTCCTATAAATGGAGAGGAAAGAGATTTGGGGCTTAGAGCTTTTACAGAAGAAAATACAGGACTTTATAAATATCAAATATATAAAGGAGAAGGTAAATCTAATATAGAATATGAAAATCTGTATTTAACTTGGAAGGTTCCTTATGAAGCAGGTACCTTAAGGGCGGTAGCTTATAGTGATAATGCAGGAACACAAGTTATAGGTGAAACTACAGGAAGAAATATAGTTAAGACAACAGGAGAAGCTAAAAATTGTACTCAAAACAATACAAAGCAGAGGATGATTTATTAGCAGATGGTAAAGATTTAGCTTATATTGAGGTTGATGTAGTAGATAATGAAGGAAATATTATACCTGATGCAAGCAATGATATAACTTTTGAAATAAGCGGTGAAGGTAGTTTAGTAGGTTTAGATAATGGTAATCCTATAGATCATACTTCATATAAAGCAAAATCATAGAAGAGTATTTTTCCGTAAAAGCTTTAGCTATAGTACAAACTAGTGAAAATGAAGGTAAAATAACTATAAATGCAAGTTCAGATGGTTTTAACATCTGCCAGTCTTACATTAAATAGTGAGAAAGTAGAACATGATAATAGCGAAGGTGAAGTTAGAGTTAAGAATTATTATATGTCTAAAAATTATTATGTGAAAAAAAGGATACTATCCTATATTACCTGAAAAATAACAGTTGCTTATACAAATGATAAAAGAATTAGAAGAAAGTATTGCTTGGGAAAGTATTACTGAAGAACAAATAAATAAAGTTGGTAGTTTTGAAGTAAAAGGTAAGCTGGCTAATGGAAAAGAAGTGTTTGTAAATATAAATATTATTGATAAGGTAGCAGCCTTACTAATTATTCAACAACTACACCTATTGGAGTAAAGGCAATTTTACCTGAATCAAGACCGGCAGTTCTGGAAAATGGTGAAATACTAAAGGTTGACTTTCCTGTTATATGGGAAGATATTGATGAAAATTCTTATTCTAATGCAGGAATAATAAAGGTATCAGGAAAAGCAGAGGTACTAGGTGAAAAAAATAAATGTAGAAGCCAGTATAAGAGTACAAAATGAGACTATAAGATTAGGAGATAGTATTTCCAACCAAGCCTTAAGAGTAACACAAGAAATAGGAGGAGCAAATCCTAGTGATACCTTAGATGCTATTAAAGATGGTTCTATAGCTTCGTATGCAAATTCCTCCGGGGGAGCAAATCCATATATATGGAGTAACTGGAATGCCGCTCAAGCAGGAACGACAGAGGCGGAACTTACTTTAGAATATGCAACTCAACAAAGGTTGGGACAAGTAGTTATTTATTTTTGCTAAAGATGGAGGTTCGCTTAGATATCCCGATGCAAATACTACAAGATTATATGTTTCAGAGGATGGAACTAATTGGACAGAACTCGTTACTGAGGAGAATATAGGAGAAGATGAAATAAGTGAAAAATGTAAAAGCATATACTTATAATTTTAATCCTACAACATTTACATTTATAAAAGCGGTTGTTAAAAATTCGACAGTTAATACAGGTACAAGATGGAAAGCCAGTATAGGTATTACAGAAATAGAGCTTAGACCTGCAAGCGGTTCATATACAACAAATAAGACAGCTAAATTAGAAAAAGTAGAATTAAACGGTGAAATTTATAATGAAGCAGATATAAGCAAAGGAAGTATAGGAACTCCTGCCTTATTTATAGATAGTATAGATATAAAAGCTAAGGATAATGCGGCTTATACACTTATACTGGATAAAGAAGATAGTAATAAAAGCTTATATTATAGTTGAATCAGAGGATCATCAAACAAGAAAAACTATAGATATAAATTTGAATGTAGATGAAAAAAAGCAGAAAATGCAGAAGATGCCACTAGAGATTATAATTATGAAAAATGTAAATATAGATGTTGAAATCAACAAGCTAATGAGCCGGGTTCAAGAGCAAATGATAATAATGAAGCTACCTTATGGCATACAAATTGGTATGGAGTAACACCTGTAGGGAATAGATGGATTAGTTTAGAGTTGGATGAAGAACAGGTAGTTGACGGATTAAGGTATCTTGCAAGAACGGGTCAGTCTAACGGTAGAGTAGAAGAGTATAAAATATTTACCAGTTTAGATGGAAATACTTGGAAAGAGGTTGCAAAAAGGAACTTGGGAAAATGAATCCGGTTGGAAATTAGCGGTTTTGAGCCTACTTTAGCTAAATTTATAAAATTACAAGGAATACATACTTATGGAGAAGGTGCTCAAAGAGATAAATTTATGAGTGCGAGCGAAGTAAGAGTAAGACTTGCTAAAGATACTATAGATATTTCCGATGCTTCTTTTAATATAAGGGCAGAACTCGAAAATGATAAGTATATAGTTGATGAATTAAAAGCACCTATAAAAAGCAAAAGCTATAGTTACTAAAAGAGGGTGGAGAATTAAAATATGGTATAGATTATCGAGTAAAATATGAAAACAACAATAAGATAGGTAAGGCTTATGCTATTGTTGAAGGAATATTAAAATATTCCGGAAAAATAAGATTACCATTTAGTATACTTAGTAAAATCAGCTAGAAAGGTATTTGTAGAAAATGCTAATATAGTAAGTATAAATGGAGAAAATGTACTTTCTCAAGGTGGAGATTTTGAAAAAAAGGTACTGATTTAACACTTAGAGCAGAAGAGAAAGAAGGAAAAGGATTTTCGCATATTGAGAGCAGTTCCAAATGGACTGGAGTTTGAAGATATAACAAATCCTGAAATAAGTTTTTAAGATGCCTGAATATTCTGTAAGACTTATTGCAGTATATACAAAAATAATATAGTAGAAAATGATATATACCAATCCTACTCCTGATACTTGGTATGCAAGTGCAAATAGAGAAGATATGGAGGATATACTTAATACAATAAAAGTAGAAGGTGAAAATACTGCATTAAGACTTGATTTAAGTAAGCAAGATAGAAATCTTTATAAAAGCAACTGATTCTGAGGCTGTAGAAGAAATTGAAGATATGGAAACAGGTTTTTATGTAAGTGGAAAGCTTGTTAAAAGAAATAGTAGAAAATAATGCTTGGGTAGAGAAAGATATAGAAGATACCAAAACTCTCAGAGTAAGTATAGAAGTTCCTAAAAAGATAGAAATATGGCTGATTATAAAGTTGTGGCATATAAAAAGACCGATAATAAGGTTAGTGCATATATAGTTGATGCTATGGAAAAAGATGGATTTATAAGTTTTATGTTATCTACAGATACAGTTTATGGAGTTTACTATAATAAGACTTATGAAATAGTATTTGAAGATTATGATGGCAGTGAAATAAGTAGACAGTATGTGAAATTAGCTGAAATGTCGGAAATTCCAACAGTAGAAGAAAGAAGAGGCTATACTTTTGTAGGTTGGGATAAAAGAAATTGATGTAGCTAAGACAAATAAACGTTATAAAGCTGTATATAAAGTATCTAATGAACAAATAGAAAAATTCAAAAACCAGATTAGAGAGCGAAATATTAAGAATAAGACAACAATTAGCTGAAAATAGCTATACTACTGAAAGTCTTAGAGCAATAGAAAGAGAACTTGCGAGAGCAGAAGTATTAATAGAAGATAGTGATAGTGTTGTAAAAATTGAAAATCAAATTAGTAAATTAAGAGAAACATTTTTTAAGTCTAGTAAATACTGATAATAGAAATCGTTCTACAGGTGGTGGAAGTGGTAGCTTCGGTATCGTTTCATTAAGAAACTTAAATAGAGCAAGTGAAAAGACTTATGTAAAAATAAGTGGGAAAAATGGATAAAAGTAAATAATATCTGGAGGATGGAGCAAAAACGGAGGTTTTATTAAAGATAAGTGGGCTTACCTGGATAGTAACAATATTAAATCTTGTATTTATTTGATACTAATGGAGATATGAGAACTTCTTGGGCTAATATTAATGGAAAATGGTATTATCTAAATCCTGAAAAACTCAAAATGAAGGGCTTATGTTGACAGGTTGGAGATGGATTAAGTCGAAAGATGGAAAAGAAAGATGTTATTATTTAAATAATGATGGTTCTTTAGCTATAAATACTACAATAGATGGAAAATATGTTGTAAAATAATAATGGTGTATGGACTATAGATGGAGTAGAGCAGCTTAGATAAAATATAGACGCATATAACTACTGAATATGAAGCACATATAATCGCAGAAAAGAGTGATTATATGTGCTTTTTATTAGCTAATATAAATTCTTTTTATTAATTAAAATGGCTTCCCGGCATTCACAAGAAGTGCTATAAATGGTAAAATATAAATATAATAAAAATTAGGAGAAGAATATTGCAAAGTGAAGATTTATTACCAAAGTTAATATATGGATTAAGACAAAAAGACATTAGCAGCTTTGAAGATATATTTTTATTAACATATAGAGCGACTTTGTCAGATATAGAACAATATATAACGGAAGATGAGCTTTGCTTTATATTATTTTAAAAAGAAACATATATAAAAATGTGGAATAGATCAAGTTCTGTTCCTGAAAAGAATTTATTGAGGGCTTGATAAGAATTTTGATAAAAAGAGAGTATCAAGGATTTAACAGATATAGAAGAGCCAGAAGTAAGAGAATTTGAAGATGATATTTATTTAAGAGAAGATAATAAATTAGAGCAAAAAGTTTTTAACTATTCTTATAGATATAGAAGAAAAATTAGGTATATTAGCTGAGGAAGAAAAAAAGAAAAATTCTACTGTAAAATTTATAAAAATACTCAGAGTAAGTTTTTCTGTATTTATTGCTTTTAATAGCAGGTTTTATATTATTTAATGTGTACATAGTATTAAAAGATACAATAGGAAAAAGAGAAAATAGTTAAAAATTGAAAAAGTAAATATAAGTGAGAGAGAAAAAGAAATAAAAAGTAGGCTGGATAGATGTGGGAGATTCAAAACAATATATAAAATATAATGGAAAAACTTGCAGAAGATGAATTTTTGAAAAATAGACGATAATATATATTATTTTTGATAAAGATCATATTTTATATAGAGGTTCACTTAGAAAAAGGTATATATAATTATACTTTTAATAAAAATGGTATTTTTGACTAAAAATAGATACTTCTATTGATTTATATTCGGAGAAAAATTCTTTTTGTAAAAGAACTTAGTTTGGCAGGATATTCTCAAAGGTCCGCTATGGTTATTGCTAATTCTAATGAAGATGTTGCTTTATGGACTTATTATTTAGAAAAATTTAAGTTCCATAAAAGGAAGTATAAATTTACTTAGATTTAGAAAAGAAGATGGATATTTAGAAGAAATTGATACAAATGTATCAGGTTTTATTGTATTGTCCGATAATGAAATTTGTTATTGTAAAGATGGTCGATAAAGATTTTTAGATAACAATATTATAGGGGATAGATAAGGCATATAAAATAAGTACTGTTGGAAAATGAATATGCTTATAGATACTTTTTGGAGAAGTTGTAAGTGAAGAAAGAAATAGAAGTTTGGATATAGATGATAGAACTTATTATTTTAAAGGAGATAAGATAAAAGCTGTAGAACCTAAACATCCTAATATTAATGGTAATACTTATTCATTTAAAGATGGGGAAAATAAAATATATATGAATGGTAGTATATATTTGGAAGATGGTATAGCTATTACAGCTATGACTAGCGTGAATGAATATATTTATTATAGTACGATGAGTGGATAATTCTAAAAATATAAGTAGAAGTAGAATTAATAGAATAAATACAAATACAGGAAAAAGAGAAAATATTAGTCCTGAATTTAATGGTAGTATATTAACTATGTATTATTATAAAGATTATTCCGAATATATGCAGAGTATTTACCGGAAGCTCCACTCAAGGTAAAAGGGCATATAGCAATACTTAGTCCTGAAAATGATTTTTACTTATAAAAGATGATAATTTTAGAGATATAAATAGAGATGATGAGTTACTGGAATTAGTAATGATAGATGACAAGGGGATATATTGTTATTTAGATAATTGTATGATTGGAGAAAAATGGTGATATTAGTATACTTTCAAAAAGCCATTACTATAAATGAAAGCGTAGTTAGTAAAATTGAATAAAATAAAAAGTTTAATATAGAAGAAAGTTTAGGATATAAACTAAAAGAAATATGTAGATACAGATATATATCCTTTTCATATGCCGGGACATAAAAAGAAATATGCCTGAATATATAAAAAAAGGCTATAGATGATATATATAAGATAGATTTAACAGAATTGGATTATACGGATGATTTACATAGACCTGAGGGAATTATAAAAGAAGCATTGAATTATGCAAAAGAAAGTGTATAAAACTAAAAACTTATTTTTGGTAAATGGTAGTACCTGTGGAATACATATTGCTATGAGAACAGTAGCTAAAGAAAATAAGAAAATTGTATTTGCAAAAATGCACATTTCAGTGCATATAATGCCCTAGAACTTAATAGAATAGAGCCTATTTATATTGAAGTAGAGAAAGATAAGTTATATGATATAAATTTTTGGCGTAGATATAGAAAAATAGAAGAAGTTTTAGAAAAAGAAGAAGTAGCTGCAGTATGACTTAACCAGTCCTACTTATGATGGAATAATAAGTGATATAGAAAGTATTGCTAATATTTGTCATAAAAAGGGAGTATTTTTAATCGTAGATGAAGCACATGGAGCACATTTACAATTTATAGATAGGAAGATGTCGGCTCTTAGTATGGGTGCAGATATAGTCATACAAAGTTTACATAAAACTTTACCATCATTTACTCAAACAGCACTTCTACATATAACTCAGATAGATTTCTTTAGAAGAAATAGAGAAGAATTTGAGTATATTTGAAACCAGCTCACCTTCATATATATTTACTTCTATTATAGATGCTTGCATAAGGTACAGTAATGAATATGCAAGTGAGCAAATAAAGAATTTTAAAGAAAATTTAAAAGAATCTTAGAAAAAGAATATAAAAAAATTTTGAAATATTTGATATAAAATTTACTTTATAAGGTAAAAATATTTAGATGAGACTAAAATACTTATTTGTATTAAAAATTCTGATATAGATGCTAAGTCTTTAATAAGAATTTTTGAGAGAAGAGTATAATTTAGAATTTGAAATGTGCAAAGAAAAGATATATTTTTAGCTCTAACAAGTTACTTAGATACAAAAAGAAGGTTTTTGAAAGACTTGAGTTTGCACTTAGAGATTTAGATGAAAGACTTGATAAAAATATAATTATCAGTGAAAGAAGAAATACTTTTAGAAGATGAGAGAAGTATTTAGAGAAATATATAGACAGAATATTAGAAAAATAATATATTCATATATCCTCCGGGAGTACCTTTTGTTAAAGAAAGGAGAAAATTTTTAGAGGATTATGAGAAATTTTCTAATTATATAGACCTAGGATATAAACTTGTAGTTTATTAGGAGAAAGAGGTATAAATGGGAAAGATATATTATGTGATGGGGAAATCAGCCACAGGAAAAGATACCATTTATTCAAAATTATATGAAGAAAGTACGAAAAATAAAGAAAAATTGTATTATATACAAACCAGACCACCTAGAGAAGGTGAAGAAAATGGTATAGATTATAATTTTGTAACAAAAGAAAAAAATTAGAAGAATTTAAAAGATCCAATACTCTTATAGAAATGAGAACTTATAAGACTATGTATGGAGATTGGTCTTATGGACAGTAGATGATGGTCAGATAAAAATTAGAAAGTGAAATTATTTAATAATAGGTACATTAGAATCATATAAGAAAATAGTAGAGTATTTTGGATCTAATAAGGTAGTACCTATTTATTTGACTGTTGATGATAGAATTAGATTACAAAAGAGCTTTTAAATAGAGAAAATATGCAGGAAAAATCCAAGATATGATGAAATGTGTCGTAGATATTTAGCTGATGAAGAAGATTTTTTCAGAAGAAAAATTAAAAAGAAGCAGGAATAACTAAGTTCTATGTAAATGAAAATTTACGAGAATGTTTTAGATGAAATAGAAAAAGATATGGAGCCGGCATAATGTTCTCATTTAAAGATATTGTTTCGCGGAAAAAGATAATAAAATATTTTAAGGAAGCAATAAAAATGATAATATATCCCATGCTTATATTATAAGTGGAGATAAAGGAATGGGGAAAAAGACTATTGCAAATGCTTTTGCCCTCGAATTAACGTGTGAGCAGAGAATAAACCTTGTTTAATTTGTCATTTCTTGTAAACAAAACTATTGCCGGAACAAATACGGATATAAGATATATAAAACATGAAAAACCTAATATTATATCGGTATCGGAAGTTAGAGAACAGTTAGTAAAAGATACAGCTACTAGGCCATTTAATAGTAAATATAAGATATATATTATAGATGAGGCTAATAAACTAACTAAAGAAGCGCAGAACGCTATATTAAAAAAACTATAGAAGAACCTCCATCTTATGTTATAATAATATTACTTAGTGATAATATGGAAGTTTTTAGACACTATAAAATCAAGATGCGTCAAAACTCAATATGGAATATATTAAGGATGATGTTATTCTTAAATATTTGAAGAACAAGTATGGCATAGATGATGATTTTTATATAGTCTTGCTGACTTATGCCAGGGGGAATATAGGAAAAAGCTATAGATATTTATGAAAATCCGGAAAAGACTGTTGTATATGGAAAAATTTAAGAATTTTAGCGAGAAATAAAAAGTCTAAGATGTCCGAGATAATAGAATTTTCAAAGATTTTAAAAGAATAGAGAAAAAGTCTATTATAGAATTTATAGATTTTGCGAGATTATGGTATAGAGATATATTATTACTAAAAATCGGCTAAAAGCTATAGTGAAGAAAAGAAGCTTTCTAATATTATTTTCAAGGCAGAATATAAGTATTTATCCGAACTTGCAAGAGAGTATAGTTTGGTTAAAATATCTGAAATTTTAGAAACTTTAGATATTACAGTAGATAGAATAAATTCAAATGTAAATATAGATTTGAGTATTTTTATGCTTTTTAGAAGAACTTAGTGATTAGAATTAAGGAGAATAGATGACTCAAAATAATAGGGTGTTAGGTTTTAGAGAAGTAGGAAAATATACTATTTTTCACCGGAAACTTTAGATATAAAAGTAGGAGATAAGGTTATAGTAGAGACATCCAGAGGATTAGAATATGGAAATGTTGTTCTGGGAGTTAGAGAAGTTAGTGATGAAAGTATAAGCAGTCCTCTGAAAAATGTTATAAGAATGGCAAGTGATGAGGATAGGTAAAAATGTATCGGAGAATAGAGAAAGAGAAAAAGAAGCTTTTTAAAATTTCAAAAGAGAAGATATTAGAGCATGGCTTAGAAATGAAGTTAATATCCGTAGAATATACTTTGATAATACTAAATTATTATTTTATTTTTACAGCAGACGGTCGTATAGATTTTAGAGATTTGGTGAAAGACTTAGCTATCATATTTAAAGTTAGAATAGAGCTTTAGACAAGTAGGTGTTAGAGATGAGACAAAGTTAGTAGGTGGTATAGGTTCTTGCGGTAGACCTCTTTGTTGCCATAGTTATTTATCTGATTTTGTTCCTGTTTCTATAAAAATGGCTAAAGATCAAAAATTTATCATTAAATCCGCAAAAGATAAGTGGAGTTTGTGGCAGACTTATGTGTTGTTTAAAAATGAAGCTGATACCACGAAGAATTAAATAGGAATTCTACCTGCAGAGAATGACGTAGTTTCAATTAAAGGTGGTAAAAAGGAGTAGCTGCTTTTGTAAGTGTGCTTAGACAGACTGTTAAAGTCATAGTAGAAAAAGAACGTGATGAAAAAGAAGTACTAGAATATCATGTTTCTGAATTAAAATTTAGACCTAGAAGATTAGAGCAAATTTACGAAGATGAACACTTGGATGAGGGAATAGAAGATATTTTAGATAATAATGAAAAAGAAGATTTTAGATGAAAGCATAGAAATAATAGACAAGAAAAAGACCTAAGAAGAACTTTAAAAAGAAGTATAATAAGAATAGACCTAAAAATAATTATAATGATGTGGAGTAACAAGTGAATAATTTTCTTTTAGAAGATGAGCGATTGGATGACTTAGAAATAAAAGGTTTAAAAATAATACAAAATTCAAAGAAATTTTGTTTTGAATAGATGCTGTATTATTATCTGATTTTTGCTAAAATAAAGAAAAATAGTTTGATAATAGATTTTTGCACCGGAAATGGGATTATTCCTTTACTTTTGAGTGCAAAAATATGAGCCGAAGAAGATAAATGCTTTAGAATTACAAGATGATATAGTGGATATGGTCTAGACGTAGTGTTTTGTATAATAAAATTAGAAAAATTTAATAAGTATTGAAATGGAAATATTAAAAAATATAAAAGATATTTATGGAGCCTACAAAGTGTAAAATGTAGTTACTTGTAATCCACCTTATATGGAAGATTTATCAGCTTTATACTAAAGAGAGTCAGTAACAGCCAGACATGAAGTAGAATGTAATTTGGAAGATGTTATTTATGCTACAAATTATGTACTCAAACAAGGAGGTGTCCTTTATATGGTACATAGACCTAATAGATTAGTAGGAATAATGTCTATTTTGGCTAAGTATAAAATGGAAGTTAAAAAGACTTAGATTTGTACACTCAAAAAGGATAAAAAGGAACTTGCTTTTTTAATAGAAGCAATAAAAGGTGGAGGAGCTTGGATAGATATAGAAAGTCCTTTGTTTGTATACAATGAGGATGCTTTCTATACAGATGAGATTTTAAAAATATAGGGAGAAATTTAGTATGCAGGGGAAATTATACATAGTTGCTACACCTATAGGAAATTTAGGTGATATGAGTGCTAGAGCTATAGAAGTTTTAAAGGACAGCAGATATAATTGCAGCAGAGATACGAGAAATACTATAAAAGCTGTTAAATCATTTTGAAGTTAAAACTCCTATGACCAGTTATCACGAATTTAATAAGATAGATAAAGCTATGAACTTGTAGAGAAAATACAAAGAAGGAAAAATATTGCCTAGTTAGTGATGCAGGTACTGCCTGCCATATCTGATCCGGTGAGGACTTAGGTAAGAATAGCTTATGAAAAGGATATAGAAATTACAGTTATTCCAGGTGCAAGTGCTGTAATTAGTGCCTTAGCTATAAGCGGACTCTCCTACAAGACGTTTTTTGTTTTGAAGCCTTTCTTCCCTTAGATAAAAAGAAAGAAAATTTATTTTAGAAGAGCTTTAAAAATGAAACTAGAACTATTATTTTATATGAAGCAACTTACAAATTATTAAAACCTCAAAAGATTTTAGAAGAAGTTTTAGGAGAAGATAGAAAAATAAGTTTGAGTTAGAGAGATAAGTAAAAGACACGAAGAAGTTATTAGGACTACACTAGGTCTCTGCCGTGCTCTTTGTATAATGATAGTGAAGAAAACAGAGTTAGAGGGGAATTTGTACTGGTTATAGAGGGAAAGAGTATAAGACAGGTGCAGGATGAGGCTATAAAAAGCTGGGAAAGAATTAAGTATAAAAGAACATAAAAAATATATGAAGATAAGGGTGTAGATAGAAAAAGAGGCTATGAAACTGGTTGCAAAAAGACAGAGGAATTAGCTAAGAGAGATGTTTATGCTCATCTCTATATAAGAGCCGAAAGGCTCATTTTGTATTCTTTAAATATGGATAAAAAGTTAATTTAGCAGTAAAGGGTAATAAGTTCTAGAAAATACATCAAAAACCTTAAAAAGCTTTTAATTTTAAAGGAAATTAGCATTTTGAATATATAAAAAATGAGAAAAACCTATTATTATTAAATTTATCAATCAAATTTCTAACAATATAAAAGGGGCTGTAACTACCTTTTATATTATAAAATTGACTGAAATTTTTCTATTTCTTTTCTTAAAGCTTCCACATCTCTATGGCCGTATATCGAGTTAGTATATCAGAAAAAGCATGCACCTAACATTCTTTTTATCATTTTCGTTTACATAATATTCTCACATAACTTTAGCAAATGTATGTCTTGTGTCGTGTGGAGTATGCTTTTTCTATTTTATATCACCTAAAAATTTATACATAATTTTTCTGAATTTATTAGGGATAGATATAAAAGAGCATTGTACTTTTTAATCTATTAGCAACTAAAAGGAATACAGTAGCAGTGTATAGGGACAATCCTGTTTTTCCAGCTTTGGTTTTAGAACCACCTAAAAATATTTTTCTTCAAAGTTGATTTCTAAATTTTTATATTCATTTATTCTAAAACCCGAGTAAATCATTATTAGCAACATTTCAGCTATATGATTATACTTATTTTTTCCATAAAAATTTTTAAATCATCATTACTAAAAAGGTACACCGTTTTCATCATCATCAGCAGTTTTAATTGATAAAATTGTGAATAATCTTTTTCTATATATTCATTCAACAGCTATATTTAAAAACTTGTTTTATGACTCAATACTATCAGCTCTTTAGAAGCGTGTTTTTAATTTTGAATTATCAATAATACTTTGTAAATCACTATACTTTAAATTAGCTATAGGCTTATTGTGGATAGCCTTACAGTTTTTAAAGCCTGCTTTAAAGCTTGTCATACTGGACTTTGAATAATTCTTTTGTATTATTAAATTTATAAGTAAAAAGTGTTCATAAACTTCGCCAAAAAGTAATACTTGTATCATCAGAGTAAGCAGGAGTTAGTTTATTCATAATTTCATTTACGAGTATTTCGATAGTTGGTTTATTTAGATTAGTGGGAATAGCGGTAGGAATAGGTTCTAAAAGGCTTCCAAGTCCCGCATGATACATGACAAGAACTGAAAAAGCATCATTCCAAGTTGTAGTATAGGTTGAGCTTTATCATAAATAGGCTGCCCTTTTTATTTTTCTTACTTTGGAGCAAATACAGCATAAGGTCTAGAGCGTTTTTCCAATTTAATTTTTCTTATACTTTCCAAAAGCCGTTTCTTAGTCTTGGATATTTTTCGTTTTGCAGCCATATATATCATCTCCTTTTTAAAAATAGGTATAAAAAGAACACCTGTGTGATATTGCACTGGTGTTGCCTAGATGATACAATATGAATTGAAAAAGTTTTTTATATCGTCTAGGACTTTATAAGCTCGCCCCTGCATTGTTGGTAGCAGTGTAGGGCTTTTTACTTTTTATTATTAGATAATTAAAAGAACTTTACTAATCAAGGTTTGATTTTTCTTCAAGTTCAAAGCGTAACCCATATATGTGTTTGCAAGGGAGTTTTCGCAAAAATAATCTCTGCAAAGTGCAAGTATCATAAGTAGTTAGATATATATTGTTTCCGGAGCCGGAAAAAGTAGCAGTTTTTCTTCAAAGTTGATAGAAATAGGTGTATATTTCTTATTCCTTGCATTTTTCTTGGCGTTTTATTTGGTCAGGCCTCATTATCAATATTGCTTGAATTTTTATATTGTTTAATAGCTCTTTGTCAAATGTATGTTTTGGTTGTCGTTTAAAAATCTCAATTACACCGAGTTCAACAGCTAGTCTATAAATGTGTTTACATGGTAGATGGGTACGGGCAAACATTTTACAGCTACATTGCTTTTAGTGTAGTTTTATAGTAAAGTAGTGATGACATAAAACTAGTAGATAAAAATTCAGCACAAGAATGCTCGTAGTCAACAAGAATTTCAGGGAAAGGGTAAGTGATTGCACTACCTTGAACCTGAATTTGATGTTCATCAGCATGTATATAATTGTCCCAATCATTCCAATCTTTTTAATAATTTTACTCTCCCAAATTCATTACGCATACTAATACCTCCTAAATTTAATTTATATTACTTGAAATGCTATAGTTTACTTTTAAAATATAGATATTTTTGAGTTTGGAGTTGATAATCAAATCCTTATATTATAAGATGCTATGGAAAGCTACAGCTTTCCCTAATACTCTTATAGTATCCAACTCATATTTAGTATATATTAAATCTTCATATAAAAAATTAGTATTTATTTTTACATTTAAAGGCTTAAGACTATGTATAACCCTACCTATAATACGGAGTCCTATATCAAGATTCTCTCAGTTTTTTTATCTTTATATCTTTATAATTAGGGTTTAAAGATTTTTAAAAATTATATAATCGCTTTCTATATAAACTTTCTTCAAGTAGCTTTCATCCTCATATATAAGAGCATAAACATAACCATTTTGAAAATCGTAGCCTTGGCTTATAAGAACGACGTCTCCTTCTTCGTAATCAGGTAGCATACTATCTCCACTTACTAAACTTGCGTAATTATAACTCGGTAAAGTATTAGGGTTAATATCTATAATAGCAGTATATTCTTGTGGAGTATCTGCTAAATAATGCCCATAGCCTGCTGCCAGTTTTTCGACAATGTCTATTGTATATATAGTCTTTTTCTTTTTAGCTTTATATTTTTGTAGTTTCTTCTTTAATAGATAAAGCTTTTCGCTTTCCTCCGCCTTTTGCTCCTTTTAGTTGGGCTGTGGCTGCATCTAATACCACTTGTTGCCTTGGTGGATTGAGTTGTGTATAAATATTAGTTATTTCTGCTTGTATCTTGCTTTGGATTGTGGATAAGGCTATATTCAATATCTATTTTTCATTAAATCGTCTATATCAACATTAAAAATAATTAGCTATAGTCGTCAGCACTCCTATTTTAGGAGTATATTTCCCACTTTCCCATTCACTAATGGTAGAAGCACTTTTTCTGCCTAAAATATTAGCAAGTTCTAATTGTTCTATTCCTTTTGTCTTAAATATTTTCAAATTTTTGAGAACATATTATAATTCACTCCTATATAATATATATCATAAAAGGATAAAAAATAAAGAAAAATATTTCGGAAAAAAATGAAACAAAAATACTTGACTTCGGAAAAACCGAATGATATAATATAAGTGTAAGATAAATTGAAAGGAGATGAGAAAGTGCTAGAGGAATTTAAAAAGCTACCTTTTAAAGGATAGAGTTGATATAATAGTAAAAATAGTCGCAAGCTTTAATAGCTATTATAAAACTAATACAAAGTATCCTATAAAGATAGCTATAGGGAAAAGGGCGAAAGCCCCAAGCACCTATATAGCCAGAAATATTTAACTAGCTATAAAAAAATTTTAGCATATTTCTTTTTAATAATACAATGAGAGGTGTAACTTTAGCATATTTACTTGCTATTAACAATCTATTGGCTTTTTATACTAACTTTAATAAGTGGAATAGAATAGTTATATTAGTTAATATAATTGCTTATTGCGTAGTTAGTATATATGAAAATGTGAAAAGTAAAAAGTGCAGGTAAACTAACAAAAAGCTGACCTAACGGCTATACGGGGAGTATTAAAGAAAGGAGCGATTTTAATGCTGGAAGATGTGTATACACTTGAACAATGGAGAAAATTAAGAGGACTATCACAAGAAGAACTTGCAGTAAATTTATCTACCAGAACAATATGGAATTATGAAAATGATAATAATAAATTGCGAAGTGCATCATATTCAACTATTGCAAAGATAGCAGAAGTATTATCAATAAAAAAACACAACAAATTTTTATAGATTATTTCGGAAAAACCGAATAAATGATAATATAAAATAGAAAACCAAACAAAAATACAAAAACCGCTTGACAAAAAAGAATATATATATATACTAATGTTAAATTTTATATAGAAAGGATTAGCGTATGGATATTAGAGATTGTCTAAAGGGAAACGATAAAGAAAAAGGGAATTACCCAATCTCATATAGCTAAAAAGATAGAAAGCTTATCGGATATAGACTTATCAAATAGGCTATTAAAGAAAAGAAAAGCTTTGAAGCTAATGAGATGTTAAAGATATGCAGTGCCATAGATGTAGCCCTTTGATATTTGGAAAGATACATAGGATGAAAAGGAGAAGAATGAAAAGAGTTACAAATATTTAATAATGCAGATTTTTGGAGAAATAAGAGTTTTAGAGATGGACAGTGAGCCTTGGTTTGTAGGTAAAGATATAGCGGATATTTTGAGGATATTCTAACTCAAGAAAAGCAATCGGAGATCTGTGTTGATGAAGAAGATAAAGGGAGTAACGAAATGTTACACCCTCCCGGAGGAAAAGCAAGATTTATTGATTATAAACGAAAGCGGTTTATATAGTTTAATTCTATCAAGCAAGCTAGAAAGTGCTAGAAAGTTTAAGCGTTGGATAACAAGCGAGATTTTACCAAGTATAAGAAAAACAGGAACTTATAAAGTACCAAGCGGCAATGAACTTATATCTTTAGCGTTGATAGAAGCACATAAGGTACTGGAGCAAAAAGACAGACAAATAGAGGAAATGAAACCTAAAGCTTTTATTTGCTGATGCAGTGGCTACAAGTAAGACATCAATCCTTATAGGAGAGCTTGCAAAAATATTAAAAGCAGAATGGTATTGATGTAGGACAAAAAGAGATTGTTTGAGTGGCTAAGAAATAGAGATTATTTAATTGAAAAGTGGCTCAAGTAAGAATATCCCTACTCAAAGGGCTATGGATATGAAGTTGTTTGAAATTAAAGAGGGTAGTTATGTAGATAACTCAGGCAACAACATAACTACTAAGACAACTAAAGTTACAGGAAAAGGGGCAACAGTATTTTTATAAATATATTCCTAAAATACTATATAAGGAGAAAAATAATATGCAGGAACTAAAGAAAGAAAGGCTTACGGTAAATGGAAGCAGCCAAAGTGCTAGGTTGTGGACCTAGTGAGATTAGAGAACAAATGAAACGAGGTAATTTTAAGATTGAGTAGTTATCCCGCCAAGAGCCGGAGAGTGTAATTACAGATACCATATATACAGGAGTATGCTAGAAAGATTTATAAGGGGCGAGGAATGGAAAGACTACCAAGAATGTGAAGAATAGGAAATAAAAAGCCAAAATAAAACCCTGTAAATTTCATCTTGGCTGGTACTAATCTAAAAATAAAAAGTTGCTAAGCACAAAAACTTTTAATAAATTGATTAAGTAATAATCAGTATATAAATATTAAAACCTATTTTTAAAAGTGTCAACATAAAAAGAATATAAAAATAGAGGGAACTATAAATGAAAAATAGATAAGGAAATTATAGAATTATTAAATGAATTATTAGAGATATACGAGAAAAGCAGAAACTAAAAGGATTTTTACAAGGCTGCATACTAAAGAAAAACTAGGCAAAGAGCCTAGTCAAGAAGAGTAGCTTTAAAGTGTTCAATGGCTTTTTGCGAACCTCTTTATCGAGCGAGAAATAAGCTTTTAAAAATCTCTAGTTCGAGGTCGTCGGCTTTGTTAGATGTAATTAAATCATCAATAGAAATGTTATCGGCAGATATAAAAACATATCGCCTGTGCTGTTTCTAAGCCATTCTTCAGATACATTGAACTCGCGACAGATGGATTTGATTGTTTGCTCTGTAAGATTATATCTACCAGCCTCTAAGTTAGATACAGACATTCTAGTTAAGCTAGTTTTCGAGCCAAAACTCTCACCAGATAGACCTAAGGTTTTTTTCTTACTTGTTTGATACGTTCATTCATTTGAGATACCTCCTTTTTATTTAATAATAAAAGATAAAATACAAAAAGTCAATAAAAATGTTTTGGATATTTACAAAAAGGTATTGACAAAGCACATTTGATTTACTATAATGTAAATATACAAAAACAAAGGAGGTACAAAAAAATGAGTAGAAAAAGAAAAAGATAACTTCTCAAGATATCTTGAAAAATAGTCGCTTATATAAGCACTATACTTTGGACACTATCCCAAACAGTCGACAAAGTAATAGATATCATAAAAAGTTATCTTAAAGGGAGGGGCTTAAAGCCCCAATCCCTTTAAAAATATTCTACTTCATTTTAAATATAAAAAGCAATATGAAGGGGGCAAAAATGGAACTTATAAAAGATTTTTATAGAATTAGGATTTTATGCAGTAGCTACAGTATTTTTTTAATCAGTGAACTTATAAAGAAATTATAGGAGGTAATCAAAATGGCAAAAGATAATTGTCAACATTAACAAAAGAGGAACAAAAAGGAAATGAAAGAGATTGAAAAAGTTTATAGAGGGCTTAACAAAAGAAGGAAGAATAAAGTTAAAAAGGATTTTTAGAGGGAATAAAAATTTAGTTCTACTTAGGAGCAGGGAATAAGTCAGAATAAGAAAGGAGAGTAAAATGAATGATAAACAATTAACGCTCCGAATACCACAAGAGATACACGAAGCGTTGAAAAAGAAGCAAAAGAAAAATACAAGTATTACAAGTTAATATTATTAAAATAAATCCTATTAAAGTTGATTTTTCGTCAATTTTAATAGCGCCATTGTCAAATTCGCTTATACAGTTTTCGATAAGAAATTCAATTTGCATGGTTGCAGAACGCTTATTTCTATCAGCTATAACTTTGATTTTTTCAAGGTTTATAGGTTGTAGACGAAAGTATAAAAGGCTTTTTATTAGTTGCGCATAGTGTAACCCCCTATATATTAAAAATTATATCTATATTATAACATAGTGATATATTTATAAAAGATTTAAAAGTGATATAAAAATGATATTGACAAATAAAAATATAAGTTATATATTAGTGCTATCACTTTTATATCAAAAAAAGGAGAAAGGGAAATGAAAGACACATTTTTAATTAGAATGCCAAAGGAAATGAAAAGAGTGGTTGACTAATAACGCAAGAGAAAGAGGACTTACTTTAACAGGTTTTGATACTTGCAATATTAAGTGAATATAAAAAGCAAAACTGAAAAGGAGAAAAATATAAATGAATGATTTGAAAAATTTTTAAAAACGCAGAATTTGGAGAAATTAGAACAATAGAAGTAGACAATGAACCGTGGTTTGTCGGAAAAAGATGTAGCAGAGGTGTAAAAATGAGAACCTTATCAAAAAGAAGAATTGCAGGAGATTTTTAGAAAAGCATAAAAAGTGGCTAACAGGAAAAAGATGGAGGAGAGAGAGCGAACTTTGAGGGGTAGACCTTAGAGGGGTGAACTTTAGAGAGGCAGACCTTAGAGGGGCAGACTTTAGAAAATGCAGACTTTAGTGGAGCAAACTTTAGGGGTAGCAAACCTTAGAGGGCATTCTTTAAAAAGGTGAACTTTAGAGGGCAGTCTTTATAGGGGCAGACCTTAGAGGGGCAGACTTTAGAAATGCAGACTTTAGTGGAGCAAACTTTAGGGTAGCAAACCTTAGAGGGGCATTCTTTAAAAAGGTGAACTTTAGAGGGCAGACCTTGGAAATGCAGACCTTAGAGGGGCAGTCTTTATAGGGGGCATTCTTTAAAAAGGTGAACTTTTATAAGGGCAGACCTTAGAGGGGTAGACTTTAGAGGGGTAGACTTTAGAAATGCATTCATTTACTTCCCAATAGCTTGCCCAGAAAGCGGAAGCTTTACGGGTTATAAAAAGTGCAGGCGGATATATTGTAAAGTTAAAAATTCTAGAGGATGCAAAACGTTCAAGTGCCACAACTAGAAAATGTAGATGCGACAAAGCAGAAGTAATAGCTATCGAAAACAGCGACGGCACTGTAGCTAGTGTTGATAGTGTCAAGTCTAATTATGATAGTAGTTTTGTTTACAGAATTGGTGAAGTCGTTTGCGTTGATAATTTTGATAACGATAGGTGGAATGAGTGTACTGCAGGTATTCATTTCTTTATAACAAGAGATGAGGCTGTAAGATATAGTATGTGGTAGGAGGAAGAAAAAATAGAAAGGAGAGTAAATGGAACGGATAAACGAAGTAGAAAGGAGTTAAGTATGTACATTCCAAAACAAATAGAGCTAGACATAAGCGATAATCAAAGAATACTAGCTAAAGCTGAGAATAAAGCTAATAAGCACATCATAAAAGCTACAAAGCTAGAGTTTTCAAGAGATATGCAAAGAATGAGAAGAAAAGAACTAAAAAGTCTTAGAAAACTGAAAAAAGGTCTTATTGCTGTGGTAATAATAGAAGCTTTAGCACTTGGATACTTTTGCTATAAGTCAGTTATAACAAGTAGAGCCGGTGAGCCTATAAGTATAGAACAGAGCCTAGATAGTGTACAAAATGAAGAAATCCCAAAAGAAGTTTTAAAGGAGTATCCCCTGTTAAGCACTCCTAGTAATAGCTACAGTGAAAAAGATTTAGAGATTTTATCTCATATCATTTGTGGAGAAGCACAAAGCTACTCTGATGAGTTACAGCTTGCAGTTGGAAGCGTGGTACTTAATCGTGTAGTAAGCAGTAAATTTCTAATACTATAAAAAAGTAGTATTCAGAGAGGTCAATATGCCTGCACTAAAGACGGTAATTATTACAGAGAGCCGACACATAGAGAAATAGCAAAAGTATTTATTAGAAAATGGCTGCAATTGCCTAGTAACTGTATATATCAGACTCAATTTAAACAAGGTAGCGGAGTATATAAAAATAGGGCGTACATATATTTGTTACGAATAGGAGAAAATGGATATTAAAGAAAATAGAAAACAAGCTGCTAAGATATTAAAAACAGCTTGTAAGTGGAAAAAGGAAAAAGCACCAAAAATAAATCTACATCTTTCTTATGAGAAAAACTACAAAAGTCAAAGGCTGAAAAGCAAAAAGAAGCAGAAGATATTAAAAAGAAATATTTTTATAACAGCGGCAAAAAGACTGGGTGTAATTTATTGATAGTAAACATATATGGATACAATCCATTTTAACAAATCTTTAGACAAAGATATTTCGTTATGGAGAGCTTTAAAGGCGCAATCTAAAGCAAAAGCAAGGAAAGAAGTTTCTTGATGAGAAAGCGATTTATGACAAAAAGTGGATTTAAAAAGAATTTGAAAAATTCGGCTTTAGACTGTGTAAGGGAGAAGCCGCAAGAACGGATGCTATTATTTATGTGTATCAAGAGGGTGCAAAATGCTTTTGTAAGCCCCTATATTGTTTGGGGAACAAGACTGGGAGACGATGACCCAAGGATACACGAGAGACCAAACTGTAGGTATCGTAGTTATATAGAGCCTATAGATATTATATATCAGCTAATAAAAGCCGATATGTTAAAAAGGAGATTGGGAGAAATAATGTTAAAAGATAAAAATTGATAAGTCAATAGAAATCTTAAAGACTGCAGCTAGATTTCGGAAGATTTTACAGATAAGCTCGCTTATATTAGCCTATAGTGGCGGAAAAAGACAGTGACGTAATGCTTGACTTAGCATTACAAGCAAACATCGAGTTTGAAGCAATATGCAGTCAACAACAGTAGACGCTCCTCAAACAATGAAACACGTAAGTGAAGTTTTTAAGCGTTTGAAAGAAAAGGGAATAAAAACAAGTAGAACGCGACCCATATACAAAGGTAAGCCAGTTCATATGTTTTCCTTGATTGAACAAAAAGGTATGCCACCTACCAGAGTTGTGAGATATTGCTGTAGCAATTTTAAGGAAAATTCCACACCAAAGAGAATAACGGCAGTTGGAGTCAGAGGAGCTGAGTCAAAAAAACGAAGCGGAAGAGGTGACTTTTCTATTTTTGAAAAATCACAATCAAAACATTTTTCCTTAGAGCATATACAAGAAGTATTTGAAAACGCAAAGGAGCAAGACCCTGTGTGGGACTGTACATTTGTTGCAAAAGCAAGGAAAAACAAAAGACTAATAGTAAATCCTATATACGAGTGGACAAATGAAGAAGTGTGGGAATATATTCACCAAAACAAAGTGTCCTATAATCCACTATACGATATGGGTTATAGTCGTGTGGGATGTATTTTATGCCCTTTGGCGAGAAAGTCAGAAAGGAAGCGAGATGAACTTAATTTTCCAAAAGTTCAAAGAAAAACTACATCAAAGCTTTTGAGAGAATGCTGAGAGCAAGGAAAGAAAGAGGAAAAAGAGACAACTTTTAGCCTTTGGACTGATGGAGAAGCTGTCTATAAATGGTGGATGGAAGATAGGACAGATCCAAATCAGATAACACTTGACAACTGGCTATATGAAATAAATGCATAAAAATGCAGATTATGTATTTATACCTGAATAAAGGAAGGAAAATAAATAATGAAAACAGTAATAACATTGGATGATAAAGGTAAGAGAGTACGTGGGATTTTTAAAAGACCTTAAACTATCTCCAGTTTTAGGTACGAAGAAGAAAAATAGACACCCTAAAAGAAGCTGATATAGAGTGGTACTGCTTACAGGTACACTGGTACTCCAACGCTTTTTATGAACGTTTTAAAAATTGATGAGGGGATAAAAATGAAAAATACGAATTAACAGATGAAATCATAGAGGTGGAGGGTAAGAAGTTATATAGAATTAGAGCTTTAGTTGATATACCCGAACATGACGTTAAGATAGGAGACCTCGGAGGTTTTGTTGAAAACGAAAAAAACTTATCTCATCGTGGCAACGCTTGGGTAACTGATAATGCTAGAGTAACTGGCAATGCTAAAGTAGGTGGCGATGCTAAAGTAACTGACAATGCTAAAGTAACTGACAATGCTATAGTGAAAGTGACAATGCTATAGTGAGGTGACAATGCTGCAGTAAGTGACAATGCTGCAGTAAGTGACAACGCTATAGTAGGTGACGATGCTATAGTAGGTGACGATGCTATAGTAGGTGGCAATGCTAAAGTAAGTGGCAATGCTAAAGTAAGTGGCAATACCGATTATATAGTTATCTATCCTATAGGTTCGGAATGTGGAGTTTTTACAGCTTATAGAACCGAGAACGGAATAGAATGTAATAGAGGTTGCTTTAGCGGAACTATAGAAGAATTTGAGAAAGCAGTCAAAAAAACTCACGATGAAAACTAAATTTGCAAAAGAGTATAAGAAAGTTATAGAGCTGAGTTGTTTAGATTAGGGAAGTTGAATGATGAATAGACAACTGCGTAGAATGAATGGAGGAATAATGATGGAAGGTATGAGAACACTGAGGTGGAATGATGATTTAAAAGAGAATATGCAGGAAGCTTCAAAAATTACGCTTTGAGCAGGTAAGGGAGGCAGAGCTTTTACCCCTCAAAAGACTGTAAATTATGAGAATTATATAAAGTTACTTTATAGGCAAAAATACAGAATTTTAAATTTGAATATAAAGTCCCTTGACATGTCCAGATAACAGCATTTTATAAAATACCACCGAGTAAGTCTAAATATATCAAGGGCTTTGATGCTTTTAAAGGTAGGATGCTACCTACCAAAAGCCTGATGTAGATAGCATATTATAAAAATAATTTTAGATAGTTTAAATGGTTTAGCTTATAAAGACGATGCACAGATAGTAGCTTGTACTTGTCAAAAAAACTATATGTAAATGATGATAATGAGCCAAGAGTAGAGGTAAAAATAGAGAAAATTGTGGAGGAGATAAAATGATATTAAATTTAGATAAATTAGAAAAAGCTAAAGATTATGCAACAAAGTTTACCACACTTAGAAAACGAGAGATAGATGGCAGAAGAATATTTTTATTGGGTTTTACAAGAAATACTGCTAAGAATAAAAAGCTAAGTCTCTTTTGCAATGAATTGAAAGGTATTTTGATTAAATTTTTGGAAATTTACCAAAAGCAAATGAAATCTTAAAAAGCTAAAAATGATGAAATATTAGAAGAAAAGTGATAATGAAGTAATAACAACGATATTTAGTAAGTCAGGGTATTGATGATGATATAAAATAACAAGCTTTGGTATTTGATGAAAAAGGAAAAATTAAGAGTTTTACAAACGCAAGTGCATCAAAAAATAATAATAGTAAAAAGAGGATTTTTGGGTATTTTTAAACTTTTAAAAAGATGAATGAATTTCAACTGTACTTTAGGAGCTATTGGAGTATAGTGAAAATTTTTGCTTTTGTGTGTATAGATGAAACATATACAGTGGTAATATTGCCGGTAAATCTACAGGAAAAACGAAGTTATAAAAACTTTGGAAACAATAGAACTTGAGTAGAAGATTAAAAGAGATAAAAGAAGATGAAATACAAAAGACTATTGGTAAAAAGCTAGATAGACAAATGGATAGAATAGCAGCAGAAAAAGAAACAAATAGCAAATAAAAAGAAAGGAGATAGAGCTTGCTGGCCAGCACAAAAGAACTGCTCTAAGCTCCTTAAAAATGATTGTATTAAGTTTATTTGACGGAATGGCTGTTGGAAGATTAGCCTTAAAAGATGCAGGTATAAAGGCAGATAAATACTATGCCAGCAGAGATAGATAAATATGCTATAGCAGTAGCAAGTAAAAAAACTGAGGACATTTTGCATCTTGGAGATATAAAAAGGTGGAGAGATTGGGATATTGATTTTAGTAAGATTGATTTACTTATTGGTGGCAGTCCTGTCAAGGATTTAGTTTTGCAGGTAAGGGACTCAAACTTTGGAGATGAACGGAGTAAGCTATTTTTGAATATTTGGATATATTAAGCCATATAAAAAGTTTAAATCTCGGAAATAAAATTTTTACTCTGAGAATGTGAGAATGAAAAAGAATATCAAAATATAATAAGTAGCTACTTAGGAGTCGAGCCGATAGAAATTGATCTCGGCTTTTTAGTATCCGCCCAAAGAAGAAAAAGGCTTTATTGGACAAATATAGAAAATGTAGAGCTGCTGGAGGATAAAGGCATACTTTAAAGGACATAGTGCATGAAAATACCGATGTTAAATATATGGCAAAAAGAAAATTGGGTGAATGGTTTAAAACAAAATGGAGAATATTTAATCAACAAAGTTATATAGGTTTTGATAAGGACAAGGCTATAACACAAACAGCAAGACAATATGGCAATTGGCAAGGGAATTTTACATTTGAATGGTTAAGTAAATATATAGTTCCATTTGATAAAACCTTGGAAATTTTAGAGAGAAACCAGCGGGAAAGATAGGATATTTTAATAAAGACAGTCAAGGAAATAGGATATATTATATAAAAATAAGTCGGTTACTTTAATGGGAGAAGCAGGCGGGCTAGGAGCAAAAACAGGTTTATATCTGTTTGGCTGCATAGCCCCTGATAGGGTAGTAAAAGACAAAATGGTGCTAGATTTAGCGACGAGGCAGAAGTTTTTACACTTTAACAGCTACAGATAGACATGGAATTTTGATAGAGGGGTATATGAAAACTAACCCCTATAGAATGTGAGAGGTTGCAGACCTTACCTGATAACTATACGGCAGCAGAGGTAAACTCTAAAACCTATAAGTGATAATCAGAGATATAAGATGCTTGGGAATGGTTGGACTCAAAGATGTGATAGTGCATATATTAAAAACTTATAAGGGTAAAAATATGAAATATTGGAACGGAAATAGACAGAGTATTTATAAAATGATTGAGCATCAAATCATACAGATAAAGAAAGACAGATACACGATTATTATGCGACAGAGCCAAAAGCAGCCGAACTTTTGCTAGAACAAGAAAAATTTCACGAAGTTATTTGGGAGTGTGCTTGCGGAGAGGGACATTTATCAAAAGTTATTGAAAAACATGGATATACAGTAATAAGTACAGATTTGGTATATAGAGGTTTTGGGATAAATAAGCCTTTTGATTTTTTGAAAGATGAAATGGAATATTTTGAGGGATATAATAACTAACCCACCTTATAAGTATGCTCTGAATTTTGCATAAAAAGGTTTGGAAATTGTGGACTATGGAAGAAAAGCTGCAATGTTTTTAAAATTGCAATTTTTAGAGCAAATCAAGAAACAGTTCTTATTGAAAAATCCCCCAAAAATAATATATGTAAGCTCATCAAGACTAATTTGTGCCATGAATGGTGATTTTGATAAATATCCCCAGCGCAGTGGCTTGTGCGTGGTTTGTATGGGGAGAAAGGTTTAAAGGCGACACAGTTATTAAAATGGATAAATTGAGAAATTAAAGGAGAAGAATGTGTATGGCACATGGAGAAATTTACGAAGAATTTGTAGAAAAAAATTTAAACATAAATTAACAACTGATGATTGTTATACACCCTAATAATATATATCAAGCAATAAAAGGATAGGGTAATAAAAAGAGTACTGATTTTGAAAGTGAGGTAGGAGGTAGTTGTAAGACCATTTTATCCGGGGATGATTATGAAAATTATAATTATCCAGATAATTGAGTTGTTATAGACAATCCGCCTTTTTCTATTTTTAGTAAAATACAAAATTTTATATAGATAAAAATATAAATTTTTTTCTTATTTGCCCTACAGCTTATTTAGTTTACCTAATGTTAGGGGTTACTCATATTGTTGTAGGAGCAAGAATTGTATATGAGAAATGGAGCAAAAGTATCTACGTCATTTGTAACAAATTTAGATACTTGTAAAATTAGACTAGCGTCCAGAATTAAATGAGTTAATAAAACAAGTACAAAAAGGATAAGGAAACTAATAGAGTAAAATACAATTATCCTATAAATGTAATTACAGCAGCTACACTTGGTAAATATGTAAAATAATGGGTTGGATTTAAAAATATATGAAAAAGAATGTTGTTTTATAAAGGGCTTGAAAGCACAAAAGGAAGAAAAAAAGAAGTTGTATGGTGATGGATTTTTAATTAGTGATACAGTAGCTAATAAATTTAAAATAAATACTGATAATGTAAATGTAGATAAAATAACTTGGAATTAAGTGATGAAGAAGAAAAAAATAATAGAAAGATTAAATAGAAGCTAGTAAGTAGTTTGCAAAAAGAAAAAAAGATGTAGTATATGGAGAATGACAAATGAAAGCGTGGATTTTAAGTGATGTTACAGATGATTGTGGAAATTCTTTAGTATTTGCTGATACTGTAAATGAAGCAAAAGAAACAAATGAGGAATGACGAATATATATATAGTTTTTGATTTTTGAGGACCTTGATTGGATAGATATTCGTTGCAAGAGAGCAAAAAGAGTTTGATGATATGGAGAATGAGTCAGAACTTGATATTTTGTATAAAACTCATTCAAGAATATGGGTGGTCTTTTGAAATAGAATATAGATATGAGTGCAAAAGTATATACAGAAAATAATATAGATGAATTTATACAGTGGTATAAAAGAGGTTGCTAAGATGACTATTGAGGATAATATAGAAAAGTTATTTGAATTACTATTAACAGAGCATAACGGAAAAATAAAGCAATACAAAAAGAGCATATTGATATATTGCATCAAATTAGTAAGACATACAGTAACACTGATTTTTATTAAAGGGGCTAAAAGAAAGATAAAGATATATTCGAGCAAAATGACGGTGGAAGAAGTTTATGTGGATATGCTTAAAAAGATTATAAATGCTCCAAGTAGCTTACATATGAAAGCAGTTGTGATATTACTTGCAACTGTAATTGATAATAAAATAAAGAGGAGTAAAAAGGATGAGAATATACATAAGTGGACCGATAACAGATAACTCCTGACTATAAAGGTCAGTTTCAAGCAGCAGAGGAATATTTAAAATATAAATATCCTGAATGTAAAATAGTAAACCCTGCAAAACTATCAGAAGTATATCAAAACGGTAATTATGATGAATATATAGATATATGCTTAGAAATGCTTGGAAAATCAGATTATATACATCTACTTAAAAGGCTGGAAAAAGTCAAAAGGTGCTTGCATAGAATATGGTTTTTCTAAGGCATTGGATATAGAGGTAATTTATTAGGTGTTTAAAAATAATAAAAGAGATAAGGAGAAAGGAAAAAAATATGGGATATTACAGGACTTGTCCATATTGTGGCAATAATTTAGATCCAGGAGAAATATGTGATTGCAAGAAAGTAGCAGACCAAGAAATCAAGAAAAGAATATTCTTTATCAGATAAGTGTGCATTACAGCGTAAAAGAGCAAAAATAAATATAAAAAAGAAAACATATTTATATAGAAGAAACACGAAACAAAAATACATTTAATATAGAAGAAACATAAAAATAAAAGGGAAAAATATATCCTTTTATAACTTGATTTAGCCTTTTAACTTTAGACCTATTATATAAAGGAGTATGTGAAATATGTATATTAAAAAAACTTGGATATATGGAAACAGAATAGAGGTTAAAAAAATATCATACTTCAAGATATGGAGTTAAAGGAGAAAAACGGAGTAAAAAGAGAAAAGCCAAGGATGAAAGTTTAAAAAGAGCAAAATGAAAGAAAAGCTAAAAAGAAACTTGAAAGATTGATGATAAATACTTTTGAACAAGGGGACTGGCATTTAACACTAACATATAAATCGGAGATGCGTCCAGATATTGAAAAGTCAAAGTATATATTAAAAAAAGTTTTTGAAAAAGCTAAGAAAAAGAATATAGAAAGCATGGCATAGAGCTTAAATATATAATGGCTACAGAATGGGAGAATAAAAATATACATCATCATATCGTTATAAATGATATAGACAATATATCTAAGGTATTGAGTAGATTATGGATATATGGTGGTATACATCTAACCCTTTATATCCTGATAGAGATTATAGCGGCTTAGCTGAATATTTTATAAAAAGAGACCAATGAAACCTTTAGGAATAGTGATAACCCTTATAAACAAAGATATACTTGTTCAAGAAATTTGAAAAAAGCCGATTGAAGAAGTTGAAATAATTAAGGCTAGTACATGGGTAAAAGAACCGAAAAATAAATAACAAGTTGTTTGAACAAGGATATCAGTTAGATAAACAAAGTATATATACCGGAGTAGATGCAATGGGTTATGGTTTTTTGTGAATATACTTTTATACGATATACATTAACAGAAAAGGGCGAAGAATGAAAGTAAGAGACTTAAATATAAATAAATATAAAATAAGCTCTAAAAGATTTAGAGAGTTATATTACTTTTGCTTACAATATGACGAATGGAAAAAAGAGTTAAAAAAACTTAGAAAATCCTTTTAAAGTCTATTGACCTGTCAAATGAAATAAAGGAAGCGGTACTGCAAGCCCCTACTGAAGATATAGCGATAAAAGATTAGAGTTAAGCTGAAAAGTGTAACTTGATTGAGGAAACAGCAAAAAGGTAGCAGGGGGATTTATACGAATATTTATTATTAGCAATAACAAAAAGAAAAAGACGTTTAATTACATAAGTCTAATCAAGAATATACCTTGCAGTAGAAATACATTTTACAGCATAAGAAGAAAATTTTATTTTTTTATTATCACAAAGTAAAAATAAATTGGTACTAGAGGGACAAAAAGATATATAATTGATATACTTAAAAGACTGATAAAAGAGGGAGAAAAGTGCAAAAAATGAGTAAAAAAAGTATCGAAAAAGGTGTTCTAGGTACTTCCGAACAAATTTTTGATTGCAGGGGCCGAAAGAAGCCCGATATTTTGCTGTAAAAAAAACAAAAAATATGTGATTTCCTTCCCCTTTTAATGTCAGACAATAAGGGTTAAAATGAGGTAAAAGACAAATGCTTGTAAATCAAAAAGAATTATCACAAATACTAGGAATTACCGCAAGACATATAAGAAATCTAAAAGAGGAGGGCTTATTTGAAACTGAAAAAGACAGTAAAAATATAGCCTTTAAAAAGTGTGTCCAAGAATACATAAATTACAAGATAAATGCGGAAATAGGAAAGGGTACATTTTTAGAAAAAGAAAAATACAAGCTAAACACGAAGAAATCAAGATGCAGATATCAATATTAAAGCTTAGAAAGATAAAAAGAAGTTCACGAAGCGAAATATGTAGAGGACTTTTGATAGATATGCTAACGAATTTTAAAAACAGATTATTGTCTTTACCCACCAAATTAGCTATGCAAATAGTTGGCGAACAAGATATAAATATCATAGTTGATATATTAAACAAAAGCCTAAATGAAATTTTACAAGAATTGTCAGAATACAACCCGCAAGATATCGGAAGCGAAGTAGAGGACTTGGAAGATGAACAGGAGGAAGAATAAATGTGAGTGAAAGTACAAGAAGCAAGAAGAAAACACAAAAAAATTGTTTAAAAAGAATTATACAAAGAGTTTTAAGACCGCTGAAATATTAACTGCTAGTAAGTGGGCAGGAAAAATATAGAATATTAGATGATAGTAGTAATATAGGGGGACGTTGGTCAAACTAACGCAACCCCTTATTTAGTTGAGATAATGGATTGTATGAATAATACAGATATAAGAAAAATATTTTTTTGTAAATCTGCACAGGTAGGAGGAACAGCCGCAATGATAAATATGCTTTTTACATTATTATGCAGTCTCCAGCTCCAACCATGATAGTATATCCCTCTGACGATTTAGCAAAAGATATTTCTAATGATAATTTAAAGCCGGCATTAAAACTTATCCCGAACATAAAGCGAAACTTTATGGAGAGTAAATCAAAAGAATTAAAATTAAAATTTAAGAATATGAATATATATTTAAGAGGTGCAGGCTCTCCGTCAAAGTTAGCATCTAAACCAATTAAATATTTATTTTTACGACGAAATCGATAAAATGGGCGGAGCTTCAAAAAAAGAAGCTTCGCCTTATAATTTGGCACTTGAAAGAACTAAAACATATAGACCTCAAGAAAAGGTGTATGCGTGTTCTACACCTACCTTAAAGACCAACTATATCTGGGAATTGCATGATAGTGCTGATGAGGTAAAACATTATTTTGTAAAATGTCCACATTGTAAAGAGCTAATAGAACTAAAAATTTAAACAAATAATTTTTGCTAAAGATGACGAGAAGAAAATGAGTAACTATGAGAGGCGCTAAAACAGCAGTGTATTGTTGTCAAGAGTGCGGTTGTGAAAATACTAGATAGTGATAAGCCCTAAGATGTTAAGAGAGGGAAAATGGCAAGTTAGTAAAGAAAAGAGGTGTAGGAAAAGCAAAGAGCGTAGGTTACTGGATAAACTCTTTATATAGTATTTTCCTAAAAGTGGTCTGACATAATAGAGGAGTTTTTAAACTCTCATAAAGACCCAGAAAAGCTCCAAAACTTTACTAATTCGTGGCTTGCAGAACCTTGGGAAGATACGCAGTTAAAGACAAGTTCAGGTCTTGTTATGAAACGGCAGGCAGATGAATTAGAGGGAGTAAAGCCTGAATGGGCAAGCTTTATAACCCGGAGGTGTGGACGTACAAAAAAAGGTAGTATGTATTACACTATTAGAGCATGGGGAAAGGAATGACAAGCCAAAATATAACACATGGACAAGTGATATCTTGGCAAGATATAGAAAAAGTGATGAACAGAGTATATAAAGAGTACATCAGGAAGAACTTATACAGTAGCACTAGCTTTTGGTAGATTCAGGAAATGATACAGATGATGTGTATGATTTTTGTGCTAATAACAGCGATTGGGCTATACCTGTTAAAGGCTCGTCTCACGCAATGACATCACATTATAAAAATATCTATTATAAATCGTACCACCTCAAAGGCACTACGGAATGAGACTTATCTTAGTAGATACAGATAAGTACAAAGATATGATTGCCGGAAGAATGAGACGAGAAAACGGTACAGGCTCTTGGTTAGTATATAAGGGCTGCGATGAAAGGTATGCAAGCCAAGTAACAGCGGAACATAAAGTAAGTATTAAAACTCAAGGAGGAAGAAAAATTGAAAAGTGGGTGTTAAAAACTAGCCATGCTGATAACCATTATTTAGACACAGAAGTATATTCTTTCTGCGGCAGCAGATATGATAGGAGCAAGATATATAGATGATGACGAAGAAGAAATTGAAACTGTAGTAGAAGAAAGAAATGAAGATAACTGGATTTCGGGTGGCGAAGATTGGATATAAGGAGGAAAAAATGGAAGAATTAAACAGACCATTAACAACAGATGAACAACTCTTAGAACTTGATAAGGCTATAAATGCAATATTAAAAGGTGGACAAAGCTATAAGATAGGCACAAGGACACTTACAAGAGCAGACCCTATCTATCCTTAGAAAATTGGAGAAAAGAACTGATACAAGCTAAGAATAGTGAAAGCGAAAATGACTTTTAATAATACTTATGTAGCAGTGTTTGACGGGAGATAATATGAGTTGGATTGATAATATAATTGCGGAGATAAGTCCGAGATTTGCATTTAAGAGAATGGCTTGGAAGGATTTGAAGAACTAAGCAGAAATTATGATGCAGGAGAAAGAGGGAGATTAAACAGAAATTGGAATCCACAAAACTACTCAGCACAGATAACGGATACTTATTCAAGGGATAATGTTAGAGCAAGGGCAAGAGACCTAGAAAAGAAATTCTGATATGATGAACTCGGTCATCAGTGCTTTTAGCAGAAACATAATAGGCGAGGGTTTTACCTTACAAGCAAGAACTGAAAAATGAAAAATTGAATGAAGAAATAGAATGGTTATGGAAGTTATGGACTAAAAGAGCAAATTGCGACATAACAAAAACGCAAAAATATCATTCAAATACTAAGAATGGTAGAAAGGAGAAAGAAGATAGATGGCGGAATACTGATATATAAATGTCATACAGATGACGGGATATTACCGTTTAAACTACAATGCTTAGAAGTAGATGAAATTGAAAGGACAGGATAAGTCCTTTTTAGTTCAAACAAAGTAATTGACGGGATAGAAGTTAATGGACATGGAGTAGCAAAAGGTTATTGGATAAAACAATATAGCTTAGACGGAATAACAGAAACTCAAAAGCAAATTTATACCGGCAGAAGATATTATATATGTCTTTACTAAGACAAGACCAAGCCAAGTAAGAGAAATGTCAGATATGAACCCTACCATTACTAGGATAAGGGACACACAAGAATTTATGACGGCAGTATCGGTAAAACAAAGAATAGAAGCTTGTTTATCGGTATTTATAAAAAAAGCAAAACACCTGCAGATACGCTTGGTAGAGCTATTAACGGCAGTAATATAGGATACGACGGAAAGATGTTATCGCCCGGAATGATAAAAAGAATTAAATCCGGGTGATGATGTTATAGTTGTTAATCCTACAGGACAGGCGGAAGATGCAACACAATTTGTAAAAATTACAGGGTCAGCTAATGGCAGCAGGACAAGGACTAAGCTATGAAGCGATTACAAGAGATATGTCATGCAGTAATTATTCGTCCGCAAGGCAGGGGTTAATAGAGGATAACTTAACTATGTTGAGGATAGAGAAATATTAAATGATGTTGTTGATGAAATATATGAGGAGTTTATAAAATCGGCGGTATTATCCGGTAAATTAGTTATAAAAAGACTTTTTGGCAAAATAAAAGAAAGCTATTTTAGACATGATTGGATACACGCCCCTAAACGTTGGATAGATCCATTAAAAGAGTCAAAATGCAACAAAGGTAGGACTACAAACAGGGCAAAAAAACTTTTCAACAAATCGCAGCAGAAAAACGGAAAAGATTGAGGAGCAAATAGATGACATAGTGGAAGTTTTAGAGTATGGAGCTAGTAAAAAAATATAAATTTGGAGGAGATATTATATGGCAAAAATCAAGTAACTAACATAAACTCGCTACAAAGAGACTGGGCAATAGAGACTATAAGGAGTGTAGAAGATGAAGAGGGCAGGAAGGTGGAGATAAGCTTTTTTTCGGAAGAACCTTATCAAAGGTGGTATGATGCAACGGAAATACTCGACTCAAAAGGTGTTAATCTGGAAAGGTTAAATAGTATAGGTGTTTTACTTTTTAATCATAACAAAGATAAAAGTTATAGGCAAAATAGTAAAAAGCGTGGGTAGAGGATAAGCGCTGGTAAGGCAATAGTAGAATTTGATACAGATAGCGAGGAGTGAACTAATATATCAAAAAGTAAAAACAAATACCTTAAAAGGTGTCAGTAGGGTATAGTGTATAGGCTCTTGGGAGGAGATAAAAGGGGAGTACATCAAAAGACGGATTTGTCGGACCTTGTTATGTGGGCCAGAATATGGAGACCCTAATGAGATATCAATAGTATCTGTTCCCGCCGACGAAAGTGTAGGAGTAAACTGAGGTTTTGAAGATAATAAAAATAAAAAGATTTATGGAAAATGAAATATCTATATTTGAAAATCAATTAAAAGTAAATACTAACAAATTGGAGGAATTATAAATGAATTTAAAAAGAGAAAAAGAGCTTTAGCGGTAAAAACAAGAAGAGATACTCTCAAAAGCTAAAACAGAACAAAGAAATTTAAGTGATGACGAGCAAGCACTATTTAATGAGCTGCAAAAGAGAAATAGAAAGCTTTAGATATTGAGATAAAAATGAGGAGCTAAATGAAAGAGCGATAGAAGATGAAAGAACACGTTGCAGAGAAATTTATTCACTTTGCAGGAGTTTAGCATAGAGCGGAAGAATATATCGACTCTAAAGTAGGCATTGATGAAGTAAGAAAAAGAAATTTTAGATAAGCTAAAAAGAGAAAATAAGCTCTATAAATACCGTGCCAGAACAGATGTTAAAGTAGTAGCACATGGAGAAGATAAATTTAGAGCGGCGGTTGTAGACGGCTTAATATTAAGAAGTACGGAGATTCCGCTTACTAAGGCAGCAGAGGAGCTAAGGGCTTTAGAAATATGAGACTAAAGGATATAGCTATCCAAATGTATGTCAAGACAGGAGAAGATGTAAATGAGTTAATGCGAATGTCTCCTGATGAGATATTTAATAAAAATCACTAATGAAAGAGCATATTCTTCTGCGGAAGCTTCTTTTCCCTGCGATACTTGATATGGTTATAAATAAATCTTATATAGAGATGTATAATCATGCGCCATCAATATTTGATAGATTTTTGTAAAATCGGTTCACTAAGCGACTTTAAAAACATGATAATTATTACATAGCAGGTACAGCAGGAATGTTTAAAGAAGTACCTGAAAACGGCGAACTTGTGCATGATATACCAAAAGATACCAAAAACCACAAAAGGCAATTAAAAACATACAGTAGACAGTTTACTATGTCAAGAAAAGCATTTATTGATGATGACATAGGTTTTATTACAAGTTTACCGGGTAGATATGCAAGGGCAGCAAAGATGACAATAAATAAGCAGGTATACGAAATATTATTTAATAACCCCTGCTATTTATGATGGAGTAAGCTTATTTGAGAGAGATAGCCATAAAAATATCTTAACAACAGGAACAGCACCAACAGCAGAAGCGATAATAAGATGATTTTAGCCTTAGCTACTCAAAGAGACGATTTTGGCGAAGCTATATCTGTAAGTCCTAGTGCTATAGTAGTGCCTGTAGGTTATGCTATGGATATATACAAAATATTTAATTCTCCTAGCATAAATACAACAGATAATACTCAAGCAGCCAACCCACTATATCAATTAAAAATAAAAATTGAAGTAGTAGAAGATGCTACTTTAAATACTGGCAGGAGATAATGCCACACCGTGGTTTATGTTCGCAGATAAAATGGATTTGAATACAATAGAAGTTGATTTTTTTAAACGGACAGCAAAACACCGACAATAAGAAGAATGGAAACCTCAGGGAGTATTAGGATATACATGGGATATATTTTTAGACTGGGGCATTTTCGGTTATGGACTATAGAGGTGTTGTAAAAATAAGGGTATAGCAATAGCAGACCCATTAGCATAGTAGAATAAAAGGAGAAAAACAATGACAGCTAATTTTTGGAATAAAGGGGAAACAATAGATTATAAAAATATAGGTAATACCATGATAGATGCCGGGAAATAGTAAAACTTAATAATGCTAGAATAGGCATAGCAGGTTGTCCTATAAATCCTGATGAAATAGGAAGTGTGCATGTAACAGGAGTTTGGGAAATAAAGAAAGTAGAGTCCGAAGCTATAGGATTAGGAGCGAATGTATATTATTCAGATACGGGAATTACGGCAACGGTAGGCTCAATATCCCTGCAGGTTGGTGCATTAGACAAGCAAAAGCAGAAGATAAAAACTATACTTGTAAAAAGTAGGATAGGCGGAAATAATGAAAAATAATAGCTAAAAGACACATATTATACTTTTTCAAAGCAGTATGCTCCGGGCGATGAATTAAATATAAACGATCCGGAATATAAAACTATTAAAGTCAACAGATAGCGTGTACGAAGATCCGGAAATAGAAACGGAAACGGAAACAGAACCGGGAACAGAAGCGGTAGCAGGAGAAGTACCCGAAGCGGAAACCGACGAGAAAGAGCCTGAAAAGAATTTAGATACTAAGGATACTAAAACGGATAAAAAGGCAGGAAAAAGGATAATAGTTTCAGAGTATAAAGGATAATAAGAAATGTTTAAAGAATTGATACAAAATGATATAAACAATATATTCTTAAGCTTGAAGAATTTGCAGTACACAACATAGACAATAAGGAAATGACAATAATCATAGATACCAACGAAAGGCTTGAGAGAGAAAAATAAACGCTTAGTTAGTAATTTGGGTGATGCTGATGGTTTATTTAGGGAAGAAATCCTGATTTATGTATCGTCTAAATATTTTAAGTCAAAGCCTCAAGATTGGTGAGACTAATGATATTAGATGATAAAGCCTTATAGGGTACTTGATGTAATAGACGAAACAGGAATATACTCTATAACTTTAGGAGCGGAGTTACATAGATGATAGTAATAGATATATCAGGGAATAAAATATATAGAACTAAATATAAAAGAGGATATAAAAATCTAACAAAGTCTTAAAAAAAGCTATAAACAGCACAAGCCCAAGAAAGCCACTAAGATGATAGTCAAAAACGTTGCTAAAAACTATGTTGAGCATAAGAAAAAGCGGATCTAATAGTAAGAAGTATGCAGAAAGTATGAAAGTAGCTAGTGTTAGTAACTTAGAAAGTGTTATAAGCTCCAAAAGTGGAAGTAAAGAATTGTTAGACTTTAAAGTTACTCTGAGAAGTGCAAAAAGAAACCCCTGAAAGTATATAAAGCAAAAGTTCTAAAATCTGAAAAACTAAAAATTGCAAAAGACGGAATAAAAGCTTTTTATTACTGTGTTTTAAAAATGGTCATGAGTCTATTGTACAAGGACCGCTTCTGATAAATCAAAAAGACAGAAAGGCAGGAAAAAGAAAGTTATATAACTAGGCATAATCAAAAGCTTAAAGTTCTATATTCGGTTTCTGAAACTGTCATGTTAGGTGGAGAGCATGGATACCTAGAAGCAGAAGAAGATATATAAAAACCCTAGAGGAAGAACTAAACAAAAGAAATGGAAAGAAGCTTAGCAAAAAGAGGGGGTGCGTAGTATAGGACTTAGCATATATTCCTTATTAGAAGAATTAAAAAAGAATTAGAGGAAGAATTAAAAACTTTATACTTTGAAGATGAAAAAGGGAGAAAGAGTATCTATGAATATCTACAAGCAAGATTTCACGGTAGAGACATATGATGATACTTTTCTCCTTTCCTTATACCGTAATAGGATAGTGGCGGTAGTTCTCCGATAAATTATAAAAAGTAATGACGGCGAGGCAGTACAGAATACTAATTCTTATAGGTGTTATAGATAAAAATATAGAGAAAAGACCACAAGAAAGCCTAATAGGAGTAATCGAAAAGAGTAAAGCAAAAAAATTTATGAAAAAGCCACATCTAAAGCATTTTAGCCTTTACAGGAGATATAACTTGGGGAATTAGTGAAGAAGATAAATGGCTATACTCTTTTTGGCGGTCTTGATTTTAAAATTCAAAATTATGCCGATAAATATAGAGGAGAGTTTGATTTGATGAAAAAGATGAAGAAAAAGAAAACAGAAAATATTGATAAAAATAACAAAAAGAAGAAAATAGCATCATAAAAGATATAAAAAGCAGCAGTACTGGATGGAACTGTTGTATATATTGGACCGCCAATATCTAATATAGTATCACAAAACACAGTTTTTAATAACGGAATACCCGAAAAATTAAAAAGATAAAAAGTGTCCGATAATAAACTCGCTACTTATACCTTTGCAATCCTATCATCAGGTACTAGCAGAACTAAGAAGTAAAAGGAAGTGTAATGAGTAAATTATATGAACAGGTAAAATCTTTAATATAAGGAGAATAAAATGGAAAGATACAAACATGGTATAGCGGTAAAAAGAAAGCATTACCAAATTAGCAACACCTAAAAAGGTAATTCAGGAGTTCAGGTTATATTCGGTACAGCTCCGTAAATCTAATAAATAACCCTCAAAGTGCAGTAAATAAACTTGTTTACTGTGAGACAATGGAAGATGTAGTTGAAAAATTAGGGCTATAGTGATGATTTTTGAAAAACTATACCTTATGATCAGTCAGCTTATGCAAACTTTGAATTATTTTCAGTGTCGCCCGTAATATTTATAAATGTGCTAGACCCTAAGAAACATAAAAAGACTGTACAAGAGACAACTTTAAGTATATTAAATAAGCAGGCAGTGTTAGAAGAAAAAGGAGTTTTATTAGATACTGTTACGGTTAAAAACGGAGAGACTGTATTAAATATAAATACAGATTATATTTTGACATTTGCAAAAACGGTAACTTAGAGATAAGCTTAATAAATCAGGAGAACGCAAATTTGATAACACAAATAAAAGTAAGTGCCGAGCAGTTAAATCCTAAAGATGTAAAAGCAAAGGATATAATAGGCGGTGTAGACGTACAAACGGGAGTAGAGACAGGCTTAGAGTTAATAAGACAAGTATATCCTAGATATGGAGTTATCCCAAGCACACTTTTTAGCCCCTGCGTAGTCAAGTGATGCAACGGTTGCAGCAGCACTACAAGGCAAATGCGAAGAAATAAACGGAAAATTTAAGGCTATTTGTTTGGTGGATTTAGCAACCAGTAATGCAACAAAATATACAGATGTGGAAAAAGTAAAAAAAGATATTGGTGCAAGCTCTGTTTATACGGTAGCACTCTGGCCAATGGTAAAAAGTAAAAGACGTGATTTTATCTTACTCTGCAGTTTATGCAGCACTTTGCCAATATTTAGATACTACTAACGATAATATACCATCTGTGTATCCGTCTAATAAAAACTACTAATGTTGATGCTGCTTGTTTAAAAGACGGAACAGAAGTATTTTTGGACGAAGTCCAAGGCAATGTGTTAAATTCTCAAGGTGTGGTAACAATAATAAAATCAAGCAGGGCTTAGAATATGGGGAAATAACACAGCAGCTTATCCGGAAGTCTTAGACCCACAAAATAGATGGATTGCTATAAGAAGATTTTTTAACTGGTATAGCAACAGCTTTGTAGTAAGGTTTTTTAGATAATGTTGATAGACCGGCAGATTACAAGCTGATAGGAAGCGTTTATAGATAGTGAGAATATTTAGCGGTAACGCATTAGTGGCCAGCGGAAAGATTGCAGGGGCTAAATTTGAGTTTAACCTTGAGGACAACCCAAAAGAACAAATATTAGAGGGTAAAATTGTGTTCAGAGAAAAGATAGCACCATATATACCGGCAGAGTATATGAGAACAACCTTTCGTTCGATCCTAATATGATTGCAGATGCCATAGGAGGTGGTAAATAATGAAAATCCCAACAATTATAAATGGATTTAATGTTTATAAAGCAGGAAATGTATTAGCAGGTATATCCGACGAAGTAAAGCTACCTGATTTTAATACTATTACCAGCACAATAAGTGGAGCGGAATAGCGGAAATATGAAGTTCCGTTATAGGCTTTTTTGAAGAAATGGAAATGGAAATCACCGTTCAGAAGCTTTAGTAGATGATACTTTTGAAGTGTTTGGACCGTCAGAGCAAGTTGATGTAACATTAAGAGGAGCAATACAAGTAACTGATACGGCTACAGGAGCAATTAAAAAAATAGGTATGAGAGTAGCAGTAAGAGGGTATGTAAAAGCATTTAAACCCGGAAGTGTAAAAATTGCTGACGTTATGAATACATCTATTACCCTAGGGATAACTTATATACTGATAGAGATAGATAAAGAAACTAAAAATCGAATTAGATAAGTTTAACTCTAAATTTGTGGTAGATGGTGTGATATATTAGGTGATATCAGGAGCTTAACATAAAAGATTAAAACAATAATTTTTAAGAATAGGTATTTACGCTTGAGGGTACCTATTCTTTTTATAAGGAGATAAAAATGGAAAAATAAAAAGAAGGAAATAGAAATAGTAAGTGCAGGAGAAGTAACCAACATAGAAGATACAAGAACTTTGTGTTTTTCTACCCTTATATATTTGAGGGAAAAAGCGTATGAAAGTATAGACTTATCAGGCTTATACGATATTAGTTGTTCTTGACTTAATAGAAGCACAAAAATATATAGCAAGAAGCGGAGAAATAACACCGACACCGGAACTATCACTTAATTATGCGTGCTTTATTGCTGCAAGAAAAACAGGAAAACTGATAGAGTTCTTTCATCAGTTACCTGCAAAAGAAGGATAAAATTAAAAATAGAGTGATAGATTTTTTACTAAATAATTTAAACCCGAATGATGGAAAAGCAATAAGAAAGACTTGTATAGTTTTATCAATGCGTTTAAAAACCGGACTAGATTATTTGATGGAAATGGAGATAAAAGAGCTAAATGAAATAGTAAAAGGAAGTGTTAGATATTGGCCAAAGGCAAAGAATACGAATTAGCTATAAAAATAAGCGGAAAAGTAGATAAATCATTAAAAAGCAGCCACGATAGTGCAGTTAAATCATTAAAAGAAGCGAATAGTGCTATAAGTAAATTACAAAATAAAAGTAATTGGGATAATGCTTTTTAAAGATTTAGATAAGGAGTATCCAAAATAGAAAAAGTAGCATCAAAAGCTTTTTAGCATCGTAGAAAAGTCGGCTAAAATCGGCGGTGCCTGCCATAGTCGGAGTTGTAGGAGTCTCTGCCAAAGTAGGAAGCGATTTTGAAAAGCAAATGAGTGCCGTTGGTGCAATATCTAATGCTACCAATAAAGATATGATAAAACTAAAAGATACCGCTAAAAATGGGCAAAGAAACAAAAATTTTCCGCTACAGAGTCCGGAAAGCTATGGAGTATATGGCTATGGCAGGCTGGAAAGCAGGGCAGATGATAGACGGTATAGATGGAATTATGAACCTTGCAGCAGCATCAGATGAGGACCTTGGAACTGTATCGGATATAGTTACAGATGCCTTGACAGCTTTTAAAAATGCAAGCGAAGATGCAGCGAAGTTTTCAGATGTATTAGCGGCAGCGGCTTCAAAACTCTAATACTAATGTAGGCATAATGGGGAAACTTTTAAATATGTAGCACCAATAGCAGGTAGCTTAGGATATAGCATAGAGGATACGGCTTTTGCAATAGGGTTATTAGCTAATAATGGAATAAAAGGAAGTCAATCAGGCACGCAACTAAGAAGAATAATGTCAGCATTAGTAGACGGTGCAAAACTTACAGGAAAGGCTATAGGACAATTAGGAAATAAAAACAACTAATGCAGACGGCTCTATGAGGACATTTTCAGATGTTATGACAGATTTAAGAGCAGGTTTTTCAAAATTAACAGATTCAGAAAAGCTTTAAATGCGGAAAACTTGGTTGGAAAAATGCCATGACAGGTTTATTATCTATCGTAAATACATCAGATTCTGATTGGGACAAGTTAGGTTATGCTATAAATAATTCAGCAGGAGCTGCAAAAAAAATGGCAGAGATAAGACTTGATAATTTACAAGGAGATATAACCTGCTTTGCAGCACAGCGGAAAAAGTTTTGGGGAATAAGCATCATACGAAGATATAAACTACTCCCTATGCGAGAAAGTGTACAACTGGCCAAAGGATTTGTAGACAATATAATCAAGTGGAATGAGAGTAGTGGACTTTGTAGCTAATATATCAAAAAGTATTACTAAAAATATACCAACCGCAAGGCGGGAGATTAGGAGTATATATAAAGATATAACAAAGATGAGCAAACCGCTATTAGAAGTAGGGGAATGGTGTTTTAAAAATCCAACCGCAATATCAAGTGTATTTGTTTCTATCGGCAGTGCGTTATTAACTTATAAAGTAGCAAGTCAAGTATATAAAACTTATGAAAATATTACTGCTTTTAATAGGTGCTTTTAGCAATCCAGTTACGGCTGTTATAGTAGGTGCAGGACTTATAGTAGGTGCAATAGCAGGTATAACAACAGCATATAAAGAAATGCAAAAATATAGGTACCCTAGCTGAACACTTTGGTGATATTTCCTTAAGTTTAAAAGATATATCCCAAGTTGCAGGATATATAATTGACGACGGTAAAATTTAAAGAACTAAGTACAGCTATAGATGCTTTTGATAATGCTAAGAGCAAGCTTAAAGATTTTTAAAGATAGTTTTTCAAGATTTTAAAGAGATTAAATTGGAAGATAGGACTTGGAATGTCTTTGTCGGCCGTTGAAAATGAAAAATTATAAAAACTATGTAGATACTATGCTAGAAAATGTGGGCGTTGCCATAGGACAAGAGCAATATGCCATGAATATAAGTTTAAATACATTGTTTGGAGACAGTAGCAGAAGTCAAGAACTAAAAATAGATTTAATGATTTTTACGGTAGTACGCAAGCAGAACTTACTAAACTTGGAGGAGATTTAAACGAAGCACTTAATGCAGCCTTTAATGACGGTTTATTAACTATAGATGAGTCTAAAAACTTAGCTCAGTTGCAGGAGCAAATAGATAAATTAACTAACAAACTATCAAGCATGAACTTTGAAGCTAGTTTGGAGATATCAGGAAGCAATATAGTTGGGGAACTAGATTCTGAAAGCTTTAGAAACTTAACGCAGGAAGTGGGAAACAAAGTAGGAGAAAGACAAAAGATATAGATGAAAGCAGTATAAAAACTCTTACAAGCTACTAAAATGCAGTATTCAGACGGAATTATCTCGGAAGAAGAATATAAAAACAGCCGAAGAAATAAAGGCAGCAGGAAGAGAGCAAAAATTAGGTGTAGCAAGTAAAGCTAATGAAATTTTATTTAGTGCAGTAAAAGAAAATTATCATAATGAATACTTAGAAAACTATAAATTGATTGATGATAGTATAAATAAATTTTTGGATTTAACTGTAGATGGATTATATAAACCTGATTGGATATACCATTCAGGTGAAATTGCTGATGGTTTATTGCCCTAAAATAGGAATAGATAATGAAACTAGGCAGGGATAAAAACAAGTATGGGAAGAATATGAAATACTATTTAAAAATGAACTTGAAACAGTAAATAAAGATTTTTGTTGAACAAGGCAAGCGATACCTGAAAAGTATATCAAAAGGGTTAGAGATAAAGCTATGCTTGGAGTAATAGCCGTGATGTTGATGCGTTATGGTATCTGATAGGGGATAATGCGAGCAAAAATGCAGAATATGAAAAACCTTAAATGAAATAGTTAAATATGGCGAAGATTTGCCCTAAAGAATTTAAGACAGGGTTTTTAAAAAGAAATTTCGATGCAAGCTCGGTAGCGGAGTTAAAAAACTCTTTAATTAGTTCCTACAAATAGTGCTTTTCTAAGTCCTATAAACCTTGGTGCTAAAATAAATATAAATACAGATATTCGGGTATAAATGCACTAGGCAATGCTGCAAGGAATGAAGCTATAAAAAGCCACATCAAGCGTTAACAATATAGTTACAAAAATTGCGGGATATGCTAAAGGTGGTCTGATACAAAAACCCTACAATAGCAACCTTTGCTGAAGATAGTCCTGAAATGGCTATCCCTATAGACGGTTCAAATAGGAGTTTGTCACTTTGGAAAAAGACAGGCGAAATGCTAGGAGCTTTCAGTTCTACCTCTAAAGCAGAAAATAATTTGAAAAACTTGAACAAAATAGTGCAAATACAGGTCTTAATGTTACTTACGCACCTGTACATAATTTTAATTCAGGGACACCTACAAAAGAGGATATCATTGCATCAAATAAGATAAGCCAAAAAGAATTTGAAACAATGTTAAATGATGTACTTATAAAAGGCTAAGCTTTGCGTAAAGGAGAATGATATGCCAAATAAAGTATATAAAGTATATAGGACTATACAAGGGGATACATGGGATATGATAGCTAAAAAAGTCTATAATGATGAATTTAAGTTGAGAATACTGATGGAGAGCAATCCGAATTTGATGTTTACATTTATATTTTCGGGCGGAACTAATATTATTTGCCCTGAATTAAAAGGGAAAAAGAATTTGATAAATTACCGAGTTGGAGAAAGTAAATGAGAAAAGTATATCTAAATACATTTTATGAAAATGAAAATATAAGCAATATAGGACTGATAGAACAATTTACATATACGGATGAGGCTTGTAATAATTCTGATTCTATATCTATAACTGTTGATAATATAGACAGTAGATGGCAAAATGGGTGGCAAACCTAAAAAGAGCGATAATATTAGGGCTAAGATAATGGTGTATGAAGATAATAAAAGGACTGAATTTAATTGTGGTAACTTTATTGTAGATGATTTTTCGATAAACGCTCCACCTATGACTTGTAATATAAATGCTATAAGTGTACCGATAAATAATAGTTTTATGACAGAGCCTAAAAGTAAAATTTGGAAAAAGTATCTCTTAGGCAAATAGCCTTAGAAATAGCAGGAGCAAATAATATTGAGCTTGTATATGATGCACAAAAAGAAAATAAGATAGAGGAGCTTGAGCAAGGCAAAAGAAACAGACTCATCATTTTTTAGCAAAGCTATGTAAAGATTATAACCTGCAAATGAAAATATACTCATTATAATCTATGATGAAACTTTATACGAAAATAAAGATAGTGTTTTTACTATAACACCACAAGACTGCAGTAGTTGGACTTATAACGCAACAACAGCAGGTACTTATACAGGTGCGGTTATATCCTACACATCTCCCTAAGCAAGGTAAAACTATAACTGTCAATGTGGGGACAACGGAAAGGTTGTTATATATAAACGAGCCTGTAAAAGACGAAGAAGAAGCAAGGACAAAAGCGCAGGCAAAAAAATAAAAAGAAGCTAATAAGGATATGACAACAATGTCTATAACTCTGAAAGTAGCTTCTTTTTGGATGCCACAAATAATATAGATATAAAAAAATTTTGGCAATGCGATAGATGGAAAATATTTTTATTAAGTCTGTATCTCATACAATCAGCGATGCAGGTTATGTAGTTAATGCAGAGCTTAGAAAGATATCAAGTGCTACAAAAGGAAATACCGATAGAAAAAAAGGAGATGAGCAAAGCGAAAAGCAAGAAGATAAAGAGACATCTAAGAATTACACAGTAAAAGGGGTGATAACTTGTGGGATTTAGCAAGAAAGTTTTATGGTGCAGGTAAAGCATATAAAAATATACGAAGCTAACAAAGATGTAATAGAGCAGGTTGCGAGGTCAAGAGGGAAGAAAAAAATTCACAATCGGGAAAAATGGATATTCCGGGGAACAAATTTGGTAATACCCTAGGAGGTAGGTATGGAAGTTATAAGAATAGGCAGAGTATCAAGCATAGATTATAAAAAGGAATGGTATCGGTATATTATGAAGATAAAACAGCAAGTGTAACAGCTTTATTACCAATGTTATCAAATGGAGAATATAAAATGCCGGGCATTGGAGAACTTGTATTAGTCGCACATTTATCAAACGGCACAACTCAAGGGATAGTAATAGGCACAATTTGGAATGATGAGCAAGTGCCGAAAGTAAATGGTGCAGGCGAATATATAAAATCTTTATCAGGCGAAACTTATATAAAAGCATCAACAAGTGATATAACTTTCCAAATCCCTAGTGGCAGTATATCTGTTTCGCAAATGTTAACAGCGCTTAATAGATTAAGTGCTTTAGAAAAGAAGCGTTTAAATTAAAGGAGAAACTATGGCAAAAATAGGGAGTTGGGGAAAAAATATAGTTTTCAGGGTATCGTCGCATAAAATTTTAACTTTTTCAGATTGTAGCAGGAGATATAGCTACAAGGTGGGCGATACATAATGGTATAAGCGGAAAGCCGAAAAAGAGCTACAAGGGCAAGAGTTAGAGCAAGTTACAATGAAAATAGTTTTAAATGCAAGCTTTAGGGTGTAAATATACATAAGACAATGCAAAAAGTTAGAAAACGCTCTTTTTAAGGGGACAAGCTAATTATCTTGTTATAGGCGGTAAAAGAATAGGTAGATGTAAGTATAATTTGGTAAAAATTTCTGAAAAATTTGGGACTATATATAGCGGTGGAGAAATAGCAGAAGTGAGCCTAGATATAACTTTTGTAGAAGCAACATAGGAGATAATATGATAGGAGAAATAGAAATAAAAGGGATTGAAAATGAAGAAATCTATGACTGTTTAAAAAAACTTTATGTAAGACTTATGCAGTACTTGTCCCTTAGATAAAGAATTTGGGATAGACCCTAATATAATATCTTTAAATAGAGATATAGCAAAAAGAGTATTTAATACAAGACTTATACGAAAAGGTGGGAAAAATATGTCCGGAAGTAGAGATAATAAATATTGACTTTGAAGAGAATACAAAAGAACAGCAAAAAAATATTTCCGACCATATACTTTAAATTAAAGGAGAAGAAAATGAATATTTTAGATAGGATACCTGATGTAAGTTTTATAGATGATATAGGCATAGAAAAGTTACAAGAAGAATTGATAAATGATTATGAAGAAGAATATAAGAAGCTTTACAAATAATCAAAATTATGTACTACCGAAAGCATCGCCATATAGAATTATTTTTAAATGCCTTAGCTCTACAGTTGTATCAAGGCTTTTAGGTGGCTTGACAATATGGGAAAGATGAATTTATTGAAATACTCAAGAAACGAATATCTTGACCAGCTAGGAATGCATTTGGCATTACAAGAAAGCAGGGAGAAGCAGCTAAAACAAAGATAAGGTTTATTCTATCAGAGCAAAGAGACCGCAATATACATATACCAAAGGGAACGAGGTGTACCACAAGCAACTCAATGTATTTTTGAAACAATAGAAGAAACTGAAATAATGGCAGGAGAAATACAAAAAGATGTTGATTGTGTATGCAGTGTAAAAAGGGAATGTAGGAAATGGGATAAAGATAGGAGAAATATCAATACTTGTAGATTCCGTTCCGTATATAAAAGAAGTTAAAAATATAAGTGTTACAGAATACGGAACAGATATAGAAAAGCGATGAAGATTTAAAAAGAAAGAATTTATTTAGCATCTTCTAACTTTTCTGTAGCCGCCCTGAGGGTGCATATATTTATTTTTGTAAAGGAATATTCAAGCCTTATTTCCGACGTTAGAGTAACAAATCCAAGTCCGAGACTTGTAGATATTAGGGTGATACTAAAAGGTGGTAAGTTACCTACTACCGATTTTTTTAGAGGGACTAAAAATATATTTCAGCTAGTAATAAAAGACCATTAACAGATTTAGTCAATGTAGAAGCACCTAAGCAATACCCTTATGATATTGATTTAACTTATAGTATAGCAAGCTCTAGTAAAAGCAAATGAAAAGTGCTATAAATAAATTAGTGGAAGAAGCTATTGAGCAGTATATAGAGTGGCAAGGTAGCGTAATAGGTAGGGATATAAACCCCTCTAAGCTTATAGCTTTAATAATAAATGCAGGGGCAAAAAGAGTTGAGGTATTATCGCCTAAGTTTACAAAAATTGAAGATACTAATATAGCTATTTCAGGAGGTAAAAATACGTTACGAGGGGATAGAAGATGACTAATTTAAAAAGAAAGTAATATAAAAGATATTCTTCCGCTAAGTTTAAAAATATCCCGGAAGTGGTGGCGATAGGTAATGTCGTAAATAAAAAAATATATATTATTAGAGTTATTAAGCCATAGCCTTGTGGAATGTGAAATAGATTCTTTGCCGGAAGATATTTTTAGACGTAAGAGCAGTAGAACTTAATGTGCCATATTACAATGCAAATATAGATATAGATAAAAAGAAACTTAATAAAAAAATGTAATAAAGTTATATAGGAAAGCAGGGACTAAAGATGCAATAAATGAGATGATATCTTATACCATAGGCAGCGGAAATGTTGAAGAATGGTATGAATTTAACGGAGAACCCGGAACATTTTAAAAATAAGAACCACAGAAAAAGACTACGGAAGATAGTCTTATTATATTTAAAAATCTCTAAGACTAATAAAGCCTGCAAGTGCAACTTTATTATCAGTAGAGTTGGGGCAAAAATTAGAGAGTAATTTATATATCGGTGCAGGCAGTGTAATGGCATATCATGTATAAGCATAAAGTAAAGGAGGTACAATGGCAAGCTTTAGAAGTGTTACAGTAACTAATGCAGGCAAAGAATTGCTTTTTAAAAGCAACGGCAGAAACAAAAAGTATAACATTTTCATCTTTAAAGATAGGTGCAGGTGCATATACGGATAATGAGGATTTGGCTGCTTTAAATAATTTAAAAAAATTACAAAAATACATATCCTATAACATCTGTAAAAAAATGCAGGATAATATGCTAAAAGGTAGCAGCTAGTATAGATAATAGGGTGATAAATGTCGGCTATCACATAACGGAGATAGGGATATATGCCAAAAAGATAAAGAGACGGAAGTTTTTATTTGCTATTAGTACGGCTATAGAATCTGATTATATAACAGACAAAAAACAGCTCCCCTATTACTGTTTTTAATAGAGTTATACGTCAGTTTATCAAATACAGTAAATATTGAATTTAATTACACAGTACCAAATGGGATATATGCAAGTGTAATAGATTTAGAAAATAAGGTGGATAAAAGTAATTGGTAAAGGTTTGTCAACTAATGATTTTACAAATGAGTATAAAGGCAAAAGTAGATGTTGCGATAAGCAAACAAGAGGTAACTGCTAGTATAGACAAAATAAAGGATAAAAAATTGTCCTTATTACAGATGATAATAACTGGGTAAGTGTCAACGGTGCTTATAAGACTACTATTGTAGTTAATGATATAAGCAGTGCAGATAGTCCTTTAATAAGTGCTTATAGTCCCTACACTAGAGGAGTTCAAGACTTTATTTTCACAAACTTCATCAACTGTAAATAGCGAAGTATACCCCAATTTTTAAAAACACTGAGTAACAAAAACTTTTCAAAAATTTTAGCAATAGAAAGCAAAAGATAATGCAATAGAAATAATTGCTACAGAGCGTATATCAGGTTTAGTAATAGCCTTGAAAAGGAGTGTAAATATGGCAGGTTGTATATTGTTAACAGATGACGGCGGAATAGATCCGGAAGAAATAACAGCAAGGGCAGGAGATGTGATAGAGGGTAAGATCTACCATTGATGAAAACGGTGAAGTTGTCAAAGGAAATATTCCGATTTCTAAAACAAACAAAAATCACGTTAAAACAATGAGTGACGGCTTTGCTTGGAGTGATGATAGAGGTTTAATGTACGTAATAAGAACTGAGTGATAATTACTATATACCACCTGTATCTGAAGGTGGATATAACTATGTTGGAGTGACAGAACCGGATTTAAAGCCTGAAAACATTATAGCAGGAAAGACTATAGGTAGAGTAAAAGGAAGTATACCTGTTAAAAGTGGAACTAGCTTTAATACGAATGGAACTAGGGGTGGTTATAACAATGAAACTCAAAGGTTTTATTGCGACATAGAAAAGAGGAGCTTATATAAACAATTGCTGGAGCGAGTTATCCCTGAAATAGGCATACATAGAGATGTTTTTATTCAAAATCTAGGCATAAGACCGGAACTACTAAGGCAAGGCTATTCGTTATTTGGGGTTCAAGGAACTCTACCTGACATATTAGCAGGTGGAGTGGTTTTTCGTGATGCCACCTTTTATGGACCATTAAAGGGTGAAGCTTAGCAAGTAGTAACCCAGCTGACTTTAGGATTGCTTATTATGACGCTTACTATAAGAGATATGTTGATAAGCGTATTACCCCTGATTTGTCAAATAGCCCCTTAGAACTAAATAATACTATAAGAGTCCGAAGTATGGAGGTTATGGTAGACCAAAGCTTTATTTATATATTTAAAACTCACTAAATATAAGATATGCAAACGAAATACATATAGAAGCTCAGATGTTAAATGCAAGTGGAGTGTATGAAGATCCTGCCATAGAAGTAGGGCTTATGTCTACAAACATGAGAGCGTCTAGTTCCTATTCAAAAGCACATCAAAATTATTATGAATCGACGGCTTTATCATATTCTAGCTTATCGTTGGGAAAGCAATTATTATAATAATATACATCTAGATACTAAAAATATGGTCTTAGATGTTAGAAATATCAATGAACACGCATTCTTATATATCAAAAATGTCATATTCTATAGATAGAGGAAACCCACCAGATACATCTAATATACATATGAAAGTAAATAGGATAAAGTATTTTCATAAATTAAGATATACGAAATAATGAGAGGATAAAATTATTTTATGATTGGAGCGAGTGCCGATGGCGAAAGCTAGAACACAAGCTATGGTTGTATTTCAAATTACATAGAGTTTATAAACTAAGAAAGGAGAAAAATATGAAGATAATATATGACAAGTAACAGGCTATATCTACACAACCGCATATATAGGGTGGCGAAATAACACGGCTGTTATAGAAGTAGATAATCCACAGAATTTGCTGGTAAGCAAGGTAGTCATAGAAGAAGGCAAGAGCCAAGAGGTAGAGGTTTTATGAAAACCCTGAACAAACCAAGTTAAAAAGAGCTTGAAGATAAGCAATGATTTAACACACAAACAACAATCAACAGATTTAGCTTTGACAGAGCTTGCAATGAACTCCCTAGTACAATCATAAAAAGAAAGGAATAAGAGAATATGGAACATTTGTTTGAGGTAGTAGCAAAATTTAATAATTGATGGAGTATATAAGTTTAGTAAGGTAGTATCTAAACTTAGGGATGGAGTTACTAGAAAGCTGAAAAGAAAAAGGCAGAGAAGATTTGGCAACGGATAGCAGTACAAAGATGGATAAAAATAGTATAATATTATCCAATGGAAAGGAGATTAAATTTTTATGATATTAAAAGAAAGATTTAAAGATATACTAGGCATTAACACACCGATAGATAAAATAATAGTATCAAGTGGACTAAAAACACATATGATAAAAAGAAAACACTTTGAAGCATTGAAATACCTAGATAGATTAGAAGATATTTTAAATAATCCGGACTATATAGGAGTAAATCCTAATGAGAAAAATACAAGTATAGAATTTATAAAAAGTGTATGATAATAATGTATTACTTGCTTTAAAATTAGATTCTAGTAATGAATATTTTTTATATAGCTAGTGTGTATATAAAAATCTCAAGCTAAAATAGAAAAATGCTAGTAAGTGGTAGGATTTAGAAATTATAATGTAGTTGACAAAGCATAAATAATAGTTTATTATGATAGTAATTTAATTTATAAAGGTAGAAAAGTGTGCTCTACACACTTGTAATACTACAAGTACCTGAGATGATGGATACACCGCCCAACCTTATAGATATAAAATTTAATTTCCTAAAAAGCACTCTCAAAAGGGGTGCTTTTTATTGCAAGAAAAGAGGAGCGAAAATTATGAAGATAGAACTATCTTATATCATATCTTTAATATCAGTGATAATGTAGTCATTACTGTATTAACTAATATGGACGTAGCCTAAAGCAGAAGCCTCCAGTCTTTCTGCAAAGTTGACAGAAATGACTGTAAGACTTGAGATAATAGGCAATAATATAACCGAGATAAAGGCAGATTTAAAGAATGTAAGAAGTGAAGTTAAAAATAACTCACAGGAGATAATAACTCTTAAAAATGAAATGGAACACTTAAAAAGGTAGAGTGGATGTTTATGAGCAAGCCTGTGAGGATTGTAGGAAAACAAAACAACTCAAAATAAGCAGAAGAAAGGAAAAAGAATTATGAAAGAAAATAAGATAAATTGGCAAAGAAAATTGACAAGTCGTAAGTTATGGGTATCAGTAGCAGGTTTTGTATCTCTACTTGTTGTAGCCTTAGGTGGCGGTCAGAACAGTGCAACGCAAATAAGTGTCCTTGATTATGGCAGGAGCTACTGTAATAGGCTACGTTATAGGCGAAGGTCTTGCAGACGGTGGAAATAAGAAAGGAGAACTAAGCTATGGATACGCATATATAAAAGGAAGCTTTTTGGGCAGTAGTTATAGTCAGTACACACCTACAGGAAAAAGACTACTTTGTGAAAATGGGTTGCTACGGCAAAGAACCAAAGCTTGAAGTGTTATATACTTTTACAGCCCTACAATGGGTCGTGTGTGTCACGTTGGGGCAGTTATAGAAGTATCTAAGAAAAATGATAGATACTTTATAAAAACAGTAGAGGGAAACACTTCCGACGGTAGTGGTTTTAATAGAAACGGTGGATGCGTAGCTATAAAAGAGTATAACTTTACACTTGCAGAAGTAGGTGGAACGAATAGAATAAATGGCTTTGGGTACCCTTTATTTTCTGATGATACTTGTACTGTATCTGAGTTTATAGAAGTGCTAAAAAGGCGAAGTAGGATATACGGAAAAAGCAAGTAATAAAGATTTGGAAGATAAAAAAGCAAATGCAGGCGATAAGAACTTTACAAAATACGGTGCTTGGTATGGTGGAAACGGTCTGTATTGGTGTCAACAATTCATATCTTGAGTGTAGCTATATGGCTTGTAAAAACACCTTGAAAGTAAGGCTACAGGTTGGAGTAAAGAGGGTGAGTATTGGAGATATAGATTAAAATGGTCTGCTTATAAAAAGGGCAATGGCTGGAGATTGGTGGCAGGTGGTATGTCTTTGACAATGCAGGTAATATGATAACAGGTTGGTTTAAGGATGAGACAACTGGTATTATTTAAACAAAGACGACGGAGCAATGCTAAGTTCTCAGTGGATAAAAGATGATGAAGATACATATTATTATCCAAGTTCTTCAGGAATAATGGCTAGGGAATTGTTACATCTATAACAATTACAAGGGGTTATATCATTGGGTTGATACAGATGGAAAGGCTATAGAAAAATGGGATACTAAAGAACGATTTAAAAATATGAATTAGTAGAATGAAAAAGTCTTGCAGGATTTTATTGTCCTTGCAAGACTTTTTGTTTTATTCTGAGGGATTTTGCAGACTTGATAATAATTTCTTTTTATTCTCATCAAAAATGGCAATTACTTGTCTGTTATCCGGTTCTATCTTCATGCTATTTATCCAATCCTTGGGTAAGGCAAGTCTTGATGATATTGAGCCGGAACCGGATTTCTGAAACATAATATTCAGAGTACGCTTATTACTTTTCATGGTTGAAAATCTCCTTACTCTATGTTATCTTTATTATAACATGGGAGACGGTGTGAGTAAGTCCACCGTTCCCTGTTTATCCTAGCTATCTATTCGTTAGCTTTTTTTCTTTTTTTAGCATTCCCTTGATTTTCCTCAAGGGCTTTTTATTTCATCCATATTTTTACAAGATTCTAACTTATCAATTATAAGTGATACAATAAAATTTAATTGCCTGTCGGTCATCTCTTCCATATTACTCCTTTCTCCGCTTACTCCCAGCGATTTGTTAAGTTCTTACTTAACTATGAAAATAAGTATAGTATAACTGCAACGGGTCGTCAATGGTTTTTAAAAATAAATTTAGAAAAATTATAGTTTTTCATTTATAGTTGTAGGTAGATTACAAAAGAGAGAAGTATATAAGCTATAAGAATTTTAATGACTTGCGTTTAAAGTATAAAGTTATATAAAGGGCCTCAAAAATCCCTAATTATTTTTGGGTCATACTTTGGGTCATACTTTTGCGAAAAAGGGGTATAAAATCGGAAAATAAATACTATTTTTAGACGTTTTAAAAAGTAAAAATAAACTTGCTATAAAACGGCTTAAACACTAGGTAAAATAAAAATGGCTTTTTTGAGCCATTTTTCCTAAAAGAGCTGATAACGAGGGTGTATTATCCTCTTGCTACCATTTTGCCGACATTGGCAAAAATGGGAAGATGTGAAAATGTATAAATAAAATTTGAAAAATAACCCACACCAGTATCAGAAAAATACTGGAGACAATTTAATTATAATCATAAAAATAATAATGTTAAATAAAAAGAATAAAAATGGAAATTTTTAGTAGGCACAGTGGCTACTGCCACCCTAAAAATAAGTATAGAGATAAAAATCTCTTAAATAGGATTAAGCTTATATAACAAAAAGTATTATAGTTTGTTATATGTTTAAAATAATACATATTTTAATAAATTTAACAATAACAAAATAATAACAATAAAATGCTAGAAATGGCTTAAATACAAGATTTTTAAGGATATTAAAGTTAATTTAGCATTAATTTAATTATTTTTATTGACAATAAGAAATCTTATGCTAAGATAGTTTGAGTATCAAAGTATTTTTTTAGGAGGGTGTATGAATATATTATTGGAATCTTGTGGAAGTGCTCTGCCAAAGAAAATTCTTAGTAATGATGATTTAGCAAATATGGTAGATACATCTGATGAATGGATATTTTCCAGAACAGGTATAAAAACAAGACATATACTGGAAAAAGATGAAAGCTTAAATGATTTATGTATAGAAGCTAGTAAAAAGGCTATTGAAAAAGTCTTTAATAAAAGCTGAAAATATAGATTTAATAGTGGTTGGAACATCTACTCCGGATAATAACTTTCCTAATACTGCTTGTACCATACAAGCGGCCATAGGAGCAAAGCAAGCTATTTGCTTTGATGTAAGTGCTGCTTGTTCAGGTTTTATATATGCGATGCATCTTGCTGAAATCTTTGATGAAAAGTGAAAATTACAAAAACGGCTTTAGTAATAGGAGCAGATGCTTTATCAAAGGTTATAGACTGGCAAGATAGAACGACTTGTATACTTTTTGGAGATGGTGCCGGAGCGGCAATATTAAAAGCTGATAAAAATGAAAAAAGCGGAATTTTATCATCTTTTATAGCTAGTGATGGAAGTAGAAAAGACTCTCTTACTTGCCCAAGTAGAGGAGAATATCCATATATCTCAATGAAAGGTCAAGAAGTTTTTTTAAATTTGCGGTTAGAACGGTTCCGGAAGCTATAGAGAAATCTACTACTTGATGCAGGGATAAAAAAAGAAGATGTAAAATGTATGTTTTTACATCAAGCAAATATAAGGATACTTGAGGCAGTAGCCATTAGGAGAACCTATGGAGAAGTTTCCGAGTAATTTAGAAAGGCTTGGTAATACATCAGGTGGAAGTGTTATTTTACTTTTGGATGAACTTCTTAGGGAAAATAAATTAAGAAAAGGAGATATAATTGTTATATCCGGTTTTGGTGCGGTCTTAGCTATGGAGCTATGACAATTATGATTTAAAAGAGGAGAAAGAAATGAACGAAAAATTAAAGAAATCATTGCAGATCAATTAAATATCGAATTGGATAATGTAACAGAGGAATCAAACTTTTAAAGATGACTTAGAGCAGATTCTCTTGACTTATTTAATATGGTAATGGCTCTTTGAAGATGAATATGGAATAGAGATACCAACAGAGGATTTAGAAGAAATAACAACTGTAGGTGCAGTTGCTAAATACTTAAAAAGATAAGGGTGTTGAAATCTAATAAAATATAGGGGTTGCCTAAAGGCAACCCCTATAATAAAAATCTTATCAAAGAAAAATGGTAACTAAAATTTTAGTAGCTATTTTTCTTTGATAAGATAATGAAAAAGTAGGGAGTGATTAATATATGAAAACTAGAATAACAGAGATTTTTAGGAATAGAATATCCGATTATTCAAAGGGGAATGGCTTGGGTTGCAGAACATAAGTTGGCTGCAGCAGTTAGTAATGCCGGAGGACTTGGACTTATTGGTGGGGCAAATGCACCGGCAGAAGTTGTAAGAGATGAAATAAGAAAATGTAAGGCTTTAACAGATAAGCCATTTGGTGTAAATATTATGCTTTTTATCACCTCATGCTGAAGAAATAGCAAAAGTTGTGGTTGAAGAAGGTGTAAAAGTAATAACTCAGGGCAGGTTCTCGGAAAAAGTATATGAAAATGTGGAAAGAAGCAGGAATAAAAGTTATTCCTGTTGTAGCCAGCGTCGCTCTTGCTAAGAGAATGGAGAGATGTGGTGCAGATGCTATTGTAGCTGAGGGTACAGAATCAGGTGGTCATATAGGAGAAATAACAACTATGACTTTAGTACCACAGATAGTAGATGCAGTAGGTATACCTGTAATAGCTGCAGGAGGTATTGCAGATGGAAGAGGACTTATGGCGGCACTTATGCTTGCACAAGCTGTTCAGATGGGAACCAGATTTGTTGTAAGTGATGAGTCTATTTGTCATGATGCATATAAAGAAAAGAGTAATAAAGGCAAAAAGATATAGATAGTGCAGTTACAGGAAGAAGTCATGGACATCCTGTCAGAAGTTTGAGAAATACTATGACAAGAGAGTATGCAAAACTTGAAGCAGAAGGAAAGAGTTTTGAAGAGTTGGAATATCTGACACTTGGAACACTTTAGAAAAGCCGTAATGGAAGGTGATGTGGTAAATGGAACTGTTATGGCCGGTCAGATAGCAGGATTAGTTAATAAAAACAATCTTGTAAAGAAATAGTAGAAGAAATTATGTTAGAGGCAAATAAGCTCATAGATAATATTTCTAAGTTTAAGTAAGGAGTTTGTATGAAAATAGCTTTTTATTTCCGGGCAAGGTGCTCAAAAAGTGTGGAATGGGTGAGAGTTTTTATAATGCAGATGTTGATTCAAAAAAATGTTTATGATAGAGCAAGTGAACTTTAGGGTTTGGATATAAGAAAACTTTTGTTTTGAGGAAAATGAAGAAATTAACATAACTGAATATACGCAAGTAGCTATGGTTACTACAGGTATAGCTATGTTAAAAGCTATAGAAAAACAGGTTTGAAAGCTGATGTATGTGCCGGACTTAGTTTGGGAGTGAATATGAAGCTCTATATCTTAGCGAGAGTTCTATCAGAGGAAGATGCTGTAAAAGCAGTTAGAAAAAGAGGAATACTCATGCAAAAGGAAGTTCCTGTAGGTGTCGGAGCTATGGCTGCAGTATTAAATCTGGATGAAAAAGTTATAGAGAAGTGCTTCAAAAAGACATAGAGGGAGCATATATTGCTAATTATAATTGTCCGGGACAAATAGTAATTTCAGGAGAAGCTATAGCTATAGCCGGTGAGAAGTTAAAGGAAGCGGTGCAAAAAGAGTTATAGAGCTCAATGTAAGCGGTCCATTTCATTCTAAATTACTTAGTGTGGTGCTGGAGATAAATTATATGAATACTAGAAAATATAAAAATAAAATAAACCATGTATTCCTTATGTGGCTAATTATACAGCTAAATATGTAAATGAAGAAACTGATATAAGACAGGTTAGCAAGAGACAAAGTATCCTCTTCAGTAAAAATTTAGATCAAAAGCATAGAAGAAATGATAAAAATGGTGTGGATACTTTTTTATAGAAATAGGGACCGGTAAAACCTTAACTTCTTTTGTTAAGAAAGATAAATAAAGAGGGTTAAAACATACAATATTGAAACTATAGAGGACTTGGAAAAATTTCTGATGAACTGGTAGGAGCTTAGGGAGTAGAATATGAATGGAAAAGTGGCTTTAGTAACAGGAGACAAGTAGAGGTATAGGAAGAGCCGTAGCTATGGAATTAGCTAAAAACAGGTGAATTTAATAATAAATTATAGCGGTTCTGGAAGAGGCGGCTAAAGAAGTTTTTAAAAGAGGTAACACAATTAGGTATGCAAAGCATATATCTATAAGGCAAAATGTGAGCGAAATTATAAAGAGTGTGCAGCTATGGTTGAATTTGCTATAGAAAAATTTACTAAGATAGATATCTTAGTAAATAATGCCAGATACAAAAAGATATGCTACTTATGAGGAATGAGTGAAGAGCAATTTGATGATGTTATTAATATAAACTTAAAAGGCACATTTAATTGTATGCAACTTGTTTCTAAGTATATGATAAAGGCTAAATCAGGAAGAATAATTAATATAGCTTCTGTATCGAGGTAGAGCTTGGAAATGCAGACAAAGTAAATTATGCGGCCTCAAAAGCAGGTGTAGAGGGTATGACAAAAGCTAGTAACAGAGAGATGGCGGCAAGAGGTATAACTGTAAATGCTATAGCACGGGTTTTGTAAAACTGATATGACAGATGTTTTATCAGATAAGGTAAAAGAAAAATATTATAGAAAGTATACCTATGAAAAACTTTCGGTATGCGGAAGATATAGCTAAAACAGTAGTATTTTTAGCGGAGAGGTGCAAGATATATAACAGGTCAAACTATAAGTGTTGACGGCGGAATGTATAGTAATTTAGACTTGGGAGGAAGCTTAATGAAGAGAAGAGTAGTTATAACAGGTATGGGTGCAATAACACCAACAGGTTTTAAATGTAAATGAATTTTGGAAGTCTTGTAAGAAGGAATATGTGGAATAGGTGAGATAACTTATTTTGATACAAGTGATTATAAAGCAAAGTTGGCAGCTGAACTTAAAGGTTTTGATGCAAAAGAATATATGGATGCTAAGGCGGCAAAAAGAATGGAAGCTTTCTCTCAATATGCTGTAGCGGCATCAAAAGAAGCTTTGGAAAAATGCGGGATTGGATTTAGAAAAGAGGATAGGTATAAAAGTAGGTGTCAGTATAGGTTCAGGAATGGGTTCATTACAAGCTGTTGAAAGAGAATGTAAGAAACTTTTGGAAAGAGGACCGGGTAGAGTAGCTCCTCTTTTGGTACCTATGATGATTTCAAATATGGCAGCAGGAAATGTAGCTATTACTTTTGGACTTATGGGATATTAATGTTGTAACTGCTTGTGCTACAGGAACTCATTCCATAGGAGAAGCATTTAGATCTATTCAATATGGAGAAGCAGATGTAATGCTTTGCAGGTGGAAGTGAAGCTTCTGTACTCCTATAGGTGTAGCAGGATTTAGTGCATTAACAGCTTTAAATACTACAACAGATGTAAAAAGAGCTTCTATACCTTTTGATAAAGAAAGAGCAGGCTTTGTTATGGGAGAAGGTTCAGGTATTTTGGTTTTAGAAGAACTTGAGCATGCTAAGAAGAGAAATGCAAAAATATATGCTGAGGTAGTAGGTTATGGTTCCAGTCGTGATGCTTACCATGCACTTCACCTATGGAAACAGGTGAGGGTGCAGCTAAGGCTATGACTTTTGCATTGGAGGATGCAAAGCTTAAATGGAAATGATGTTGATTATGTAAATGCACATGGAACCAGCACTCATCATAATGATTTATTTGAAACTAAGGCGATAAAGTTAGCTTTAGGAGATAATGCTTTTATAAAGTAAAAATAAATTCAACAAAGTCTATGGTAGGGCATTTACTTGGAGCGGCAGGCGGTGTTGAGGCTATAGTATGTATTAAATCAATAGAAGATAATTATGTACATCAAACTGTTGACAGAGGTAGAGTGATCCTGGAGTGTGACCTTGATTATTGTAAAGGAAAAGGAATTAGTATGCCTGTAAATGTAGCCAATATCAAATTCTCTCGGTTTTGGTGGGCATAATGCTAGTTTAGTATTTAAAAATATGAGGCGTAGGTGAAATGAAGATAGAGGAAAGTATACAGTTAATAGAAGCTGTTAATAAAATAATGTGAGACAAGTTTAGCTATGAAAAAGAGGAGAAAAATTACATAGGTAAGAATATGCCTAAGATAATATATGAAGGATCCCTAATAAAAAGTACAAGAAATGCCGGTGAATTACAGGTACAAAATGTACAAAGTCAAGCTGTGAGTATGGAGAAAACTATTACTGATATAGATAGTGGAAATGTAGTTAATTCTCCTTTAGTTGGAACTTTTTATAAGGCGGCATCTCCTGATTCTAAACCTTTTTGTTGAAGTAGAGAACAAAGGTAAAGAAAGGTCAAAATTTTAGGAATTATAGAGGCTATGAAGCTTATGAATGAGATAGAAAGTGATTTTGATGGGTAGTAGAGGCTATACTTGTTAATGATGGAGATGTAGTAGAGTTTGGACAAGCACTATTTCGTATAAGATAGGAGATTTATGTTAGAATAAAAGAGATACAGGAAATAATACCGCATAGACATCCATTTTTACTTGTAGATTGTATAGAAAGAGTTGGAGGCGGGAGTAGAGAGCGGTAGGGTTTTAAGTCAGTTACATATTCAGAAAATTTCTTTGCAGGACATTTTCCAAAAGAGCCTGTTATGCGGGTGTACTTATAGTAGGATTTTAAACTCAAACAGGAGCTTATGCAATACTTTCATTAGAAGAAAAATAAAGGGAAGATAGCTTATTTTGGTGGAATGAATAATGTTAAGTTTAGAAAAAAAGTTATTCCCGGAGATAAGTTAAAATTAGAGTGTGAGATTATAAAAAGGAAAGGACCTGTTGGTATCGGCAAGGCAGTCGCTAGTGTAGATGGAAAAGTAGCAGTAGAGGCTGAACTTACATTTATGATAGGCTAAGGAAGGTTATGTTTCAAAAAGATACTAATAGCTAATCGTGGAGAAATAGCTGTAAGAATAATAAGGGCTTGCAGAGAATTAGGAATAAAAAGTGTGGCGGTATATTCAGAGGCAGATAGAGATGAGTTTACATACTATGCTAGCTGATGAAGCTATATGTATAGGACCCGGCTCCATCTACAAATAGTTACCTCGATATGACGAGGATTTTATCAGCAAGTATAGCTATAGGTGCAGATGCCATACATCCGGGTTTTTGGTTTTTATCAGAAAATTCAAAAGTTGCAAAACAATGTAAGGAATGTAATATTACCTTTATAGGTCCGGATAGTGAAAATAATAGCTAAGATGGGTGATAAAGCTATGGCTAGAGAAACTATGATAAATGCAGAAAGGTACCGTTGCAAAAGGTAGTGATGGTAGTCTGACAGATGTAAAGCTTGCTATAGAAGTAGCTAAAGAAATCGGTTTTCCGATTACTGATAAAAGGCAGCTAGTGGTGGCGGCGGTAAGGGAATGAGAATATCTAGAAGTGTAGATGATTTTTGAAGAAAATTTTTCTTACGGCACAAACCGAGTCTATAAAAGGATTTTCAGATGATGCTATGTATCTTGAAAGATATGTAGAAAGACCTAGACATATAGAGTTTCAGATATTAGCTGATAAATATGGGAATGTTGTACATCTTGGCGAAAGAGATTGTTCTATACAAAAGAGACATCAAAAGTTTGGAAGAAGCTCCTAGTATAGCTATAGATGATAAGCTGAGAAAGGCTATGGGTGAAGTTGCTATAAAAGGCGGCAAAGGCGGCAAAATACGAGAATGCAGGAACTATAGAACTTTTTGTTGGATAAAAATAAAAATTTCTTCTTTATGGAAATGAATACTCGTATACAAGTAGAGCATCCTGTAACGGAGTTAGTTACAGGTCTTGATTTGATAAAAGAACAAATTAGAATAGCAGCAGGTGAAAAACCTCAATTACTCAGGAAGAAGTAGCAATTAAAGGTCATGCTATTGAATGTAGAATAAATGCAGAAAATCCGGAGAAAAAATTCAGACCATCACCGGGAACTATAAAAAGCTTACATATTCCGGGAGGAAATGGTGATGAGTTGACTTTCATATATATGCGGGATATAAAATCCCACAATTATGATTCTATGTTACTTAAACTTATAGTACATGGAAAAGATAGAGATGAGGCTATAGCAAAAGATAGAGGTCAGCACTGGAGGAAATGATAATAGAAGGTGTTGATACAAATTTAGACTTGAGTATGAAATAATTAATAATGAAGCTTTATCAAAAGGTGAAACAGATCACATTATATAGATATAAATTTTCCGAAATATGTATCTTAATAGGAGGAGATTATGCCATTAAGAGATATGTTAAAAAGACATATATAAAAGTGTTGGATACAGACAATAAAATTCGAGAGCACCGGAAGGCTTATGGAGAAAAATGTATGTAATCTGCCTCATATATGTTGAAGATGATTAGAGCAAATCACTATGTTTGCCCTAAATGTATAGGGCTATTTCAGAGTACATGCATATAGAAGAATAGAAATACTAGGATAAGGGTAGTTTTAAAGAATGGAATAAAAACTATGCCTATATCGAGATCTTCTTTAAATTTTCCTAATTATGAAAGAAAAATTAAAAGAAGCAAAAAGAAAAGAGCCATTTAGATGAAGCTGTTGTTACCGGTAAGGCATCTATAGAAGGTATGAATTTAGTTCTTGCAGTTTGTGATGCCAGATTTATGATGGAGTTCTATGGGACACAATTTGAGGATCAACTTTTGCAAATAGAAGAAGCGGCTAGACTTTTCTCTTCCCATAGTGATATATGCTTGTTCAGGTGGTGCAAGAATGCAGGAAGGTATAGTTAGTCTTATGCAAATGGCACAAAACTAGTGCTGCACTAAAAACTACATGATGCAGGACAAGTTTTTATAAGTGTACTTACAGATCCTACTACAGGTGGAGTTACAGCTCTTTTTGCTATGTTAGGAGATATTATACTTGCAGGAGCCGAAAGCACTTATAGGATTTGCAGGACCCTAGAGTAATAGCTCAAACTATAGTGCAAAGTTACCGGAAGGGTTTCAAAGATCTGAATTTTTATTAGAACATGGTTTTATTGATGCTATAGTAGAGAGAAAAGATCGAGAGAGACCTCGGTAAAAATACTTAAATTACATAAGAAAGAAGATATAGCTTTTATAAAAATCAGATTAAAGATATGGATACGATTTCATATTTCGATGAGGGAAGATGAGAATAAAGCTTGAAAGAACAGCTTGGGATAGCGTGTTAATATCGAGAAGTGCAAATAGACCTACAGGTTTAGATTATATAAATGAACTTTTGATGATTTTATAGAGCTACATGGAGATAGATGCTACGAGATGATGGAGCTATAGTAGGCGGTATAGCCAGTTTTAGAGGTGTTCCTGTAACTGTTATAGCCCAACACAAAGGGAAAAATTTAAAAGATAATAAGATTAGGAATTTTGGTATGCCCTCACGGAAGGATCAGAAAAAGCTCTTTAGACTCTATGAAGCAGGCAAAATGATTTTTCACGACCTATAATTTGCTTTGTTGATACACCCGGTGCTTTTTGTGGTTTAGAAGCTGAGGAAAGAGGACAAGGCGAGGCTATAGCTAAAAACTTATGAGATGAGTGCTTTTCAAGTACCTATACTTAGTATAGTAATAGGAGAAGGTGGAAGTGGTGGAGCTTTTTAGCAATGGCAGAAAGTAATGAAGTCTGGATGTTAGAACATACTATATATTCTATACTTTCGTCGGAGGGTTTTGCTTCAATTTTATATAAAGATGCAAAATTGGCAAAAGAAGCGGCTCATGATATGAAGATTACATCTAAGGAACTAAAGAAACTGGGTATTATAGATAGAATAATACCCGAAAGAGAAATCAAGTTTGGATAATATTGGAGAAATAAGTTCTATTATGGATAAGGGAAATTATGGCTTTGGATAGTGAATATATGAGTAAAACAGAAGATGAACTTATAGAACAAAGATATTTGAGATATAGAAAATTTTTAATGGATAAAAGGGTGGCATGGTCCGCTCTTTTTATAAGGAGATTTCGAGTGGGAAAAATTAATTATTGGGGACTTGTCTGTTTCCAAGCCTATAATACAAGGTGAAATGGGAGTAGGTATAAGTCTTAGTTCGCTTTGCAGGTACATGTAGCGGCAAATGGTAAAGGGCTTATATCGACAGCACAAATAGGGTATAGGAAAGAAAGTTTTGATCCCTTTGAAGCAAATCTAGAGGCTATAAAGAGGAATTGAAAAAGGCTAGAGCTATAGAAAGGTTAATAAGAAATTGGATAAATCAGACTGCAAGTGTAATAGGTTTTAATATTATGGTTGCAACTAAGGGGTATGAAGATTATTGTGAACTGGCAATAGCTCATGGTGCGGATATTATAGTTAGTGGAGCCGGTCTTGCTCTTGATTTACCGATATATCTAGTTAAAAGGTATGGAAAGAAGAAGAAGTTTATCTGATGATGAAATTTATGGAGATAAGGACAGAGTAACTAAAATAGCGCCTATAGTAAGTAGTGCTAAAAGTGCCGGTGTTATACTTCGTATGTGGGATAGAAGCATAAGACTATCTGCAGATGCTATAGTTATAGAGGTCCCCTGAGCTGGAGGACATTTGGGCTTTCAGCTTAGAAGAAGATTTAGAGTATCATGGTGCTATGGAGAGGCAGTATATGGGCGAGTTTATTTGATGAAGAGTCAAAGCTATAATAAGCGTTGTTTCTGAATATGAAACCCGATTTAATAAAAGGATACCTGTTATAATTGCAGGTGGAATTTATGATAATCAAGACTTTAGCATGCTTTGGAACTTGGAGCGTCAGGAGTCAGTAGGAACAAGATTTGTTACAACTGGGAGTGTGATGTCTGATTACTATAAGAAGCTTATATACAGGCAAAAAGGAGAAGATATTAGAACAACAAAATCTCCTGTAGGCTTACGGGTGCTGGGCCTTTGAGGTATACATTTTTGAATGAAGTTAAAAAGAAAAGACCTGAGATAAATGTATAAATGTTTAAATAAGTGCGATAATACTATACCCATATTGTATAACAGTTAATACTATAAAGGCGGCTACAGAGATAAAGCAGCAATTTTATTTGCGAGTGCAGATGCGTATAGAGTGAGAAAATAGAAAGTGTTAAAGAAGTTATAGATAGTATAGTTGGATAAAGGGAAAAGCACGATAAAAGTCGTGCTTTTTGTAATATATATCTTATCACATTACAAAAATAAAAATAATACAAAACTTATAAAAAGCTAGAAGTTTTAAATAGGTAGTAAATATTATTTTCTGTATCAAAGGAACTTTTATCTATTAAGTAGGTTTAAAAGTTTTCCAAAACTTTGTATTTTAGGAACTTTTGACTATAATATCTATCAAAAAAGTTCCTCGAAGGTGAAAAGAAAATGAATGATTTTAATAAAATTCAAAATTTACTTTCAGAAAAAGCAGATTATCAAGCTAGAGTAAATCTTATTCCCTATGATGGTAGTCCTGGAGATAAAGGAAAAATTAGTGGTAAAACACATTTATATAAGAAAAAGAGTGGAAGCTGTTTAACATCTACTTATGTTGATGATACTCTGATGATTTATATCAACTTTTATAGAAATTCTAAAGAATTAAGAAATTAAGAGAAAGAAAGTAAGAAAGATTGAAAAAGGCTGGCAGACTTTAGGATATGAAGCTAGTGACTCAGATGTAAGAGTTATACAGAATCTTGATTTTGCTAGAGCTAATATGAAGTCTAATATATATGACCAAGCTGTATTAGAGGGTAGCTACTTCATTTCCACAAATAGAAGATATTATAGATAATGGAACAGTTAGTGGAATACAGCAAAATGATATTAAAAATATTAAATTTAAAGCATGCATGGAGTTTTGATACTAGATACAGATGTTTTTACAAGCTAAAACAGATTATTATTTATTATGTCACATTGCAAAATTAGTTAATGAGGATGCTGATGGAGGAAGAGTAAAGAGCGGTGCCTGTTTCTATGGGTGGTAGCTTTGCATAAACCACCTATACGGTAGAAATAATAGTAAGAGATAGAATACAAGAAATTATAATATCCGAAAAAGAGAAGATTGATATAGCTGTAGAATTATGTATATAGTATGAAAAACACAGGTTTTTATAGACGGAAATAAGAGAGCTTCGGTAATATTTGCAAATCATTATCTTATAGCACATGGGCAAGGACTTTTAGTAATACCGGAGGAACATGTACGGAATTTAAGAAAAATTGATAGAATATTATGAGGGAGAAGATATTAAGATATTAGTACATTTTAAAAGATAAATGTTGGGAAAAAGTTCTAAAATAAACACCTAGAACACTTGTTTACACAGGAGATATGTGCTAGAATATCCTCGAAAGGATATTCGTATGAGGAAGTCAAATTATTATACATATAGATATGGATGCTTTCTGCAGCTTAGTAGAAACAGAGATAATAAGAATTATTAGCAAGCCTGTTATTATAGGTTCTATGCCAAATGAGAGAGGTGTAGTGTGTACTTGTACATTATGAAGCGAGAAAGTATGGTATACACTCGGCTATGAGATATAAAAGAGGCATATAAGCGTTGTCCGAAAGCTGTTTTTCATTAGACCTGATTTTTATATAAAGAAGCTCGATTCTATACTAAAATATGGAAAGTATATAGCAAATAGTATAGAGTATATGTCTTTAGATGAAGGATATCTCGATATGACGGATAAAGTAAATAGTTTTGAAGAAGCTATAGAGATTGCTAAAATTATAAAAAGAGGACGTATGAAGAAGTAGGACTTACTTGCTCGGCGGGAGTAGGATACTCTCTTATGAGTGCTAAAAATTTCCAGTGAGGAAAATAAGCCAAATGGTTTATTCTATATAAAAGATAAAGAAGAATTAGTAAATTTGATTAAAGACAGACCTGTTTTGCTATTTATGGAGTTGGAAAAAGACAGCAAACAGATTACATGGAGTTTGGGATAGATAAGGTTAGTGATATATATAAAAATGAAAAAGTTAATTGTTTCTTTATTGAAAAATCATCGGAAAGTATATGTAGATATGGCTTAAGGGGTTTAGATTTTAGAGTTATACTCCTTATGATGAGAGAAGTGTAAAAATCCATAGGTAGAGATGGACTTTTAATGAAGATATATTAGATGTTGATACTTTAAAAGGATAGTTTACTTTTATTGTCTGATGAAGTGGCAAAAAGATTAGAGAGAGAAGAGAGCTAAGACTATAAAGTTTAAAAAGTAACCTATGCAAATATGCAAACGATTACACGTTCTAAAAAAGTGAGGAAAAAGGTACAGCAGATGTTATAAAAATATATAAAGTTACTTCAAAGCTCTTAGATAATATAGAAACATGAAGCTATAAGACTTATTGAGTATCTACTCGCTAATTTTAGTGAAGAAGAGTTTATGCAACTTAATTTTTGAAGATGTATTTAAAAGTGGAAAAATAGTGAAGATAGAGAAATACGACAAAGATTGGAGAAATTAAAAATATCAGTCTCTGTAAGAGTATATATGAAAAATCAACTATTTTATTGTAAGATGAAATAAAAATAGTATTGGTATCAAAGTTACGGAAAATTGTGAGAGGTTATAAGAATGTATGTATCTTTTACTGTGATTTATTTGGCTTTTATAAGTCTAGGTTTTACCTGATTCATTATTAGGTTCAGCCTGGCCGCTTATGCATCTTGAAATGGGAGTTCTCTATCATATATGGGGATAATAACTATGCTTTACTTTCAGGTGGAGACTATAGTTTCCAGTCTTATGTCAGATAGATTAACTAGAATTTGGGAACAAAAATGTTAACTGTTGCAAGTGTTTTTCTTACAGTAATTGCTTTATGCTGGCTTTTCTTGCAAATAATTTTTCTATGTTATAGCATTTGTACCATATGGAATTGGAGCAGGTGCTATAGATGCGGCTTTAAATAACTATGTTGCATTACATTACAAAGCAAAACATGAGTTGGTTACATTGCTTTTTGGGGTGTTGGAACTGCAGTTAGTCCTTTTTGTTATGGGATATGCACTTACAAAGCTCTACTTTGGAATAATGGTTATCGTATAGTAGGTTTATATACAGTTAGTTATAGCAATTATTTTTCATTAACTTTACCTGTATGGAAGTTAATGAAGATGTTGTAAAGTACAGCTGGTGAAGAGTATAGGACTTTTTCAAGGCTTTAAGGATTAAAGGAGTTACTTTTTCTCTTATAGACTTTTTAGCTTATTGTGCAGCAGAAACTACAACTATGCAGTGGGCTAGTACATATTTTGTTGAAGTGAAAGGAATTTCTGTTGAGAGAGCAGCAAGCTTTTGCTTCACTTTTTATATATAGGTACAGCTGGAAGATTTATAAGTGGTTTTATTACAGATAAATTGGGTGATAGAAAGATGATTTTATTAGTTCTCGGTTTTATAGTGGAATACTTACTTGGCTATACCTTCCAGTTCTTATGAGCTGGCTTTGCTTCTTTCATTATAATAGGACTAGGTTGTGCACCTACTTTATCCTTGTATTATTCATTCTACACCGTATAACTTTTGGTGCTAAAAATTCAGAGCGATTATAGGAATACAGATGGCCAGTGCTATCTTGGAGCGACATTTATGCCACCAATCTTTGGGTTTTAGGAAATGCAAGTACATTTGCAATTATGCCATTGTACTTATTAGTATTTGACTACTTATGCTTGTAATGATTGAGTTAACATTTAGAGTAACAAAAAGTAATGCTTAACTATAGGCTGTGAAAACTCAATCTAGTTTTCACAGCCCATACTCTAACCCTTGACAAAGAGCCCTTATTTCACAGCTCCTTTTTATATTTAGCCTCTAGCTTTTATTCTTTTTAGCTATTTTTCTCTCTCTTTTGCTTAGCCTCTTCTTTTCAAATCAGAAGATTTGCACATCAGAAGTAACAAGTTTTGTAGTCTTAATGCAAAATTTTGTTGTCATCGCTGTATTTCATTCTAAGCTTAAGCTCTAACAGCCATGTTCAGGACAAAGTCCGAGGGCGTAGTAGGTTTTTGATTAGAGGAAAACCAATGTATACGTAACATACGATTGCAACGATAACAGATAATATCTGAAACAGTTTTTATCTTTTAGTATATCTTCTTTTAAAGTAAAGGTGGAGGAAACATATTTTGAATAATGTGGAAAAACCAGGTAAAGTTCCTCGTCTTTATTTTTGGGCGGATTATGCACATAATCTATGATAAGTATGCTATCTACACTTGAAAAATCTATATTTTTCTACAACCATAGCTGTATAGTAGGCATCATCAAGAGCATGGTGAAAAAGGTCTTGATATATCAATACTAAGAGCTTCAAACCTTATCAAGTGGCATTTTATTGGTTGAAATATCGCTAATATCATGAGACTATATTATATAATTTTTGTATGTCATAGTATAAAAAGAGGTAGAGGGAATACATTTTTAATCTTATAATAATTTAGGTTTCTTTGAAATTCTGTCAAATCCATACTTCCCCAAGTACAAAAATAGGAGTTTCATTTTCTTTACAAAACACCACGAAAAGAAAGGTATTTGCTACTAAAGGAAAAAGCTTCACCCAGTTTCCTAAGCTCTTCTATACCAACTTGAGACAACCTCATGTGCCTTGAAATGCATATAGACTACAGGTTTAACTATTTTTCTAAATTCATCAATAATATTAAAGTTTTTCATCCAGTTTAACAGCACCTATTTCAATAATTTCAAAAGGAATAGCTTTTAACAGTTCCTATTTTTTTCCATCCGGAGATTGATTCCATTCAAGATCTAGGACGATATAAGTTTTCATAATTATTTTTTTAGTAAATCCTTTCTTTTACGGCTGCGAACATCTCTAACTAAACCGACCGGAGATTTTTGGAAAATCTATATTTAAACTACTATCTATTAGTTTGTTAAAGATTCGGTTTTTCTACGTTTACTCCTAAGTTTTTCGAGATATAGTTTGCTCCGCTTTCTATTTCTATATCTAATAAAATAAAATACTGAGAAAGCTATAGAAAGCAATATTATGATAATGACTGCAATAATAAAAATACACACTGGAAAGTATATATTTTATAGTTGTAAATCGAGTAGGTTTTTGTTAATACCGGTATGATCAAGTCTTACTCTGGCATTACTATTAGAAAGATTATCACTAAGTAAGTAAATTGTTCCGATATTGTGGTCTTGCAGAGTATAATCAATCTTTGCTAAAAGCATTTTTGGTGCTGTAGCATCAAGCTCATAAGATAATTTCATATCTGCTTCTTCTATACCCGGCTTGTTAGGCAAAAGTTACAAAATCATCAGAAGAGGTTTTATTAAACCTTTTAATTTACTATTGCTACCTACGAGATGAAGATTGGAGATCAAATTATCATAATTTATAATACGGTAGAAAAGTGAAATAGATTTAAAATTATTAAAACCAAATTCCAATAAAAGTTTTTGTGTCCGCATAATGAGGTCTGCTTACTACCCAGTACAACAGATACAAGACTGATATTACCATTATCCGCATAGGTAACCAAAAGTATTTCCGGCATCTTTGGTATAACCTGTTTTTCCGGCTTTTGCATATTCGTAGTAATTTTCGCTGTTATTTCTCAACATTGCATGGTGCACATAGACGCTAAAACCATCAGGATTATTCTTTGAAGCAGGTAATTTTATAATAAGTTTTGCCGGCTATTTCCCTAAGAGTAGGATTTTTAAAAACTTCTTTAGAGATTAAAAAGCAAAATCGTAGGCAGTTGTATAATGATTTGGGTCATTTAAACCGCTAGGATTGGTAAAGTTTGACTCATTAGCTCCTAGGCTTTTTGCTTTAGCATTCATTAATTTAGCAAATTCTTCTATACTTCCTGAACAATGTTCGGCTAAGGCATTTGCAACCTCGTTTGCTGACTTTAGTAACATAACGTGTAAGGCATCATTTACAGTAATACTATCACCCTCATCACTAGCGGCAGATGAAGAGCCGGGATCAACGTTGTAGACAGCATTATGAGAAAAGGTGATAGTATCATCTAATTTACAATTTTCTAAGACTATAAGTGCTGTAAGTATTTTGGTAATACTTGCGGGATATGACTTTTCATGAATATTTTTTTACCATAAAGTAAGCAACCTGACTTTGCATCTATAACAATGGCAGAATCTGCTTCTATGTTTCCTATATTGTTAGGCCACTCTGTAGCGGCGAAAGTATTATTTACTATAAATAAAGCACTAAAAATCAGCACTAAAAAAATAAAGCATTTGTTAATTTTTCATATATTCTCCAACATATTTTTATACATTTAATTATAGTTTTATAAATGGTATATAGTAAAGTGAAATTGAAGTATACATAAAGTGAACTTTCTGTTAAAAGTAAAATAGAATATTAAAAAGAGCTTATAAAAAGAGTACAATCAAACTCTTGTACTCTTTAAGCTTATTTCTTGGATTTTTAATTAAATAACTTCCGCCTAAAAACAAATATAACAAAAATGCCATATAGAATACCGATATTTCTTGCTGTATCTATAAAAAGCCTTCAGGAACCATATTTATAAGTCTATCTGTAGTCGGATCTAATATCCACAAATCATTAGTAAAGAAAAGAAATTTTTGTGAAAAAGTATAAAATACCTAAATAAAAATCGGTAGAGATTATAAAACCTAAAATCAACAATATACTTAAAAATACAACTGAACCTAATAACATACCATTTGCCAGATATATGAGTATTTTCTTTTTGCTCAAAATAAAAAGTATGATAAGAAGAATAATATTAAGTATAATACAAATAAAAGATAATTCTAAGTCCCAAGAGGAAAAAGCTCTTTTTACATCTTCCATGTGTGCTATTTCTCTTTCATTGAAAAAGTTTACATTTTGCTTACCGTTTATAGTGGAGGTAATATCGGATAAACTCTCTTTCTTATCAATTAGATAATCAAGCATCTGATTATTTACAATAAGTAAATCATCAAGAGATATACCTATATTTTCGTAAACTTTATATTTTTCAAACTCATATTTATAATAATTTGGAAGTTTATATGTAACTATCCAAAACAGAAAGGAGTAAGAGAAAAATGAAAGAAAAAAAGGGCTATAATAAGAGACAAAAATCTTAGCAAGCCCTTTCATATTAACTTTGCATCCTTTTAATTACTTTAAGTCTTGTAAATTCCTCACGCTCTTTTTTTCTTCGAGTGCGTTGGTAATACTTTTACTAATAGTTTCATAACGAGGAATAGTAATATTTTTAAGTGCATTTGCACGCTTTTGAGTTTTACTAATATTGCTTGCAAGTCTATATGCAGAATTTTCTATCATAGAAAGTTTGATTGTCAAATCCTTAACTTTCTTGAAGTGCATTCTGGCATTATCAAGACATTCTCTAGTGTTATAAAAAGCGTAGGAAAGTTTAATATCTTCTTCCTTGTATTGGACAAGAGGAATTTCAGTGCCCATAACGGATCTTGTTTTTATGATTATACCGTCGTCTATAGGGACGGCAGTAGCAAACTCACTTACATAATCTATACCGAGCTCTATATTTGCTTGTTCCAAAGCTTTATAAAGCCAGTCTGTAGGTTGAGTCTATCTCAGACTGTATTTCTTTTGCTTTGTCAATGAGTTGCATAAGCTCACGGATAAGAATATTTCTTTTTCTTATCCATAAGACCATAGCCTTGTCTGGCAAGAGCTAAAGAGTTTTTGCAGCAATTAAGTTACCTTTTTGTTGGAAAAGTATTTAGTTCATTTAATACCCTCCTTAGATATTTGCTTCGCTACCTTGTAGAAGAATCAGGGAACTATATCTCCATTTTTCGGTAAGTTTCATCGGTTTTATAATATACATCAAGAACCTTAGTATCTATACGATCAAGCTCACTTCTTGGCATAAGACCAAGTAAATTCCAAGCTATAGTAAAGGGTGTCTAAGATGGTTCTATTTTCGTCCTTACCTTGACCGATAAATCTATTCTCAAATTCGCTACCAAAAACAAGATATTTCTTATCTATATCAGAAAGTTCATCTTCACCGATAACTGATGCAAGTGCTCTGGCATCACCAACCTTTGCATAGCAAGAGAATAATTGGTTTGCGACATCTTGATGATCAGCTCTGGTATAACCATCACCTATACCGTCTTTCATAAGACGAGAAAGAGATGGGAGTATACTAACAGGTGGATATATGCTCTTTCCGTGTAGTTCACGGTCAAGAACTATCTGTCCCTCTGTAATATATCCTGTAAGGTCAGGGATTGGATGAGTAATATCATCATTAGGCATACTAAGTATAGGTATTTGGGTAACAGAACCTTTTGAACCGTGGACAATACCGGCACGTTCATAAATAGTAGCAAGTTCTGAATAAAAGATAACCTGGGAAGCCTTTTCTTGAAGGAATTTCACCTTTTGAAGATGAAACTTCACGCATAGCCTCGGCAAAGCTTGTCATATCTGTAAGTATAACAAGAATATTCATACCTTTCTCAAAAGCCAGATATTCAGCAAGAGTAAGAGCAACCTTTGGTGTTATAAGTCTTTCAACAACAGGGTCATTTGCCAAGTTTATAAAGGTGGTAACGTGGTTACTAACACCTGATTCTTCGAAAGTTCTTCTAAAAGAAGTCTGCAACATCGTGTTTAACGCCCATAGCGCAAAAGATAATAGCAAATTTTCATCACTATTTGCATCATCACCTAGAAGCTTGGCGTACTAATTGAGCGACAAGTTCATCATGTGTGTAAACCGTTACGGAAAAAAATAGGTAGTTTCTGTCCTCTGATAAGAGTTGTAAGCCCATCTATAGAAGAGATACCTGTTCTAATATAGTTACGAGGGTACTCTCTACTAACAGGATTTAGCGGTTTACCATTTATATCAATAAACTTTTTCAGGCTCTATAGCACCTAAATCATCTATAGGGTTTACCTATACCGTTAAAAGTACGTCCTAACATATCTTCAGAAACGCCTAACATCATGGCTTGACCTGTTAATCTGGTATGAGTATTACGCAGAGCCATACCATAGTACCTTCAAATACCTGAATAACAGCTTTATCATTATGTATTTCTATTATACGACCGAGTCTTTTTTTCATTTACCATTTACTGTCATTTCGACTATTTCATCAAATGCAGCATCTTTAACGCCTTCAAGAATTACCAAAGGACCATTTTATGGAACTAAGTCCAAGATATTCAACTGACATAAAAACCTCCTTTAAGCATTTCTTTCTATAACTGCATCATAGAAATTATCAATTTGTTTTCTATAATCATTAAACATTTCTAAAGCATCATTTGGAATATCGTATTTCATAGTAATAAAGCTTATCCCAAATAGGATCTTCCTTTAAAATGGACATAGGCATACCCATACGAACTAATGAGACGAGATTTTTTGTATAAATATAAAATTAAATCCATCATCTTAAATTGCTACTATAAGAGGAACACAAGTATCATCTTTATGGAAAGCATTTTGTTGTAAAAAGCCGACCCTTATAACCTTTGCTATATCAAGAACAAGTTTTTGCTCATCAGGTAGAACATCAGCACCTATAAGTTTTACTATTTCCATTGAGAAGATTCTTGGTTTTAATAAATATACTATTCTATTTCTATAATCAACAAATTTTTATCAACATTTTCATTATACCAAGCAGATAAATCGCTTAAATATTCAGAATATGAATCCAGCCATTGTATAGCGGAAAATGTCTTGCATAAGCAAGTCTTTTATCAAGTCCCCAGAAACATCTAACAAAAACGTTTTGTATTTTGGGTAACAGGTTCAGAGAGTCTCCACCTTGAGGAGAAACAGCTCAATTATAGAAACAGAACCGTCTATTTCCATTTAGGTTTTGCATAAGTCCGGCTCTTTCATAGAAAGCGGATAACTTAGATGCAAGATAAGCAGGAAACCTTCTTTGAGCAGGCATTTCCTCAAGACGACCTGAAAGCTCTTAGAGCTTCAGCCCATCTGGAAGTAGAATCTGCCATTATGGCAACATCATAGCCCATATCTCATAGTATTCTGCAAGTGTAAGACCGGCATAAAGACTGGCCTCTCTTGCCGCAACAGGCATATTTGAAGTGTTTGCAATAAGTGTAGTTCTATCCATAAGAGGATTACCGGTTTTTGGGTCTATAAGATGAGAGAATTCTTCAAGAACTTGTGTCATCTCATTTCCAGTTCTCCACAACCTATGTAAATAATAATATTTGCGTCAGACCACTTGGCTATTTGGTGTTGAGTCATAGTTTTTCCTGTACCGAAACCACCGGAACAGCTGCTGTACCGCCTTTAGCAAGAGGAAAAAGAGTATCGAGTATTCTTTGACCCTGTAATAAGCGGTTTTGTAGCAGGAAACGCTTTGCTGTAGGTCTGGCAATTCTTATAGGCCAATGTTGAGTCATAGTTAGAGGAATTTCAGTATCATCACTGAGTTGTAACTTTAATAAGGTATCATTTATAGTATATTTTTCCATCACTTACTACGTCTAATACATAGCCTGAGAGATTAGGTGGAACCATTACTTTTATGTACAATAGCCGGTGTCTCCGGAACTTCGGCTAATATAGAGCCACCTGAAACAAAAATCTCCATTTTTAACAACTATATGTGTATCCCATAATTTTGAGGGTATCCAAGAGTCAACACTTACTCCCTTAGTAATATAAATACCTGATTCTTTTTGCTATTTGTGTTAAAGGTCTTTCTATACCGTCAAATATATTGTTTAAGATACCCGAGCTAAAGCTACACTAACTTGAGAACCTGTACCATAAACTTTATCACCCGGTTTAAGGCCGGAAGTTTCTTCGTAAACTTGAATAATAGTTGCACTGCTGTTTAAACCGATAACTTCTCCTACCAGTTTTGCTTCTCAACATAAACCATTTCATTCATACTAAAGGAAGATGCCTCTGTTTTGATAACAGGACCATTTATTGAAAAATTGTACCTATATTATTCAAAATCTGTACCTCCTACATTTATATGAAATATGTCTTTTTCATCAGCTATCTTTTTCAGAAAGAATTATCAATAAGTATGTTTTTATCCGGAATAACTGCTCTAGTACCACCCATGAATGAATACTTACTTTCTATAAGATTTATATTATTATCCATTGACAGTTTATGTATCAAATGTGCATCATTTGGGTCTATATAAATATCTAATTTGTCATTATCGGCAAAAGATATAGCTTTTTATTTGACTATCGAGCAGCTTTTGATAATCTTCTAGTTTGCATAAACTCATCTAATTTATTTTTGAAGCTCAATAAAAAGTTTCTCATCAATTTCATCTCTTTTATCACTAATCATTTTTGAGTTTGAGCTCTTCAATAGAGAGTTCTTTATTGAGTTCTTTGTTAATATTTTTCAGTTTCAAATTTGATTTGCATTTCAGCACGACGTTTTTCATCTTGTTGATGCTCATAAAAGTTTTTTCAAGAGCTTCTTTATATTCAGTAATAGTTTTATCGTAACGTTTTTGCTTCGTTTAGACAAAACTCATTGAAATGTTGTAATTTCTCTTCGATTGTCATTATAATACCTGCTTTCTTACAGTTTTTAAACCAATAGCCTCATTTACATAATCGGTTGTGAAATTAGGCTTTCTACCAATACCATGTCTGTCGGGAACATCGACAAAAAGAGGTAGTTTGTATTCGAGTTTAAAGTAATTTACCACATCAGGATATAAGCTCGAAAATTTTTCGGTTAATAGAACTATACCTATGCTTTTGTCTGCCACGACAGTGTCAAGAGCAGTTTTCAGTTCATCTTTTGTATGTGCTATAACACCATCTATGCCGGCAAGTCGCATACGGTTAAAAGTATCTATATTATCGCTTATTAGATACATTTTCATAAAATCACCTATTATAACTTACCAAGTATCATGAAAGAAATGATAAGTCCGTATAGACAAACACCCTCAGCAAGACCAACGAAAATAAGTGATTTTACCAAGTATTGTAGGATCTTCGCTAATAGCACCAAGAGCGGCACTTGCAGCGGCACTAACAGCTATACCACCACCGACACAGGCAAGACCTACTGAAAGACCGGCAGCTATATAACCAAGACCAATCTCTGCAACACTACTAGCGGCATTTGCAGCTTCTCCGGCGGCATAAGCATTTCCGCCAAAGATTAATGTTGAAACAACTATAATACCAAAGAAAAAGAGCTAAATTTGAAAATAAAGCTGTTTTATATCTACCTTTGCTTTTTCACCTATTGAAAAAGCTCCAAATGGAATAACGATACTTAAAATAAGTGCAACTACTAATGTTGAATTAACTAAAATATTCATAAAAAAATCTCCTTTATATATGCTTATAAATTTTTACCATAAGGGGTGAAAGCTCTTCCTCCACCACGATAAAATCTTGAAAATAGTTCGTAATATTGAAAGTCTTAGTACCTGTATACCGACTATAAGACCTTCCATACCCATTACGAAAAATATTACCTAAAATAATAACTAACCAGTTTACCTTACGGATTCAACACCGCCAAGCATAAGAACAACTTCCATCATAGCGGCATGGCTGACTGCAGCACCAATTCTCACAAAAAGAGATAGTATTTGAGAAATAGCTAAGAAGTACCTCTATCATCTCAAAAAAACACCTTGGACAAAGAACATTCCTTTATCTTCAGGAAATAAATGTGCTTTTCTGTACTAAGTGTATAAGTGGTTCTTTAAAGAATATTATTAATAAAGGTATTATGAACATAATGGTCATAACTATTGCAGCAGGTAAAATGTTTACCTGTCATTATAAGAACTATACTTACAACAGTCGCAAGATAAAATACAAAGCCTGCTATACCGTTGGCATCAAATAAAAGCTTCTCCTGCTTCTGAATTTGAATCTATTGATGATATTTAATACCATGGTCATAAGTATGATTAACATACCGATACCTACAGTTATGACAAAGACTGTATTCAAGTTTCCAATTATAGGAAGAGCTGTAATGGCCTTTGCAGGGCGTAGCCACATAGCCGGTAAAACATCCTCAAAGCCGAAGAAACTTCCAAATAAGAAACCGAAAATTACGGAGAATATACCACAACGCCCTATAATAGCTGCAAGAGCAGATTTCTTATAGTGGGCGAGGGCAAAGCCTGCTATAAGTAGTATAAGTCCCTGACCGACATCTCCGAACATAAAGCCGAAGATTACTGAATATAAAAGTGCCACTAACATAGTAGGATCAAATTCATTATAATCAGGTAAACCATACATATCTATAAACATCTCAAATGGTTTTAAACAAGGTCAATTATGTAATTTAACCGGAGGCTTACTTGATAAGTTGTTATGGTCATCTTCTATGATACAGAAAGTTTGAGGATCTTTTTCTATTTGCTTATAAAATTTCTTTTGCATCTTTTGTTGTCATCCATCCACAAAGTATATAGAAAAGGTCTTTTGTGTATTTTTGTCAAAGCAGCAAGCTTTCTTATATCGAAATTAGCTGTATACTTGGAGAGCTTTTTGATAGGCTGTAACAAAATCTTGTCTATGAGCTTCCATTAAGGTATTGAGCTTTATATCTATTTTTTTCTCTACCTTCGATACAATGAGCTATTTTTATCTTTTTAGAATAGAAACTGCACCGTCCGGAGTTCCTTCATATCCGTCAGGCAAGAAAAATCTTTCAAAGTGCATAGAAGAATATATAGCATCTACCTTTTTCATGTATGGCCGCGGAACAGAAGTAAACAGCCCATATATAATCATCTTCCTCTTGACATTTATAGAAGATAGAATCAGTATCTTCATAAACGAAGGACATAAATTTGTCATAATATTCTTTTTCGATACGACCAAATCTAAATCTTATATGTTCAAAATGCAAAAATTTTTGATATATCGTAATCAAGCCCGATATATTTCTCTACATCATTAAGTCTGGCTTCGTACTCTGTTTGTCTTTATCTATATTCTCTCTGACTTGCAAAAAGTTCATGGCTTCTTTATTTAAACTGGTAACCAAATTTGAAGCTTCCTCTATACTCATAGCACTTAAAGAGCAAGAGTCCAGTTCTGCTTCTGTGATATTCATTGTTTTACTAAGTTCTTTAGCAAGCGAAAAACTATCTTTGTAAGGGTTATTTTTCTACATAGGAAGTAGACCTTTAATAGTTTTTAGTTCAACCAAAGCATTTTCCAGTTGAATATCAAACTTGGAAATGTGTTCCTCTATAACACGGTCAAGATCTTCTTTTAGACCTGTTATACTGAGAAACGTCATCTTCTCAATCATTTAGTGTCCTCCTTTATTGCACTGTTGGGTCAATATTTTTGATCGGCAGGAACGCCATAATTTACTGACTCTATAATATGTATAAGAGCTTCTATTTCAAATTCTCTCCTAAAAAGATAAGGTAGAGTATAACAACTGAATTAGGATTATTTTTGCAGTTTGAGTAAATGTATAATATAGAATCTTATCGCTGAGGGTTTCTATAGTATTTATATTTTCAAAATGTAATTTCTAACTTTTTCCGTAGTAGTTTCATCAAAAAGCTGACATAACTTCATCAAGATTAGCCGCCTCAACCATAGCTTTAATATCTTTTTCGCTTAGTTTACGATAAATAGGAATTAGAAGAGAATAGGTTGTTACAGCATCAATTTATAATAACGTTTACATCTCCATATCCATTGAAGATTTAGTAAGTCACAACGAGAACCGATAATAGTATTTAGGGCTTCACATCTTGTTTTGAAAGGAATTTATTTTTGTTTCCATATAGATTTAAAATAAATTAAATCCATACAAAGTTCAAAGTCAAAAAGTGTAGAATTCTCATCTAATTTAGATAAAAGCCTCATAATAGATAGTACCTTTTTAAGGCCTCGGTGAAAGATTTGAAATCAGTTGCTTCACAAACAGTATCAAAATCCACTTTTTGAATATTTGTCAAAATAAGGTTTTAAAAAAATAACATCAATAGAAGAAACCGACTATGTGCTATGACATCTCTAAGCATTCTTTTTAGCATAGCAACTTCGAAATGTATAAAATAAAGTTTTAAAAACTTCTATAGCTACCATTTACAAATTTGTATAATTGACCGTAATCTGCTAAGAGTTTTTACATAAAGTATTCTTTCAAGATCTCGTCTTTTCAGATTATCTATATCTAAGTTTGAAAAAGATAGAGTGATAAGACTTAAATTCATCAAGTTTTATGAATTACCTCATTTACACTTTCAGAGTTAGCTAAGGATAAAAATTTTCTTTTTAGAAGATTAGCTTGCATTGCTCTTATTTTTGTTGGAGTAGCACTATTTAAGTTCAATATGCTCATAATTACTCCTTAGTTATTTCTTCAAAATAACATATCAACATATTTTTTTGTGATTTTTTCATAGTCTTCCTGCAAGGACATGACGACCTTACTAGACTTTCTTGCGCTTGGCATTGATTGTTGCACTTTGGCTTTCTCTAGCCTCTATGTCAGCTATAATATTTCTTGTACTTTCGTGTATTTCGTTATCCCAAGCGGTAGTACGATGCTAGCATATCAGCTACTAACTTCTTTCGTCATTAGCATCATCAAGTATAGATACAGCCGCATCTTCTATAGCCGATAACTTAGAAATTATATCATCCATAAAAAAACCTCCAATCTTTTAATTATCTAAGTAAATATAATAACTCTTTTTGAACTAAAGTAAATATTTGTAATGAAAAACTTATATTTTCACTACAAATAAAAAGGGTTTAAGTGGGCGAAAATTGTGCAAAATTTTTGTCGTTTTATAAGAAAAATAAAATCAAGGTATAAGTGCTAAATTTATTTAGCCGTATACTCTTGATATGAAAAATATTTAATATCGGAAAATTGATATTAAGTAAACAATTATTTATTTAGCCTTAATATAATTAGCAGAAACATAAGCTTGTGCACCATTATAATTAATAATAGCCCATTCATCGTTATAATTTTTTTAACAAATTCTATTTCAGTACCGGCGTTAAGAGTTGTGATTATGGTTCCGTCAGTGCTAGGGTGCTGAACGAACTCTAAGATTGGCTGTTGTAACATAAGTTGTTGTAGCTTCTGTATCAGCTTCCGTACTTTCATTACTTACAGTAGTTTCTTCTACGACGGTTTTGCGCTGGTGCTTGTAGGTGCTAAGGTTTCCTTAGCAGTTAATTCTTCTACAATATTTAAGTATAACTATTAATAAAATAACTAATAGTATAGGAATAGATAATTTTATTAGATTATTTAAGTCTGTAGCTTTTCTTCTAGGTCTTTTTGTTAGGGTCTTACTTTCTTCCCTAATAGAAGGGTTTTTGCTACGTATAGGGTCGTCCTGCAAATTCTGCATGTGAGAAAGTTACTACCTCCTGACTAAGTAGAGAGTAAGCATTATTTGCACTATAAGCATTATTATCATTTTTGATGTGCGGCTTTATTTCCGATCATACGAATTTTGTGGTAGTTTTCACAAGTGGTTTTTATTTATAAGCTTATTTCTATATAATTCATCTATCATATCAATAAGCTCAATACCTTCGCTATCACCTAGTTCTTTATATAGGGATTTGACCATATACTCCAGTGTCTGTCTGAGCTTTAATCATAGCAAGATTATATTCTTTTTGACCTAAGAGTTTTTCTGTCTCCTTTACGCCGTCTTGTATAAGTTCCCAAGAGTTTACATTTCGTGTATTTGGCATAGCAATCCTCCTATCTGTTTTTATATATTATATCAAAAATATAAGAAAAATAATAGTAGTATAAGAAAAGATATGAATAAAAATATCTAGATTATTAGTATTTAACTATATATCAAAGTGGGGGCTATACTAAGGAAAGGTAGCAAGATAAGCAAACCTTATATGGAGTATTTTTAATAAGGCTAAAATTCCTTGTGTTTTTGGTTTTTGAAGTTCAGGTTAGTATAAAGCTTGATTATGTGCTTTACTAATGTTATATTGTTTTTAAAGGAAAAAGAGGTTTTTATGAGATTAAGACATATACGGGCTCGGAAGATTTTTATTAAAAGAAAGTCCTGATTGTATTTCAGGGGAAGATATTTTTAAATATAAAAGGAAATTGGAAAAAGTATTTAAAAATGAAAATCCTATACAGATAGAAATAGGTATGGGAAAAGGAAAAATTTATTCGTGAAATAGCTAGAAGAAATCCGAATATTAATTATATAGGTATAGAAAGATATGAAAGTGTTCTTATGAAAGCTATACAGAAAGCATAAAGCAAGATGAAGAACAGGGCGAGTGCAAAAATCTTCTATTTATGTGTGCAGATGCCGCAAAATTATCTGATAGTTTTGAAATAGGTGAAATAGATAAGATATTTTTAAATTTTTCAGATCCATGGCCAAAAGCAAGACATGAACAAAGACGTCTTACCTCTAAGACTTTTTGGAGGTTTATGATAAAATTTTAAAAACAGATGGTGATATAAATTTAAAACAGATAATCTCGCTCTTTTTGAATATTCCGTAGAAGCAATACCGAGCTTCATGGAAATTAAGTTATGTAAATTTTTGACTTTCATAATGCAGAGGAAGCAAAAGATAACATAATGACTGAGTATGAAGAAAAATTCAGCTCTAAAGGGCAAAAATTTGTAAACTAATAGCAAGGAGATAAAAAAATGAGTATTAAATTGACAAATGAAAATTTTGAAACAGAAGTATTAAAGAGTGATAAGCCTAGTGCTTATAGATTTCTATGCAGATTGGTGTGGTCCTTGTAAAATGTCAGCACCACATGTAGAAAAGCTATAGCTGAAGAAAAGGCAGATGTATTAAAAAGTAGCAAAAATTAATATAGATGAAACACCGGATTTAGCTGTAAAGTATGGGGTTATGTCAATACCTACTTTTATACTTATAAAAGATGGTGAAGTGCTTACAAAGTCTGTGGGGGCAAAGAATAAAGATGAATTACTTGCTTTTGGCAGGTTTATAAAAAGGTCATTTTGTTTCCTGTCATAGAGTAGAAGAAATATAAACTTAAAAAGTTCACAGTATTTTTACGAGAAAAATTTAAAAATATATAGTATAATGAGACTGTAGAGTAATTATATTAATGAAATAGACTTAATTGGATTATAAAATCTATATAAGTCTATTTCTTGATTAGGAGAAAAAAATGAGAAAACATATATATAATATATTAATACTTATATCTTTAATAGTAGCTATATATTCAGGGTATCAGATTTTTAAAAATTCAAGCAGAATATCAGGCGGGAAATAATACATATCAAAGCTTGAACAAGTACGTTCATTCAGAGGAAGAAACTAAAGCCTATAAGTATAACTCAAGATAAAGAAGAGAATGAAGAAGAAACACTTAGTGAAGCTAAAGAGGAATGTCCTATAGTGGATTTTTCAGCTTTGGAGGTATAAATAAAGATATTATGGGGTGGATTTATTTAGGAGATAGTAAGATAAATTATCCTATAGTAAGGGGCAGTGATAATGATTATTATTTAACTCATTTATTTGATAAAAAGTTAATAGTTCAGGAAGTATATTTATGGACTATAGAAATAGTATAGATTTATCAGATAAGCATACTATAATTTATGGACATCATATGAAAAATGGAAGTATGTTTGCGGCACTTACCAAATTTAAAAATCAGGAATATTATGATACTCATAAGAAAGCTTTAATTGTTCTAAAAAGATAAAAATATGAATTGGAACTTTTATCAGCCTATGTTACAAATGTAGAGGATAATGCTTGGAATCTTGATTTTTGATAGTGATGAAGCACTTCTTGATTGGGCAAAAACAGTCAAAAAGAAATCTACATTTAAGTCAGATATAGAGCCGGAGTTAGGTGATAAATATTTTACTTTATCCACCTGTGATTATGATTTTTAATGATGCAAGATTTGTAGTTTTAGGAAGATTAAAAGAGATATCATAAAATACCTTGCAAGCCTAAGGACTTTGTGTCTAATACCGGACTTAGTATTAAAGCTTAGTCCGTATTTCCTTTTGTAGGTGAGTATTTGCAGAAATAGCAGAGTACAGTGGGCAGCACAAGGAAATAAATATATGAAATACGAATTTGCAAAAATATTTTTTAATTATATATTGACAATTTAAAAATATATGAATATATATATATATATATTGATATAGGGTAGGTATTAAAAATGAATAATTCAAGTAAAAATTTGAAAAACTGCAAGCGTTTTTGGTTGCTGTGTTAGTGCTATTGTGCTTTCTGTCAGAGTAATTGTAGGAGGAACAGCAAATGTTGCATATGCTACTATTAGTGACGAACCACATGTGGAAAATGGACAAATAAATAATGGGTATAGAGTACGCACACGGAAGAAAAACGATATGTCAGAAATGATGAGGTTGAAAGTCATGAGCCTGTTTTAAAAACAAAAAGGGCATGACGGGATAACTTATATCCTAAGGATGATAGTGATGAGCGCAAAAATATTTTACTTATCATCCTATGGAACATTTATTTAAAGAGTTATATCTTAAAGCTGAACTTAAAGCTGAACTTAAAGCGCGTATTGAAGCTGACCTTGAAGAGGAAGCTAAAGAGAAGCTAACCCTGAAGGGTATATTAGGGAGAATTATTTTAGTTATGATGACTTTGTGAACTCCAACTTTGTGGACTCTAATGGTGAGGAGAAAGTTGATGGTGAACCGGAAGATAAGTATGTAGAGCTGATGCTGATACTTTAAATCTTCACGCAGGAGAAGTAGATCCGGAAAGCCGGTAAAAATTCCTAAAGTGAGTATAATCAATCCGAAATACCCACATCGTATAGACGATAACGATTATGATAAAAGATAACGATGGTAGGGATTCCGTACAATCCCGACGGTGATATTTCTCCTTGGGATTATACAGTAATCGCTAACAAGGAGATTACTGTTGATGAAAACTCAACTGAGAATGTTGTGAATGATGACGGTAGTATCGTGCTTTCTAAGTATTATAGTGTTGAACGAGAATTTCGCAGGATAAATAACGAAAAAGTGTATACTAATATAGAAGATGATATTTATGAGGTGGGAACAAAACCTAGAATAGTTACTGAAGAACTTCCGTCACCTAAACGTTATGTAAAAAGATGATACAAAAGAAAAGGGTACACTGAATGAAGAGGTTTCCGGAACAGCAGGAACAAGAACAACAACAACGACATACGAAGTAAATCCTAATACAGGTGAGGTAACTGAAAATACAGGAGAGCCGGTAGAAGTAAAACCGACAGAAACTATAGTAAAAGTTTTTGCAAAAGATAAAGTGGTTACTGAAGAACTTCCGGTAGTAACAGAGTATGTTGATGACCCAACTCTTGAAGAGGATAGAGATAGAGGTAACTAAGGGTGAACCGGTGAAAAACTATAATAACTACTTATACTGTAAATGAAGAAACAGGTGAAATTACTGGAAACTACTTCAAGTGAAATTACTAAAGAAATAGTAAAAAGAACTGTTAAGAGAGGAACGAAGGCAGTTGTTACACCAAGTCCTGAAGTAGCTACACCAACAGATGCAGTTGGAGATACTGATAAAACAAACGTTGAAGTAAAAGAACCGAAGAAAGATACTGATAAGGAGCTTACTCCTTATTATAATGATGGGGACGAAATGAAAACTTCAACAACAACTAATCAAAAGTAATGTAGCGGGAACTTCCGGTAAAGGCTCTAACAGTGTTGTATTAAACAAGAAAACAACTGTTGCAACTGTTCCGGTAGTATCAACTGTTCCGGTAGTATCAGCTGTAAACAAAGAAAAGGTGCAAGCTGATAATGGAAATGCTTCTTCTTCACCATTTGTGGATTCTGCTGTATCTACAAATGAAACTAAACCGAAGAAAAATATGAAGAAGTTGTTGCAGCGGTATCAGAAAATGGAGTTGAGAATTCATCATCTAAAAAGTACATAAGAAAACAGAAGTACCAAAGACAGGTGATTCTAGCGACGATTATAGGTTCGGTATGCTTAGAATTATTAGCTATATTATCAGGTTTACTAGCTATTATTAAAAGACGTAAAAGAAAATGAATAATAGAGATGATTTTTGAATTTTAAATAAAAACTCATATAATATAAAGGTGTTGAGTGTAAATTCAAGAAACTTAAATATATTTTTATCTACTTGTCGAATGTATTTGATTTAAGTGGATAAAGAGAAAGCTATACTATATTAAGTAGTATGGCTTTTTATCTTTCATAAAGATTAAAGCTTGCTAATATTTAGGCTTGTAAGTTATAAATAAATTTTATATTTTTCTATATTGACATCCGGTTATAAAAGGAATATCATAAAAATACATTATTCATTCTAAAACATATCCATTCAGGTAAACTTTTTGTACATGGAGAAATATGAAAGTTATACTTGTGTCTGAAGATGTTTTATATTCTAAAAGATTAAGTGTTCTATTAAATAGAACCTCTTTATTACCGTGTAAAATTCAAAATTCAAGTGAAGTTTTCCGATTTGAGTACAACTATTAAAGACTGTAATTTAATACTCTTAGATTTCAAATTTTTAAAAAATAAAAATTTAGATATAAAGAATTTGGATAAAGAGAAAGTATTGTTTCTAACAGAAGAAGAGTATATACAAACAGATTTATTAGATATCAAGCAGGAAAATATAATCTATAAATATCAATCATATGAAAAATATAGCATCAAAGCTGTTAGCTAAACTTAGTGAAATAGAACATATAGATATAATTAAGACATTGACTTTATCAAAGATAATATCAATATATTCGCCCATTAATAGAATAGCAAAAAGCTTATTTTGTAACATATAGCAAAAGCTTATAAGTAAGCAAAATAAGATTTTACTCATAAGCTTTGATTTATATTCAGAATTTGAAGAAGATGAAACAGGGCAAGCTTCTTTATCAGAATTTTTACATATTTATATAAAATCAAATTTCAATATAACAGCAATTAAAAACTATCTATAAGCAAGATAATCTACATATAATAAAAAGTTTTTCACATAGATGATATATATAGCTTAAAGGAAGAAGATTATATAAGTCTTTTTAAAGAAAATAATGGGTCAGTATGGATTATGAATATATAATTATTGATTTGGCAGGTATGAGTTTTTCTTTGGGAGCTATTATGAATCTAAGTTATAAATTTATAATTCCATATGTGGAGGACAGGTATAACAATATAAAACTAAATAAATTTAAAGCTCTACTTAAAGAAGAATTATCAATATATAAAGAAAAATTTCTTATTTGAAGATAGAAAAAAATGCCAATATAGAAGATAAAGCTAAGATTTTTATTAAAGAAGAGCTTGGAGAAAAATATGAAATATATAGATGTTTTTGTGGTTTTATTTTTAGGATTTGCCAGTTTAATGGATATAAAGTTCAAAAAGTATCAAATTTGTATTTACTTTTTGGCTGGTGGTAGGTATGTGTATAAAGAAATATGAATTTATAAAGCTTTCTCGTAGCTTTTAATATTTACATATATTTTATTATTTGAGATTTTTGAGCAGCAGATATAAAATTAACGGCTATACTATGTGGTTTTTCTTGGCTTAGGGAGAGCTTATATATTATATTTATAGCTTTTATTTTAGCTGCTTTATATAGCTTATATTATCTCCTTAGAAAAAGATATTTTTGAGAGAATTTCTTATTTCTTACATTATACGGATCTTAGCCTTTAGAAGTAGAACTTTTTATAAATACAATATAGGCTTGGAAAATGATTTGCTTATGCCTATGGTTCCGTGGTTGTTGATAGCATTTTTTTAATATGGAGATTATATCAAATAGTATGGATTTAAGTAGTATTTTATCAAAAATATAAAATTGAGTTTAGATGAGATAATAAATGGAGATCTGGAGATAGATGATAATAAAATATATGAAATCATAGATAGAGAAAATAGAAAATTTATCGTTAAATTATAGATTGAGTATAAGAGAAAAGATAGAGCTTAGAAATAACTTATTTTCCTCATATAGACGCTTGGGCATCTTGGAAGAGTTGCTAAAAGACAAAAGAAATAAGTGAAATTATGATAAATTCTTATAATAGGATATTTGTAGAAAAAGCAGGAAAGGTAGAACAACTTTCTATCAGCTTTGAAAAATAAAGAACAATTAGAAGATGTTATACAGCAAATAGTATCTAGAGTGAACAGAATAGTGAATACTCAAAACCTATAGTAGATGCAAGATTGTCTGACGGTTCCAGAGTGCATATAGTATTAAATCTATTTCTATAAAAAGGACCGACCATAACAATTAGAAAGTTTCCGGAACCTATTACGATGAAAAAGCTTGTGGAATTTAAAGCTGTAGATGAAAAGATAGTAGAGTTTTTGAAGAAATTAATATATGCAAAATATAATATTTTTATTTTGTGGCGGAACCAACTCAGGGAAAAACGACTTTTTGAATGCTTTTGTCTGAATTTATTCCTAAAGATGAGAAGTAATAACTATAGAAGATTCAGCCGAATTAAATTTAAGTCATATAGAAAATATTGTTAGTTTGGAAACTAAAAATGAAAAATAGCAGTGGAGAGGGTGCTATTTATATATCTGATTTAATAAAAAGCGGCTCTTAGAATGAATCCGGATAGAATAGTAGTAGGTGAAGATTAGAGGGAAGGAAGCTTTGGATATGTTACAGGCTATGAATACAGGTCATGACGGTTCTCTCAGTACAGGTCATGCCAATTCGCCTAAAAGATATGTTGACCAGATTAGAAACTATGGTTCTTAGTGGTGCTGATTTACCATTATCAGCTATAAGAGCTCAAATAGCCGGTGCTATAGACATAATAATACATTTAGGCAGACTTAGAGATAAAAAGACGATTGTTATCTATAGTAGAGATAGGAGATTACGTAGAGGGTAAGATAGAGACAAGGAGTCTGTATGAGTTTGAAGAAAAAGAGAGTAGTAAAGAAGAACTTGTTGGAGAATTTGTTAAAAAGCTGAACTTAAAGAAAGGAGAAAACTTAGGGAAGCAGGAATTAAATTATAATAAATATGAATATGATTTAAAGATATATCTCAGATATGTAACTATAGCTTTATTTTATGCGATGCTCTTTGTATACACTTTTTATAGAAATATATTTCTGTATTTTTGAGTATTCCATTTTTGTTTTTGTATCCGCTTATAAAAAGAAGAATTAATACAAAAAAGAAAAAGATTTTTTTACTTCAGTTTAAAAGAAGCATTATTGATATTATCTGCCTTTGTTAGTGCCGGTTATTCTATAGAAAACTCTATAAAAGAGAGTATTAATGAATTGAAATTAATTTATGGGGAAACTTCTCTTATAGTATCTGAATTTAGCTTGCTAAACAATAAATTAAAGATAAATAAAAGTATAGAGCAAGCTATAGAAGAGTTAGCTGACAGAGTAGCTTTTAGAAGAGGTTTCAAATTTTTCTATGATTATAAGGATTGCTAAGCGTAGTGGAGGAAATCTGATAGATATATTTGAGAGAAGTATAAAAAGTTATAAGTGATAAAATTAGTATAAAAAGAAGAAATAATAACTTTTTATAAGTTCAAAAATATTTGAACAAAAATAATGAATATTTTTCCCTATAATTATGATTTTTATATATAAATTTTAGTTCTCCCAATTATTTTAAGACTATGTATACAAGTCTTATAGGAAGGGTGGTAATGAGTATATCCTTATTGATATACATACTGGCTATATATGTATCTAAAAATAATGGATATAAGGGTGTAGTATGAAAAGATATATAAAAATATAAAAAAAGAATTGTATGTTGTTTTTATAGGTCTTATCGTAGCTATCTTATATGCTTTCTTATTAAAGACACCTAGTCCTTTAGTAAATGAAAATATGTTAAGAAGACAAGATTATATAGGAGAAGATTATTCCATAGACTTATATGTAGACGGTCTTAGCGATAAAAACTTTTGCTTAATATACCTGTAGAAAAAGGAAATATGATAAGAAAGATTTTGGAACTTATTTTTGATAAGTGTATGGAAATCTTGCCGAGTAAGATACTGGGTGAGAATAAGTCTCTTAGTGAAGTAAGAACTAAGTTAAATTTTTATAAAATATATAGCTGAATATGATATAGATGTATCTATAAGTCCTGAGGATAGTTCATATATAGAATATGATGGAGAGATAATAAATGAGGACTTGAAAAAGGCTGTAGATACATATCTTGATATAAGTCTGAGATATGGAGAAGAAAAAGAAGATTATCAAATAAAAGCTTAGTATTTTTACCTGTTGATAAAAGCTAGTATTTCAGGTATAAAAAGAAGTTTTTTAAGTACCTAAAAGCAAGAAGATAAGAATAGCTTGACAAGTGAATATATGTTTTTGCCTAAAACTTGGGGAGATAAGAAGCTGAAGTATAGTACCAAAAAGAATATACAGCTATTTATATATTTGTATTTTCTATAATTATAGCCTCTCTTTTTGAATTTTAATAAAAAAATATAAAAAGGCAGAAAGAATTAAGTATAGAAAGACAATCTTTGCTTGAATATCCTGAGATAATATCAAAATTTATCATATATATTGAGGCAGGTTTATCTATAAGAAATGCTTGGGAGAGAATAGTTTTAGATTATGAAAAAGGAAAAAGTGAAAATATTTATGTCTATGAAGAGATGAAAAAGGCTTACGGAAGATTAAGAGGAGGAATACATGAGGCCATAGTTTATAAAGACTTTTCAAGGGCTATGAAACTTAGACAATATACGAAGTTTATAAGTATACTCGAACAGAATAGAAAAGCAGGATTAAATAATCTAAAAGAACTTTTGAATTATGAATGTAAAAGTGCCTGGGAAGAACGTATGAATCTAGCTAAAAAGACAAGGAAAAGAAGCTGAAACAAAGATGTTATTACCATTATTTTTTTGATGTTAATAATAGTTTTATTAGTAGTAGTTGCTCGGCAATGTTAAATATTTATTAGGAGGTAAGTATGGATATAAGAGAATTTTTTAAAAAGATGAAAGTGCAATAGGTGTTATAGAAATAGTGCTTATTTTTAGTGGTATTAATAGGTCTGGTATTAATATTCAAGGGAAGAATAAATAAACTATTAGGAAATATTTTCAAAGAAATAGAGAAAAATCAAAAAGAGGTTTATTAATGTACCAAAAAGGTTCTGTATCTGTATTTTTGGCTTTTGGTTTGTTTGTGTGTAATTTCTGTAATAATGATATCTCTAGAGAGTGCCAGAACCCGGCGGTGCAAGATGGCAAGCAAGAAATGTTGCAAATATAGGTATAGATAATCTATTCAGTGAGTACAATATAGGATTATGGAAAGATTATAAGATAGCTCTTTTAGAATATTTGGGTGATGAAGAACTTGAAGAAAGTTTAAGTATGTATGCCGCTGACAATATGGAAAAAGTCAGTAATTATCGTTTAAGTGAGGCTTTTTTGATATAACAGAAAAAGATGATAGTAGATGAAGGGGAGGTATCTTGAAAAAGAAATAGTAGATTTTTATGAGATATGCTCCCTTGGATATAGCTTCAATATTTAAGAATCCGGAAAATATATTAAAAAGATGCTAAAGCGGCAAAATTCAGGCGAAAATATAGCTGATGATTTTAGAAATATATCGAAGTTGGCAATGGATTTAGAGAAACAAGCAACAGTATTAGCGGATATTTTTAGAAGAAATCAGTATAGCTTATGCACAGGCAAGTGAGTATATCTCAAATGAGAATATAAGTTCTTTTTTAATGAAGAGGCAAGTAAAATTCTGCATAAAATACAAGATTTGGAAAAAGCAATTTAAAAAAATATGAGAAACAGGCAGGCATTACAAAAAGAGGATAGAAGAGGCGGAAAAAGAAGAATGGAGAGAATTAAAAGAGGATAATAAAACTTCTATAAAAAAATTATGCTTCTTCTTATAATTTATATAATGAGGAGCAGAGGAAGAGACTGGAGGACTTAAAAACCCTTGTGACAGGCTATAAAAATGAGGGTGGACAATATAAAAAGATGCCATAGGTAAAGCTGAAGAGATAGAAAGTCTGAAAGAAAAAGTGATAAAGAGAATGATTACTCAAGTGAGATAGATTCTTTGTATGAAGACTTGATAAGTGTTTGGAATGGCTTAGACATAAGAAAAAAATATACAAAAACCCAGATAGATGACGAAAAGAAAAGTATTTTTATATGACTTGAAAGATAGTATAGATAAGAGTTTATTGAGTTTAGTTTTGCCAAAAGGATAAAGGAAGTCAGTAATCTAAATATAGAAAATAAAAAGTTTGCCAAGTAGTGGAGTTTATGAAAAAAAGAAAAAAAGCGGTGAAAGATTTAGATATAGCATCAAAGGTACTTATACAAGAGTATATAGATAGATTTTTTTAATGATTATACAGATAATAAGGTGAATACCTTTGGCTTATGAAAAAGAATATCTAATCGAGGGTACAAATGTAGATGAAGAGAATTTAGCGGAAGTTTGAAAAATTATTATTTCTAAGATCAGGTCTAAAACTATATCAGTATTAGTAAGGATAAACAAAAATGCTTGAAGTAAAAACCTTAGCTACAGCTATAATGGGAGCTTGTGCCTTACCTGAACTTGCTTTTTATTAGAATTTTTTTATTCTAAGTCTTTGGTCTTTGGCAGAGGGAGTAGCAGATATTAAATGCTTGCTTGCGGGGGAGAAGTACCGATTTTAAAAATGGAGCAGATTTTTAAAAATCTCTATAAATTCTTTTGCTTGATTTTTAATAAAGCTTTTAGAAAATGTATCTACAGATAAGAAAGCGAATAAAAAGTCTATGTTCATCATATAATAATTATCTAAAAATTTTTGATGCTTATGGAAGAAAGAGAAAAGCTTAATTATAGAATTTTTAGATATTTTGGAAGTGAATATGAAAAAAATACGGGTAATAATATTAAAATGAAAGATATGCTTTATGCTCTAAAGGCTGATATGAATATTAAAAGCTCCAGATTATTTTTCAGATTTTGTATATGAAGGTGTTCCTGATATTGATGGAGATTTCTATATGGATCTAAAAGTTCAAAAAGCTTATTAGGAAGGAGGTGCTTATATATGCCCTTTTATTCTAAGTTAATAAATAATATTAAGAAAAAAATCAAAAAGATGCCGGCAACTCTCCAAGTTCAGTATATCTATAAAAAAATATCTTAAATAAAAGGGTGTATGTAAGTGCCTCCCTTAACATTAGAAGCTGCTATGAGTTTTTCAATGTTTATACTTCTTATGCTTTCTCTTACAGGATTTTTCGGCTTATTGAATACACATAGGAAAAATACAGGCTATAACAGATAAAATAGTGAAGGAAGCTAGTGCTTATGCCTACGTATATACTTTAAAAAGAGGGTGAAAAAGCTTATGGAGATTTCGCGTAAATCTAGGAGAGTTTGCAATTTCTTCTTTATGTAAAAAGACAAATTAATGATTTGAAAGAAAGTAGCTCTATTTATGCACTAAGAACATATTGTGAATTTATGCAAGATGATGAAAAATATCAGTTTGGAAGTAAAATATAAGTATGCTCTACCTTTTTCTCTTTTTTAAATAGTAAAATTAATCAAAGTGCTTTTTTTCTAAAAAGGAGAGCATATATAGGTAAGGTTTCAAGGAAAAATCCGGTGAAGAAAAATTCATCTTTAGAAGATGAGTTGGTTTTCATAGGTAAAAATCCAACACGCTATCATTTAGATAGAAATTGTCATTATCTATATAATGATGTAAGTATGGTTAAATTTGAAGATATAAAAAAATTAAGAAATAAAAATGGAAGTAGGTATACAGCTTGTGAAAGATGTGCAAAAAAATATTAAAGGTGGAGCTGTATATATTATGCCGTCAGGAACAAGTTATCATACAGATAAAAATTGTAGTGCTATAAGAGCTTATGTAAAAAGTAGTAAGAAAGTCCAGTGTAGAACATTTAGGGGTCTGCTCTTATTGTGGAGGTAAATAATGTTAGAGAATATATCTATTTATAAAATATTTTTTTCTGTCTTTTTCTTGGTATTTTAAGTTTTCAAGATATTAAGTATAAGAAGATTTCTATATATTTTTAGTTCTTATGTTTATAAGTGAAATATTAATGTATATATATCTTTTTTTATAGGAAAAATAAGTTTGATGTAATTTCTTTGTTTTCCATTTTTATATTTACTTTTATATTATTTTTGTTTGCAAGATTTACTAAGGAGAAAATAGCTTACGGTGATGTTATAGTTCTCTTTTTGTTAGGACTTTATATGGATAAAGAAAGGTTTTTGTGTTTTTAAGTTTGCTTATGTTGGTTTTTGGGTTTGGTATCCGGATTTATAATAATGATAAATATAATAAAAGGTAGATATAGGGAGAGATATAGCTATACCTATGTTACCTTTTTATATTTGTAGCTGTTTATTTATGGAATTTGGAAAGTAGTATGAGAAAAAGTATATAAAAGCCAGCTTTACTATAGAATTAAGCTATATATTATTTGTTATTTTTTTATGGGAATAGCAAATCTAATTTTTATATGTGCATAGAGAAAAATAGGTACAGCTTGTAAATATCTTGTGCATCAAATAGCAGTAGAGTTGGCGAGTAGAGAAGAAGTTTTTTTGATGAAGATGGAGAGTTTGATAAGACTATAAAAGAGAAATTTAGTTTACTTGGAGCTATGGAAGAAGATTTTTAGTGGAGTAAAAATAGAAATAGATAGAAAAATGGATAGAACTTTAGCTAGACTAATATCTCCTAATATGGATATAAGAATAGAACAAAAATTATTCAAACAAGTAGAAATTATGAGGGCTGTATCGGCTATAAAGAGGATAATTAATGAAAAGTGAGTATAAAAGAATAAATTTTGATAATTATATAAGTTTTTACTGCTCGAAGAGCGAAATTACAAGAGAATGTATGTATGAAATTAAAAATGCTGGGAAATAACAAGATAAAAAGGAATTTTGGAGACTTATATAAGTGAGGGCGAAGAAGAGTGGGAAATATCTTATAAAAATAAATCATAAGCAAAATTTTTGCCAGATTTATAGAAACAAAGTTTTTGAATGAGAATGACATAAAAATATTCATAAAAATTTTTTTGTCATCTTTAAAAGGCGTAGAAGAGTTTATGTTAGTAGTGGACGATATTCTTTTTAAGTATGGAGTATATATTTATAGATGTAGAGAGTCTGAAAGTGTATTTTTGTTATATTCCAAATATGAATAAAGATATAAATATAGCTTTATCTAAGTTTTTTATTTGACTTAGTAGATAGAATAAAAAGCAGTAGATAATAAAGTTCTAGGTATATTACATAGTTGCTATAAGAAAACTAAAGTGGAGGGTTTTTGTATAGAGGATATAGAGGAAGAATTAGAAAATAATAACTTTAATAAAGATGCAGATGAAAAAAATAAGCCTTTAAAAAACAAGTATGAAATTCCTCTTTGCAGAATCAGGAAGAAGAGAAAAGTTTAGAAAAAAAGAAATAGCTGAGGATGAGTTTTTGTGTGAACTTGATGATTCGAAATCAGAAAAAAAGCAACAAAAAACCTTTAGTATTAAGGCTCTTTTTCGAAGAAAAGAAAGGAAGAAAAAGCAAAGGATCCTTTTCGATGAAGAAGACTGGACTGACTTTTTTGAGAGTAATTTAATAGATAGAGAAGAAGTTAAATCTGATGGAACAGAAGATATAGAACATACGGTACTTTTTAAACGAGAAATTAAGAGAGATAAATCCTAAGTTACATTGTATATCAGATGAGAGTTTGAATATAGAACTTAAATATTTCCCTTTTTGTTATAGGGTAGACAGTCCAGATTATGTGATTTTTGTTTGGATAGAGAAGGTGTAAGCAGAGTACATTTTTAGGATGGAAAAAGATAGATGATGATTATATTATATGTGATTTGAATTCTAGAAATGGAATAAAAAGTAGAGGATAGAAAGCTTGAAAATGAAGAATATTGCGTTGTACGAAGAGGTTATAAGATAGAAGTGGCAGATTTAATATATTTTTTTGAGTAAAAAAACAATAATAAAATAGAAAAACCTAAAACCTATTTACAAAGTATGTTTATAGGTGTATTATACTTGCAGAAAGATATATTGACTTAAACAGACTTTATATTTAAAATCCTATTAGTAAAAAGAGAGGATTAAAAAAATGAATGCAAGTATTAATAGAATATCTGCCCTTATATGAAAAAGCTTTGTGGCTTACCTTGAAAATAGGTTTATTGGGTATATCGATAATTATAGGATTTTTTATGTGCATTGGCACAATATTATAAAGTTCCTATAGTCAAGACTATAATAGCGATTTACATAGAAATTAGTAGGAATACTCCTCTTCTAGTTCAATTATTTTTTTATATTATGCCCTACCTAAGGTGGGTTTAAAAGCTTAGTGCAGAGCTTTGTGGGGTGATAGGGTTAAGCTTCCTTGGAGCGGCTTATATGTCAGAAAGTTTTTAGAAGTGGATTGGAGGCAGTAGATAAAAATACAAAGTGAAAGTTCTCTAAGTTTAGGCATGAGTAAGTGGCAGTCTATGATATATGTCATTTTACCACAAGCTATATCGACAAGTGTTCCTGCCTTTGTTGCCAATGTCATATTCTTATTAAAAGAAACAAGTGTGTTTTTCAGCAATAAGTTTGATGGATTTGATGTTTACAGCTAAAAGATTTGATAGGTTTATATTATAAAAACTACGGAGAGCTTGTTTTTATTAGTTGTATTTTACCCTAATAATTCTTCTACCTGTTTCTGTCATAGGAAGTATTATAGAAAGGAAGTTAAGATATGCCGGATTTGGGGCTTGATGTATTATTTAAAGGCAAAAATTTTTTTATAGATTAATAGCAGGACTTGGTGTAGCGCTAAGAATAAGTCTTATAGCCGTTATTATCAGTATATTACTTTGGAATATTGCTTGGAAGCTTGATGACAGGAAAAATAAAATAGTAAAAACTTATTTTAAGAATATATTTGGAGATAGTTAGGATAATGCCGCAAATGGTCTTACTGTTTTTGGTATTTTTGGAACTACCAGAATATTCGGTTGGGACTTATCCGGAGAGATTTCTGCGATAATAGTATTTTCTATTTGGGGAGTAGCAGAGATGAGCGATTTAGTCAGATCGGCTCTCATAAGTGTTCCAAAACACCAGTATGAGAGTGCCTACGCATTAGGGCTTGATAAGGTACAAGTATATAGATATATTATTATTCCTCAAACGCTCAGAAGATTATTACCTTTATCTATAAATTTAATTACCAGAATGATTAAAACTACCAGTCTTGTGCTTATGATAGGTGTTGTAGAAGTGTTGAAGGTGGCACAACAAATAATAGAAGCAAATAGAAAAGCAAGTCCAAATGCAGCTTTCGGTATGTACTTGGCAGTATTTATCTTATATTTTGTTGCTTGTTGGCCTATAAGTATATTTGCTAAGTATCTGGAAAGGAAGTGGAGATAATGTCAAAGAAACTATTAGAGATAAGTAATATAGTTAAAAATTTGATGATAATACTATTTTAGATAATATTTCCCTAGATGTAAAGAAAGGAGAAGTAATAGTTATCATAGGGACCAAGTGGTTGCGGTAAATCTACATTACTTCGTTGTGTAAATGCGCTGGAGCCTATACAAGAAGGAAGTATTAAATTAGATGGTGTAGAAATAGTTACAGGAGCTAAAAATCTCAGTGAAATAAGACAAAAGATAGGTATGGTTTTCCAAAGCTATGAATTATTTCCTCATATGACAGTTCTTGATAACATACTTTTAGCACCTACAAAAGTCCAAAAAAGGAATAAAGAAGAGGTAGAGGCACTTAGTTTGCTTGAGAGAGTGGGACTTTTGGAAAGAGCCGATTATTATCCTAGACAGCTCTCAGGTGGACAAAAACAAAGGGTAGCAATAGTTAGAGCTTTATGTATGAATCCTGATATTTTGCTTTTTGATGAAGTAACAGCGGCTCTTGACCCGGAGATGGTTAGAGAAGTGTTAGACGTTATGCTGGGTCTTGCAAAGCAAGGAAGAACTATGATAATAGTAACTCATGAAATGCAGTTTGCAAGAGCGGTTGCTGATAGAGTTATCTTTATGGATAAGGGACATATATTAGAAAATGAAAAACCGGGTATATTTTTGATAATCCTAAAACGGATAGAGCGAAACAATTTTTAAATATATTTGATTTTGAAGGAGCTAAGTCGGATTATATTATTTAATATAATCTTCCTATATAAAAAAAGACATAAAAGGAGAAAAATTATGAAAAAAATTTAAGAGTATTTTAGTGGCAACTTTATTGACAGTATCGGCTTTGACTTTAGCTGCTTGTGGTAAAAGTGCAAATAGTACAAGCGCTACAGAAACAGCAAAAAGCGGTACAAAGGTAGTTTATCGTACTTTAGATGAGATTAAAAAGTGGCAAAGGTAAGCGTAGGCGTATTCTCTGATAAGAATCCTTTCGGTTATGTAGATGAAAATGGAGAGTATCAAGGCTATGATATATATTTTGCAAAAAGATTAGCAAAAGACTTGGGTGTAGAACTTGAACTTGTATCAACAGAGGCTGCAAATAGAATAGAATATTTACAAACAGGAAAAGTTGATATTATTTTAGCTAACTTCACTGTTACAGATGAAAGAAAAGAAGAAGTAGACTTTGCAAAAGCCATATATGAATGTTGCTTTAGGTGTAATCTCACCTAATTCTAGAGTTATTGAAAGTTTAGATAATTGGGACAAGAATGATCAGATGATAGTTATATCAGGAACTACAGCTCAAACTTATTTTAACAAAGAATTATCCTGATATACCTTTACAAAAATATGATAGCTATGCAACAGCTAAGAATGCTTTGGAGAATGGAAACGGTGTTGCTTGGGCTAATGATAATACAGAAGTTATAGCATTTGCAAAAAGATAATGAAGGTTATACAGTTGGAATACCTTCTCTTGGTAGCAATGATACTATAGCTCGGCAGTATCAAAAGGAAATGAAAGTTTACTTTAATTGGATTAATGAAGAAATCGTAAAATCTAGGAAAAGAAGAATTTTTCCATGAGGCATATAAGGCAACTTTAGTTGATACTTACGGTCTTGACTATATGGAAACATTAGTTGTTGAGGGTGGAGAAGCAAAATAATAAAATATAGTAGAAAATATTCTCTAATTGTTAGACCTAAATTAGCAATTAGAGAATATTTTTAAAAAGGAAATCGAACTTATATTCTAGAGGGGTTAAGCTGATATATATTTGTCAATATATAAGAAGTGCAAAAAGCTAAAAAGAGAGTATAATGTAACTTAATAATATTTAGGAGGCAACTATGATAGATAATAATTGCATATTTTGTAAGATTGCAAATGGGGATATTCCGTCAAAGACTATTTATGAAGATGAGGATTTCAGAGCAATATTGGATATTGCACCGCTACAAAGGACATACTCTAATCTTACCTAAATCACATTTTTCTGATATAACAAAAGGCAGATAAAGAAATAGCTTCTAAAATTTTACCCTTGGCAAGTAAATTAGAGAGAAATTAAAAGAATGTTTGAATGCAAGTGGTTTTAATATACTTTTAAATACAGGTGAAAGTGCTGGACAAAACGGTATTTCATTTACATCACATATAATACCAAGATATGAAAAAGGTGGTAAAAATACTTACTTGGGATAATTTAAGTCCTAGAGAAGAAGAACTTTTTGAGATAATAGAAAAGTTAGGGAACAAAAGAATAATGGCAAGATCAAAAGAAAGAAGTTTTTAAGTGCAAATACTTTTTCTTATACTTATAAATGTAGCTTATTTTATCTTCATTGAGTTTGTAGGTTCAAGTGAAAATATAGATACAATGTTAAAGTATGGAGCATCTTACACTCCTTATATTATTCAAAAGAAGGAATATTATAGATTATTTACAGCTATGTTTATGCACTTTTGGTATAAGTCATCTTGCAAATAATATGTTGGTTTTATATTTGTTAGGAGATAATCTTGAAAGAGCCTTAGGCCCTATAAAATATATAATTTTATTTATATTGAGTGGAGTAGCGGAAAACATTGTTTTCATTATCTTGGAATTTGGGTAATAATAATGTCAGTGCAGGTGCCAGTGGTGCGGTATTTGCCGTTATGGGTGGACTTTTGTGGTGCATTATTAAAAATAAAGGTAGATTAGAAGATTTAAGTTTTAATCAAAATAGTTATATCTTTAGCCTTAGGGATTTACTATGGACTTACAAGTACAGGAGTAGATAATATAGCACATATTGCAGGTGCAGTATCAGGTTTTATCCTATCTATTATATTATATCGTGGCAGAAAATGGGAAGATAATGAAGAAAATAGTATTAACAGGTGGTGGAACATCCGGACACGTAACACCTAATATAGCCTTATTACCGGAATTAAAAAGAAGGATATGAGATATCTTATATAGGTTCTAAGAATGGTATAGAAAAAGATTTAATAACAGCAGAGGATATAAAATATTATCCTATATCATCAGGGAAACTAAGAAGATATATAGATTTTTAAGAATTTTACAGATCCATTCAGAGTTTTAGCGGGATATTTTGAAGCAAGAAAAATACTAAAAATAAAAACCTAATGTTATATTTTCAAAAGGCGGTTTTGTAAGTGTTCCTGTGGTTATGGCGGCAAAACATTTAGGGATACCTAGTATAATACATGAATCAGATATGACTCGGGACTTGCAAATAAGCTATCTATTCCTAGTGCAAGTTATGTGTGTTGCAATTTCCGGAGACTCTCAAGTATTTGCCAAAAGCTAAAGCAGTTCTTAGCGGTTCACCTATTAGAAGAGAATTATTTACAGGAGATCAAAGAAAGGCGAAAAGAGCTAATAGGTTTTGTAGATGATAAACCTGTTCTGCTTGTCATAGGTGGGAGTTTGGGTTCTGTTTTTCATTAATAATATACTCAGAGATAGTATGGATATACTCTTAAAAAGATTTTAATATTATTCATATTTGTGGAAAGAATAATTTAGAACCGAGATTAAATAATGCTAAAGGATATAGGCAATACGAGTATGTAAAAGAAGAGTTAAAAGACTTTTTGCTCTTGCAAAGCATTATACTTAGTAGAGCAGGGCAAATGCTATATGCGAAATATTAGCTTTTACAAAAGCCGAATATTTTAATTCCTCTATCAGCTAAAGCCAGTAGAGGAGATCAAATACTTAATGCTAATTCATATAAATCCAGTGGGTATAGTGAGGTTTTAGATGAAGATAGTTTGAATAAAGAAATTCTTATAGAAACTATTTATAAGGTATATGAAAATAAAGAAAAATACATAGAAAATATGTCAAAATCTGAACAAGGTGATGCTATAGGGATTATTATGAATTTAATAAAAGAATTTTTAGGAGATATTATGATAGGTATAATAGGTGCTATGGAGGAAGAGGTAGCAAAATATAAAGAATCTTATGTCCGATATAGAAATAATAGAAAAAGCGAATATGAGCTTTGTAAAGGGTAAAATAGATGGCAAGGAACTGGTTGTTGTACGTTCAGGTATAGGTAAGGTAAATGCCGGTATTTGTACCCAAATTTTTAGCTGATATTTTTCGGTATCTATAGTTATAAATACAGGTATAGCAGGGGCTATAAATAATAATATAAATATAGGAGATATAGTCGTTTCAACTGATGCTGTTCAAACAGATATGGACGCTACAGCCTTCGGATATGAACTTGGTCAAATTCCAAGAATGGAGATAAAAAGCTTTTTCCCGGCAGATGAAAAGCTTATAGAATTGGCTGTACAAAAGTGTAAGGAAGTAAATCCTGATATAAATATATTTAAGGGTAGAATATCTACTATGGATAAATTTGTGGCGGTAAAGAAATTAAAAAGAAATAGAAAAAGTTTTAATGCTTTTTGTACAGAAATGGAGGGTGCGGCTATAGCACAAGCGGCTTATTTAAATAATATAAAATTTCTCATAATAAGAGCTATATCAGATAAGGCGGATGGAAGTGCCGGTGTAGATTATGTAGAATTTGAGAAAGAGGCAATAAAACATTGTACAAAATTAACTCTTGCACTAATTAATTCAATTTAGATATTTAATAAGAGAGATTACTGTGTTATAATAAACAAGTTTAAATAACTTAAAAAGGAGATATGTAATATGTCAAAGGATATAATATTTGATTATTCAAAAGTTCTAAGTTTTGTTACAGAACAAGAAATAAAAACTTTAAAGATACAACATTAAATGCTAGAAATACTTTAGTAAACAAGACAGGTATAGGAAATGATTATTTGGGTTGGCTTTGATTTACCTGTAGATTCATGACAAAGAAGAGTTTTCAAGAATAAAAAGAAGCTGCAAAAAGATAAGTAAAGATTCAGATATACTTCTTGTTGTAGGTATAGGCGGTTCTTATCTCGGAGCTAGAGCTGCTATAGAATTTTTAAGTCATAGTTTCTACAACAATTTAAGTAAAGAAGATAGGAAAGCACCTCAAATATTCTTCTGCGGTAATTCTATATCTACCAAGTATATTGCAGATTTGAAAGATTTGCTAAAAAGGAAAAGATTTTCTGTTAATATTATATCAAAATCAGGTACAACAACAGAGCCGGCTATAGCTTTTAGAGTATTCAAAGAGATGCTTATAGAAAAATATGGAAAAGAAGAAGCAAATAAGAGAATATACGCTACAACTGATAAAGCCAGAGGAGCATTAAAAATCTTGCTAATGAAGAAGGATATGAAAGTTTTGTAGTTCCGATGATGTAGGTGGAAGATATTCAGTTCTTACAGCAGTCGGTTTACTTCCAATAGCTGTTGCAGGTATAGATATAGATGAATTAATCGAAAGGCGCCGCAAGAGCTAGAGAAATAGTTTTTAAATACAGAATATGAGAAAAACCCTTCTCTTTATATGCGGCTATTAGAAATATATTAAATCGTAAAGGAAAAGATGTTGAAATAGTAGCAAATTATGAGCCTAGCTTACACTATGTTTCAGAATGGTGGAAACAGTTATTTGGTGAGAGTGAAGGAAAGGATTATAGAGGTATATATCCGGCTTCAGTAGATTTAACAACAGATTTACACTCTATGGGACAGTTTATACAAGATGGAAAGAGAATAATGTTTGAAACAGTTCTTAGTGTAGAAGAAAGCCCTGTAGAAATACTTCTAAACAAAGAAGATGTAGATACAGACGGTATGAATTATTTGGCAGGAAAGAGTATAGATTTTGTAAATAAATCAGCTATGAACGGTACTATCTTGGCACATACAGATGGTATGGTTCCAAACTTATTGGTAAGAATACCGGATGTTAGTCCTTATAGCCTTGGTCAATTGTTTTATTTCTTTGAATTTGCTTGTGGAGTAAGTGGATATATATCAGGAATAAATCCATTTGATCAGCCGGGAGTTGAAAGTTATAAATCAAATATGTTTGCGCTTCTTGGTAAACCGGGTTATGAAAAAGAGAGAGAACAACTCTTAAAAAGGTTATAGAGTTATTCCTCTATAACCTGTATTTTGCAGATAGTCGAATTCAATACTTTCTATAAAACTATCGTTATAAAAAGCGAGTTTTTGAAAGTTTTTGAATTCGTCTATGTTTGAGTTTAACCATATAGGTTTTGCCAAATCAAACTTATGGCAGATTTCAGATAAAAATTTAAAAACCATATCGGTTCTTGAAATAGAATAGTCATTTGTAGAACTGACATAATCTTTTTAAAAATTCTGTTGTCTTTAAAAATTTTTGCCCATAAACGAAACATATATCCTCCCTAATAAAAGATGATATAGAGTATAGACTATAAAATTGATATAAGCAAGTATAAGGAGATTGGTATGCAGGGAATACAAGATTTAGAAGAATTTCTTGATAATGCTAAAAATCTTTGCAAGAAGAAGAACAATTAAAAGCTGAATTAGTAGATTTGGAAACTGAGTTGGCTGCTAAAAATGCTTCTATAGAAAGCGAAAGAAAGGCTTTTAAAAGATCAGATAGATATAACTATAAAAGCAAGAGTCAGTGAACTTACAAAAACCTACGATGATGAGTATAGTATATTAACTGAAAAATTAAAAAGAGTAAAAATCAGGTAGAGAAAAGGCTAAAAAATCAAGGTATTAAAGAAAGAATAGCAGATGAAACAAAGGATTTAAGCCTGGATAATAAAAATATAAAAGCAAAAAAATAAAAGATGAGATGAAAAATCCTCTGTACCTTTTGCAAATACGCATCTTTTATGTCTATTTATATGCCGAGTAAGTTATCAAAATACTTACTTTTGTTACTTAAAGCTTTGCTATTTGCTATATTGTCATACCATTATCAATATTTTATTTCATCACTTGGAACTTAAATAGTATTTTTAAAGATAATTATAATATATCTTATTACTATAATTATTTTTGGCGGCACATATATTTTGGTGGCAAATATCAGTAAGTATAAATATGCTGAGAGTTTAAAAATAATAAAAAGGTTATAGAAAAGATATAGACCCTAAATAATAAAAAGATAGAAGCTATAAAAAGAAATTAAAAAGTGATAAAAAACGAAGAGAAGTATAATCTTGCAAGTTTTGATGATGATATTTCACATATAGAAAAAGAAATACAGGAACTTATAGAAAAGCGAGATGAGGCGATAAATACATTTGAAAGTAGTTACTAAAAATATAATAGTAGATGAGTTGACCTCTAATTCTATGCCAAGAATAGATTTTTAGAAACTCAAAAGTTAGATTTGTGTCAAAAAGTTGAAAGATACTGAAGTGAGTCGAAAGAGTTTGAGTTTAAAAATAAGTAATGAATATGAGGTATATCTTGGAAAGGATTTATTGTCTGAATCAAAGATAGTTGAAATTGAGAATATAATCAAAGATAATACTATTTCTAATCTAAGTGAAGCTATAGAAATTTATAAAACGAATAGTAGGACGAGCTAATGTCGGATGGGGAAGAAAAATAAAAATAATGTCTACAAAAGATTATTTCTATAGATGCAAAAAAAGCAGACAAGAAGAAGTAGAAAAAGACCGAAAAGAGATAATAAAAGAATAATAATATTAGCAGGAATAGTGCTGATTACTCTTGCTTTTGGGACTACTTTTATTTAATAGATTTTTTTAAGCATACCAAGTATAAGTTGATATCAGAAAAAGAAATAAGCCAAGGCAGTTTTGTGGCTTATGAGAGATTTGAGGATAATGTAGTAAAATATTCCAAAGATGGTGCTATTTGCATGAATAGTGCAGGTAAGGAGCTTTTGGATAGAAAGCTATGAAATGAAAAGATCCTGTAATTGCCACTTCAAAGAAGTATTTAGCAATAGCTGATAGAAAAGGTAATGCTATACTGACTTTTTCAAAGAGTGGTAAATTGGGAGAAATAAAACCCTATTACCTATAACAAAAGTAGTTATTTCTGATACAGGTATAGTAGTGGCTATATTGGAGGACAGTAGCGCTTCATATATAAGTTTTTATGATTATGATGGAAAATCTTTAGATATAAGTGTAAAAGCTAAACTTTCCGGAGACGGATATCCTACAGATATATCAATATCTCCGAATGGAACTCAACTTATGGTTTCTTATGAATATGTAGAGTCCGGAGAATTGAAGGGAAGAGTAGTATTTTATGACTTTTTCGGAGATAGGAAAAAGCATTGCAAATAGATTAGTGGGCGGTTTTGACGAGGCCTTTACAGGTAGCTTACTTGCCAGAGTTAAGCATTTTAATTCGATGTATTCTTTTGCAATAGCAGATACAGGTATATATTTTTTCTCTACGAAAAACCTATTATCTCCTGAACTTATAAAAACTTATGCTATATCAGGAGAAAATACAGGTGAGATTTATAGTATAGCTTACAATGATAAATACCTTTGCTGTAGTTTATAAAACCATAGATGGAGAAGCTCCTTATAAACTGGAAGTATATAGAGATAATGGCAGCGTAGTATTTACTAAAAATATAAATTCAGAATTTACATATTTTTGATATAGATGATACTAATATATATTTCGGTTTGGAGGGTTCGGACTAAAAATATATAATATGTCAGGTGTATTGAAAGTTGATATTAACATAGAAAACAAATATAGAATATATAAAAAGAGGTCTTTGTTTGGGCGATATATAATTTTTGGAAAAATCCGGTATACAAGAGATACAACCCAAATAAGTAGAAAAGGATGTATTATGGGCAAGATAAGTGTAGGTGTTGATGTTGGTGGAACTAGTATAAAACTTGGAGTTTTTTACTTTTTGATGGAGAACTAATTAAAAAGTGGGAAATAAGAACAAATAAAGAAAAATGGGCATATGGCAGTATTAAATGATATAGCAACTACTATAAGGGCTACTCTGATAGAGTTAGGGTATAACCATTTGATTGTGTCGGTGTAGGAATGGGAGTTCGGGACCTGTAATGCCGGATGGACATGTGGAAATTTGTGTCAATTTGCATTGGAAAGACTTATATCCGGCAAGAATATTATCTGAATCTTTGGACGGAACACTGGGTTGCACTTAGCAATGATGCTAATGTGGCTGCACTTGGAGAATGTTGGCAAAGGTGGAGCAAAGGGTTATACAGATATAGTAATGTTGACACTTGGTACAGGTGTCGGTGGCGGAATAGTTGTAGATGGTAAAATTGTTCCCGGCAGACACGGTATAGGTGGAGAAGTAGGACATATGCATATCAGAGATGAAGAAACAGACGCTTGTAATTGTGGTGGACATGGTTGTCTTGAACAAGTTGCAAGTGCAACAGGCATAGTAAAAGAAGCTAAGGCTGTACTGTCAAAAATCCTGATAAGAGTTCAAAAATTAAGAGATTTCGGTGCCAATTTAAGTGCCAAAGATGTGCTTGATGCGGCTAAGGCAGGAGATGAGTTAGCTATTGAAGTTATGGAAGTGGTTTGTAGATATCTTGGTATAGCTATATCACATTTAGCTATGACTACAGATCCTGATATTTTTGTTATAGGTGGAGGAGTTTCTAAAGCAGGAACTTTCCTAACAGATATGATAACAAAAATATTTTGAATATTATTTACCAATATCAAATAATAGAGCAAAGGTAGTCTTGGCAACTCTAGGAAACGATGCAGGTATATATGGGGCTGCCAAATTATTAATTTCATAATTCATTAATTGAAAGGAGTGAGAGTATGAAGTTTTTATTGATACAGCTAATGTTGATGACATTAGAAGAGCTAATGAAATGAGTGTTATTTGTGGAGTTACAACAAATCCCTCTTTAATAGCAAAAGAGAAAAAGAGATTTTGTTCAGGTAATAAATGAGATTACAAGTATAGTAGATGGTCCTATAAGTGGAGAAGTAAAAGCTACTACAGTAGATGCACCTACAATGATAGAAGAAGGAAGAGCTATAGCAGCTATACATCCAAATATGGTTGTTAAAATTCCTATGACAGAAGAGGGATTAAAGGCAATTAAGGTACTACACTCAGAGGGAATAAAAACAAACTGTACTTTGATATTTACAGCTGCTCAAGCACTTTTAGCAGCTAGAGCAGGTGCGACTTATGTATCTCCATTTCTTGGACGTTTAGATGATATATCTACAAATGGTGCTGAACTTATAAATGATATAGCTGAGATATTTGCTGTAAATGAGATTGATTGTCAAATTATAGCAGCTTCTGTTAGAAATAGCATACATGTTATAGAATGTGCCAAGGCAGGAGCAGATATAGCAACTGTACCATTTAGTGTAATAACTCAGATGTTAAAAGCATCCACTTACAGATGTAGGAATTAAGAAATTCCAAGAAGATTATAAAGCAGTGTTCGGAGAGTAAGTATAAATTTCGACATAAAAATTTAGCAATATAGTTATTGTAATTATTAGTGGAATTATAACTGAAAAATCGCTTAAACCTTATGGCTTGAGCGATGTATTACTATTTTTGTGAGTTAAATTTTTTGATTTTGTTTTCATCTTGTTAGTTCTTAAATTTTTGAAAAAGTCTTGTAAAAAGCTTAGCGGCTTCGTTTTTCTTCTTCATCTGCCATAGAAATTTCAACTTGATGATTTAAGTTTGGCATATTCAAAAGATTTATAACAGAACCTGCACAACCTGCCTTTGGGATTCATTGTGGCTATAACAACTTTAGGAATGCGAGCTTGAACGATAGCGCCTGCACACATAGGACAAGGCTCTAAAGTTATATACATAGTACAATCTCTCTAAACGCCAATCTCCTATTTTTACAAGCCTTTTTATTGTAAGTATCTCGGCGTGAGATAGGCTCGATTTATCTTTAACTCTTTTATTGTAAGCCCTAGCTATAATTTTATCGTTTTTAACTATAATGCAGCCTATAGGAACTTCATCTATAGCTAGAGCTTTTTTGCTTCTCTAATAGCTGCTTTCATATATTTTCGTATGTATCCATATTTATTACTTATTCTTTACTTATATTATTTGTATTGATTCAAACATTTATTATAATATAAAAGTAATTTGCGTATCAATTAATAAAATGATATAATTTAAAAAGTACGCTTGAGAAAGGGGTATTTTGAAGAATGAAAATATTAGTTTGTGATGATGATAAAGATATAGTGGAAGCAATAAAAATCTATTTGTCAGGAGAAGGCTTTGAAGTCTTTGTGGTACATATGATGGATAAGGAGGCTTTTAGAAGTAATGGAAAAAGAGAATGTCGACTTGTTGATACTTGATGTTATGATGCGAGGACTGGATGGTATTAGGACTACTCTTAAAATAAGAGAAACATCAAGTATACCAATAATAATCTTATCGGCAAAAACTGAAGATACAGACAAGATATTAGGTCTAAATATAGGAGCAGATGATTATTTAACAAAACCATTCAATCCTCTTGAACTGGTTGCAAGAGTAAAAAGTCATCTAAGAAGATATACTCAACTTGGAAGTATGAGTACATTTGAGGACGAGAAAAATCTATTCTTGTGGCGATTTAAAAAAATTAACGATGAAACAAAGAAGTTATAGTTGCAGGAGAAATAGTAAAATTAACTCTATAGAATATAATATCTTATTGCTTTTTGGTGAAAAATCCGGGAAAAGTTTTCTCTATTGATGAAATTTATGAGCAGATATGGAATGAAGACCCCTGTAGGTGTGGATAATACAGTTGCAGTACATATTAGACATATAAGAGAGAAAAATAGAGATAAATCCTAAAAGAACCAAGATATATAAAGGTTGTTTTGGGAGTAGGATACAAGGTGGATAGGCAATAGAAGATGGGTAAAAAGAAGTTTTTTTCCTATGATACAAAAGAAATTTATACTGGTACTAGTGCATATAGTATCTATTTTCGCCTTGTTAGTAGGAGTTTCTATAGTATATTCAAATGAAAACTTTCATCTTGGTTTTACAAGTCTAAATCAGAAAAATTATGAAAGATTCACGGAATTTACTAAAGATTTAGAAAAAGATATAAAATATATCTTTGACTATGAGAGATATAAATATATTTTTGAAGCAGGGCGAAAAGTTTGATAAAAATCTGGAAATGTTCACTCTTGATGAAGGACCTGATAATGAGAAAAACATATACATTAAGAGAAATCTTAGATTATGCAAAAAGTATAGGCTTTTATATAAATGAAGATTATCAAGTTTCAAGAACTTATGAAAAGTTGGAGGATATGGATACTACCAAGTATTTGGTAACTTGGAAAAAGTATGCACCTATAGATGAAATAAAAGAACCCGACGATGCATACAAAAACCTTGGAAGATCTTAGTATGGAGGTTCTTAGCAGACTTGCAAAATACTATGAAGCTTACAAGAACTTTAAAAATTAAACAGAAATATATATATTATAAGTTGGTATATGAGAGTTATACTGTAGATAATAAGTCTGATCTGAGTTTAGATAATGTAAAAATTATGGAAAATATTTGATAATAAATTCAGATAGCATGATTGCAGATACAAATATTAAAAACTACCCAATGATATATATAAACAAGCTACAAAAGGAATTTATGATCCAGGTAGTGATAGTACAGGTACGATTGATGAAAACTATAATATTTATATAGCTATAGATACTACATATCCGCATAAAGATATATATTATCAAAAATAATCTAAGATACGAAAAAGAGAGGCAAACGTATTTTTAGAGGAGTTGTACTTCTTATTTTATCCGGATTTGTTGCTATACTTTAGTTTGATAATATTGATACTTATGTCAGGGGAAAAACAAGTTCAAAAAGATAAAAATATAAAATTGAGTTTTATGGATAGGTATAGTATAGAAATTAGAGCTTTATTTTTCTATAGCTACCGTTATCGTTTTTTCTTTTTCTAAGTGAGAGGATAATTTATAAATTCATACATATAATACTAGATGACAGCTTATGGAAATATGGCGAAAAACTAGTGCTATATACGATAGTTTATTTTGTAGTTCTTATTTTTATATTTTCTCTCATTAGATCATTCAAGTCAAAAGATTTATGGAAAGAATTCTTTTTATAAAACATATAAAAAGAAGAAGGGAGCTTTATAGAAAGAACTATACATACATAAAGAGTTTACCAGTAATTATATACTTTATTATTTGGTAAATTTTTGGAGGTATCTTACTAAGTATAACTTTATTAAAAAGAGAAAAATACTTTAGTCGAACGTTTAGTAGTGATAATACTTATATTAGGTCTTATTTGTTTTCAATATGTTAGTATTCTATGATATTTATAAGAAAAATATAGCCATGGATAAAATTTCAGAGGCTATAGATAAAATGTCTGCCGGAGATGCAAAAAAATAAGCTTAGATTTAGCTGAGTTCAGCGGAAAAAGAAAAACTATGGCACAAAAGAGTAAAATAATATAGGTAGTGGCTTTAGTAGTGCTATAAATGAGCAAGTAAAAAGCGAGAGATTAAAAAGCGGATTTAATAACCAATGTTTCTCATGATATAAGAACACCATTAACTTCAATAATTAATTATATTGATCTTATAAAAGAGAAAATATAGAAGATGAAACTATAAAAGTCTTACGTACATATACTTGAAACAAAATCCTTGTATCTGAAAAATCTAACAGAAGATTTATTGGAAGCCAGTAAGGCAGCTAGTGGAAATGTTAATGTTAATCTAAACGAGATAGACTTTTGTCCAAATAATAAAAGCAAACAAATGGAGAGTTTGAAGAAAAGTATAATACTAGAGGTCTTAGTATAGTTTCTAAGTTTTCGAAGATAAGATTAGAATAAAATGCAGATGGTAGACATTTATGGAGAGTATTAGAAAATCTTTATAATAATGCCTACAAATATGCTATAGAAAATTCTAGAGTTTTATATAAATTTAGGAGTAGAAGGCAAAAGCAATATTTACAATGAAAAACGTTTCTAAAAATGCGCTGAATATAAGTCCTGAAGAGCTTACTATGAGATTTGTCAGAGGAGATAGCTCAAGAAGTACCGAAGGAAGTGGTTTAGGTCTATCAATAGCAAAAATCTTTGACTACCGTTCAAGGTGGAGAATTAGAAATAGAGATAGATGGAGATTTATTCAAAATAAGTTTGATTTTTGAGAAAACTAGATTAAATTGATCGCTACATATATATCATTATTATTTTAAATCTAAAATGGATGATATATATGTAGCGATTTTTGATGAAAAATATTAAAAATGCTTTGCTAAAATGCTATCATGATATAAACTAATAAATAAGGTAATACTAACTTTAGTTAGCTATAACTAATAATCTGTGTTGATTTTTAGTTTTTAGGGGATAGTTCTATTTTAATGAGTTCTATTTTGATTGATAAAAATCTTTATATTATTAGGTTTTTCTCTTATTTTGGCAAAATTAAAATATTAAACACTTTTGTTTATGTACAACTAATTAAGTTTAGTAAGTATCTAATTTTTTTCGGTAGGTATACAGTATTTTACTTGTAACTAAATATAAAAACTTAGGGGAATGTATGATTAAAAAGAAATAAGAAATACTTATTTTTTTGCATTAGGTGCAGCTTTTGCATTTGCAAGTGTAAAACCCTGTGAATGCAGCACAAGTAAAAAGGAACATGGGAACTCAAAAGACGGTACATGGAAATATTATGATGCAGAGCCATAATATGTACAAAGGTTGAGTTGAAACTAAAGATGGCTGGTATTACTTAGATAAGAATACAGGGTGTAATGCTTACAAAGTGGCAAAATATTGACGGCTCTCTTTATTATTTTGATACCAAGGGAGATGGTATAGAGGGTAAGATGCATACAGGTTGGTACAAATCTCCTGGAAGGAAATTGGTATTTCTTCAACAATGATGCTACTTCAAATAAAGTAGGTATAGTAAGACAAGGTTGGCAATGGATAGATGGCTATTGCTATTATTTTTGAAAACGGAAAGAAAGATGCGGAAAGATGTATTCTAATGGAACTACACCTGACGGATATAGGGTTGAATGCTGACGGTAGATGGGTAGATGATAACGGTGTAGCAAAGTATGAGGCAGGAAGAGGCTATAATACTAAGGCTACTATAACAGCAAAGAAAAATGTAGCTACAAGACCATCAGGTGGCGGAAACGGCGGTGGCGGAAGTTGGAGCCATGGACATATACACCTGAAGAGAAAACAAATACTTTAGCTGATGGTGTATGGTATGGTACAGGTGCTAAAGATATGTATGGTCTGACAAGAGGAACTGAAGTAGTTAAACTTACTGTAGAGGGTGGTAAGATAAAGAGTGCAGAGAATGTCATATATAGAAACGATCCTGAATATACCAGAGGAGAAAAGATTTTAAAGCATATTGCGGGCTTAACTGATGTTGATGAGATAATCAAAAATGTTGATAAGAGTCTTGTAAGATATGACGGTATTTCAGGAGCTACAGAAACAGCTAAGGGACAACTCAGTGCCGCTAAGAATGCTGTGGACAGATCAAGAAAGTTTGCAAATGACAAAAAGAGCAAAATATAGAGTATATGCAGTTCAAGACAAGACCTAATAGCAATGTTTCTGCAGGTAACTTAGACTTAACACCTACAGTGATAACTGTAAAAGAAAAAGGCAAAAATGCGGTAGATGTTCCATTTAGCGAGTTCCATAAATACGGTATAGTTGCTGTACCGACAAATGGTACACTTTTGAGTGAAACAGGCAAAAGAGCATATAGTACACTTTAAAAATGAAGATAACCTTTTAGATATTTATACAAAAGTATTTGTTAAAAAGAAAGCTGTAGTTAGACAACCAAGCAAGATAGTTATTACTTATGCTGATGATACAACAAAGGATATTGATATAAATAAGGATGATTTCAGATATAAGTTAAAGGCTGAAAAAGGGAGTAAAAGGTGTAGCTATTTATGACAAGGACACAAAAATTATCAGATGGTGTATATGATGTAAATAGAAACTGAATGGATTTTTAAGTTTGAGAAAAGTTGAACTTGGAGCAGGTTATACTTCTTGGAGATTTGATGATTATGTCCTTACAATAGATGCAGGAGAGATACATCTAATATAGCATCATTTGAGTTGGATACAAAGTTTGTAAAGACCAGCTATAATGTAGGAGAGAGATTTGATATGGATAAGATGATTATCTCTTACGTTACAGAAAAAGGCAGCAGAAAGAAATACGATGATTGGGCTGCAGCTGTAAAAAGCAAACTTTACTGCAAGTATGGATGGAAAAAGCAATAGAAAAAGGGATATGAATTTAAGGCGGAAGAAGCAGGAGAAAAAGACTATAACTGTAAGCAAACAAGTCGGTGACAGAACTATTAACCAAACATTTAAGATTAAGGTTATAGAATACAAATGATAGAACTCCTGTTAAGGTTAAAATTTTTGTCGAAGGCAAAGAGATAGCTGTGATAGATATATCAAAAAATGATACTGATAATGGTGCAGTTACCAAGTACCCAGAGCTGGAAGAAAAATATAAAAGCCTTAAAGCCAAAGTTTGAATTCAAGGTTTATAATTCATCTGATGCAGAGATAGAAAGTATTGTAAATAATAGGAAAGCTGTAACAACAGCCATTGTAGATACCATGTCATGAAAATGATGATGATCCATTCAAATTAACTTTAGGTTTTAATAAGTGGAAAGCAAATACTACTCCTGTAACACCTCCAAAAACTGAAGAACCAAGTGTTCCTACACCACAACCTCCACAACCACCGTGGTAGAAGAGCCTACAGAAAAACTATAAATGCAGAAGAGGAAGTTTTTGAAGAGGATGCAGCAGATAGTGAAGATTATAAGTATGCAGCAAAGGTTACGGTTAAAGTTAATACTAAAACAAAAGAAATAATCAGTGTAACAGATAATGCTACAAATCCTGCAGTAGATGGAGATGATAGAACAACTAAGAAAAACAAAAAGTCTTGGGATAAATTAACTGCTGATTTTTGGAATAAATTTAAAAAGGTAAAACAAAGGAAAATGTAGATACTGTTGATACTGTATCAGGTGCAACACGTTCGGTGTAGCTATAAAGAAAGCTGTTAAAAAGCCTTGGAAGAAGCTTTTTAAAAAAACAACTAAGTTTGTTTTAAATTTTAATATTGTAAATGCCAAAGATTTAAGTCTTTGGCATTTGCTTTAAGGAGAAATAGAGGATGTTTAAGGGAAACATATATAATTTTAGCTTTGGGAGCTTTGCTTTTTATGCCGAATATGATGAATACACAAGCACAGGTAGAAAAAAAGGCAAGTGGGAGTTAAAAAGACTAATAAGTGGAAATATTATAATGAAAAGAGTGAATTACAAAAAGGTTGGCTGGATTTAAAAGGGAGATTGGTATTATCTTGATAAAAATACAGGAGATATGCTAACAGGCTGGCAGACTATAGACGGTTCAACCTATTATTTTGATACTAAGGCAGAGGGTATAGAGGGAGAATGCATACAGCTTGGTATAAATCTCCAAAAGGAAATTGTATTTTCTTTTAACAATGATATAAAATCATCTAAGTTAGGTATAATAAGAATAGGTTGGCAATGGATAGACGGATATTGTTATTATTTTGAAACTAATCCTAAAGATATAGGAAGAATGTATCTGGGAAAGGTTGGGGAATATCTGCTTAATTCAAATGGTCAATGGTCAGATGCAAGTGGCAAAGCATTTTATGTTGAGGGGAAAGGATTTAATACTAAAAACAAGTGCGATAGCTAAAAATATTGAAAAATAAGAGAGTTTTATCCGGAGCAGGTGGTGGTACAGGTCGTTCTAGCGGAAGTTTTCGGCGGAGGACATTCATCTGGTGGATATACAGGTTCTTTGTCATCAGAACAAAACAATAATACGGAAAAGCCAAAGACTGAAGATTTGAATAAGAATCAAGGTATACAAGATACGAAAAAAACTGATAAAGAGCAGGACACTCCACGAGAAGTTGATAAAGGTCAAGGAGATGATTTGAGTGCTAAAAGACCTGATGCGGGAAAAACAGATACTCCAAGTGTAGAAAAACCAAATAACTCAGGTGTAGATAAGCCAAATAACTCAAGTGTAGATAAGCCAAATAACTCAAGTGATGAAAAGCCTAATACCGAACCTGAAACGAAGAAAGAGGAAAATGAAAATATTCCTGCAAGAGTAGAGGTTTGGGATGGAAATGAAAAATTAAAAGATTTGAATATAGATGAGGCAAAATTTGAGAGGGATAATGCACATTATAGAATTTATGATGTAAAGTTACCACATAAATATGCCAGATTAGAAAAGTAGTGTTACTAAGTTCCCTGATAATGCCTTAACAGTAAAAGTATTTAATAAAAAGAAAAAGCTTTAAATATAAGTGTTAAGGGAGCTTTATTTAGTACCTTGCATATAAAATTGAATGATTTTAAAGATAAAGAGATTCACAAGTGGAGAAATTTCACTTAGATTTTCTTTTGAGGAAAGTGATGCCACTACAGAACATACTAATAATGAGCAAACCAATATGGAAGCCGTAAATATAGTTGTGGATGGTAATGCTCATACGTATTACTATAAGAAATATGATAAAACAAAAGAGAATGAAGTTCTGAAGGTAGACGGTGTTGATGTAACATCTAAAGCTGAAAAATACTAAATTATAAAACTCCGGTAGCTTATTATTATGTGAAAGAAAAATGAGAAGTTAAGTGGAAATATTTATGGTAGAGCCACGCTTAGAGCTGCTGATTTTTATGCGGCCGAATTAACTCCTAGTATATCTTTCACCAAAAATTTAGAACCTGATGCAAATGGAAGTAATTTCGTAGTTACAGGTTATATTCGTTCTTATGTAGATGTAGAGAAGGAAGACCATGAAAAATTATGGAGCTTTCATAAATGCAAATTATGAGAAATTCAAGAGCGAAGAGGGTTATTTTATAAATGGTATAAAAGGTACCCTATACAAGTGGATGCTAATCTTTATGCAAAGCTTTTTATCATGTCTAAATTGCAGGAACTTGATAAACCCGGGTTTTACGGCTAAAGGTCCTCTGTTGCCTATTATAAAGAGCCTTACATCCGGCGATGAAGTATTAGAGGGGGAAAATACAGAAAATGTAAAAAGAACTTTGAGTACTACAGAGCCTAAGGTATACAAAAAGCTATATAGTGATGGTGTATTATCTGCTTTGATGTATTCAGGAGAAGCGAGAGAAATACCTGTTTCGGGAGTTGTTTCTACATTTACAGATCAAAGCTCGGATCCTAGATTTGATTATGAAATAAAACTTGATAATTTGCCTGATTCTATAAATGTTAAAGAAAACCTATTGGGTGTTATTATGAGTGTAAAATCAGGAAGAACAGACACTAATTATGGACTTATGTTTGATGAAAATGTAGATGCAGACAGTAATACTTTAAGATTTTCTGTACATGGGAGAGCTGTAGGTAGTGGAACTCATTATACCAGATACTCAGAAAGCCTAGTGTAGCAGGAAAAACTATTAATAGTATAACATATTTATTATCAGATAATCAAAAACTTGTTGTAGATAATCTTAATATTTATGTACCTAAGCAGTTGCCTGCAAATGCAGATATAAATGTTACAAACAATGAGGGCTTTGCTTCTGGAGAAGGGGCTGCTATAGGTCTTGATATTAGTACCATACTTATAAAAAGATAATATAAGTGTGGCGAACGTATATAAAGTAAATGGAGAGAGACCAAGTTGACAGAGGGAAATGATTATACCTTTGAAAGTAATACCCCTACATTTAAAGGATACTTCAAATACAGGTTCAGGCACATATAGACTTATATTAAAAAGACACTAATATGACTACAGGTTATGTTTCCGTAGCCAAAGATATAGAGGTTGGAACAAAAGCAAAAAGCAGATACAGGAAATGCAGAAGATCATAATATAGATACGGGGAATCTTGTAACAAAAGTCCGGTGAAGGAAGAAGTAATAGAACCGGCAGAGGAAGAGGGCGAAGAGGCAACAGATTATAAATACAAAGCTAGTGTAGGAGGTTACTTTTGATAGAAGTACAGGTGCAATTACGAAAGTGGTGGATAATACTGTTCCTGAAAATAGTTCTAAAAATATTGGACTAAAAGTAAAAAGAATGCTAAGTATATAGATAAATTTGTAGGAAAGACCAAGGATAATATTAACGAGAGAGGATGTGGTAAGCGGTGCTACTTGGTCAAGTAAAGCAGTTGATAAAGCTATCAAAAAGCTATTTCAGATAATTCTGTAGCTGTTAATCCTACAGAAAATGAGAGAAGAGAAACGGGAACATCTACATCAGATGCACCTCAAACACTTGGCTCAACTGTGGGAACTATAACAGGTAAAGCTCAAGTTGACCAATGGGATATAAAGCTCAAATATTAGTTACATATAATACTGATACGGGTGAAATAATTAGTGTAAAAGATAATAATACTAATAGCGGTGTACATAAACCTTATTGGAATACTGCAAAAGCAATGTTCAAGTCTTTTGTCGGTAAACATGGGACAAAAAGATGAAATAGAAAATGTAGATAACATAAGTGGAGCTACATATTCTTCAAAGAGCTATAAAAGACGCAATGCGTGATGCTTTCCATATAGACGACGACTCTTTGACTAGTGAAGGACATTTTTAAATTATGGTTTAATAAGCGTATAATATCCTTTGGCTTGACAAAACTAAGCTAAGGGATATTATACTATGTTTTGTACAGCCGGGGAGATAGCGGTGCCCTGTACCTGCAATCCGCTTTAGCAGGGGTGATGTCTTGCCTAGGGTGTGTGTTTGTAAAACCGACTATGGCAAGTGGTGTTGACGTGGGGGTCCTTGCTAATAAAAACCTGTGAACCGTGTCAGGACAGGAATGGAGCAGCACTAAGTGGGAGCTTTTATGTGCCGTAAGATAGCCGTTGCCGAGCTAACTACCATAATACGATTATGGACAGCATTCGAAGCAAGACGTACATTAAATAGAAATTAAAGCACGTTTAAAGCGTGCTTTTTTATATATCAAGGTGGTTAAATATGTCATATACAGCTTTATATAGAAAATTCAGACCGAAGAGTTTTGATGAAGTAAAAGGTCAAGATGCGGTAGTAACAACATTAAAAAACCAAATAAAAACAGGGCGTATAGGCCATGCTTATTTGTTTTGCGGTACTAGGGAACAGGAAAGACCAGTATTGCTAAGATAATGGCAAGAGCAGTAAATTGTGAAAAACCAAAACAGATGGAAAATCCTTGTAATCATTGTGCTACTTGTCAAGCGATACTTAAAGAAAGTTCAATAAATGTTGTTGAAATGGATGCTGCAAGTAATAATGGTGTGGATGATATAAGGCAGATAAAGGAAATGGTTCAATATCCACCAACCTTTGGGAAATATAGGTTTTTTATAATAGATGAAGTTCATATGTTATCTAATCAAGCTTTTAATGCACTATTAAAGACTTTGGAAGAACCGCCTGAATATGTTATTTTTATACTTGCTACTACAGAAGTACATAAAATACCTATAACAGTACTATCAAGATGTCAAAGGTATGATTTTAAAAGAATAAATGCAAACACCATAAGTGCAAGGCTAAAAAGAGTTGTGTCTTGCCGAGAATATTGGAATAGAAGAAAAGGCTTTTGCAATATATAGCTAAAATATCTGATGGAGCCATGAGAGATGCTTTGAGTTTGCTTGATGAATGTGTGCTTTTCATTTGTCCGGATCTGATAGCTATGATAATGTTCTTGAGATTTTAGGAACTAGTGATAATGAAGATTTTGAAAAATTGCTCAAAGCTATAAATAAACAAGATATATTAGATTTTCGCCTTGCTCTTATTGAATCTTTTGGTAACAAGTGGTAGAGAATTATCACAATTTATCAATGATTTTTGTGGTATTTAAGAAATTTATTGATAATTAAATCAAGTGATAATTTCTATGATATAATAGATGCATCTAGAGAAAGTATAGCAAATATGGAAGAAATATCTGTAGAAGTATCTAAAGAAAGCTTGAATAGATTTATTAGAATATTATCAGACTTATATAATAAACTAAGATATTCCATGCAAAAGAGAGTATTATTGGAATTGGCGATAATAAAGCTTATGACTCCTGCTATAGAAGAAAGTAAAGAAGCTATACTTGACAGAGTTTCCAGAGTGGAAAGAGCTATAGCTGGAAGTTGTCTGTAGTTTCTCCGGTGCCAAGCGGTGAAAAAACTACTGTTAATATAGAGAAAATAGCAGAAGAAAATTTGGTAAGAGAGGTTTTTTGAATAAAGCCGATTACGATGATTTGCTGCTTTAAAAAGAATTGGTCAAAAATTATTGCAGGCATAGGAGCCGGAACTAAGGCTTTACTTAAAGGGACTGATATAGAAGCTTTCGATGGAAGTGCTATAACCATAATTTTCCCTAATGAATCCACGTATAATTTGTGTAGTAAACAAGAAAAGTTGGATGAAATAAAAAGCATGTAGAACTGCAATATCAAAAAGAAATTTGAGTTTAAAAACGCAATTAAGAGATAGTAGGAATAAGGAGCAAAATAAATTATATTACAAGAGAATTCTTGGAAAAATAATATAAAGATGGGCATAGATAGAAAGCTGATATTTTAATATTTGCCTAAATGTGTTAGAATACAATATTGACATTAATAAAGATTGATTTTTGGAGGAAGAAATGGCAAGACGTGGAGGTTTTCCGGGCGGTATGATGCCCGGGAATATGAATAATTTATTAAACAAGCTCAAAAATGCAAAAGCAAATGGAAGAGCAACAAAAGGAAATGGAAGCTAAGAGTTTACAGCAACAGTAGGTGGCGGAGCTGTAGCGTTAGTATCTCAGGAAAAGAGAAGTTACAAAAAGTTAGTATAGATAAAGATGCTGTAGACTTAGATGATATAGAAATGTTGGAAGATTTGGTTATGGCAGCTACAAATGAAGCTTTAAGAAAAAGTTGAAGAAGAAAGCGGTGTCGGTATGGGTAAATTAGCCGGTGGCTTAGGTGGAGGACTACCATTCTAAGATGGATTACTATAGTCACATATTACAAAGCTAATAGGTGAGTTGTCAAAGTTGCCGGGTATAGGTTCAAAAATCAGCACAAAGATTAGCTTTTATATAATAAATATGCCTAAGGAACAAGTGGATTTTTGTCCTCGGCTATACTTGAAGCTAAGGAAAAAGTTAATTATTGTAAAAATTGTTGCACTTTGACGGATAGTGATATATGCCCTATTTGTGCCAGCAGTGCCAGAAATCATAAAATGATAATGGTTGTAGAAAGTACAAGAGATTTAGTGGCTTATGAAAAAACCGGCAAGTATGATGGAGTCTATCATGTTTTACATGGGGCTATTTCTCCTATGCTTGGTATTGGACCGGCGGATATAAAGCTAAAAGAGTTGATGAGACGTTTAGAGGGCGACGTTGATGAAGTTATAATTGCCACTAATTCTACATTAGAAGGCGAGGCTACGGCTATGTACATATCTAAGCTGGTAAAACCGGCGGGTATAAAGGTTAGTAGAATAGCCAGCGGTGTTCCTGTTGGGGGTGATTTGGAGTATATAGATGAAGTAACTTTACTTAGAGCCTTGGACGGAAGAGTGGAGTTGTAGATATTTAAGATTAAGCTCTGTCTTAAATAAAGATATAAAGTTTTGATTATACCTATGTGGAGTAAAATATGGATAGATATGATTTTTAATATCAAAGTAGAGAAGCTAAGAGACTTGCTAGAGAAAAAGATTATGAAAATGCTATGAAGATAGCAGATGCTATAGATTGGAGAAGAGTTCAAGATTCTAAATTACTTCAAGTTGTTTCAGAAGTATATAGAAAATAATGGAGAGTATGGAGAGCTAAAGAAATTTTATTATTAGCTTATGAAAAAAATCGGGTTTGGGAAGAAGATTTCTATATAAGTTGGTGGAACTCGCTATAAAAAGATGGAAATTTAAAAAGAGGCTGAGGCTTACTATAAAGAGTTTGGAGAGATAGCTCATGGAGACTCTAGAAAATATCTTTTGAGATATCAGATATTTACAGCTAAGGGTGAAGATATAAAACAAAGAATAGCTGCTTTGGAAGCTTTTAATGCCAGAGAATTAGATGAAAAGTATATGTACAGAGTTGGCTAAGTTATATTATGAAGCAGGTATGGATGAAGAATGTGCAAAATCTTGCGATAATATAATGCTGATGTTTGGGTCTTTGGACGTTATGTAGACGCCTCTATTAAACTTAAAACAGAAAAACTAGGAATCCTCTAAGTCCGTACCAACAAGGTTTGGTGAATAATAAAGAACAATGTGAAGATAGATTGAGAGTTGTTGAAGAAGAATTTTCTAATCAAAATATGGATGTAGAAACCATAGAAAAGAGATAGAATCTAGGAAAATATTATTGATGGAATTGAATATGAAGCTCGAATGAAGAAGATTAGGCAGATGCAAGAGTTGGATGAAGAAATAGCTAAGCATATGAAAGCTTAGAAAATAGGAGTTCAAATCTTGTAGAAGAAGATATAGTGTCTGATGGCGAAAAACACAAGAAGAGTTGGAAGAAAGCTTTGAAGATGATGTTTTGCCTAAGTTTATATCTGTAGAAGAAGATACTGAAGCAAATGCGGTAATCAAGAAAGTGAGAAGAAGATAAAGTTGCTGATACAATAAATGAATCTAGCCTAGAAAGTGTAGAAAGCAATAAAGATTTCTCTGATATAGAAGAAGATATTAAAGATATAGAAGAAAGTATACAGTATACAGATGTAGATAGTATAGAAAAGGTTGTAGAAGATAAACTTATATATACTATAGAAAATGATATGAATTTAACGCTTAAAAAAAGCTGTTGAAGAATTAAAAACAAAGTGATTATGAAGAAAGTAGGCAAATTATCAAAATTAAAGCAAACAAGTTAAATGATAAGGATCTTAAAGATGTTTTTGAAAAACTTGTAGGTAAATCTTTAGTAATAGAAGAAGCGGAGATTTATTAGAGGATAAGTATATACAAATAAAAAGCAAGAGTCTATAGATAAAGATATAAAATTTGTTTTTGGTAGATAATGCCCTACAAATTGCTAAGTTAAGAGGTGAAGCTCAGATAGAAGTAAGGGAAGATGAGGTTCCCTTTAGGGAGAAGCAGACCTTAAACGAGAAACAAAGTCGGAACAAGAGGTGGAATTTAAGTATCTTAATGAAGAACTTGGTATAGATGATTTTTGCTAGTTATGCCAGTGATTATGCTACGGAAATTGATTGTACAATAACCGGAAAGAGTATGTTGGCTTTGTATGAGAGGATAGAATTATGCAAGATGAGCATATACCTTTAACCAGAAAAGAATGCAGAAGATTTAATAACGGAAGCGGCGGATAAAAGCAGAAAAACCTGCTCTTTTAAAGAGTATCAGAAGTGTTTTATCATTTGAAAGAAGATATGATAAAGATGGAAATTAATATTAAAAGAGGAACATTTTTATTGTATGATAAAGTTGATTTTGAATAATATGCTCTTCATTTTGGTTATTGTATATATTATATTTATGACTCTTAGAGGGCATAAAAAGGCTTTTTCAGAATAGCTATATCCACTATAAGCATAGTAATAACTCTTTTTTTAGCAGCATAATATTCCCTAAGATAAATTCTTTTATAAAAGAGAATACGCAGTAGAAAATGGAATCAGCAATATTATGTTAAATAATATTGGGGTTGAAAATGTATCTATCTCAGACTCGAATGATGAAATGGAACAAGAGGAAGCTATAAATTCTCTTTCTCTGCCTCAAGAATATTAAAAAGCTTTGATAAGGAATAATAACAGTGAGAGCTATTCTGTTCTTGGTGTACAAGGTTTTTAAAGAGTATCTTTCTAAGTATGTAAGTGAAACTATACTTAATATAATAATATTTGTTATAGTATCCGCTGTGATATGGATAGTATTACATATAGTGATGGAGATATTGGATATATTTGCCAAGGTACCCGGTTATACATGGCTTAAATCAAATTCTAGGGGCACTTGTAGGTTTTTCTAATGCTTTGATTATATTGTGGATATTATCGTTGTTTGTTGGAGCTTTAGCGGAACACCTATAGGGATAAATATAATGCAGAAGATGAAAGTAATTGGCTTTTTATCCGTTATTTTTGATAATAATTTGATTAGTCTATTCATGCAAGAAAAAAACTATATGGGAAATTTTGAAAAACTGTTGACAAGACAGAGTTTTTAGTTTAAGATATATAACACTTCATTGAAGAATGTATTGTGCATCTTTTTGAAATGATATCAAATTTTTCGTGTTATGAATATAATTTTTGAGAGTTAATTTAAAACAAAAATTAAAAAGTTATTGACATAATTTAGATGATATGATATAGTAAATGAGTTGTCTCCTATAAAGGGCAACAAAAAGGACCTTGAAAATCAAAGATTAAACAGTACACATAACCCTGAAATTTCTTTTAAAAGAAAAATTCAAGAATGTAAAAACCTAACAGTAAAGGAAGATAAGTTGAACTTATGGAAATAAGAGTAGATTTATCAAAGGATAATTGCCAGTGCAATTGAGAGAGATTAAACTTTAAGATGAGAGTTTGATCCTGGCTCAGGATGAACGCTGGCGGCGTGCTTAACACATGCAAGTCGAACGAAGTGTTTATTCAAAGTTCTTCGGGATAGAGAATAAATTACTTAGTGGCGGACGGGTGAGTAACGCGTGGGTAACCTGCCTCACACAGGGGGATAACAGTTGGAAACGACTGCTAATACCGCATAAGACCACAGCACCGCATGGTGCAGAGGGTAAAAGATTTATCGGTGTGAGATGGACCTGCGTCTGATTAGATAGTTGGTGGGGTAGAAGCTCACCAAGTCAACGATCAGTAGCCGACCTGAGAGGGTGATCGGCCACATTGGGACTGAGACACGGCCCAAACTCCTACGGGAGGCAGCAGTGGGGAATATTGGACAATGGGGGAAACCCTGATCCAGCAACGCCGCGTGAGTGAAGAAGTATTTCGGTATGTAAAGCTCTATCAGCAGGGAAGAAAATGACGGTACCTGACTAAGAAGCCCCGGCTAACTACGTGCCAGCAGCCGCGGTAATACGTAGGGGCAAGCGTTATCCGGATTTACTGGGTGTAAAGGGAGCGTAGACGGCATAGCAAGTCTGAAGTGAAAGCCCGGGGCTCAACCCCGGAACTGCTTTGGAAACTGCCAAGCTAGAGTGTCGGAGAGGTAAGTGGAATTCCCAGTGTAGCGGTGAAATGCGTAGATATTGGGAGGAACACCGGTGGCGAAGGCGGCTTACTGGACGATAACTGACGTTGAGGCTCGAAGGCGTGGGGAGCAAACAGGATTAGATACCCTGGTAGTCCACGCGGTAAACGATGAATACTAGGTGTCGGGAGGATTAACCTTTCGGTGCCGTCGCAAACGCAGTAAAGTATTCCACCTGGGGAGTACGTTTCGCAAGAATGAAACTCAAAGGAATTGACGGGGACCCGCACAAGCGGTGGAGCATGTGGTTTAATTCGAAGCAACGCGAAGAACTACTAAATCTTGACATACCTATGACAGACAAGTAATGTTGTCCTTCCTTCGGGACATAGGGATACAGGTGGTGCATGGTTGTCGTCAGCTCGTGTCGTGAGATGTTGGGTTAAGTCCCGCAACGAGCGCAACCCTTGTCCTTAGTAGCCAGCAGTAAGATGGGCACTCTAGGGAGACTGCCAGGGATAACCTGGAGGAAGGTGGGGATGACGTCAAATCATCATGCCCCTTATGATTTGGGCTACACGTGCTACAATGGCGTAAACAAAGAGAAGCGAGCCTGCGAGGGGAGCAAATCTCAAAAATAACGTCTCAGTTCGGATTGTAGGCTGCAACTCGCCTACATGAAGCTGGAATCGCTAGTAATCGCGAATCAGAATGTCGCGGTGAATACGTTCCCGGGTCTTGGCCACACCGCCCGTCACACCATGGGAGTCAGCAATGCCCGAAGTCAGTGACCCTAACCGCAGGAAGGAGCTGCCGAAGGCAGGGCAGGTAACTGGGGTGAAGTCGTAACAAGGTAGCCGTATCGGAAGGTGCGGCTGGATCACCCTCCTTTCTAAGGAAGAGAGTAGGGGTTGTGGGTACTGTTTAATCTTAGATTTAAGAGGGATAAATATTCCGGTGTCGATGCGACTAGGGGACACACCTGTTCCCATCTCGAACACGACGGTTAAGACTTAGTCGGCCGATGGTACTATACTGGAGACGGTATGGGAGAGCAGGTGGATGCGGATTTTTAAAAATGAATAGAGTTTACTATTCATTCAAAAACAGTTAAGAGATTGAATGTTTTAATGAGTGGTAAAACACTCAAGAAATCGTACCTTGAAAACTGCATATCAAACGAGATTAAGAAGAATGAAACAGTAAAATGGCATTGCGTGTTAGTAGTGCAATACCATTAATTCATTTATCTTAGACATCCGAGGTGATAATAACGAGAGTTATTATCCAAACAAACTAAAATATTGTAAACACAATATAAAAACCAAACCGACCAACAAGATACACGCTAGTATCTAAAGATTATCCTACCGCAAGGATAAGAGTTGGTTAAACATAAAGAGCGCAGGGTGAATGCCTTGGCACTAAGAGCCGAAGAAAGACGTGATAAGCTGCAGCTACGGGAAGAAGCAAATATTCAATGATCCGTAGATATCTGAATGGGGAAACCCACTTGAGAAGACCTCAAGTATCCATGCCTGAACACATAGGGTATGGAAGGGAACCCGGTGAACTGAAACATCTAAGTAGCCGGAGGAAAAGAAAGAAAAATCGATTCTGGGAGTAGTGGCGAGCGAAACCCGGAGGAGCCCAAACCTATCTGCGTGCAGATGGGGGTTAAGGACTGCAATAAGTTATCTAATAGTTAGTAGAAAGGTTTTGGAAAAAGCCTACCAAAAGAGCGTGAGAGTCGCGTAAATAAAAAACGAGTTAGAGACAAGCAGTATCCAAAAGTACCACGAGACACGAGAAACCTTTGAGGGAAGTCGGGGGACCACCCCCAAGGCTAAATACTACTTAGTGACCGATAGAGAAATAGTACTGTGAAGGAAAGGTGAAAAAGAACCCGGGAGGAGTGAAAGAGAACCTGAAACCCTGTGTTTACAAACTGTGGAAGTGCAATACTCAGTAAAGCACAACCGCGTACTTTTTGTAGAACGGTCCGGCGAGTTACATTTACTGGCGAGGTTAAGCACTACAGGTGCGAAGCCGAAGGGAAACCAAGTCTTAATAGGGCGAATAAGTCAGTGGAAGTAGACCCGAAACCGGGTGATCTATCCATGTCCAGGTTGAAGTTTTCGTAAAAGAGAATGGAGGACCGAACTCACATCCGTTGAAAAGGGTGGAGATGAGGTGTGGATAGGGGAGAAATTCCAATCGAACCCGGAGATAGCTGGTTCTCCTCGAAATAGTTTTTTAGGACTAGCCTCGTTAGAGTCTGCTGGAGGTAGAGCACTGAATTTTTGCGGGGGCGTCAAAGCTTACCAATGAATATCAAACTCCGAATGCCAGCCAGATGATTAACGGGAGTCAGACTACACGAGATAAGTTGGGTAGTCAAAAGGGAAAGAGCCCAGACCTACAGCTAAGGTCCCAAAGTATGTGTTAAGTGGAAAAGGATGTGGGATTTCGAAGACAACTAGGATGTTGGCTTAGAAGCAGCCATACATTCAAAAGAGTGCGTAATAGCTCACTAGTCGAGAGGTCCTGCACTGAAAAATGTCCGGGGCTAAAACACAACACCGAAGCTTAGGAAGTAGAAATACTTGGTAGAGGAGCATTCTTACAAGCGTAGAAGCTGTATCGGAAGAAGCAGTGGAGAAGTAAGAAGAGAGAATGCCGGAATGAGTAGCGAGAAAGAGGTGAGAATCCTCTTGGCCGAATATCTAAGGTTTCCAGAGTAAAAGCTGATCTGCTCTGGGTAAGTCGGGGGCCTAAGGCAAGGTCGAAAGACGTAGTCGATGGACAACAGGTTTAGATTCCTGTACTGCATATAATCAGAACTGTAGGGACACAGAGACGTAAGCGAACCCGGAAAGCAAAGACCGGGGCAAGCGAGGTATCCGTATGGTAGGAAAAAACCGCCATGCAAGGGAGAAAGCGTTATGCGAAGCGAAAACAAGTAGTGAAGTCGCTAAAGGAGCTGTCAAGAAAAGCTGCTATTGTATTATATGTACCCGTACCGTAAAACCGACACAGGTGGATGAGGAGAGAATCTCAAGGCCGGCGGGAGAAGCATTGTTAAGGAACTCGGCAAAATGACCCCGTAACTTCGGGAGAAGGGGTACCAAGTGAGAGCTTGGTCACAGAAAATAGGCTCAAGCAACTGTTTAGCAAAAACACAGGTCTATGCGAAACCGAAAGGTGAGGTATATGGGCTGACGCCTGCCCGGTGCTGGAAGGTTAAGAGGAGATGTTAGGAAACGAAGCATTGAATTTAAGCCCCAGTAAACGGCGGCCGTAACTATAACGGTCCCTAAGGTAGCGAAATTCCTTGTCGGGTAAGTTCCGACCCGCACGAAAGGCGTAATGATTTGAGCACTGTCTCGACAATGCACCCGGTGAAATTGAAGTACCAGTGAAGATGCTGGTTACCTGCGCCAGGACGGAAAGACCCCATGGAGCTTTTACTCTAGTTTGATACTGGGGATTCGATAATACCTGTACAGGATAGGTGGGAGACGAAGAGATATGGACGCCAGTCTGTAAGGAGTCACCGTTGGGATACCACCCTTGTATTATTGGATTTCTAACCTATGGCCGTAAGCCGGTCAGGGGACAATGTCAGATGGGGAGTTTGACTGGGGCGGTCGCCTCCGAAAGAGTATCGGAGGCGCTCAAAGGTTCCCTCAGAATGGTCGGAAACCATTTAAAGAGTGCAAAGGCATAAGGGAGCTTGACTGCGACACTGACGGGTGGAGCAGGTAGGAAACTAGGACTTAGTGATCCGGTGGTTTTACGTGGGAAAGCCATCGCTCAACGGATAAAAGCTACCCTGGGGATAACAGGCTTATCACTCCCAAGAGTTCACATCGACGGAGTGGTTTGGCACCTCGATGTCGGCTCATCGCATCCTGGGGCTGAAGTCGGTCCCAAGGGTTGGGCTGTTCGCCCATTAAAGCGGTACGCGAGCTGGGTTCAGAACGTCGTGAGACAGTTCGGTCCCTATCCGGCGTGGGCGTAAGATATTTGAGAGGAGCTGTCCTTAGTACGAGAGGACCGGGATGGACTGACCACTGGTGTACCTGTTGGGTAGCAAGCCCATGGCAGGGTAGCCAAGTCGGGAAGGGATAAACGCTGAAGGCATCTAAGCGTGAAGCCCACCTCAAGATGAGATATCTCATGCGAAAGCAGTAAGACCCCTTAGAGACTATGAGGTAGATAGGGTCAAGGTGTAAGTGCAGTAATGTACTCAGCTGATGATTACTAATAGGTCGAGGGTTTAACCAAGAAGTCGGTTAGGTTTTAGTGATGAAGTTTGATGTGTAGTTTTTAAGGTATGATATTATATAGCCTGTAAAATTTAAAGTTAGTATTTTTAACTTTAAATTTTTGTTATATATGGCGACATAGCCAAGCGGTAAGGCGTGGGTCTGCAACACCCTGATTCGTCAGTTCAAATCTGACTGTCGCCTCTAAAAAGAACCATCATTGTTTGTGGTTCTTTTTATTTACCCTTTACTTGCTTTTTTTATTACATATTTGTTACAATACTTATATTGCCTTTTTGTGCAATAAATTAAGAAATGGAGGTGCTCCTGTGTCATACATCATAGCAGCAGTTATAACAGCAGTGATTGTGGTGCCTCTAACTTGGATAGTAGCAATATCTCATCGTAAGAAAACTTATGAAGATAAGATAGGAAGTGCACAAACAAAGTCCAGAGAAATTATAGAGGAAGCCGTAAAAATAGCTGAAACAAAAACGCGAGGCTCTCCTTGAAGCTAAAGAAGAGTCCATGAAGACTAAAAATGAGCTTGATAAGGAAGTAAAAAGAAAGAAGAGCAGAATTACAACGTTACGAAAAAAGAGTTTTAGTTAAAGAAGAAAATTTAGACAAGAAATTAGAAACATTAGAGAAAAAGAAGAAGCTATTGCTAATAAAGAAGAAAAACTTTACAGCAAACAAAAAGAATTAGATTCTTTATATGAGCAAGGTGTAGCAGAGTTGGAGAAGATATCGGGTCTTACCAGCGAGCAAGCAAAAGAAATGCTTTTGCAGTCTGTGGAGGAGGATATAAAGCACGATACAGCAAAGCTTATAAAAGAGCTTGAAAGTACAGCAAAAGAAGAAGCAGACAAAAGAGCAAAAGAAATACTTACAGTAGCTATACAAAGATGTGCAGCAGACCATACTGCTGAGACTACTGTAACAGTCGTACCCTTTACCAAATGATGAGATGAAAGGTCGAATTATAGGTAGGGAAGGTAGAAATATAAGAACTTTAGAGCAAATGACCCGGTGTAGAACTTATAATAGATGATACTCCGGAAGCGGTAGTTTTATCAGGTTTTGATCCTGTTCGTAGAGAAGTAGCCAGAGTGGCTCTCGAGAAACTCATATTAGATGGTCGTATACATCCCGGCAAGAATAGAAGAGATGGTTGAGAAAGCTCAAAAAGAGGTTGAAGCAATCATGAAAGAAGCCGGAGAAGAAGCAGTTTTGGAACTTGGTATACATAGTATTCATCCTGAAATAATAAAATTATTAGGTAGAATGAAATTTAGAACAAGTTTTGGACAAAAATGCTTTTAAGACATTCTATAGAAGTTGCACATTTAACAGGCTTATTAGCAGCTGAAGTTGGTGTTGATGTAAGACTGGCTAAAAGAGCAGGATTGTTACATGATATAGGTAAGGCTATAGATCATGAAGTTGAGGGTTCTCATGTACAATTAGGTGTTGAGATATGCAGAAAGTATAAAGAACATCCGGTTGTTATTAATTCAGTTGAATCTCATCATGGAGATGTAGAAGCTGAAAGTATTATTGCTTGCCTTGTTCAAGCGGCTGATACAATCTCAGCAGCTAGACCGGGTGCTAGAAGAGAAACCATAGAAACTTATACCCAAAGATTAAAACAATTAGAAGAGATAACTAATTCGTTTAGTGGTGTAGATAAGTCATTTGCTATACAGGCCGGTAGAGAAGTACGTATTATGGTAGTACCTGAGAAAGTAAGTGATGATGATATGGTAATTATGGCTCATGATATTGCAAAAAAAATCGAAGAAAATATGCAATATCCGGGACATATTAAAAGTAAATATAATTAGAGAATCTAGAGTTCAAGGCTTAGCAAAATAAAAATATTAACAGACCTTACAAATTTAGTACTAAAAAGACTAATTTGTAAGGTCTTGTAAGTTGACTAATAGTATATATATAAAATATAATGTAGAATATGTACTATTTTAGAAAAGGAAAGTTGATATGGGAAAAATAGGAAAGAAGTTTTTTAGCTATAGCTATACTTGGTTTGAGTTTAGCTACGCTTATATCAGGAACCGCATTTGCGGCAACTAAGAGAAAAAAATAAATACTGTTAGTTTTAAAGTTATGGGTAATATAGATGTGGATACCAAATAGGTATGGAAAATTTGGATTTTACCACTTCTGCCAGTACTTATCATGTAGAGAACTTTGAAGTACAAAATCAAGGTTTAAGTGGACTATGAATGATGTTCCGAGTATAAAGTTATATTAACTGCTGAAGATGAATATGAATTTAATGTAAAAAGCCAGTGATTTAAATATAGTAGGTGCAAGCTATGTAAGCTCAATTACCGAAAAATTCAAGAACAAATTTAGTTGTTACAGTAAAGTTACCTTCACTTAAAAATCAAGTTTCTGCTATAACTGAAGCTAAGATAGAAGATGATGGAAGTTTGAGTTGGAGTGTTTCTAAGGGTGCAGGTTCTTATGAAGTAAAGTTTTATAGAGGTCAAAGTTTACTTGGAGGAATATTAAAGTCAAATACGAATACTTTAAATGTAAGAGAATATATGCAAAAAGCCGGTTCTTATTATTTTTCTAGTAAGGCCTATTAATGCTATAAATACAGATGTAGTTGGAGACTGGTTTGAATCAAATAGAATAAGTTTGGATTCGGAAACAAGCTGAGTTAAATAAAACTTGGTATGATAAGGTAAATACCGGTTCTTGAGGGGCAAACATCTACAGGAGATTGGTATTATATATTATCAAAATAATACTTTAGCTAGAAGTGAATGGAAAAATAAAAGGTGAATGGTATTATTTTTGAAGATAATGCCTATATGGCAAAAAGGCTGGCTTGAGAATAGTGGTAAATGGTATTATTTAGATCCTGAAAATGGAAAAATGTGGAAGAATACTACAACTCGGATGGATATACTCTAGGAATAGATGGAAGTATGGCGACAGGAAATGCCATATCTAGATAAATAAAAATATATTATTATAAAAACATTCAGATGAAAAACTTTGTTAAAGAGTATAATGGTTATATCTGGATGTTTTTATTTTTCTCAAAAATACAAATGTATATTGTATACAATGAAAGTTCTGAACAAAAGTTATATTATATATATTAAAATACTATATTTAAAGAATTTAAAAAAATATAGTTATATTGAAAAATTAGTATTTTTAAAGTATCATATAAAATATTCATTATTATGGGATAAATTTATACATTTAAGAGGAGAAAAAGATAATGAATGTTAATATTTGTTTGATTCCGGGCGATGGAATAGGACCTGAGATAGTTAGAGAGGCAAAGAAAGTTCTCGATTTTATTTGTACTAAATATGGGCATACCTTTAATTATACAAGTATAGATATGGGTGGATGCTCCATAGATAAATATGGTGTACCTTTAACTGATGAAAATATAGAAGTAGCTAAAAAAAGTGATGCAGTATTACTTGGAGCTGTAGGTGGAGATGTAGGAAAATCATCTTGGTATAAGTTAGAACCTAGTCTTAGACCGGAAGCAGGTTTATTGAAAATTAGAAAAAGAGTTAGGGTTTATTTGCAAATATAAGACCGGCATATCTTTATAAAGAGCTTGCTGCGGCTTGTCCTTTAAAAGATGATATTATAGGCAATGGGTTTGATATGCTTATAATGAGAGAGCTGATAGGTGGGATATATTTTGGAGATAGATATACTAAGGAGGTAAATGGGCAACTTATAGCTACAGATACTCTTAGTTATAGTGAGGATGAAATACGAAGAATAGCTATAAAGGCCTTTGATATAGCGAGAAAAAGAAAGAAAAATGTTATAAGTGTGGATAAAAGCAAATGTTTTAGATTCTTCAAGATTATGGAGAAAGGTTGTAGAAGAGGTTTGCTAAGGACTATGAAGATGTGGTTTTGAATCATATGTTAGTTGATAACTGCGCTATGCAATTAGTTATGAATCCAAAACAATTTGATGTTATACTTACTGAAAATATGTTTGGAGATATATTATCAGATGAGGCGAGTATGATAACAGGCTCTATAGGAATGTTAAGTAGCGCCAGTTTAAATGAAACTAAGTTTGGTTTATATGAACCAAGTCATGGCTCCGCACCTGATATAGCAGGTAAAAATATAGCAAATCCTATAGCAACAATACTTTCAGCAGCTATGTTGCTTAGATATTCTTTAGACTTGGATATAGAAGCGAAAGAAATAGAAAATGCGGTAGAAAAAGCTTTAGATTTAGGTTTTAGAACAGCGGATATATATTCAGAAGGCTGTATAAAGCTTGGAACAAAGAGATGGGGATAAGATAATAGAACTTATGAAAGCTTAATAAAAGCATAAGTGAACTGTTAATTGAGATATATAGATAGTAAGAGGAGAAATTATGAAAAGTGATAGAATGAAAGCAGGTATGCAACAAGCGCCTAGTAGATCTTTGCTTAAAGCTTTTAGGTATGACGAATGAAGAGATGAAAAACCCTTAATAGGGTATAGTTAGTTCATTTAATGAAGTTGTACCCGGACATATAAATATAGATAAAATAGTTGATGCAGTAAAAATGGGTGTTGCAGAAGCCGGTGGAATGCCGCTAGTATTTCCTGCTATAGCAGTCTGTGATGGCATATCAATGGGACATGAGGGTATGAGATATTCTCTAGTTACTAGAGATTTAATAGCTGATTCTACAGAGTGTATGGCTCTTGCACATCAATTTGATGCTCTAGTTATGATACCAAACTGCGATAAGAATGTTCCGGGACTTTTAATGGCGGCTGCCAGAGTAAATGTACCTACTGTTTTTGTAAGTGGAGGACCTATGCTCGCAGGAAAAGTTAAAGGCTGTAAAAACTTCGCTTTCAAGTATGTTTGAGGCAGTGGGTTCTTTCGCAGCAGGAAAAATGACTGAAGAAGAAGTAGAAGAATTTGAAAATAAGGTTTGCCCAACTTGTGGTTCCTGTTCAGGTATGTATACGGCAAATTCTATGAATTGTCTTACAGAAGTGCTTGGAATGGGCTTAGAGGGTAATGGAACCATACCTGCAGTATATTCTGAGAGAATTAGGCTTGCAAAACGTGCAGGTTATGCAGTTATGGAAATGTTAAAGAGGGATATTCGTCCTAAAAGATATAATGACGGAGAAAGCATTTATGAATGCCTTGGCAATGGATATGGCGTTAGGTTGTTCTACAAATTCTATGTTGCATTTACCTGCTATAGCGCATGAGGCCGGAATAGAACTCGACCTTGAGCTTATTAATAAAATTAGTAAAAAAACACCTAATCTTTGTCATCTTGCTCCTGCAGGTCATGCTTATATGGAAGATTTATATGAGGCAGGTGGAATTTATGCAGTTATGAAAGAGCTTTCAAAGAAAGATTTACTAAATCTTGATTGTATAACTGTAACAGGAAAAACAGTTGGTGAAAATATAAAATATGCAAGAAATTTAGACGAAAATATAATAAGACCTATAGAAAATCCATATTCAGTTACAGGTGGTATTGCAGTATTATCAGGAAATATTGCACCGGAAAAATGTGTTGTTAAACGTTCAGCAGTGCTTGAGAGTATGTTAAAGCATAGTGGGCCTGCGAGAGTATTTGATTGTGAAGATGATGCTATTGTAGCTATAAAAAGGTGGTAAGATAGTTCCGGGTGATGTAGTAGTTATTAGATATGAAGGCCCTAAGGGTGGTCCCGGTATGAGAGAAATGTTAAATCCTACTTCTGCAATAGCCGGTATGGGATTGGATTCAAGCGTAGCTCTTATTACAGACGGACGTTTCTCAGGTGCAAGTCGTGGTGCATCTATAGGACATGTTTGTCCGGAGGCGATTGTAGGCGGACCTATAGCATTACTACAAGAGGGGGATATTATAGATATAGATATAGAAAATAATTCTTTAAATGCAAGAGTTAGCGATGAAGAATTTGCTGAAAGAAGAAAGAATTGGAAACCTAGAATCAACGAGGCTAGGGGTTATCTTGCAAGATACCGTTCGCTTGTAACAAGTGCGGCAAGAGGTGCTATACTTTCGACTGATTTTTTGTACAGTTAATTTAGGGACAGAGAGTAATTAAGAGGAGAATAAATATGTCGTTAAAAAGGTGCTGAGATAGTAATAGAGTGTTTAAAAGAGCAAAAAGTGGATACAGTGTTTGGTTACCCCGGTGGAAGTATTTTAAATATATATGATGCTCTATATAAACATTCTGATGAAATAAAACATATACTTACAAGTCATGAGCAAGGAGCAAGTCATGCGGCTGACGGATATGCAAGAGCTACAGGAAAGGTTGGAGTTTGTTTTTGCGACAAGCGGTCCGGGAGCTACTAATTTGGTAACCGTATAGCTACAGCTTATATGGATAGCGTGCCTATGGTAGCAATTACTAGTAATGTTACTAATGCTTTATTAGGTAGAGATTCTTTTCAAGAAATAGATATATTGGGTGTAACAGTGCCTATTACTAAGTACAACTTTATAGTAAAAGATGGTAATGAGTTGGCTAAAACTTTAAGAAGAGCTTTTACTATAGCGGCAAGTGGTAGACCGGGACCGGTATTGGTTGATATTACAAAAGATGTTACGGCAGATAGCTTTGAATATGAATATCAAGAACCTGATAAAATAGATATTCCTAAACAAGAGTATACAGATGGAGACATAGAAGAAGTTATAAGTCTTATAAAGTCTGCTACAAAGCCATATATTTTGGTAGGTGGAGGATGTATAGCGTCTAATGCAAGTGAAGAAGTTAATACTTTTACGCATAAAATTCACGCACCTGTTGCCGATACTTTACAGGGAATGGGAGCTTTTGACGGTTCAAATGAATTATATACCGGTATGGTAGGTATGCATGGTACTAAAACAAGTAACTTGGGCATAACTGAGAGTGATTTACTTATTGCCATAGGTGTAAGATTTTTCAGATAGAGTTATAGGAAATTCTAAAAAGTTTGCCAGAAATGCTAAAATTGTGCATATAGATGTAGATGCTGCGGAAATTAATAAAAATGTAAAAACATATAAGGCTTTAGTTGGAGATGCTAAAGATATATTAAATAAGCTTATATCAAGATTAGATCCTCAAAAATCATGATGAGTGGGTAAACCATATAGAAAGAATGAAAGATATGTATCCTCTTAGATATAATAAAGATACATTAACAGGTCCGTATATAATAGAAACTTTAAATAAAGCTTACAGAACCTGAAGATATAATAGTTACAGAAGTAGGTCAACATCAAATGTGGGCTGCACAGCACTATAAATATAGAAAACCCTAGAACATTTTTTAACTTCGGGTGGACTCGGAACTATGGGTTACGGATTAGGAGCAGCAATAGGAGCAGCTTTTAGGTAAAGAAAATCAAAAGGTTATAAATATAGCAGGTGATGGGTGTTTTCGTATGAATATGAATGAACTTGCTACTGCTACAAGATACAATATACCTATAGTTCAAATTGTTGTTAATAATGAAGTTCTAGGTATGGTTAGACAGTGGCAAAATCTTTTCTATGGACAAAGATATTCGCATACTATATTAAAGGATAAGGTTGATTTTACAGCTTTAGCTAAGGCAATGGGAGCAAAAAGCATATAGAGTTGAAAAAGGAAGATTTAGAGCCTGTATTAAAAGAAGCTTTAGACTTAAATGAGCCTGTTTTAGTAGAATGTATGATAGGAATAGATGATAAGGTATTTCCAATGGTTTCTCCGGGAGCGGCTATAGAAGATGTTTTTGATGAGAAAGATTTGGAGATAAAAAAACAATAAAATAAAAGGAGAGTGGTATTATGGGAAGAGTATTTAATTTTAGTGCGGGTCCGGCAGTCTTACCGGAAGAAGTTCTTAGAGAATTAGCAAATGAAATGCTGGATTATAAGGGCAGTGGAATGTCCGTTATGGAGATGAGCCATAGATCCAAAGAATACGAAGAGATAATAAATGAAGCTGAAGCAGACCTTAGAGAGCTTATGAATATTCCAAGTAATTATAAAGTCTTATTCTTACAAGGTGGAGCACATCAGCAATTTTCCATGATTCCAATGAACCTTATGAAAAATGGAAAGGCTGACTATATTATTACAGGTCAATGGGCTAAAAGAGCATGGCAGGAAGCCGGGATATATGGAGAGGCAAGGGCTGTTGCAAGTAGTGCGGATAAGACCTTTTTCATATATACCGGATTGTAGTGATTTAGATATATCAGAAGATGTAGATTATGTGTATATATGTGAAAATAATACTATATATGGAACAAAAATTTAAGACCTTACCTAATACAAAAAGGTAAAACTTTAGTTGCTGATGTATCTTCTTGTTTTCTATCTGAACCTGTAGATGTTACAAAGTATGGTCAATTTATGGTGGAGCACAAAAATATAGGTCCTGCCGGAGTTGTTATTGTAATAATAAGAGAAGATTTAGTTACAGAAGATACTATGGATAAGACACCAACTATGTTTAAGTATAAAACACATGTAGATAACGCTTCTATGTACTAATACCCCTAATACCTATGGTATTTATGTATGTGGAAAAGTATTTAAGTGGCTGAAAAAGCAAGGTGGTTTTAGTTGGTATAAAAGGAACTTAACGAGAAAAAAAGGCTAAAAATTTTTATATGATTTCTTAGATTCTTCTAAACTTTTTAAGGGTACAGTAAGAAAAGAGGATAGATCACTTATGAATGTTCCTTTTATAACGGAGATGAAGAACTTGATGCAAAGTTTGTAAAAGAGAAGGAAAGCAGCAGGTTTTGTGAACCTAAAAGGTCATAGAAGTGTAGGTGGAATGAGAGCAAGTATATATAATGCTATGCCTATAGAGGGAGTAGAAAAGCTTGTAGACTTTATGAGAAACTTTGAAAAAGAGAATGTGAGATAGAGTATGAAGAATATATATTGCCTAGATAAAATTGCTAAAGTAGGAACTGATATTTTTGGTAAAGAATATGAACTTGTAAATAATATGGATAAGGCTAATGGAATATTAGTACGTTCTTCAAGCTTACATGAAGCTGTATTTGATAAAGAAACTGTAGCTATAGCCAGAGCCGGTGCAGGAGTAAATAATATTCCTTTGGAAAGATGTGCTGTTGAAGGTATAGTAGTGTTTAACACACCGGGGGCAAAATGCAGAATGGTGTTAAGGAACTTGCTATTTGCGGAATGTTGTTAGCGGCTAGAGATATAGTGGGCGGAGTCAATTGGGTAAAGACAATAAAAGAAAGTCCAAGTATAGATAAAGATGTAGAAAAAGGTAAAAAGTCATTTGCAGGAACCGAAATAAGAGGTAAAAAGCTTGGAGTTATAGGTCTTGGTGCTATAGGAGCTATGGTTGCAAAATGCGGGAGAGAGCCTAGGGATGGACGTATATGGCTATGATCCATATATATCTGTAAATTCTGCATGGAATTTATCAAGAAAGATTATACATATAACAGATATAAATCAAATCTTTTCCGAATGTGATTATATAAGTTTACATTTGCCACTAACAAATGATAATAAAGGTCTTATAAATAAAAATAGTTTTGAATTGATGAAAGATGGAGTTATTATACTTAATTTTTCAAGAGATTTACTTGTAGATGATATTGATATGGAAGAGGCTTTAAATACTCGGAAAAGTTAAAGTTTATGTAACAGATTTTTCCTAATACCAAGACTGCAAATATGGATAAGGTTATTACTATCCCACATCTTGGTGCTTCTACGAGGAGAGTGAAGATAATTGTGCTATTATGGCAGTAGAACAGTTAAAAGACTATATAGAAAATGGAAATATAAAAAAATTCTGTTAATTATCCTAATTGTGATATGGGAGTTTGTTCTACAGTTTGTAGAGTAACCTTACTACATAAAAATATTCCAAAATATGATAGGTCAGATTTCAAGTATCTTAGCTAAGTATAATATAAATATAGCTGATATGACTAATAAGAGTAGAGATAAATTTGCCCTATACTATGTTGGATTTGGAAACTATGGCTGATACCAAGTTATTATCTGAGCTAGCAGTATAGAGGGAGTATTAAAAGTTAGACTCATAAAATAAGGAGGGTCTATGACAAAAAGTGAATTTTTAGAAGGGCTAAGAAGGGCTTTGTTTTCTACCGGTTCTAATGAGCTGATTAATGAAAATATTAATTACTATTCGTCCTACTATAGATGAAGAAATAAGAAAGGGTAGAAGCGAGGAGGAAGTAGTAGGAGAGCTTGGAGATCCTAGATTACTTGCCAGATCTATAAAAGATGCGGCGGGTATGAGCGATGAAGTTATAGAAGAAACTTCATTTAATAATACTTATGAAGAAAACAGGCAAACTTATACAGATGATTATGGGAATGAAATTAATAAAAAAGAAACAATTAAATTTCTTTAATTTTGGAAGAACAGGTTGCCTTTATAGGTGCCTTGGTTTTTAATCTTGGTATTTATTGCTGTTGTATCTGTAGTGGCGTATATAATAGGAGGGATAGTACAATTATTGGCTCCTGTAATAGGGTCCTATACTGCTTTTTGATAGTTGTATTACTATTCATACGAATTTTTAGAGCGGGAGATTAGCACTCTAAAACAATATGAATAATATATGAATAAGTCTTTAAATATACTTAAAGCTTTGTCTTTTCACTTGACATATAAGTGTGAAAAAGTATACTATTTGTAACATTTATGTAACAAATGAATTTGAAAAGTAATAATTTAGCTTTAAGGAGTATTAATAGATGATAAAAAGATGATGAAGTTCGGTTTTGCTATATTTGCATTATCAACTATGATGATATATGCACCTATACAATCAAGGGCCGAAACATCAAATTCAGAATATATAGTAAAAGGCGAATGAAATTATTACAGAAACTATATATAATATAAAAATACAAAGAGATGGAGTTGTTGCCAGAAAAGAGGCAAGTGAAAATGCAACGATATCTTCAAAAAGTAGATAAAAATAGAATATTAGAGGTAAAAGAGAAGCTGTCAGGAGATTGGGTAAAGGTTAACTTAGATGGTGAGGAAGCCTATATACAGTTGAAAGATGGTCAAGGTGTTATATATGAAACAACAAAAGATGTAGTAGATGAGGAAACAAGACTTCGTCAGAGTATAATTGATTATGCAATATCTTTTGAAGGCGGAAAAGTATGTTTGGGGTGGCGTAAATCCTCATTTTGGTGTAGACTGTTCAGGGTTTACCAGATATATTATGGCTAATGTCATAGGAAAGAATTTACCGCATTCATCAAGGGCTCAAGCCGGACTTGGAAAGCAAGTTAGTAAAGAAGCTATGAGACCGGGTGATTTAATATTTTATGCAGAGGGAAGTAATATAAATCATGTTGGCATTTATATAGGTAAAGATAAGGTTATTTCAGCATCTACAGAGAAAACCGTATAAAGATTAACAGATATGATTATAGAACGCCTGTAAAAATTTGTATCAATGTTTTAAATTAACGAGCAAAAAGCTTGTTATATATATTAGGAGAAGGTAATGAGAAAATCAAACTAGTATTATTAACTGCGTTATTGGCAGTGAATATATGTACTTTAAGTACAATGACAAGCTTTGCGGCAAAAGCTAAGAAAAATCAAGCAGAGAAGGTTAGTGCTCTTGTTATTACAGATACAGAAGAAGTAGAATTTGATGAACCTGAGATAGATCAGGCTATAGATGCGGCAGAAGCCCATGGAAATCCTGTAGAAAATGAGAAGAAAGTTGAAGAAGAGAAAAAGCTTTGCAAGAAAAAGTCTAATAAAGATATAGGACCGGGAATAGCCCAAAATATAGAAAAAAAGCGGAAGAGGGAGCTAAAGAAGAAGTAAAAACAGCTTCAAGTGCCAGACAAAAGTTAGTTGAGTATGCTCTAAAATTTGTCGGTGGAAAGTATAAATTATGGAAATACTCCAAGTGGTTTTGACTGTTCAGGTTTTTGTACAATATGTTTACAAAAAAATGCAGCAGGAAAGTCTTTACTTAGAAATTCAGCTTCTCAATCTACACAAGGAAAGGGTATCAGCTCAGAAGAAATGCAAATTGGTGATTTACTTTTTCTATGGAAATGGAAATAGAATAAATCATGTGGCTATGTATATAGGAAATGGTAAAGTTGTTCATGCTTCAAATGAGCGTTCAGGAATTAAAATCTCTCCTTGGAATTATAGAACACCTTCTACTATAAAAAGTATGATGGAATAATATTAAAATGATAGTTAAAAGGTCGCCCAGAGCGACCTTTTTGTTTAGTGAAAAGAAACTTTGCCTTAGTATAAAAATATCCTACTTGATTTTTCATAAATAAAAAGGTTATGCTTATTATACTTTAAAAGCATTAAAACTGTGTGGTGTAAAAGAAAAATATATAAAGGGATAAGATGTCAAATAGAATTAAATTTAAGTCTAGATGGGGCTTTATTTTAGCTTGTGTAGGTTCAGCAGTAGAATGGCAAAATGTATGGGGGTTTCCATATAAAAATAGGTTCAAATGGAGGAGCGGCTTTTTTTAATTCCATATATAATATTTATAGTATTATTTAGTTATGTAGGTCTATCAACAGAATATGCTATAGGTAGATTTGCGGGAACAGGAACTCTAGGAGCTTATGAGAAGTCTATACAAATGAGATTTCCAAACTCTAAAGTACTTAAGCATATAGGATGGTTACCGCTTATAGGTTCTTTATGTATTGCCTTAGGTTATGCAGTAATAATAGCTTATGTTGTAAAAGCATTATTTCAGTCAATAACAGGTAGTTTAATGACTGTTAATGCCGGTGAGTGGTTTTTTCATTTTCGGCAACAGATTTTTGCGGTCTTACCTTATCATATAGTGGTTGTAGTAGTAACTCTTATAACAATATTTGTGGGTGCAGAAGCTATAGAGAAAAACTAATAAAATAATGATGCCTTTATTTTTTTATTTTATTTGTTGTTATAGCTGTAAGAATAGCTTTTTTTACCTAATGCGATCTCCGGCTATGGCTTTCTTATAAAACCTGATTTCAATTATTTAAAGGATCCTATGACGTGGGTATGGGCTATGGGACAGGCATTTTTCTCTTTGTCTGTAACAGGTTCAGGTATGATAGTATACGGCTCATATCTTGATGATAGGGAAGATGTAGTAGATGGAGCTAAAAATACTGCAATTTTTGATACTATAGCCGCTGTAGTAGCAACCCTAGTTATGATACCGGCTTGTTTTTGCTTATAATATAGATGTTAATGGTGGCCCCGGTCTTTTATTCGTTACTCTACCTAATATTTTGCAGGATATTATAGGGGGAAGAGTATTTGCTATATTATTATTCCTAGCTGTAACTTTTGGTGGAATAAGTTCTTTACAAAATATGTTGGAGGCAGTTGTAGAGTCTATAGTATATAAATTTCCTAAATTGCCAAGAAAGTATGTAAGTGTATTTTTGGAATAGTATTATTGGCAATAGGTGTATTTATGGAACCAATATCTAAATGGGGACCTTGGATGGATTTAGTATCCATATATATTATTCCTATAGGTGCCAGCCCTCGGTGCTATAGTATGGTTTTTGGGTACTCAAGAAAGAAACTTTGTTGGCTGAGGTGAATAGAGGTGCTAAGTCAAAGATTGGAAATTTATGGTATAATTTGGGAAGATATTTATATGTACCATTTGCAGTTTTGCTTTGTATAATAGCTATAATAAAAAGGAATTTCTTTTTAAAGTAGTAAAAGATAAAAATTTATATTGTTAATCTAAGCAGGCTTGACTTTTAAAATATATTATGCTATTCTATATCAATAGTTAATTAGATTGAATTAAGTGAGAAATCAGTATGTGGATATGTACTGATTTCTCGTTTTTTATAAACAAAAACATAAGGAGTGAATATGAAAAGAATAGTTAAGAATCTTAGTCTTATATTAAGTTTTATTTTTTTGTGTTTGTCTATATTTCAATTTGGAAATTTTTAGTTCTACTGCTGAGGAAAAATATAGGAAATAAGGCTTTATATAAGTCCATATCATGCAAACCGGATGCAAAAACTATTATAGATGGTTTGGAAACTTATATGAGGTATGAGGTGACAAAGTCGGATGGATCAAAAAGATTATAGTAGTAATTCATGGATAAATACAGATTGGAGTTATACAACTAAGATAGGTAAAAAGAGGAGATTTCTTAGATATAAATCAAGTAGCAACAATGGCACAAGAAGTGTATATAAAAATACTACAGGTGCGGATATGCCTATCAATATAAAAATTTACTTATCCACGTAAGGAAATAGCAGATGCAGGCTATTATGCACCTATAGTTAGTGGAGAGCCTGTAGTAGAAAATACTGATACAATAAATTCGTTTAATTTTGATATAACAGGTCTTGGAGTGAATACTCTAGATTTGGCTAGGGCAAATGCAGATACTAATTGGTCAAATCTTAGAGATATTACTATAAGAGGTACTTTAGGAGCCGGTAAGGAGATTAGTATTAAAACTCCTTTAAAAAAATAGAAAATATTGAAAATGTAGAGAATGTTTATTTCTCATCTGATATAATTTATAATACTCCAAGAAGTGATAAAAGATATGTAACTGTGCTGGTGCAAAAATCGGTATATAAAGTAGATGATTTGATATTTGGAAATTATGTAGGAACATACTTATATTATTATACAGATGATGATGGTACTACAAAGGGAGCTTATGTAAGAGTGCCAAAAGAGATACAGGCAGTTATGCCGGAAGTCAAAAAGTCAGATTTATATTATACTTTATGGGATTATATAGGTACTGTAGATATGAATAATAGACCCTAATATTTCCGATGAGTCAGCTTTTCTGGCTTAGTGATTATGCAATAAGACTAACAGGCCGAGATGGTATTTTTGAAAGAGTCAGTCCTTTAGGATATTCTGTACTTAGAGAAAAATGTAGCAAATCCTACTAAAGTCAGAGATTATTATTATTATAGTCTTGGAAATCGTGGTTTAGTTATATATGACGAGGAGGGCAAAGCCAGTCAGATAGGAAGAGTTGATGAAAATGGCTTTAATCTTTCTAAATATTATGTAGAATTAGCTAAGGTGCTTGATACTGAGGATAAGGTACTTAATATTAATAGTTCTTGGTCGGATTTTGATAACCTTACCTATCATATGAAAGTTCATTCACCTAGAATGAATCCGGATACAGAAATTCCTTTAGCTAGTCTTGCAAACCAGTAGTAATGTAGATGTATCTGTTCGGGTTCTTATACAGTTAAATATTCTTATGATGTTGGAAGAGATGTAAAAGCCTGATGATAATTCAAGAGATATAGTATCAAAAACAGCTAAGGTTGATGAAGTTGCAAGTAAAGTTAATATAGTAAAAGAAGGTATAGCCGATCAAGAAGATAGACCTATAGCTATAGAAATATTAAAAAGATAGCGAGATTATAGATACCGTGCAATTGGATGCGGGAAATAATTTTTAAATATTCTTCGGCTTTATTGAATAGATTTGATGAACTTAGTGGAAAGAACTTTAAGTATGAGATAAGAGTGCTTTCTGATAATGTGAATTATGATGTGGTTTCTGAACTGCTTGATGAGAATAATATCTTTGAATTTAATTTTTAAATTAAAAAGCACAAAAAGGCAACATCAAGTGAAGCTAATAAACCTATAGGACCGGAAGTACCGAACAAGGAAAAAGATAATATAACACCCTAAAACCATTAGTGATAGATGATAAATCTAATGTAAATGGAGGTTCAGGAACGGCAGATTCTGTCGGTGCTATAGTTAAAATATAATGATAGAACTTTTGTAACTAATAAAAATCAAAGTTCTACACCGGTAGAGATAGTAGGAGAAACAAGTGAAAGCCAAGCAGGAAATATTGCTCCAAATACTGAAGTAAGTAGAGATAATATTGTTATAAGAAAGAATAATATTCCTAAAACATCAGATTACACTGAATAATAGAATTTGGATAATTTTCTTTGTAGTGAGTATGATATTTTTTTAGATACGACTTTACTTTATAAAAAAATAAAGAAAAATATATATAAAAATATCGATTAAAAATTATTATGTTTTTAGTCGATATGTGTCTTAGTTTTGAATTCATTATAATTATAAGAAGAATAAGCTGTTTTATATGTTGAAAGAGAGGAGAATAAGGAGTAATATAAATAAGTTAGTAAAACCTTGCTTTTTATATTGCGTAAAAGTAAATTGTATGTTATACTTTAATTAATTCATAGTTGTTTAGTATGAATTAATCTAAATATGAACCTAAGCTTATGAGTAGCTTAAATTATAGAAAAATTTGAAAGAGAGGATTTTTATTATGTACGAACAAATTAAATTAGATTATGCTTTTTGATGCTCTAGAGCCACATATTGATGCATTAACAATGGAAACTCATTATTCAAAGCATCATGCAGCATATACAAAGAACTTTAATGATAGAGCGGAAGCCTCGGTTTTGTAGGTAAACCGGTAGAGATAATTTTTAGCTCATTGGAAAAAGAAAGCACCGGAGAAGAGCGATGCAATGGCAGTCAGAAATAATGCAGGTGGATATTATAACCATAATCTTTATTTTTGGACATCTTTCTCCAAATGGTGGTGGAGTTCCAAGTGGAGTTTTGGCTGATAAAAATAAATTCTACTTTTGGTAGCTTTGATGTATTTAAGGAGAAGCTGAGTGCGGCTGCAGCCGGACAATTTGGTTCAGGTTGGGCATTTTTAAGTACAGATAGAAAATGGTAATCTCAGTATTTCTGCCTCACCAAATCAAGATAATCCAATTCTTGAAACTGAAGGAGAATTAACTCCTATTTTTAGGACTTGATGTTTGGGAACATGCCTACTACTTAAAAATATAAAAATTTAAGAGCTAGTTATATAGAAGCTTTCTTCAATGTAGTAGATTGGAATAAAGTTGCTAAGAATTATGATGATGCCTTGAATAATAATGTACTTTATAAGTAAGTTGTAACGAGAGGACTACGGATGAGAACGTAGTCCTTTTTGATGTGTTGATAATGTCTATATAAAAGTATTATACTAGGAAAACACATATATAAGGATTGGAAATGTGCTGTTTATGAGAAGATGATATTATGATTATCAAAAATATTCAAAAATCATTAGCTGAATTATATAAAGCATTATTATCAGAGTTAAGACCTGATTGGGATATTAAAATAACAGTTGAAGACTATAATCTATATAAACTTGGATTTGTAAAAGAGATTCCTTGCTCTCTTAGTGTGGATATATCTGAGGATGAAATAGATAAATTATATAATGAGCTTATCGATAGGGAGATTAATGTTTATGTGAGTGAGGATTTGCTTCACAAAGATGTAAAAGAGTATGAGTGAACAAGAAAAAAATAGAATATAAAAGAATTGAAAAGCTAGAGAAAAGAGTATCTTAAATATATGCCTGTAGAAGGACTTTGTTGTTATTGGTTAGGGATATAATTATGATAAAAGTATTATTCATCTGCCATGGCAGTGTTTAAGGAATGGGATGAAAGCCTTGATTTTATTGTTTTTGGATGGAAGTGTAGAATCTACATCTTTGGAAGATCGGATTGAATAGCTGAAAATAATAATATAAAGGCGTGGCAAAAAAATCCCTACGTTTTTTACATATATAATAGCACAATTTAAGCGAAGAAAGTCTCATGTTCATGTGCGAAAATGAAAGTAAAACTTATTAGACGATATAATGTATAAATTCATCCTTTGAAAGAATATTAGCTATTTATAGCATCCATTTTTAATAAAGTTATCTGACTAGAAATAGTTCTTATATCGGCTAAAAAAATAATTTGATATATAAAAAAAGATAGAGTTTTTGCCGATAATCGTGATATACTAATCAGTAGATTAGTACGTTTTTGGATTTAATTTATGATGGATGGAGGATGACAGATGAAATACCTTTTAGTTGCTGAAATAGCAAAAATGGAATATGTCAGAACGTAGTGTGAGAAATTACTGTTTCCAGGGGCGTGTGAACGGTGCGTTTTTCACCGTAAAAACCTGGAACATTCCGGAAAAATGCGGAGAAACCAGAGCGTATCAATAAGAAAAAAGAAGAACCGATTACACTATTGGATATTCTGAAAGAACAAAAAGGCAAGTAAATACTCCGTGGGATTTATCATAAGACACAGATTGACTTGACCTATAACTCTAACCATATGGAAGGAAGCCGTCTGACGTATGATCAGACCAGATATATCTTTGAAACTAACACCATCGGTGTAGAAAAAGAAGTGCTGAACGTGGATGACGTGATTGAAACAGCAAATCACTTCCGTTGCATTGATGTGATTATTGATTACGCAAAAGCAGCTCTGACGGAGAAGTTCATCAAAGAAATTCACTTGGTTTTTGAAGAATGGCACCAGTGATTCTAGAAAAAGAATGGTTTGCTGTTGGCGATTATAAGAAACTCCCTGAATGAAGTCGGTGGCATGGATACAGTTCTTCCGGAAGAAGTTGCCGATAAAATGAAGAACCTGCTAACAGAATATAATGCCAAGGAAGAAAAGACCTTTGCGGATATTCTTGACTTCCATGTGAAGTTTGAGCGAATTCATCCGTTCCAAGATGGTAATGGACGTGTGGAAGACTGATTATGTTCAAGGAGTGTCTGAAATACAATATTATTCCGTTCATTATTGAGGATAATTTGAAAGTTATTCTATTATCGTGGATTGAAGGAATGGGACAACGAAAAAAAGGTTATCTGACCGATACCTGTCTGACAGCACAAAGATAAGTATAAGACGTATTTGGATTATTTTTAGGATTGATTATTAAACGAGCTAATTTCCGGACTATATAATAGGTAAAACGACTTTTTGGAAAAGGCAAACAAAGAATTGAGTTATAAATGGAGAAAGCGGATATGAATGACAAAAAGGTGTAATATATATTCTTACAAATCCTTCTTTTCCGGATTATGTGAAAGTAGGATATACAGATGATATAGATAAACGATTGAAACAATTGAATCGCAGCGAATGTATTCCGTTCGCATTCCGAGTATATGTGACATACGAAGTGAATTCAAGATTGTCAGATTTGAAGTTACATGCGATTATTGATAAGTTGAATCCTGATTTACGTTCTGTTGATGAATTTAATGGTCAGAAAAGAGTGCGTGAATTCTACGCAATGAAGCCGAAGAAGCATACGCAATTTTGGAGGCAATGGCAGAAATTCACGATTGCAAGGAGAATCTGAAATTAGTTGTTCCAAGTGATGTAGAAGCACAGGAGGAACAGTTGGCACAGGAAATTGACACAGAGAGCCATGAAAAAGCGGAGAATTTTTCATTTGCAAAATGTCAGATTTCTGTTGGAGAGGAAATTGAATATTATGATGAGCCAAGTATTAGGTGCAAGGTTGTTGGGGATAGAAAAGTGCAGTATCAAGGAAAAGAAATGTCTCTGACGGCTGCTGCAAAACTTATATCTGGAAAGAAATATTCGATTGCAGGTCCAAGATTTTTTTAAATATAAAGGTGAGTGGTTAAATGATATTAGGGCTCGTATAGGATTTTAATTTTACCAATGATGTTCCGATAATATTTGTTATCAGGAACTAGAAGAGGGAGGCTGTATTCATGACGATAATATCTAAAAAGCAGATGTCCGAAAAAGATATATTATTATAGAAGATCGTATTCAACAGGTTGTAGCAGAAATTACAAAACCATCTCAAAAAGTACAGATCGTATGGCAAAAAAATAATTGTATTTTTGTGCAGCAGAAGATGTAGCAGAAAGAATGAGGATGGCAGAGAAGAAATCGCTAGACTTCGAATTATGTAATTACGATTTTTTTAATTTAAAAATAGTAAGGTGTAAAATGCAAAAACCTACACCTTATTTTACATCTTTTGCAGACAATATTATGCAAAAATAAACTAGGTTATCCTAAAAAGCAAATATTTACAAAGGCTTACAAAGCCAGAAATACCAAGAAAAACTAAGAAATGCGAGGTTATGCAACAATGATAAAAGTGATATTCATCTGCCATGGTAATATTTGCCGTTCTACAATGGCAGAATCAATTATGACACATTTAGTAAAAAGAGACAGGTAGAAATGATATAGCAGTATATAGTGCAGGAACCAGTACAGAAGAGATAGGAAATCCTGTTTATTATGCGACTGTAGATAAACTAAATGAAAAAGGTATAAAAAAACAGTACCACACAAAGCAGTCCAACTTACTAAAGGGGATTATGAGAATTATGATTATATTATAGGTATGGATAATGCAAATATAAAAATATACTGAGAATAGTTAGTGGAGATAAAGAAAAACAAAGTATATCTTATGAAAGATTTTACAGATGAGAAAGGTGAAGTCGCAGATCCTTGGTATACTAGAGATTTTGAGTTGACATTTAAAGAGTTATATAAATCTTGTAAAGCTTTTACTTGGGAAAATATAGCTTTATTTATACTTTTAAGTATCTATTCTTTTATTCGGTAAATATGCTAAAAATAAAAATTTATTAAAAAGAGAAATCGCTTGGATTAAGATGTTTAAGCGGTTTTTCTATAGTAAGTTACGTGCTTAAATTATACTAATGACAGCAGAAAAATTTATATTTGTATAAAAGTATAAATATAGCAGAAAATTGATTTTATGCATATTGAAACGATAAATATGCATAAAAAAATATAATTATGATATTATATGAATAAAAATAAAAATATTCAAAAATACTTGATTTTATTCAAAAAGATGTATAGTTATTTGCATAACATAGATAAGAAAAATTGGAGGAAAAATTATGAAAAAGATTTTGTTAGCAGGAATGATAGTAATGGCAGGTATGGGACTTATGGCTTGTGGGAAAAGTGCTAATGCAGGTGGAAAAGCAGAGGCAGGGAAACTTGTAATGTCAACTAATGCAGAATTTGAACCTTATGAGTACCATGATGGTGATAAGATAGTTGGTATAGATCCTGATATAGCGGAGGCTATAGCTAATAAACTTGGTTTAGAATTAGTAATAACTGATACAGCTTTTTGATTCAATTATACCTGAGGTTAGTTCGGGCAAGGCGGATATGGGTATGGCAGGTATGACAGTGAATGAAGATAGAAAAGAAAAATGTTGATTTCTCTGATACTTATGCTTCATCTAAGCAAGTTATTATAGTTAAGAATGGTTCTGATATTAAGGGGTGCCGATGATTTGAAAAATAAAACAATAGGAGTTCAGCTAGGTACAACAGGAGATATTCAGGGTTCAAATATAGAGGGAGTTACAATGGAGCGTTATTCAAAGGGATTTGAGGCGGTTCAAGTTTCTTTCACTAAGGAAAAAAATTGATGCGGTTTTAATAGATAAACAACCTGCACAATATTTTTATAAAAAGATCAAGTTGATTTAAGTATACTTGATGAAGCTTTTTGCAGAGGAAGATTATGCAATAGCATTCAAGAAAGGAAATACAGAACTAAAGGATAAGGTAAAATAAAGCTTTTAGAAGAGCTAAAAAGCGGACGGAACAATAGATAAAATAATAGGAAAAATATATAAAAAGCAGAGTAATTTATACAAAATACTTTATAAAAAGCTAGGGTTAATATTTTAACTCTAGCTTTATGGTATAATTATATTAAAAAGACCTTGGAGAGGGTCTATAAAAATTACTACTATTTTTAAATGAGGTAAAAATGCAAGTTGTCATTGATAGTATCAGACAAAAATCTTCTCGAACAAAAATCGTTGGGAATACATAGTTGACGGACTGTTAGTAACTTTTAAAGGTAACATTTTTTGCTGTATTATTAGGTATTTTTAATAGGAGTTGTAGTTGCAATGATAAGAAATACTTATGATAATACAGGAAAGTTAAAAAAATCTTAAATATTATATGTAATATATACTTAACTATAATAAGAGGAACTCCTGTTGTTGTTCAGTTACTTATTATTTATTTTGGCGTATTTGCCAGTGTGCGTATAGATAAAAACAATAGTTGCAATACTTGCTTTTTGCTATAAATTCAGGAGCATATCAAGCAGAGATTTTTAGAGCAGGTATACAAAAGTGTTCCAAGAGGACAATTTGAAGCGGAAGAAGTTTAGGTTTTAATTATGCACAAACTATGACTATAGTAATTATTCCACAAGCATTTAAGAATGTACTACCAACATTAGCTAATGAATTTATAGTGTTATTAAAAAGAAACTTCTGTAGCCGGATATATTGTTTTTACAGGATATGACTAAAGCCGGAGATGTTATTCGTAGTCAAACATATGCTGCATTTACACCACTTTTGGTAGTTGCTTGTATATACTTAATTCTTGTAATGGGATTATCATATTTAGTTTCTTTTACTTGAAAGGAGATTAAAGAAGAATGAGCGATAAGAAAGTTTTAATAGAAGTAAAAAGATTTATGTAAGAACTTTGGCGATAAGAAAAATTCTGAAAAATATAAATGTTAATATATATGAAGGAGATGTTGTTTGCGTTATAGGACCTTCGGGTTCAGGGAAATCAACTTTTCTTCGTTGCCTAAATAGAATGGAAGAAGCAAGTAGCGGCTCTATTATTTTTGAAGGTACAGATATAGTTGATAAAAAAACTGATATAGATAAACATAGACAAAAATGGGAATGGTATTTCAACAATTTAATTTATTTCCACATATGACAGTTCTCAAAAATCTTACAGTAGCACCTCATGAAGTTAGCAAGGAATAAGTGAGAAAGAAGCTAATGAATATGCAATAAAGCTTTTAGAAAAAGTAGGATTGGCTGATAGGGCAAATGCTTATCCTAATCAACTTTCAGGTGGACAACAGCAACGTATAGCTATATGTAGAGCTTTGTGATGAAGCCTGATGTTATGCTGTTTGATGAACCTACTTCTGCACTTGATCCGGAGATGGTAGGAGAGGTTTTAAATGTTATGAAAAATCTTGCAGATCAAAAAGATGACTATGGTTGTTGTAACTCATGAAATGGGCTTTTGCCAGAGAAGTAAGTAATAGAGTGATGTTTTTAGATGGTGGAGATTTTGTTGAGGAAAATGAGCCTGCAGAATTTTTCACAAACCCTAAAAATGAAAGGCTTAAAAACATTCCTTAGTAAGGTGTTATAAGTTAATTAGAAATGTATAGATAGAAATGGCAAAAGTCGGATTTTTGTATTCGACTTTTGCCATTATATATTTTAATGAAAATAGAGCTGTATTTATCCTGTAATGAAATAAACAAAAAGATAATGGATTTATTTTTTTAATAGTGCGTTAATAAAGAAAAATATTAGCTAAAAATATAAGTTTTTAAGGGTCTTGTATATCTATCATATAAATAGTAAAATTATAAAATAAAATATTAATGAAAGAGAAAACATATATGATAATACGTTCAAGAGCCCTCTAAGAATAAGCTTTTGGTGGAGGTGGTACAGATGTAGCACCTTTTGTGAAAATGAAAGGTGGAGCTATAATCGGCTCTACAATAAATAAATATGCATACTGCTCTATAGTTCCCAAGGAAAGATGATCAAATAATAGTTCATTCATTGGACTTTGATATGACTATTAAATATAATACTAAAGAAAATTTAGTGTATGATGGAAAGCTTGATTTGGTAAAGGCGGCTCTTAAAGCTATGCAAGTTTGTGAAGGCTGTGAGGTATATTTGCAATGTGATGCACCTGCCGGTTCAGGACTTGGAACAAGTTCTACGGTAATGGTAGCATTACTTACAGCAATAGCAAAGTGGCAGGGTAAAGAACTTGATAATTATGCGATGGCAGACCTGCTTATCAAGTAGAAAGAGAAGATTTTAAAAATTTCAGGTGGATATCAAGACCAATATGCAGCTACTTTTTGGTGGTTTCAATTTTATGGAATTTTCCGGTAGAAATAAAGTAGTTGTAAATCTTTATGTATAAATAAGGCCATAATAAATGAATTACATATAATCTACTTATGTGTTATACAGAAATATTCATATTTCGGCTAATATCATAGATGACCAAGTGAAAAATTATGATAAAAAGGATCCTTTTGAGGCTATGTGAGGTGAAAGCTTTTAGCTTATGCAATGAAAGATGAACTTTAAAAGGAAATCTCAACGGTTTTGGGAAATTGCTTGATTATAGTTGGCAAAGTAAAAACGTATGAGTGATAACTAATACAGAAATAGATGCCTTGTATAATGCTGCAAAAAGAAGCAGGTGCTATGGTGGAAAGCTGCTTGGTGCCGGTGAGGAGGCTTTTTACTCATATATTGTCCATATAATGTAAAACATAAAGTTGCCGCTAATATGGAAAATGGGTGGTCAAATTATGGACTGGAATTTTTGAACTTGGTGGAGCAAAGAGTTGGATAACAAATGAGGATAGATGGGATTATGAGCGAGTAAAAAGTTCGTATGCCTAATAAAGAGTATAGCTTTGACATAGAGGAGAATAATGAATAAATTTATTGACGAATTAATAGATAGATATCCTAAGCTGGAAAGTATAAAAAGACATAGAAGCTGCTTTATGAGCTTATAAAAATATGTATAAAGATGGTGGTAAGCTGCTGGTTGGGGGTAATGGTGGCAGTGCGGCAGATTCTGGAACATATAGTTGGGGAACTTATGAAAGGATTTTGCAAAAAGAAAAAAATATCTACAGGCTTGCAGAAAAATTAGAAAATATTAACGAGGACTTAGGCTTAAAGCTCGGAAAATGTTTACAAGGAGCATTAAAAGCTATAGCTATAACAGGACATACAGGACTTACAACAGCTTTTTGCAAATGATGTTGACCCGAATATGATATTTGCACAACAAGTATATGGATATGGGGATAATCAAAGATATTCTTCTTTGTATATCTACTCGGTAACTCTAAAAATCTGATATATGCAGCTATAACAGCTAAAAGCAAAAGGAATGAAAGTTATAACTTTAACAGGTAAAGATGGTGGAAAGCTGAAAAGAATATTCAGATATCAGTATAATAGTTCCTGAAAAATGAAACATTTAAAAATACAGGGTACATTTACCTATATATCATACACTTTGCTTAGAATTAGAGGAGTTTTCTTTGAATAATAAACATGCTTTTGTTATTTGTGCCTATAAAAGATTCTCCATATTTAGGGGACATATAAGGTCATGAAAGCTCAAGAGATAGAATCGGAGCTTATATTAACTACATCTACACCGAGTGAGTATATATAGAAAAATTGGCTAATAAGTATGATATTGAGTTTATAGTAAATAAAGATGGTGACTCTATGGAAAAGATTGAATTTTGCATATAAAGTTGGCAAAACAGTTTAGTAACAATGGCATCAGATTGATGTTTTATAAAAGTACAAAATACATACTTAGGTAGCTTTATAAAGATATATGTCTTTGTTTACTTGTGCTTCAAATACTTATAGATGAAAATAGAAAACACTGAGAAGAAATAGAAATTATTAAAACTATGAATTTCCCACTTAGGATTTTTGCTGTAAATAACATCAACTTAGTAAAAACTTAGCATAATTATAGAATCTATAATTTGTCCTTCCTCATTGCTGATAAAAAGTATGTGGAAGAAGATTTGTTTAATACTAAATATAAATTTACCCTTGATTGGGAAGCTTGTAGACTTTCAAAAGATAAAAAATAGATGGATTTGTGTGAAAACCACTTATCAGTATAAGTACATAAGCTTAGTGCGACTAAGACATGTGGAAATGATGAGCAAAAAGAAAAATAATATTTGAAGCTTGTGGGGAAGATATATAAGCAGATTTTACTTACTTTTTATGGGAGAGCTTATATGCGTATGAAAAATAAAATATGTATGTATTTATTCGGTTTTATAAGTTTTATATTTACTTTTTCAGTGTGATAGATATAACAAAAGAATACGGTTTTTGCTGTCTGATTTAGTAAGAGAGAAACTCTTGGTATTGTTGAATTTTTTTATAATTATATAATACTTTTACTAATAAATAAGCTTGGTAGAGGAGCTACTGTTTTATTTGTATACTTTAATCATAAGTATTACCTTGTATATACATCAAAATAGCTTTAGCCTTGGTTTTTAGTATCAGCATATTATATTTCTTTTTATAATGATGGGAGAGGTACTGCTTTTTGCTACCTAGAAAGAGAAGAGCTTTTTCCCTACACCAAGGGTATTATCGGATATGCACATTCTTTTATTCTTGGAATTATGGTCTATATAATTTCTATTTGTCTTATGTCTGTATTTAAGATAGCGGATTTAAAAAGAAATTTATATATTTACTATAGCTTATTCATTAATAGCTTTTAATTTTATATCTATATTTTGGCTTTTCTAAATTACTGCCTGTTTATTTTTGTTGAAGCTATGGAAGATAACAGACAAGCAAAAGATAAAAGAGTATCTATTTTTTTAAATATAATATTTATTTTATTAATACAAGCCGGTAGATTAAATATAAGTTTAGATTATGATTCTCTCAGATATGCCTTAAGAAGTCCGTACATACTTACTAACGGCATAGGAATATATGAAAATTTAGCTTTTAGTAAATTCAGTATATAATTATCCAAAAGGTTTGGAAATATTGACTTTTGCCACTAAATATAGGAAATTCTTATAGTTTTTATACAAAAGCTTTTTCATTTATAAGTTTAATATTTTTCTTATTTATCGTATGAAATAGTAAAAGAAGAGAGTAATGCCTATGTGGCTATATTCTGTACAAGTTTGATGTGTTATATTCGACTATAGTAAATATGGGAATATCTGCAAAACAGATATGATAAGTTTGTTATTTCAATTTTTGCCATATCAGATTTTTAAATTTCTTAAGAAATAAAAATAAGAAATATATTTATTGAGCTTTTGTTTCTTTGATACTAAGTACCATATTTAAGCCGACTACTATAGTGTTTTCAGGGCTTATAGCTATATATTTCTTTGTATATTTAAGTATATATTGTATAAAAAGAAAAAGAAATGCAGATTGTTTGACATATACGGAATATACTTACTCTTATTAAGTTTATTTACAGCAGCCTTAGTTCATTTGAGAACTTTTATAATTACAGGTCATTTTTGGCTCAGTTTTTTCTGGTATATGGGAAAAACTTAGGTTTCATATAAAATATCCATATAAAATAGAAAGCATACCTATCAATTCATATAATCTTGGCTTAATGGAAATGCTATATGTATTTAAAAATAGGTTTTATGGTCTATTTTTATCACCAAGTTCCGAGGAAATGCTGCATATATATATAGCTTTTTGTGGGGTTATGGGATATTGGCTATGTTTTATTTGTGGAGTTCTAACATATACTTTTAGTTGTAAACTAAGAAAAATAAATGTATAAGTTTTTGAATTTACTTAGTATAGTGATATTTTTATGAGTATGTATAGTTTATATAAACTATATCAAGTAGATGGAAACTACTATATTTTATTATATAGCTTGATTTTAATGGTATTTTGTATTAAACTATAAGTATATATTTGAAAAATACAAAAAGCTTAGCTTTACTATGTGTGTAGTACCTTTGTTTCTATTCTCTGATTTTTATTTTTCTAACTAATTGGTCAGGGAACTTGGGAAATACTAAAAATTAAACTGGTAAATAAAGGTTTTTATGAGCATATTTTTAGATAATGAGAATGATTTTATAAATAGTGATGAGAAAAGATATATACGACTTTTTAAAGAAAGAAAAAGGATCAAGGTTAATTAGTATAGCTTATGAACCCAGAGCCTTACTATTTCCTATAAGTAGTGAGAGTTATACAGATGTAACAGGTAGTGGCGGTAATGTGGTTCTTGTAAAATATTTAGATAACTTTAAAGAGTTTTTGAATTATGCAAAGATTGATTATATTTATACAAGAGAAGATTATTTGCGTACTCATGACAGAGCAAAAGAGATAGTAGCTTATATGGAAGAGGATGCCAGCTTACATTTGCTTATAGATAACGGAGAAGCTAAGTTATATAGATATATAAAATAATAAGGAGGGTATATGTTTGAGAAGAATTTAAGTCTGGAAGATAGAATGAATTACTTAAAGATGCACTTATAGCAGCTTTTTCTAGGCTTTGCTTTTTATAAATAATGGAATAAAAATAAGCGGCTTATATATGGATGACCTTTATATGTGGTCTTGTTATGGTGAACAAAGCTTTAGGGAGTATGTATTCCCTTTGGGTTCAACTCGATTTAGACCTGTGTGACTGGTTTGTAGCTTGGTTACAACTTGGTATTATAAAGAAATCATATAGAGTGGATAGTTCTATGAACATTATGTTTGCTACTATAATAGCTACATATATTTATATGTTTGTGAAGAAATTAGCAAATTCCAGAGTTGTAGCTTTTGTTTTGGAACTTTATTTATATTATCCAGATTTTCGTATTATGATATTTCACAATTATTAGGTTTAATGGAAGCAATGGCCTTACTCTTTGTATTTTTATACTTAGAGATTTATACTATTTTTATAAGCTTTAGGTAAGATGAAATCATATTATACTGCTTTAGTATACTATATTTTAGTGTGTTTTACGCACGAAAGATTTATAGTGTTTATTGCCTATATTTATTTTTGTCTTAATAGTAAGAAAGAATAAGTCTATATTGGCTTACTTGGGGGCTATATTGTCTTTTTGCCTTTGTACAAGTTGTCAGAGCTTTAACAATAGGTACAGTTTTGCCGGGCAGGAACAGGTGGAACTAATGTTGCAGATACTTTAACACTAAAAAGTTTAATACAAAGTTCTATTTCTGAAATCTTATATATACTTGGGATAAATGCGGACCTGAACATTTAAATGGCGTAACTTGGGAGCAGACACCACATGGTTTTTAAATTAATAATCTTAGCAGGTATAATAGTCTTAGCAATATATGTTTTGATTTTATGTATTACCTTTATAAGAACAGAGAAAAAGTTTAGGGAACGGATATACTCTATTCTATATTCTTTTTATGTTTTATAGGTGCAAGTATAGTTTCTTCAACCGTTACCATAAGAGTTGAGATGCGTTGGATATATGCACCATATATGTTTAGTTTATTATATCTTGCATATATGCATGGAAGAATAAGAGAATATATAAAAGAAAATAATAATATACTTAGATTTATTCCTATAGCAATACTCATAATATGAGCGCTACTTAACTTACCGTTTGAGTTTTTATAATCGTAGTAAGTATGATAAAATATACTATTTCAAACCAAAAATAGATATAATTCTCTTTGCAGATGTTACCTAGGAAGTATGGAGAAGCTATATTTGGAAAAGAATATATATATAGTAGGAAATCGCTTTGAAATGAGTGATTTTACAGCCGATACTTTCTTTAAAGTCTATAGCTATAAAAAGAATGTGGAAGAAGCGAAGATAATTCATGTTGACAGTATAAAAAGATTTACCTACATTAAAGGATACAGATATAGCTTTACAAGAAGATTTTACCCATGATAAATTTATAGATATTACCTCTGTAGTAAAAGAAAATCAGCTTAGAGCTATAAAAGGTTACTATAGTGATGGCTGGATGGATGAAAATGCCAGTCTGGAGCTTATGAGTGGAAGAGAAGGAAAGATAGAATTTGAATTAATGTATCCCGGAGAAATACAAGGTGATGAACTTACAACTATAGCTTATGATGATAAAAATCATAGAAGTACCTATAAAAAGAAAAACATCATTAAACTTGATATTGATGTAGAGAGCAATAGAATTATACATTTTGATTTTAAGAATAATTTTTATATGAAAAATGCTAAAAGAGCAAAGAGGTGAAGATAGGCTAAGTCTGATAGTTAATATAAGTAGTAAATAGAATTGGGAGAGTTTTATGTCAGCATAAATATACTTATACCCTATATTTGGTTTCTTGTTTTTAAGTGCCTATATAAGAAGTGCTACAGTTAATGTAATTTACACAGATTATACAAGATTGGTACTAGTTATCTTGGAAATGTATTTTCTTTTTAGACCGTATATAAGGACTTGATAGTCTAACCAGACTACCTATTAATTACATTCAGAGAATAATTAATGTTGTGATATTTAAGTATTCCACAACTTTTTGATATGTTATTGGGTGCTTTCTTTTAAGTATGCTTTCTTATGTATTTGGAAAAATATATTTTTAGAAAAAGGATACTCGGTGGCTATATATTTAATAGTTGCATTACTTACGTTTTCGTTGAATAAATGGGAAATGTTGACTAATGGCAGTGGCTGGGTACATTTTTGGCTATCTTCTTATTTATATATCACTTTTTATGTATTTGATAAGTCAAGAATTTTGAAAAAGAAGAAGATACGAATATATATTAAGATATTTACCTGTCTTTACTATAATATTTGTTGCAGGTCCATATAGTGTTTCCTATACGGCAATAATATTACTTGCTTATATCTATGATATTATAGATAATAAATTTAAGAGAGCAAATATCAGAAAGAATATAACAAGAATAATATATATATTTATACCTTTTGTTTATATATGTTTAGTAGAACTAATTCTATAGAAGAATATGCAGGAGCCAGTAGCATGAGTTTCTCTACTGCACTTAATACAAAACTTGATGTAATAATAAAGTTATTCCTAAAATCTTTTTCGAGTATGATATTTAGTGAAGAATGGATGACTACATATAAGTTTAGCTCACTATTTGTTATAGTTTTATCAATTGTAGTGTTGCTGGCATATATATAGCTTTTATACATAAATATAAAAATATAAAATTTATAAGTATAGTATATTTCCTATCTTGTTGATATTATATGCTATTTGTAATCATGCACTGGTAACTTTATCCAGATGGATATTCTTGAAAGATACATATGGAATGAGTTCAAGATATTCTTTACAATATTTCATGGGTATAGTGGGTATTGTACTTAGTATAGCTTATTTTAGAAGTATGGAAAAACAAGAAAAACTAAGATAATAAGAGAGATACAGATAAAAGCTAATTTTCTAAAAATAGTTGCAAATTTGTTGTTGTATATATTTATTATAGGAAATATTCTTACGACTTACAGAGAAATAAATATAGCAAGATATAGAAAAGAAAATTTTTGAGAAAAATAAGAGAAACTGCATTAAACTTTGAGAATGTAGATGATGTAACATTAAAGAAAGTATTTCAATATCATGATGGTGCAAAAACTAGAAAGGCACTACAGATTTTTGAAAGAAAGAAAGCTTAATGTCTTTAAGTAAGGGAGGTTTGATATGAAGGTTGTTATATTGGCAGGAGGCTTGGGTACCAGAATTACGGAAGAGAGCCATTTGAAACCAAAAACCCTATGATAGAGATAGGGAGAAAAAGACCTATACTTTGGCATATAATGAAATATTATTCTGAATTTGGATTTAATGATTTTTGTTATCTGTCTTGGATATAAAACAATATATAGTTAAAAAGAATTTTTGCGGATTATTTTTGCATACCTCAGATATAACTATAGATTTGGCAAATAATAAAATGGAAGTACATAATAATTATGCTGAACCTTGGAAAGTAACCTTAGTAGATACAGGACTAAATACTATGACAGGCGGTCGAATAAAAAGAGTTAGAGATTATATAGGTGATGAGGATTTTTATGTTGACTTATGGCGATGGACTTAGTAATGTAGATTTGAAAGCACTGTTGGATTTTTCATAAGAAGCATAAGAATAGGAACTATGACCACAGTAAATAGAGGACAAAGCTAGGGAGTTATTTCTTTGAGTGAAGATGGAGTATTAAATCTTTTAGAGAAAAGAGTGATAATGATGGAGCTATTATAAATGGTGGCTTTATGGTTATGAGAGTTCCAAGATTTTTGATTTATAGATGGTGATGAAACTATCTTTGAACAAGAACCTTTGCAGGCACTTGTTGATAGAGGAGAATTGATGAGTTTCTATCATGACGGTTTTTGGCAATGTATGGATACTCAAAGAGAAAATAAATTAGAGGAGCTTTGGAATAGTAAAAAGCACCTTGGAAGATTTGAAGTAGGAAAATGTTAGAATTTTTTAAGAATAAAAAGATACTTATAACAGGACATACACGGGTTTTAAAGGTTCGTGGCTTAGTAGGATTTTAATTTTAGCAGGAGCGAAAGTTTGTGGTTATTCTCTCGAGCCTGAAACCGATCCTCACTTTATTTAATATATTAGATATAGAAGATAATATAAAACATATCATAGGTGATATTAGAGATTTAGATAAATTAAAAAGACTTTTTGATGAGTTTGAGCCGGAAATGGTAATACATTTAGCTGCTCAACCTATAGTTAGAGAAAGTTATGATAAACCGGTATATACATACGAAACTCAATGTTATGGGTACGGTCAATATATGCGAGTGTGTAAGACTTTCAAAGTCGGTAAAATCTGAATGTTACAACAGATAAAGTTTATGATAATAAGGAGGGGATAAGGGGTATGTAGAAGAGGATTATCTTGACGGATTTGATCCTTATTCAAACTCTAAATCTTGTTCTGAACTTGTAACACATAGTTAGTAAGCGTTCATTCTAGATAATACAGATATAAAGGTCAGTACAGCCAGAGCAGGAAATGTTATAGGTGGTGGAGATTTTGCAAAAGATAGAATAATACCTGATTGTGTTAGAGCAGTCTTAAAATGAAAAGCTTACTATAAGAAATCCAAAATCTATAAGACTGTTTCAGCATGTGCTTGAACCTTTAAAAGTTTATCTTATGATATTAGAGAAACAATATAAAAATAAAGAATTTAGTGGTTCATTTAATGTAGGACCCAATATAGAAGATTGTGTTACTACTTTGGAGATAGTAGATTTATTTAAGAACTTTTTGGGGTGGTAACTTTGACTATGAGATTGTAGAAAATAAAGGACCACATGAAGCAGGTTTTTAAAAATTAGATTGTGCAAAATTAAAAAGTCTATGAATGGAAAGCTATATATGATATAGAAAGAAGCTGTGGAGAAAACTGTATCTTGGCCGTAAGCCTATTTTGAAGGTGAGGGATATGACAGAGTTCACAGATGCTCAAATAAAAAGATGAAAGGTAATTATTTTTATAATGAATAATAGATTTGAAGGTAAGAGGAGAGTAAGGCAAGGGAAGAGATACTTGCCTTAGTAGAAGCAAATATTGTGAGTAGATATCATAATAAAAAGAATATAAAAAGGGCGATAGAATAAGCTGCACGTCGTGTTTGACCATGATGAGATGATAAAATATAGATAGTTCTCTAGATTTTTGGCTTACAAGCGGTAGATATCATGATGAATTTGAAAAGAATTTAGCAAAATATCTTGGAGTAAGATTTGCAAACCTGGTAAATTCGGGTTCAAGTGCAAATTTACTTGCATTTATGACATTAACATCACCTCTCTTAGGTGATAGACAAGTTAAAAGAGGAGATGAGATAATAACTGTAGCTTGTGGTTTCCCTACCACAGTAACCCCAATGTTACAATATGGTGCTGTTCCCGTTTTTGTAGATGTTACAATACCACAGTATAATATAGATGTAACTATGTTGGAGGAAGCATTATCTGATAAAACTAAGGCAGTTACAGGATGCACATACTTTAGGAAATCCATTTGACTTAAAGTCTGTAAAAAGAATTTTGCGATAAGCATAATCTTTTGGCTTTGTTGGAAGATAACTGTGATGCGTTGGGAAGTACTATACTATAGATGGGGAAACTAAATTTACAGGTACCATAGGAGATATAGGAACTTCAAGTTTTTACCCTCCACATCATATGACTATGGGAGAAGGTGGAGCTGTATATACCGGCAGTTCTCTTTTAAATAAAATTATACGCTCTTTAAGAGATTGGGGAAGAGATTGTTTTTGTCCATCCGGAAAAGATAATACTTGTCATTGTAGATTTACTAAGCAATATGGAGAGTTGCCAATGGGTTATGATCATAAATATGTATATTCCCATTTTGGATATAATTTAAAAGTTACGAGATATGCAAGCGGCGGTAGGAGTTGCTCAATTAAAGAAATTTCCAAGTTTTGTAGAAAGAAGAAAGCATAATTTTAAGAGACTTAGAGAGGCTTTAAAAAATGTAGAGGATAAGTTGATTTTGCCACTTGCAAATGAAAATTCCGACCCTAGCTGGTTTGGATTCTACTTACTTGTAAAGAGAGTGTAGATAGAGCTAAGCTTGTAAACTACATAGAGGAGCATAATGTTCAAACTCGTATGCTATTTGCAGGTAATCTTACCTTACATCCTTGTTTTGATACAATTAGAAATGATGGTGTATCGTATAGGGTTATTGGAGATTTAAAAATACTGATACTGCTATGCAGAAAATACTTTTTGGGTTGGAGTATATCCCGGGATGACAGATGAAATGATAGACTATATGGCAGAAACTATAATTAATGGTTTAAGGGAAATTTAGGAGGAAAAAGATGGATAATTCTTATGGCCTTTTAGAGGTTCAAAAAGCAAATCTCTATATATTAAAAAGAGATAGATAGGATATGCAAAAATATAATTTAAAAATATATGTTAGATGCAGGAACTTTATTAGGGGCTATAAGACATAATGGTTTCATACCTTGGGATGATGATGCGGATAGTAGCAATGACACACGTTCTAATTTTTGAAGTATTCAAGAAGATAGTAGGAACTTCCAAAATGATTTAGAACCCTTATGCCAAGTGATATAGGAAAGGTTTTTATGATTTTACGCCTCGAATAATCTTAAAAAGGAGTAAAAAGGCATAGACCCAAGGAAGATAGTTTTTATGATAACAAGCTCAAATCATCTTTGGCAGATATATTTATCTTAGATGCCTTGCCTAAATCAAGACTTGTGGGAAAAGCGTTGTTAAAAATCTGCATAAGTTTATCTACTTATTAGCCATGGGACATAGAGATAAAACTGGATTATAAAAAGTATTCCGCATACATAAGATACTGATATTTATTTTTCTACTTTAGGTAGATTTATTCCTATGTCTCAAGCTATCATATAGCACAAGATGTATTAGCTAGGAAATATAATAAGAAAAAGCATAATAGTCTATATTATAGTAACTATCAACCCGATTATTTATATGTCAACTTAGAAAAATTTGGCTAAAAATATGACGGAAATAAAAATTTGAAGATATATTATTGTCTATTCCTGAAGCTTATGATGAAATCTTAAATTTGGTATACGGAGATTATATGACTTTTGCCAAGGAAAGAAGATAGAGCAAGTCATGGAAGCAAAGGAGATAGAAATATATGAATAAAAAGCTTGTCTATAGTAGTTTCCGTTTATAATGAAGAAGATTCTTTAGAGAGCTTTTTATGAGGTGGCAAGCAGCTATATAAAGAAACTTTAGATATGATTATGAACTTATTTTTGTTAATGATGGCAGCGTGGATAAGAGTGGGAGAGATCATAAGAGAATTTGCAAAAAGATGATAGGGTCAAAGCTCTTTTGTTTTCAAGAAATTTTTGGACATGAGGGCTGCTATGATTGCAGGAATAGATTATGCCTGTGGAGATTATGAGTAGGTTTGTATGGATGCAGACTTGCAACATCCTCCAGGTATTTTTTAAAAAGATATAATCTTTAAGTTTAACGAGGGTTGCTGATATAATTAATATGATAAGAACCAGCAATACAGATGTCGGACTTATAAAAATATAACTTCTTCTATATTCTATTCGAATAAATTTATTGAGTAAGAATAAACTGGATGCGTCAGACTTTTTGCTATATCAAAAAGGTGGCAAATGTACTTAGAAAAGATTACAGAGAGAGTTAGATTTTTATGAGGCTATGTCCAGAATATAGGCTTTTAAAAACAAGCTTGCCTTTATGTAGCTCAAAAAAGAGTAGCAGGACATAGCAAATATTCTCTGCATAAGCTCTTGAAATTTTCTATGGATACAATATTATGTTTTTCTGATATGCACATTAAAATTAGGTCTGTATGCAGGTACATTTTCTATATTTTTAGGGCTTCTAATGGCTATATATACCATAGTTACTTGGGCTAGAGTAGGAACCCGAATGGTTATGCTACTATCATAGTTTTACTTTGTTTTTATGTTTGCAATGTTATTCTTGATAGTGGGTATAATAGGGCAATATATAGCTATTTTGTTTACAGAATTATAGACCTATATATATAGTTGATGAAAGTTTAAATATAGACAACAGCTGTTCTTTCCTCTAGGTGGGGAGGTAGCAATGAATATGGGTGAAACATTACGGATTTTTGAATTGACTATTAAACACAATAAAACTTTCTCATGAATTATCTAAGATTAGCGGTATTCCTAAATCTACAATAGGAAGATAGCTAGTGGAAAATCTAAAAATCCCTAATTTAGTAAATATCGAAAGATCGCAATAGCTTTTGGTTTAAGCTTATACGATTTTTCGATGATGAGCTATTTAGGTAAATCAAAATTTCTTTATTTTTCTTTTTAAATACAAATTAGCATCCTTAAAGAAACTAATAATTATAAGAATGATAATAAAGCCTATAGGAAAGGCAGCTATTATTGAAACTGTTTGTAAACTCTGCCATAGAGTTTTTAGAGAATAATAAAGCTATAGGCAATAATATAAGCAATATCGCCCAAAAAGTTTTGAGCTTTTTATTCGGTTCTTCATCAGGTTTTAACTTTTTGCATGAGTAGGAAGCGGCTATAAGTGTAAGTGAGTCAAAGCTGGTAGCATAAAAAGGCTATCATGGTAGAGATAGTAAAAAGTAGTACAAGCTTTGGGAAGGGTAGAGTATCTAAAATACCTATAATTAAAGTATATAAATCTTTGTTTTTAAAGGTATAAATCTATAAGATTTAATCTGTTAGTAAAAATTTAAACCAAGTCCCTAATGTCCTAATACTATAAAAGGAAACATAAGTACCGGCTATACCGAAAGCATAAGCCCTAAAATAGTTTGTTTAATAGTGCGTCCCTTGCTTATAGATCCTATAAAGAATGGGGTTCCAACACACCAAACTATCCAATATGCCCAATAAAAATAGTCCAATTTTTGAGTGAATCCATCTGCTTTAGAAGAAAGATAGGGTGGCCATAGGAAAAAGTTATAAAGCATATTTGGAAATAGCTATAAAAAGCATATTTTTATTATGAAGATTTCTTGTTTTCCGAAAATAAAAACATAGTCTAAAAATCCGAAAAATAAATAAGTGCAAAATGTAGCTAATTTTGATACATTTTCTATACCAAGGTAAGCATGAGAAGTATATATTATGCAGATAATAATTATTATGAATATACTTAAAAAGTAGTATTTGCTATACCTCAAAATCTTGCTAAGTGCAAGAGAAAAAGTAAAAGGAGTGGCAAGAGAAAAAGTAGTAGCTGTTCCTGCTATATAGGGAGCAAATACGGCGAGTATATCTATAAAAACGACCTAGATTTTTATCTACTAATTTGCCTAATATAGGTCTACAAGCTTCGGAATATTTTTTTGTCTGTGCTTATTTCTGTTATGAATCATAAAGCCGAAACAAACACCCAAAACAAGGTAAAAGCTCCACAGTATAAGTCCCCAATGAAAGAGAGGATAAGTGCTTGACCATTTTTATAAGCTCTAAATCGGAATTTACTCCCTTGTTTTGCAAAGCTCTTTAATATGGTTTTCATTTGCATATAAAAATCCATTCGCATAAAGAATAGAAGATTATGTCAGCGGCTAAACCTGAAGTGAAAATCATAGCTCCCCACTTAAAGTATGAAAATTGTGGTTTGTCTATGTTGCCTAAACGAATCTTACCATATCTACTAAAAAGCTATATATAAAGATAAGAGGAACATACCAAGTCCTATACAAAGATAGTATATTGAAAAATTATCATTAATAAAAATTTCTGATATTAGAAAGATAAATATTAGAAATTTTTAGGGAAAAGACATGCAAATAAGGCTTACTATGGTATAAAAAGTTATACCCAAATCTATATTTTTAATCTTGAATGTTTAAGTATATTCATATTTACTCCTTATGTTCATTAAATATAATATTTTTAATATTGTGAACATAATATCACTAAAAATCAATTTTGGCAATAAGAGATTATATAAAATATTGCACTATTGGTATATTTGCTAAGCTTACATTTAGCCTAAAAGGTATGAATATCAGACTTTATATTTTCTTGATTTTATTATATCTTTTTAATAAAAAGTACAAAAATATATCGGGGGTTCAAAAATGAATTGCAAATAATAGTATTTTTAAATAAAATCCCACCAGCAATATGGATGGTAATCTCGAGTAGCTTTTAGCATTTTGATATGGATATTTATAGCATCAACTGAGGCAGGTGGAGTTATTTTTGCTTCTCCATTTGAAGCATTTATTAAATTGATAGAAAAATAAAAGGATAATAGCTTGTGGGGACATGTCTATATAAGTCTTTTTCAGAGTAATAGTAGGCTTTTTAATAGGATTTATAGCATCTATACCGATAGCCTTTCTTATGGGTTGGTATGCACCGTTTAGAAATTTGGTTGCACCTTGGATACAATTTATATGAATATTCCGCCATTAGCATACACTACCACTTGTTATTGCAGGTGTGGGGGGTTGGAGAGAATGCTAAAATAATAGTTATCTTTATTGCCTCATTTTTAGTTTTAGTTGTAACTATATATCAGGGTGTTTGTAATGTTGATATAACCCTGATTAAGGCGGCAAGAGTTTTAGGTGCTACAGATAGAGATATATTTTTTAAGGTTGTAATACCTGCTTCGACACCATTTATTTTAGTAGGTGCCAGACTTGGCCTTTCAGCTTCATTAACTACTTTAGTAGCTGCTGAGCTACAGGAGCTTCAAGAGGACTTGGAATGATGATACAAAAGCTCAAGGATATTATGATATGGCAACCGTTTTAATGGGTATACTTATCATAGGTATCATAGGTCTAATATTTGAACAAGTAGTAAGATTTTTAGAAAGGAGCTTAACAGGATGGCAGGAAACGATGCAAAAGTAAAGGTCAGAATTGATAATGTAGTAAGAAAGTTTAATCACCAGAAAAGGTGAAATGATTGCTCTTAATGGAGTTAATCTGGATATAAAAGAAAATGAATTTATTTGTGTAGTAGGACCTCTCAGGTTGTGGAGAGTCGACCTTGCTAAATATTATAGCAGGATTACTTGAGCCTAGTAGTGGGCATGTTTATGTAGATGATAAAGTTGTTGAAGGTCCGGGTCCTGAAAGAGGAGTAGTATCAACAATATGCACTTTTTCCTTGGCTGACCGTTTTAAAGAGAATGTAGAATTTGGTTTAAATTTTAAAAGGTATAAAAGGAGAAAAAGGCGAAAGAGGAAGCCATGAAATATCTTAAAATGGTAGATTTAGAACAATTTGCTTCTTCGTATCCTAAAGAGTTATCAGGTGGTATGAAACAAAGGGTTGCTATAGCCAGAGCTTATGCAGTAAATCCGGGTTTTACTTTGATGGATGAGCCTTTCAGAGCTTTAGATGCACAAACAAGGACTCAACTCACAATCAGAGCTTTTGAATACTTGGGAAAAGGAGAAAAGACTTGCTTTTTATTACGCATGATGTAGATGAAGCTATAATTTTAGCACAAAAAGTAATTATCAGTGAGTGCAAGACCGGGTAGAATAAAAGAGAGTTGTAGATATTATCTCCATACCCAAGGACTCAAGAAACTAAGATGACAGATGAATTCTTACAGCTTAAAAATTATATCTGGGGACAAGTTTATAAAGAGTATCTTGAGGTAAGAAAAATAAGAAGGGAGAACAGTCATGAAGAAAAAGATTTTAGTGTGTGTTGGGAGCGGCTATGCTATTGGCTTTAACGGCTTGCTCGGGAGCTAAGGTAAGGAGAGTACTACAGCAACAGCTAAGGAGGAAACTACAGTAGCGACAGAGAGTAAAGAAGCTAAAAAGAAGTATTTGAAACGGAAAAGGTTAGACTTGCATATGCCAATATGGTAGGCCACCTTGCGGTAACAGCTAAGGAAAAAGGTTATTTTGAAGAAATGGGCTTAGATGTAGAAATGGTAGAATTTCAGGGAGGCCCTGCAGAAATAGCGGCTATGTCATCAGGAGATATAGATATATCTCAAATAGGACATGGAGCACATGCTCTTTGTATAGAAGGACAAGCGGTTGTATTTGGACTTGATGGAACTCTCTAGCTGATGCAGTTATAGCTAATGAGAAAAGGGTATAGAAAAATTGAGGATTTAAAAAGGTAAAAAGGTTGCTGTAACCAGTGGTACATCAGCAGAAATTATTTTAAATCTTGCTTTAGAGCAGGCAGGTCTAAAACAGAGTGATTTGGAATTGGTTGAAATGGATGCAAATGGTATAGTTTCAGCTATAGTAAGTGGAAATATTGATGCTTGTGCTACTTGGTCTCCGGGAACAGGAACTATAATTAATGCTTTTAAAAGATGATGCTTTGAGTTCTTGGAACAAATAAAGATTACTTAGATAAGGTTACTTTTCCCATCAAGCTTTATCACAACACAGAAGTATGTGGATGCGCATAAAGATGTACTTGTAAGATTTGAGAGAGCTTTACAAAAGGCGGCAGATTACCGTGCGGCTAATATAGATGAGATTGCGAAATTAGTTGCAAAGCAATGTCAGGTAGATGAAGCAGTTATGTTAGCTTCTACAGGTGAGGGTAATTGGATTAGTGGAAAAGAAGTTGCTACTTATCTTGAAGATGGTACAATGAAGAAAATATGAAAATCAGCAAAAGGTATTTCTTGATGCAGGAAGAATAAAAAGAGGCTGTACCGGTTGAAAAATTATGTATTATTTGACATAATGAAAGAAGCGGCAAGTGCTAACAGTAAATAAAAGTATAATATAATGAAGTATTTTTGTTTTGTTGATGTTTTTATATATTTATTTGAAATATTGTGTGAGTACAATATTGCCGGGTTTGATATGGAAGCCGAAGAGATATAGGATTTGAAGTGAATATATTTATAAAATAGCACTTACGGAGTAGGTGCTATTTTTGTAGTGAATAAAGAAAGAAGGATTTTAAATAACCCGGTTTTAATGGAATTTTATAGACTGCACTTTGAATTTTATTTTTAAAAAGAAAAATAGATGAAAAGGTACTAAAAGAGCTGATAGAGGAATGGTAAAATTGTTAAAAGAGAGGAGTATGTATAAAAATTCGGTAAAAAGAGAATACAGGAATTGAAAAACTTTATGAATAACTACCCAAGAAAAAATGTTTGATGGATTAAGCTCTAATGAGGTTTATAGACTTGCCTATAAAAATTATGAGATACTGACATTTAGGATTGCAAATTTATAGTGAAATGATGTAACATATAATTATTTAGTGCCTTAGTGCCTCAGTGCCTTAGTGCCTTAGTGCCTTAGTGCCTTAGTGCGTGAAAAAATATCTTACTCTATAATTAGATTTAATTATTTGTATTGTTGAATCTAGATTATGATTCTTAAAAAAATGTTTTATGATTTAGAGTGAAAGGTTATATCTCAGAATATGAAAAAGGAAAAACAGAGAATAAAGAAACTTAGAAGTCGTAAGTTCGGACTCGGAATTTTCAGTCTGGCATTTTCTATGTTTTATTTGACTACAACAACTGTAGCAGCTTGAAAGCGGTTTGGGTTCTATAGGAAATTTTTCAGAGCATTTTAAGTTTGAAAAACTCATTTTAGATGATGAGCAAGCTACGAGAGCTACATATTCCCAAGCTATGAAAGCTACATTATCCGAAGCTATAAATAAGCTTTAATAGTTTAGAAAATAAGGCGACTCGGTCAGATGTCTTGTTTGATGTCTTTATGATGCAAATAATGATGAAGCGGCACATAGAACCTTTAAAGAACCTGATAGTAGTGCAAGTATTGGAGGAGTTGTATGAGGTTTTGGATGGACTTCCGGATGATTATCAAAATAATGACTATACTTATATGAAAAATATGGATGATGTAGGTGATGGTTTCAATCTTGAAGATGGAGAAATTAAAGAAATAAATTCTTTGGTGGTTGGACGGCGATAGATAAAGATGGTAAGCCGGGAAGATTTGTTATTGAAAGAAAAATGATAGGGATATTTTACCGGTTGGCAAAGAAATGAAGATGGAACTATTGTGCAAGGTGGTATGTTAGGTTCTAATGCTTTGATCAAATTTATGTTCATGAACAAGCCTTTAGATCGTACTTTCAATTATATGCTTATGCTGCCAAAGGACGTACACGTGCTAACCGAGAGGACGAGGTACAGATGGTACCAACATGATCCGGAAGACTCCAAACAGTACGGAGAATGAGGAGTATTTAAAAAGCTACCTGTAAAATGAAAGAGATGATATTGTCACTGCATTCTCCAAATGTGGAGGGATTTAATGGAATTGAAAAACATTTTTGCCGCGTATTCTACGAAATATGGAAGTCGTCTGAAGATTGATTTTTATAACCGGTTATATTTCGGACTTTGAGGGTTCAAAGGGAAGCTATCGAATTGTTATAAAAAGCAACTAAAAAGATGATACGGTAGAAACAATTTACGATCATACTATTAATAATGTTGACGGAGTTGTTGATAACGAGGTGCTTTTATAGTGAAGGCTTAGATTTAAAAGCGGTGAATGGAGTTATTAAACAATTATTAAAGAAACCTTATGATAAAAATAATAGAACTTGCTAATAAACGTCTTAAAGAAGAAGATCCGACTGTTGGCAAAAATTAACTCCTGCTCAAAAACACGCTTGGAGGAATTAAAGGGAGTTGTAGAAGCAGAGCTCGTTGCGAAGGTGAAGATATAGTAGAGCTCCTTGTGGATAAAGATGCTTTAACAGAACAAAAATTTAAAAAGAACATTCCAGGCTTAGACACCTATGCGGCTATAGCAAACTACACTTAATAATACAATCATTAATATTAGCGATGAACGTAGAAAAGGCTCTTGCCAATTTGGGCAACCTCACAAGAAAACTTGAAGGTGAAGTGAAGAGTAAAGATCCGAACCGTGTTTATAAATTGTTAGAATTTTGTGTTGCCTACTGCATAATTTATCATGGACGCACAAACCAACTGGAGCTGGTAACAGATTCCGAAAAAGTTGCTACAGTTCGTGCGGAGCTTGAGAGCTAGCTTAGGGAAAAAGAAGCTCAATTAGAGGCAAGCACTGATAATGACGCTATAACTCAGCTGAATAAAAAGAAATTTCTGCTTTAAAATCAGGAATTAAAAAGTACAAATGCTTATGATTATATAGAAGCAAGGAATGGTGAAAAGGAGCTAAAATACTGGGTTCACACAGGGAGGCCAAAAATACAACCTCCGGCAAGTGAGATGACTCAGAGTACCTACGATAGAATTCATACAAATGAACTTGCAGCTGAGAATGAATGATGGACTTAGCCGGTTTACTCACTACTTCGTTGAAAAAGATAATTTAGTGCGTTCTAATGAACTTAGTGATGCCGTGTTATCAGATAGAAGAAGGACTTAATGGAGATAAGAGCAAGCTTGGAAGAGGCGGTAGATTTTGAACAGAGATATAAAGCTTGATAAGGATGTAGTATCCTATACTGTACAGATTATTCGGAAAATCAAAAGAGAGTTGGAGTAAATCATCAAAGTCCTCGTATTCAATATAATGAACCCATACTTGCGGATTTTTCTATTCTTCAAGATACCTAGAGCCTTCTAAATCATGTTGTGCGTCGTATTTTAGAGAAATTAGATGATGATCCTAAGTTTCCTAAGGATAAGCTTAAGAAAATAAAAGAGGAAATGGATACACCGGTATAAATACAACAAGTAAATTGAAAAACTGTTTGTAGAAAATACTATGGGAAGCGTAAAGGTAGGATATGTAGACGAAGAAGGAAATAGTGCTGTAGTGACTGTTATAAAACTATTGTAGCTGATGCAAATTTTTTGCTACTGAGTACGAATATGCGTTCCCTGAAAGTGATAATATTATCAGAAAAATAATAAGATGTATAAACTTACTGCAACTAATGGTGGATTAAGGAAGATTCAGATCCAAGTAAAGGTAAGATATTTAAGGGTGAAACCATTATTACCTATCTATATGAAGAGGTGCCCGCCAGAGCTGTGGTTCATATAAAAGAAGAAATTGATGGTGTTCAAATGAATTGTCTGAGCATAAGATAATTCTAAGTGGAATTCCCGGTGAAGCATATGTCAGCAGAGCAAGTTAATAAAAATTAAAGAGTTGGAGGATTTAGGTTATATAATTAAAGAAAAATGGTTTTAAAGCGGAAGTTTTTGATTCAAAAATATGAGGGTGATAATGAGGAACCCTAGTCAATCCTATAATATAGTAATTGAAAAAGATTGTAGATAAACCGAATGAACCCTAAGCCGGATGAGCCTAAACCAAATGCACCAAAGCCAAATGAGCCTAAGCGGATGAGCTCTAAACCGGATGCACCTAAACCAAATGAACCTAAGCCGGATGAACCTAAGCCAAAATGAGCTAAGCCGGATGAGCTCTAAACCGGATGCACCTAAACCAAATGAACCTAAGCCGGATGAGCCCTAAACCAAATGAGCCTAAGCCGGATGCACCTAAGCCGGATGCACCTAAACCGAATGAACCTAAGCCGGATGCACCTAGACCGAATGAGCCTAAGCCGAGTGAACCTAAGCCTAGTGAGCCTAGACCGAGATGCACCTAAACCGGATACACCTAGACCAAATGGATCATCAAACGGTTCTATACCTAATTCTTCGGTACCAAGCGCTTCCACATCAGGTGTACCGATAGAAAGTCCTATATCAGAGGTAATACCTGTACCAAGCGATGAAAACTAAAGAAAATCTTGTAAATAGTAATCGTATATTAAAAGAAAAAGATATGCAAAAAGGAATTCCAAAAACAGGTGATAAAGGTATGGATGCTATGATAAAACTGAGTATAGTATCTATCCTGTCAGTATTTGGATTGCTTGTTCTAAAAGTTTAAGAAAAAGAAACTGAGGAAAATAAATAATATATTAAATAGTTATAGTAAAGAACAGTTCTAAAATTCATAGATGTGAATTTGGGACTGTATTTTATAGGAATGTGTATTTTTGAATATTTGATTAATAATATGAGAATTAATATCTTGATACGGATTTAATTGTTGATATTTTTGTGTGAGTATTAATTTTATTGTAAAAGAAAAAAATAAAAGGTATAGAATAAAAAGTATCAAAATTCTTATATTCTTAAATTCAATTATCATTCTTAATTTTAAGGAGATATAAGAAAATCACATTATAAAAAGTATTAAAAACAGGAGAAATGAATGATTGATGAAAAATTGCTTAGAGAGTGGGAAAGTTTAAACTTGTTTAATGACTTTATGTTGCTAAAATTATGAATAAAGAAAAGTATTTGTAAGCATTACTGGAGCTTGTATTAGATGTAAGTATGAGAGAATAGATTACGCCTCAGGGCAGCATAGCTACTATATTGGGCTCTAAAGGGGTTAGACTTGATGTATTTATAAAAGATAGCGAAGATACAATTTATGATGTGGAATTGCAGGTAGAAATACCGGAAATCTACACTGATAGACTATACTATTATCAAAGTGCTATGCTAGTAGAGAATTTGAAAAGGGTGAGGACTATTCAAAAATAAAAAGGAGTTATGTATATATTTATATGTCCCTTTGACTTGTTCGGAAAAAGGACTATATCAAATACAGCTTAAAAATTGCTGTCTTGAGGATAGAGAGTCTTTTGGGAGATAGAGCAATATAATATTTATAAATACAAAAGCCGGTAAGTGTGAGAATGCGGAGCTTAGAGAGCTTTTGGAGTATATGGAAAAATAAAGATAGAGCTTTTGGATTTTCCTATACTAAAGTTATAGATAATAAATTAAAGGGATATAATAGACAAAGGGAAGGAGAGTAGAGTACAAATGTTGATGGCGACAAAAATATAAATTTGATATGCAGGATGCCAGACGAGAGGGTATAGAAGAAGGAATAAGGCGAGGGATAGAAACCGGAATAAAGGCAAGGGATAGAAACCGGAATAAAGCAAGGGATAGAAACCGGAATAAAGCAAGGGATAGAAACCGGGTATAGCAAAAAGGAATAAGGCAGGGAAATTAGAGAGCATAGAAAAAGAATATAGATATATTAAAGCGTTTAAATATTTCCGATACCGAAATATTTACTCTCATAAAGGAGAGTTTTGATATAGATGAAAAGATGCTAGCTGATAGAGGGATAAACTAAAGCTATAGATAATAAACTAAGGGATATAATAGACAAAGGGAAGGAGAGTAGAGTACAAATGTTGATGCGACAAAATATAAATTTGATTATGCAGGATGCCAGAGGCGAGGAGTATAGAAGAGGAATAAAGCAAGGGATAGAAACCGGTATAGCAAAAAGGAATAAGGCAGGAGAAATTAGAAAGTATAGAAAAGAATATAGATATATTAAAGCGTTTAGAATATTTCTGATACCGAAATATTTGCTCTCATAAAGGAGAGTTTTTGATATAGATGAAAAGGTACTAAGAAAGCTGATGAGAGGAATAGTAAAGCTATTTAAAATTCTTGATAGATTAAGCTCTAACTAGGTCTATAAGTTTATCTGTAAAGAGTTGTAATTCTTACTGACAATTATAATATAAACTATTCTTTTTCTCGTTGACTAAGATGTTTTATTTATATATAATGAAGTCGTTTTTAGATGTATACAAGCTACAAAAAGGTAGTAACTGATTGCAAATGGAGATTTCAAAATGACTGAGCGATTATTAATTAAAGTTCAATATTGGCGAGGGAAGATAGCTCATGGTAGTAGTGTAAATATTAATAGAATTGGTGTAATTTCTTTTTGAGATCAGTATATCTAATTTAATATCTATAAGTGTAATTATATGACAGTTTTTACTGTCCTGTATTAAAATATAAAGAGGAGAAAAATAGAAAAAGTAGGGTATTTTAATGGGTAGTGATTCTGATCTTCCTATAGTAGAAAAAGGTATAGATGTTGCAAAAGCTTATGAGGTTCCTATTGAGGTCCATGGCGTATTCAGCACTAGAACTCCGGTGCAGGCGGAGGAGTTTGCAAAAATGCAAGAACAACGGCTTTGGAGTTATCATTTGTGCGGCGGGAATGGCGGCACACTTACAGGAGTTATAGCGGCGGGAACAACATTGCGGTTATAGGTATTCCTTGTTCTTCAAAAGGTATTAGATGGAATGGATAGCTTACTTTTCAACAGTAATGATGCCACCGGTATACCCTGTTGCACAGTAGATATAAATGGTTGCAAAAATGCTAGCTTTACTTGCTATTCAAATTTTATCCATAGAAGATGAAACTTTAGCTGTAAAACTTACTAAAGAGAGAAGATAATAGTAATACTCGAAAAGAGTAAGCTTATAGAAGAAGAAAAATATAATAATTAAAAGGGGAAAAATTATGATCATTAACAAAGATGAATCAACTTTATGAAGGAAAAGCAAAGAAAGTATATGAAACAGAGGATAAGAACTTTTATATTGTTTCTTACAAAGATGATGCGACTGCTTTCAATGGTGAGAAAAAGGTACTATAGGGGTAAAGGTGCTATAAACAATAGAGTAACTAACTTTTTAATGCAAATGTTGGAAAAAGAGGGTATACCTACAGATTTTTGTTGAAGAGTTAAATGACAGAGAAACAGTTGTAAAGGCTGTAAAAATAGTTCCTCTTGAGGTTATAGTAAGAAATATAGCTGCCGGTTCTCTTTCAAAAAGACTTGGTATAGATGAGGGTGTAAAGCTTGCTTCTACAGTATTGGAATATTGTTATAAAGATGATGCACTAGGCGATCCTATGATAAACGACTATCATATAGCGGCCATGCAATTAGCCACAAAGAAGAATTAGAAACAATCTCTATAATATGCGTAAAGGTCATGATACTGTGATAGTGCCTGGTATTCTTTAGCACAATACATGATTTAATAGATTTTACTCGAATTTGGTGACTTTCTAGATGGAACTAGGCAGTTCTAGCAGAGATGAGAGATTTCTCACTGATACTAGATGAGATTCTGGGATTCATATATCAGGAGAAAAACTTTGACAAAGATAGGGTTTCAGAAGAGATATGGGCAGGAGTAGAGGAGGCTTATCAAAGAAAGTAATTAAAAGACTTATGGGAGAGATGCCTAGTGCTGAGGAAATATTGATAATGGCTAAAATAAAGGAAGAGATGTGGAGTATTTGGCATGTTAGCTCAAAAGAACCTACTGACATGTCAGTCATTTGGCACACATTGGTCTCTGCTGCTCCAACTTTGAGGTGGCAGGAGGCTGCGGTAAGCTGTAAATGATGATGGGATATTCTAGATATTATAGGAGGATAACGGTTTAGTTCAAAGAAGTGCGTCGAGTGAGTAAATCTTCAGCTGAACCTCGGAATGGGACATATCATGCAGTAGGCGCGTCGAGACTATCTACTACCTGGAGATGCAAGAATAGAGCGAGTGCGCACAACTCATGGTTGTAAACCTACATAAACAAAAGGGCATACAGCTTTGTGTCATAACGGAAATTTGGTTAATGCTTATGAACTTAGGAGAGAGAGCTGGAGTTGGAGGTTGTCGTACTAATGCCAGTTCAGATAGAGGCACACATCTACATATACCCTACAAGGCAGAGAATTAAAAACACAAGCTCTCCATAGAAGAAGCCTTATTAAAACTATGGATATAATAAAGGGGGCATATTCTCTCTGGTTTCATGGCGTCTCCTAGAAAACTTATAGCTTGTGAGAGATAAAAACGGTTTTCTTTGGACCTTCTGTTATGGATTTACGGAAGATGGCTCTAGAGGTTGTTGCTTCGAAAGTTGTGCCTTAGGAGGCAGTAGGTGCAAAGTTGGAGAGAGATCTACAAAGTCAAACCGGGAGAAGTTATTGTAATAGACAGGGCACGGTATAAAAGAGTATAAAACCCATTGTGGAAAAGAAAAATACGCCATGTTTTGAATATACATATTTTGGGAAGGGCCCGGATTCGGGCACAGGAAAGTGGTGCAAAGCGTGCATGAAAGCAGAGACTTCGTTCAGGTGAGTAGCGTTGTACAGATCCATGCGGTGGATGCAGATATATGATTATAGGCGCCTGAGTTCAGGAATTGATGCGGCTATCGGATATTCAAGAGCCTCACAGGAAGACCTGTGGGAATGGGTCTTAGTCAAGAGTAAGCATGTGGGACGTACGTTTATAGCTCCCTAATCAAAAAGCAAGAGAAAATCTTGTAAGATTAAAATTAAATCCTATATGCGGACGGAATGTCAGGAGAGAGAGTAATTCTTATAGATGATTCTATTGTTATTGAAGCACAACCAGTGCCAAATAGTAAAGCTTATGCAGAGATGCGTGAGCAAAGGAAGTTCATACTGAGGAGTTTCTGGCTCAGCGTTGCAATCTCTTGTTTTTATGGACTGGATATAGATTCAGCGGCTACTTTAATAGCCCGTTTGCATACGCATAAAAGAAATAGAAGAAATGATGAGGTGTAACAGACAGTCTGGGATTTTTGTCAGTAGAAAATGCAAAGTATACGATTACTGATAATAAGGAGGGTGTAGGGTATTGTACAGCTTTCTTTGTTTTGATGGAACATAATCCCACGAAAGCCCTAGGAGAGAGAGAACTAAGAGTAATTTGAAATAAAAATTAAGTGAAGCATATAAGCGGAGGTTACTGAAGAAGGCCACGTGAAGGCATATAAAGAAGCAAGGAGTGAGATATTAGCAGCGGTCAAGAGGTGAGCAGTGGAGCTTATGTGAAGAGCCAAAGTATCGCTAAAAACAATGATAAATGGTGTGGTATCGAGATATGTGTAGTTTCGGTGGTTTATCTGAATTACCAAGTGGATGTGAGCCTGTGGTTAGTTATGGTACTGACTTTAGTGTAGGAACAAAGTTAAAACTGGCATGCTTAATGTAAACATAGTGCTAGAGTGTAGATTGGTGTTTGCATATATGTTAATGACATCATCTGTTGCAGAACAAAAGCTTTTATTTTTCCTTGATTATATAGCCAATGTGGAAAGAATGTACCCGAAAAGATAGCAAAAGAGTAGTTGAAGGTATATCAGTGAAGGTAGCTCGTATGCAGATGTGATGCAGCTCTTATAGGCGGTGAAAACGGCAGGAGATGCCGGCTTACACCTCGAAGATGAGATATGACCTTGCCGGCTTTTTCTGTTGGAGTTGTTGTTCTAAAGCAAAATTATTACACAATAATGACAATGGAAGAGGGTGATGTTGCTATAGCTTTGGCTTTCCAAGCGAGCAAGGCTACCGTACTGGTTTCTTGGCTGAAAGGTGTATTTGATTTAGATATTATAACTAGTGATGAGTTGACAAAAGCTATAGGATACAGCCTAAATGGTAGAGAGTTTAGAGAGAAAACTTCTACTTGAGCCGACAAAAGTATATATGTAAAGCCTGTGGCTTTCTTGAGAAGACGGAAGTGGTGCCATCTTGAGCCATGTATACCGGTGGTGGGTTTGTATGTGAAAATATCTCGTAGATCTTATACCCGAGGGTTTGTATGTGCAAAGATTAGCTATGTCTGAAGCCGTAGAAATATTGCTATAGTTCAGTCTTACACAGAGCGGGAAATATCAGTACAAAGAGATATGTAATACCTTTAATATGGGAGTAGATGAGTGTAGTGCTGAAGAAAGAAGATGAAAGAAGAAGCATTAAAATATTTTAAAGGCTCATGGACAAGAGGCTTATAGATTAGTGTAATAGTAAAATCTAGAAGATAAAACAATATTAGAATAGTATTACTAAAATGTGTATAGTACTGGAGAAGAGGTAACGACAACATAATGAGAGCTTTGTTGGAACAATAGCTATAATGGAAGAGGTATAGTTATTGGAAAGGATCCTTAGACGGTAAAACTCGTTTGTGCTTATTTTTATAATGGGAAGAAGTGAAAATTCCAGAAATAGGGGTTTTTGAAAAGATAAGCTAATGATATATCCGGCTGATGGAGGAAAAGGGGTAGAAGATCCAGGTCTTATAATATATCCTCGGTTATAGAGAGAGAAGATTGCATAGTGTAACTAATGGCGATCAAAACTAAGTATCTCTAGATGGGTTTTTAGAAAAAGGAAAACATTTTGAAGAGGCTTTAGAAACAGGGGAATTTGAAACCTCAGATGCTCCTATTTATACACCTACAGATATGTGAAATTGTCAGGTGTCATATACCGATGAAAAGATACAAAATGAGGTATAATAGTCTCATAGAGGGTCTGGGTACTCATTGTGCCAGATGTGTCTCGATTCGAAGCTTTATTTCAGGTCTAGGCCACTTTTACTCACTACTTGTGAAAGATATGAAAATCCATTACCTAGCTGTAGGAGCAGAACCAAGAGTAGCAGAAATAGATAATGATATAGATGAATTTTGCAACCAAGATTTGGAATAAATCTCAAATACAGATAACAAGATTTCTATATGCAAGATATGAAGATGATCTAGATGCTAAAGGAAGTAAAAGAAGTTATAAAAATTGATTTGAGAAAGTTGATTAAGATAAAAGATGAATAGTTTAGAATTAAAATACGTTGTAATCCTAATCAAACCGGCCAGAGTTTTATGAAATAACAAGAAGCGTTACCGTGTTGAAGTGTGTTAAATGGAAGAGCAGGTTATATATAAAATCTATTGGATAGCTTTTATTAGCTTGGCGGCTTGTTAAAAGAGTTAGATGAGGACACACAGGTCTTGCGTATGCCCACTTCATTTAAGTGACTGCCCAACAAGTGCGGCTGTGGTAGAGAAAGCTTGATGAAAAAGTTAAAGAGTTACATTTTGTAGGAAGATGCAGAAAACCCAGATAAAGAGTCCTCTTGCCCGTGCTTACTGCGAGAGCCATAGAGGAACGGATGAGGATGTGCATCTTTGGAGATTTCGTAGCTTTATCAAAGAAAGTGCAAAGTGATCTCTTCTGCAGCTCAAGCTTATTGCAAGAGAGGCATCAGATGGAGTTCTTAGCACCTGAATATGATCTGCTGAGGTGCTAGGGAAATTTTAAAATCTAAGAAGAAGAAACTGCTTTAGTAATACAAATGAGATCTAGATTACATGTACCTGAAGCAAGGGAGTGGAAAAACAGTATATGGTCTAAGTTTTGAACGAAAGTGCAGAAATGAGTATATAAAGTGAGTTGTAAGGATTTTGAGAGTAGTTTCAAAACAATAAAGATTTGACAGGTGAAGCAAGACTAAATCTTTACTATGTAGCCTCTTACCCTAAAAATATACTCAATCAAATTCGGTTTGCTATACTAAGGACGGTCAGGCGCTATAGGTGGAGTAGGGAGCCGGTCAACAACTCGCATACATGTCAGGCCAAGACTTGGTGGTAGTAAAGGCGGATATATGGCACTAAGACAGGCGGATAAAAGTCTATGGCTTTAGACTTTAGAGCTTGGAAGAGCAGATAGAGGCATACTATAGATCTATATATGTCGGACGAGTTGTGATGTAGTAGCCAAAAAGATGGGGAATGGCAAAGGTATTTTAATCTAAACTGAAGTATTACTAAGGAAGAAAAGAAAGAATATCTAGTCCGGTGTAGGCGGTGTTTGTTTAGGTTCAGATGCATTTTTCCCATGGTCGGAGATAACATAGATAGAGCAGTTCTTTACTGCAGGAGTTAAGTAATGTGTTGGCGAGCGGGCAGACTGTTCAGTGAGAGATGATAAATGTTATGTGAAAAAGCGGAATGAATATATTGATGCGGTTCTTTTGCTTTAATGGAATGAGATTGTTTCCATCACTAGAGGAAAAGCATGGATATAATTAAATGTTGCAATACTCGTAGTGGTGTAGGAACCAACTTGCAAGCGCCCAGTAGATGCGAGCAAGGGAGAGAACTTCAAAGGAGCAAAAGTAAGTCTTGTTGCTTTCAAATAGGTAGATGCTTATGCCTTATAGAGAGAGAGCGTAGGAAGATAGGAAAGCAGAGTTGGCCATCGGTAGCATAGAAGATAAGCTAATCTCTCTTTTGAAAGACAATAATGTGTAGTCCTTGGTATATTTGGCAGTATTACTGCATGAGAAAGGTGTAAAGAGTATGAAAAATAGAATAGTAACATCTCCCGTGCCTCTTATACAGCTTTTGCGTGAAAGGGATTTTATGGTCCTAAAGAGGTTCGCGAAGAGGCACTTTAAATATGGCGTCAAAAGGTTGCAGGTGCTACGGTTTCATTTTATGTAAATGGGATACCTGACGGTGGAAAGGATAATAATGCAAAAAGCTGTATATATAGATGAAAATGATACAAAGAAAGTTTGCAAAAGAGAGTTATGGAGGAGGCAGAGTGGGTGCTCACCTAAAAGCTTTGACCTTGGTGTGATATTAAAAATAGGAAAGAATATGCAATGAACAGTAGGCATCACAGGTAGTGGCGGAAGAGAGCAGGCTCACGCTATAGGGCTGTATGCCAAGAACTCGATAATAAAGAAATCTATGCAATCTCCAGGAAATGGTGGAATGGCAGACTAAAGCCGTTTGTTTAAAATATTGAGTACAGAATTATAGATAGAGGATTCTTTGCTGTTTGTTTAGATAAAAGATTTAGGATTATGCGGATAGCTGCTCCGGATAGTCCGTTGGCGTGCAGGACTTATGCCGATTTGTGCCAAGATAATGGACATAGCTGTTTTGGATCGAGCGAAACTGGCCATTATAGGGCAAAGCCGTGCGTTTCTATCGGGTTGATGAAGAAATACAATATCTACCTGCTTTTTATGAAAATTTTGATGACGCGAAGACAAAGCTACAAAGAGTATCTTAAAAATAGTGAGTATCCAATAAGTAATAAAGGCAGATGGGTTAGCTAGCTTTGGGGAAAGGCGTTATAATAGCAAACTCTGCGAAAGATGCATATAATGCTTACTGATGATATTATGCTCGACCATCAAAGTTTGGAGCCATGATGGAAATAAAGAGTAGTTATAGAGGGTAGAAGGGTGTAGAAGTTTTCTGGTTCTCGTTTTGCTGTGATGGTAAAACTGTAAAGCCCACCTCTGAGATCTTGCCATGGATCTATACAAAAGCTTTTGCTATGATAGCGAGTGTCTCAAATACGGGTGGTATGGGGAGTTATAGCTCAAATCCATGTATTATACTGAAAAGTATAGCGACAGAGTAATATGGAAAAAGATTTTAAAGCCTGCCAATAGAAGCTATACGTTTAGAAACATCATACAGTATAAAGGTTTGCTCTATGCCTTATGGTCTTATACCTACAAAAGATGGTATTATCCTAAAAGTACAGAATATATTGCCAGATTTGAGATCCGGAACACAGCCAGTGTGCATACTCCCTTTGCTTAAAAACGGAGTTGCTGAGTATGCTTGCAAACTGTAAGTAGTGCAGATCTTCTGATAAAATAAAACTTACAGATATGTGGATAATAAACGCTTCGTGTCTGAGGTTGTTTTGGCGCGAAGCGAGGGCTATCCTTTAGAATACAAATCGGGATATGAGATAAAAATAGATACAAATAAAAGAAAGTAGTCATGTATGAGTGCAAAGCTTGCTGGCAGGAAAGTTGCTTAGTGCGTGGAAGAGTTCTCAGGGTAGTAGGACTCTTGGAGATGATCTAAAAAGGAGCTATGGAATGAAGCTTATAAAGGTAGAGTAAGTTTCAAAATAAATTTTGTAGAGACACTGGATATAGGCAAGAAAGCTTTTAGAGGTATCAATGGTATATCAAGCTATTTATGCTGAGAAGAGAAGAAGAATCGACGCTGAAGCTGGGCTTTACTCGGATATAAGAAAGTACATGTAACAAGTGGATGAATTAAGAATATTAGAAGTCAGATATGATGTGGAGGGTACATATCTGGAGGAAGTATTTGAAGGAAGGAGCTTGATGAGCTTATAATGTATCGAGGCTCACAGCTTGATAGTTATAAAAGTGTAAATTTTAAAGAGGGAGATGCGCATTTTGTGGTGAGACATCTTCGACAGTACGAATCAAAGAGCTGACTGTGCAGCACAATGTACACTTTAATTAGCTACAAGGCTCATTAGCGTGAAGTAAAACTGCAAGAGTTTATGTTTTGGGTGGAAATATGAAAAGCGAGGGAGAGATATGGAACAGATTAAAGCATATTATTATAAATCCACGTTGAATCGAGGCAAGGCTTAATAGACGAGGAAGAATATAAGAAACTTAAATAGCCATATGATCTAATCCTACAAAGATGTGGATATAATAAGAAAACTTCTGATAGATTTTGATGAGGATACACACTTTTGAGCACTGCTACAAAAGACTAATAGCTAGCTATGGATATTTGATGATTTGAGATTTTGTAGAGGTTATTTTTAAGTTAGAAAGAAACTCCAAGCATAACAGAAAATACGTATGAGCAGATACATACCGGTCGGACTCATTGTAGACATGCCACCATTTCTTACAAATATAGATAAGGTTACTTTTGAGGACGAGCGGTGGTAAAAGCTTGGAATAGATATATAGCTACATATGTAGATATATGGCGATTGGGAAAGAACTCAGCCTCGCGAAATCTTATGCGGATATAGGCGCAAACTGTATCTCGTTACAGGCTTTGAAAAGAGCAGGTACTTCGATGTAAGCTTTGATATGGGTCTCGGAAGAGATAACGCTTGTACAGTAAAGATAAAGGTAGATGTAGAGTGGTGAGGAGAGAGAGATTGGCGTATGTGTGTATTTAGTGGAAAACACATAATCATCCTACGGAAATAGAGCCACCTTTTTGCGGAGCAGCTACTTGTATAGGTGGGGGCGATAAAGGGCCCGCGCTATCGAGGAAGATACCTACATGTATGTTATGCGGCAGTTATGCCGTAAAGTCAAACAGGCGTGATCCGACACAAGAAGTATGGAAGAATACTATAAAAGGCAAGCTACCACAGAGAAAGATAATTACCACAGCGTGGCAGGTTGTTCATCTTATGTGGTAAATCAGCCATGGGCCTTGCAACCCGGGTAGTGATAGTAGATGAACATACGATGGCTGTGCAGCTAAGAGAATGGGAAAGAGATAGAGCTGCAGTGGCGGCTGTATCACCGGGCGGCGAGATGGGCAAGAGTAGTCGTAAAGTGCAAGGTGACAAGGCCTATTATTGGGTGGAAGAACGGTGTGCAGAAGATGTGGTTAGCTATGACAGTGCAAGTCAGGTTCTTCAAAGGCACATAGTTAGTATCTTAAAAACTCAGGAGCAAGTCTCGAAAAAGGTAATGCAAGTCTCGGAAGAGATTACAAAGGTGTCTAGGAAAATGAAATAGCTAAATCTCTTATATAAAAGATGTAATGATTTTGGTGCAGGTGGAGTACGTATTTGCTGTCGGAGAGCTACAGCAGACAGCACGCCATTGATCTTGATGCAGTGCCTAGCACGAGGGACTAAGACGGAACTGAACTGGCGCATATTTCGGAATCCCAAGAAAGGCTGGCAGTAGTCGAGGGCAAAAGATGGAAATAGATTTATAGAGACCTTGCAGAAGCAGAAGAAAATCTTGACAGGCTACGCTTGTCAGCAGAGAGTTTACCAGACGAAAATAGACTCTAATGACATGGTGAGATAAGGAGATAGTGAATCTGCGTAGAGTTTCCTGACTAGCACGGCAGCAAAGTAAGCATATTAATATAAAAGAGTGCCTAAAATGGAAATGAAAATGAAGATGTCATAAAATTTCAAATTAGGGTATGCAGAAAAATTGCATTAGCTTGACCAGTGGTTTGTTCCGAAACAAGGGACTTAGTGAAGAGGATTTGAAGCTCTACAATGGGTGGTGGGAACTGTGCTTTATGCCATTTGGAGGAAAGTATCAAAGACACCTATAGCGGCTATGGTAAATAAAGGTATCGGTTGAGAGAGAGATACTACCACTTGTTCTATACCACGCTATCGCACTAATCCTTTTACTACTAAGTGAGACCATATATAAGCAGTGCTTTATCATGGCGGTTGTGGAGATCTCTCTGCTACCAAACCGCATTGCTGCGGGTGCGGTCATAAAGATATATGTTTGACTTTCAAGAAAGTATTTTTGAAAAACTTGGGACAGATGAAAGATGGGCAAAGCTCGCTTGCCGCCATACCAGGTGCCGTCATGCAGCTAGTACTCCGGAAGTGGCGACTGCTAGGTGGAAAAGACTCCATGAGCGTTCATTTCTGAAAATCTTGATGTTCCGCTCACTTAGTATCATTTGCAGTAACTACTGATGATGGTTGGCCATTATACTCTCTCAGGAGTTTGCAGGCAGGTTCAAAATGTAGTCACGTCGATCTGCAAAAGAGAAGTGCAGATATAAGGGGCCCCACCGGATAGTATATAGTTTAAAGAAAGCTTTCGATTGACCTTTTATATCATCTGTCCAAGAATAAAGATATATTAGCTACTGTATACAGTGAGCTATGGCGGTGCTTGCTGAACAAATATTTAGAAAAGCAGTGTCCTTGGGAAATGTAGTTGGGATCTGATTTGATGATAGTAATTTAAGGGTGGAAGACAGTATTTGAATACAGTGACAAAGTCAGAGTGTCATTGAACCTGATAAAGATCTTACTAACGCATGACTTGAAATTACTTGAAAGAGTGAAATGCGAGATATGATTTAAGAGATTTTTAGGAAATGTAGAGTGAAGAATATAAGTTGAAATATAAAGAAGATAGCTTGCAAAACTAGCGAAACTTGAAAATTCTGTGAGGAGAAGATGGAGAAAGTATTTCCTAGAAAGATGGGGGTTGAATCTTATAAAGAAGTCTCCAAATATGAGGGAGCTTCACAAAGATAGTGATGCGTAAGCCATAAAGAGTACAAAACCTAAAAGTTCACCTGCTGTATTTCCGGAACTACTGTAGAATATGATAGTGCAAAAGCAGAAAAGCCTGGACTTCTGAACCGGATGATTAGCGCTTTAGTAAAAATTTAAGTTCTAAAACCACAGAAGGAGGGCATATGAAATTGAGAAAATATTAGAAATTCTCAAATAGTATTTTTGCTGGTGTTTTCTCAGGTGCGAGTATGTGCTCGGACGGTTCAGCCGCCAAATTTATAAGTTCTTTCTGAAATCCTAGAGTAAAAGATGCTACATTAGCGATTTTACTTGATATTAGAGATGGGTCTTATGGCAGCGTATATGTAACGGTTTTCAAGCTCTTATAAAATTAGGATTGGTTCCCTTGCGGAAAGATAGTGCAGAGATATAGAGTGAAACTTTTGCTACACTTTGGTTACAATACTTGTAAAAGGCATCAATCTATGATAGTTGTGAACTAAAATCAGTTCTAATAAATAGTCCTTGGTTAATGAGTGTGTAATGTAGGAGAAGTGTATAATGTTGCTATTTCTCTATGGAGAAGGTAGATTTATCAGGATGAGAACTTTATTAGCAGATCGTTTGCTGTAATGGACAAAATAGCTACAGTATGTAGATCTTGGTGGAAGGAAACTACTATCGACGTTATACAGTAAATGGTTCTCTGTGCGCGGTTGAAGCGTATTTGCTACGCCTGATGGTAGAGTAGCTGGCGAAAGATGGGACTATTCTGAAAGAATAGGAAAAGGCTCCCATCGTCACCGTGGTTGGAAAATCATGAGTATAGGAATGTTTTAGATCTGCTAAAGAAGTATTTTGATTTATAGTGCATTTTTGCTCAATAGGTACGGTTTGCCACTGTTTTGGTATATAAAATCGCTTTAAATTTAGTTTAGTTGCTATTTTTATATTTAGATAGGTGAACCAAACTCAAAGTTTGAGCGATTTTGTAGCAACTCAGCAAAGATTATTTGGTAATAATTTGTTAGATCTATATCATTTTATTTGAGAAAGTCAAAATGAGAGCAGGACTCTATGAGATAAATATAGTTAACACAGTACAAATGGTCACTTCCTGTGATGTATTAGCTGGCTCGATGGAGTTTGAACCATCTAGATGCAGGAGTCAAAGTCCTTGTGCTCACTGCTTGGGCTATATCTAACACTACTTAAAAGGGTGTGCTACTGTTCGAGACCCATGGCCTCCCAGAACCACCGGGCTGGCACTAACCAACCGCGCTCACCCACCACACTATGTGCATTTTGTACAAGAGCAGTGATGGAGATCCGCACGTATTCAGCTTGGAAGGCTGAGTGTTCTGCATTGAACGACTTCACCTCGCATTTTAACATAAAAATATAGAGCTCGAAGGGATTCGAGACCCCGACCGCTCGAGCTTTGAAGGCCGATGCTCATCCAACAGGCTGACAGACTCATAAATGACATATCAGCTTACGCACTATAAATCGGTGTTGACAGGATTCGAACTCCGCCGACTGGTCCCAAACCAGGTGCTCTGGATGCTGAGGCCACACCCCGATAATTTTTAGTTAGCACATATCAGCAAAAAGACACAGCGAATTATAGCTACAAGTATGAAAGATAAATGTCAAACTCACTTTTCTATTTTTAGCAAAATAAAAGAGGGTGTTTTAGCTTTATGAGAGATTGAAATAATAGTGAAACCAAGATGTCGTGCTATAATGTTAACGAGCCTAAATATTATATTATAGTAGAGAGAGGCCAGCGAAGGATGAAAACAAAATTAACTACTTTTATGTTATATGAAAAAGATAATAAATATCTTGTAGTTGCGTTATAGGATAAAAAGAAAATGAGTATATATATGCATAAATGGATGAGGCGTAGGTGGACATTTTAGAAGATGAAAGTCGGGAAGAATGTCTGCTCGAGAAGTAAAAGAGGAAAAGCGGATGAGAGTTGATATCATGGGTGAGGAGTTTATAAGTTTTATAACAGATGTGCATGTGACTTGTGATATGTTTTTATATACAGCGAGTGATTTTATAGGAGAACATATAGACTATAATGCTTGGTGATGAAGCGAAAGTTGGAGTGGGTCAGAAGATATCTATAAAGCTTGATATTTGGGAAGGCGATAAAGTGTCTGTTACTTGAAAAAGACAGGTGAGTTTTCTCTTTAAAAGCTTATAGGGTAGCAGAGATAAACTGATAGAGGCTATCATGGAATACTGGAAAATATTGTCTGCAAATAAGTTGCAAGTTAAGATAAAATAACACTACAGCATATAAACAATGCTATTACAATACGTGGCGTGGATGTTGTAGATTATATATATGAGATGCTATATTTGTTAAGTGGTGAGGATTTAGAAGAAACATGAAAAGAGGAAAAACGGTTTTGAATTGATATATGAAGTTGTAGCAAAATACCAAAAGGTTTTGCTAGCTACCCATGGTCAGAAGCTACGCGCCGGAGACATCAAAGTGGGCTAGAGTTGTGAGCTATGCCTTGCACAAATCCGGAACCCGAAAGTATACGCTGCTAGAGTTGCAAACAGAAGAGTTGCAGAGGAGTAAAGGCTTTTTGCTGGTGGGAAAATAGGGCAGAGTGCAGAACTTTTAAAAGCCGAGGGGTTGAATTTATATATATTGAAGATAAAGAATATTGTAGCTGTAGAAAAGTATAAGTGGGATATCCCAAAAGATTATGAGTAAATTTATATAAGAGGTATAAAAAGAACGAAATGGAAGCAAAAATTGTGTGACTAAGCGCAGGCTCGGGTTGGTGCTATGAGGCATGACGAGATAGAGATGTCGAGGCCCTGACCTCACATAACTTTGCAACTAATTAATAAGTGGGAGGTGTTCTGTGCGTACTAAAATCACTCTAGCTTGTGCAGAATGCAAGCAACACGTAATTATACACGACTAAGGATAAGAAAGCTCATCCTGATCGTAGACATGAGAAGAAATATTGTAGATTCGTATGGAACTCATACACAATGCACAAAGAAACAAAGTAGGAGGAACGGTATACTGGCTGAAGGCAAGGCAAGAAAAGAAACCAGCCTTTTGTTAAGGGTCTCAAAGCTATGAGCATAATAAAATCATCTGGGCTCACTAAAGAAATAGAAGTTTCCGTGCCAAACAGTGGCAGTAGTTGTACAGTGTTCGCTTACATCTTGGAGCCATAATAGCTGGTCTTGATTTTGCCTTTAAAACAGGATTTGGACCGATCATGAGAAAGGGATGGTTGTGCGGAGCAAAGCGCAATGGTATCGTGAGCTACACTTACTCGGCTTTCTGCGAAATAAAGTTAAAGCAGATATCAGAAAAACTATTACTAAATAGAGGTCTTGAAGAGCAAATGTCATGGAAGTTTGCGTACCTCTGCAATCAGTAGTAGAACTGAAAAATGAGTGCTGAGCTTCTTGAGTAGAAGAATTATTTCCGGCTTTCATGTACTTATACATATGATTATGAATGATGATACATGGTATGTATGAAATACAAGAGGTAAGTTTACAGGCTTTGTTGGACCAGGGAGGTAAGCCGGTAGCTTTAACTATAGAGACGAGATGCTTGTAATCTTGGACCAGGAGAGATGCTTTAGCAAATAGAGGAGAAAAGAAACTTATCTCAAATTTTGCTATTGGAATTTGGCTAGAGTTGCTTTCCGGTGCTTGGGAAGGTGGTGCCAAGAGGTGTTATGAAAGATATCAATGAACATACACAAGTGAAAATTAATGCTTGGTGTGTTTGGCAGAGAGACAGAGTCTGGATAGTCAGATATTAGAAAAAGGATTAGACACACACGTTCTTCTAAACGAAGAGAGAGCGTGGGAGGGTTTATCCTGAACAAAATTACTCTGCGGAGGGTGCTACCTATATGGCAAAGAGAAAGTAACAGTGATATATTAGTGCAGGATTCCAGCGGGCAGGGCAGCACCAGCTCCGCACCTGTTTGGTCCAGCGTTAGGTCAACATGGTGTAAACATAGCTGAGTTTCTACACAATTCAATGCAAAGACAGCTGATCAAGGAGATCTTTATCATCCCTGTAACGTTGTCTGCTGTTTATGCAGACAGAAGTGTAGCGTACTACTAAGACTCCTCGGCCGTCTCTATTGTTAGAGAGGCGCAACTTGAAAATCAGGTTCACGTGTACCTAATAAAACAAAAGTAGCAACAATCACAGCTAAGTTAGGAAGAAAATAGCAGCACTTAAGATGCCAGATCTTAATGCGGCAAAATACTGATTCAATATAAAGTATGATGATTGCTGGTACAGCTCGTTCAATGGGTATAACAATTACAGGATAATTTGGGAAGAAAGATGACGAAACGTGGAAGAGATATTTATGAAGCAGCTAAATTAATTTTGACCGTACAAACATATGATAGTGCAGAAGCTATCACGCAATAAAGCAGTTGTAAAGTTCGACGAAACAGTGAGTTACATATACGTACAGGTTGTGATGGACGTCATGCAGATCAACAAATAAGAGAACTATGAACCATAGGTACAGGTAAAAACAATTAAATATATTGGTATTTGCTAAGGGGCAAAGTTGATGAAACTCTTTTGTGATTGCGAATCATGTTGGTGGAGATTAATTCCTAAAATCAAAATGAGGATGGTTGAATTTTGATGTATTAGTAGCTACACCTGATGATGGTGTTGTTGAATTAGATGTGAGTAGGACTTGGGACCTATAAAGGACCTTGAAACCTAAAGCCGGTACAGTTACTGGATGTAAAAGAAAGCTATAGATGAGATTCATGGTAAGAGTTAAGAATATCGTTTAGATGAAACAAATATTGTGCATGTGCCTGTGGTGAAAGCTTCATTTGGAAACAATTAGGGATAACTTCAAGGTTTTTTTGGATGCTATAATCAAGCTAAACCAAGTGCATTTAAAAGGTGCATATTTAAAGTGTTATATTAACATCAACAATGGGGTCCTGGAATTAGACTTAATAATATAACTTTA